>ODAK010005061.1_pt1 | contig 13419 bp, 14 predicted proteins | sample 1539591 | NCBI WGS metagenome assembly ODAK01 (sample SAMEA3539303, study PRJEB22396) | soil metagenome | biome: tundra; feature: field; material: soil | place: USA | collected 2010-05 | depth 0.15 m | reverse complement strand
CATACTGCCCAGACGCCCCCCGGGAGCGAGCACGCGACGCATGTCAGCGAGGACCGCTTCGGGATCATCGAAGCGGTGCAACGCGTGCTGACAGACCACCACGTCGAATGTCTCGTCCCCAAAGGGGAGTTGCAAGCCTTCCCAGTTGTGCCATTCGACGATGCTCGTCACATCGATGCGACGAGCCGCTTCGATCGCGGCGGGCGAGGGGTCGATACCGACGACCTTGCCGATGGGGCCGACCACGTGTGCGGCCATCCGGGCGAAGATACCGGTGCTGCACGCCACGTCGAGCACCCGGGCACCGCGGACGACGACGAGAGAGTCGAGGGACCGCTCCGCGAAGCGTCGGCCGAAGATGGGATCGAAGTGCTGCGCGTAGATCGAAGTCGAGTCGTCGTCCGCGGGACCTGGACGCAAGAGGGGACGCGTTGCGAGCGCGCCGGATCGCGACGACGAGTGTCGGGGTTCGTTGGGGCGTGGCGGCAAGGCGGATTCGTCGATGGTCACATCCCCCTCGGGCCCGCCGGCGTTCACATCGCGGCCGGTCACCACAAAACACGACGTTACCGGGCAATTCATGAAGATTGGTGGACCGCAGCCGGCGCGATGGCTGGAGCGTCAACGACAGATCGTCGTCATTGCCCAGATGCGAGAACAAGCGCGAGCGCAGCACGAAGATGGTCGGTGAGTGCGTCGAGTCGAGCGTGCGCGTTGGCCCCACTCGTCGACGGCATGACGTACACGGGTCGATCGCCGATCCGTCGTGTCTGGCGGCCTGCGATGGCGTGTCGATCGACCGCCACCCGCCAACCCGTCAGGCCGACGAAGCACACTGCGGCCGGCTCGAGCCAACGCACCAGGCGCTCGACACGTGCCATCCCCGCCCGGTACTCCTCGGTCTCCAAGCTTGTGGCGTTCGCTGTTGCCCGCTTGACCAGATCCGTCATGCCCACACCGTGGACGCGCTGCGCGTGGGATGGGTCGCGGTCACGTGTCACCAGACCGGCGTTCAACGCGGCGGGCCAGAACCGGTTGCCGGGTCGGGCGTAGCCCACCCCCACGTCGGCGGAGTAGATGCTGGGGTTGAGACCGACGACGAGCAGCCGCATCCCGGGCCCGACGGTGTCGGGCAGCGTACGGGCTCGCACCGCCCCGGCGCGGGCGTAGTCACCCTCGACGTCGACCGCTCCCACGTCGAAGCCCGCACCGACGAGCACATCCCGCAGCCTCTCGGGCGTCCACGCCGCGAAGAACCGACTCCCCAGACGATCCGCGGCCAGCGCGTCACCCTCGTAGTCACCGGCCAGGACCTGGATCTCCACAGGAGCACCGACGACGAGGGTGCGGTGCAGGTCCGCCAGTGCAGCAGGAAGCCGGACACTGGGCACATGGAGGTAGCTCATGTGCGCCCACCCGCCGTGCAACGTGTGGGGCCCGAACGGAAGGGCTTCGAGGTCCCCCTGGACGAGCAAGGCACCTGGGGCCGCGCTCGCACAACCGTCGAGCATCGACCGGGCGGCATCGAGCCCGATCACCGGAATCCCGAGATCCGGCGTGTAGCGCCCGGCACCACATCCCAGGTCGATGCGCAACGCGCCCGGTCGGATGCCGCCGGCGAACGCTCGCGCATGGGCCCGCTGGATGGGCGGGTGTTGGGCCACCCACTCGGGGCCCCGTTTCTCGTAGATGTTGACCGTGGCCCGATCCATGGGCCTATTCGGCCAGGCCCACCGGTGACCCGTCGACGATCTGGTCGAGGTACTCCGACAGCCCGAAGCCGACCCGCCCGTCGTCGAGGGTCCACTGTGTGAGGCCTTCGGAGATGCGCGTGACGAGCTCAGCTCCCTCGGGGTCGGTGCGGCGGTTGCGCAGGGGGATGAGCCGGAGCACCGATCCCCGCACGACCCAGGTCCGGTCGTCGGTGACGAGCTCGGCCTCGATGTTTCGGTGGTACCGGGCGTCACCTTCCCAGGTGGAGCGGATGCGGAAGTCACGACACACGTGCATGGCGTCGCCGTCCCAGACGAATCCACCGCGGGTGCCTGGGCCGTCGCGTCGTGCGATGCGCGACCCCATGAATCCGAAGTCTTCTCCGACGTTGCCCGTGAGCCACCGGTAGTACCACGGCGCCTGCCAGTAACGCGGCCCCCAGCTGTGGTCGCGCAACCCGAACCCGTGCAGTTCCCACCGGTCGAGCCCGACCTGCACCGTGCCGGTCGCTCGGCCCAGCTGTTCGTAGTGGCCGCGCGCGAATTCCTCGCCCGGCCTTTCGAGGGGCTGATCGGGCTCACCCCCGAACATGGCGGAACATCCCCTGTAGGCGAGGTGCACCGCGCACTCGGTGTGGGGGTTCGACATGAACGCCTGACGCGGGTCGGCCATCTGCAACGGATCGTCGAGCAGGACGGCGGTGCCCTCGTAGGAGACTCGAAGCTCGACGAACGGCTCCACCACCTCGAATCGCATCCCCGCCGCGTCGAAGGCGTCATTGGTCGTGACATGCGGACGCCGGAACATGAATGCGACTCGGCCGTCGGGGAGGTAGAGGCACATGGTCATCTCGCCGCTGCCCTCGTTCGCCCTGTTTCCCAGCCGGAAGAAACCACCCAGGTTGGATTCGGGGTCATAGGCGTTGAAGTACATGGACTCGTTGAAGTTGGGCTCAGGGCCCAACTCGTGCATGTACTCGTCTTCGGGATCGAGGCGGACGCCGATGGGGCCCACCCTAGCGGCGCCGTGTCGGAGCGGTCGTTAGTGTCCGCTCGTGGACGCGACCGATCTCGCCGGGCCATTGGCCTCCATCGTGAGTGGCGCGCTCGGGAAGCTTGTGGACGTCGAGGGCGTGACCCGACTGCCCGGGGGTGCTTCTCGAGAGACGTGGAGCTTCTCCGTTCGCGACGCCGATGACACGGTGACAGGGCTCGTCTTGCGCCGTGATCCGCCCGGGGCCCCGGTGTCGGGACTGCGGCTCGAGGCCGCTCTTCTTGAGGCGGCGGTGCGCGCCGGGGTGCCCGTGCCTCGAGTCGTGGCTGCGGGCGACGAGTCCGCCGGTCTCGGCGCCACCTTCATGATCATGGAGTTCGTCGAGGGGGAGACCATCCCGCGCCGCATCCTGCGCGATGAGCACCTGGCCCGGGTGCGTCCCCTCCTCGCCGAGCAATGCGGTCGGGCGCTGGCGGCGATCCATCGCATCCCTCCGGTGCAGATCCCCGGCCTGACCGGCGGCGACCCCGTGGAACAGCTGCGCGGCCTGCTCGATCGATTGGGCCAACCGCATCCCGCCTTCGAGCTCGGTCTCCGATGGTTGGCCGAGACCCGTCCACCGCGTTCCGCGGAGACGGTGGTCCACGGTGACTTCCGAAACGGCAACCTGATCGTCGGAGCCGAGGGTATCCGGGCCGTCCTCGACTGGGAGCTGGCGCACCGGGGAGACCCCCTCGAGGATCTCGGCTGGTTGTGCGTCAAGGCATGGCGATTCGGCTCGTCGTTGCCGGTGGGTGGATTCGGCACCGTCGAACAGCTGGTGCTTGCCTACGAAGGTGCGGGAGGGAGGAGCGTCGATACCGACGCTCTGCACTGGTGGCAGACACTGGGCACCTTGCGGTGGGGAATCATCTGCATCGTGCAAGCCCTGACCCACACCACCGGCGCCGTCCGGTCGGTCGAGCTCGCCGCCATCGGCCGACGCGTGTGCGAGGTCGAATGGGACCTTCTGGAGCTTCTCCCATGAGCGGCGGTGGGCTGCCCGAGCCACCGCCGGGCATCGCCGAGAGCCAGCGTTCCCAAGGTCAGGACGCCCACGGTCAGGACGCCCACGGTCAGGACGCCCACGGTCGGGACGCAGGGAACGGGCCGCCCCGCGGGCGGTGGGCCCCGCACGACATCCCGTCGGCGGTCGAGCTGCTCGACGCCGTGCGCGAGTTCCTCGAATCCGACGTTCTCCCCGCCACCGAGGGAAGGGTGCGCTTCCACGCCAGGGTGGCCGCCAATGTGGTCGGCATGGTGGCCCGGGAGCTCGCGCTGGGTCCCGATCAAGCGGCTGCCCACGCGGCCCGGCTGGCAGGGCTCGGGGTGCACAGCGACGCCGAGCTTGCCGCTGCGATCCGTTCCGGCGCGCTCGACGCCCGCGCCGACGAGGTGCGGGCCGCGGTGCGGGCCGCGGTGGCGGACAAATTGGCGGTCGCGAACCCCGGGTACCTCCGAGACGCGAGCAAGGGCGACGCGCCCGAGTCGGGCCGCTAGATATCGTCGGGGCATGCGATTCGGAATCGACGTGGCCCAGCAGCGGATGGAGTTCGGCGAGATCGTCGAACGGGTGCGGTTCGGCGAGGCCCTGGGCTTTGACGGCGCCTGGGGATTCGACCATTTCGTCCCGATGTACGGAGAAGGCCCGGGCAACTGCTTCGAGGGGATGACGACGTTGGGGGCGCTGGCGGTGGCCACGAGCACCATCCGTCTCGGACTGCTCGTGACCGGTGTCACCTACCGCCATCCCTCGGTCTTCGCCGCCCAGGCCGTGACGGTGGACCACGCCAGTGCGGGTCGGCTCGAGCTGGCCCTCGGAGCGGCGTGGTACGACGCCGAGCACCGCCAGCTCGGGTTGGAGTTCCCTCCGACGGGTCGCCGCTTCGACCGGCTGGAGGACGAGCTCGAGATCCTCACCCGGCTCTTCACCGGAGAGGTCGTGTCCTACCAGGGCGCGCAGATCAGTCTCGACAACGCCCAGATGCGCCCGGTGCCGGTGCAGCGACCGCACCCACCGATCTGGATCGGAGGTTCGGGTCGGCGCCGGACACTCCCGATCGCGGCCAAGTGGGCCGACGTCTGGCACACCTACGGCAGCCCCGACCAGCTCACCACGTTGTCGGCGGAGCTCGATCGGCTGGCCGAAGCCGCGGGTCGCGATCCGGCGTCGATCCTGCGGGCGTCGTCGCTCTCGCTCTCCGAGCCCTGGGACGACGTCCGACGTGAGGTGGCGGCCATGGACGACCTCGGGATCGGCTACCTGGTGTGTGGATGGCCCGGCGAAGGAAACGCCCGCGTCGAGGAATTCGCCTCCACGGTGATGCCGGAGTTCGCCGGCACCTGACGCCGGCGACGACGGTCGTCGAAAGGACCGTCGCGAATCAGTCAGTTCCCCTGAAAGCGCGGGTCACGACCTTCGAGCATGGCGCTCACCCCTTCGATGGCGTCCGACGTTCCCGCCAGGGCGACCTGTTCGTCCAACTCGTGATGCATGGCCTGGCGCGCCGCGTCGGCAAGGCCGTGGCGAAGGGTTGCTCTCGTCGACGACACCGCCAGGGGCGCCCCCGCCGCGACCTGCGTGGCGATCTCGAGCGCCACGGACAGCTCGTCACCGACGGGGACCACCCGTTGGGCGATGCCGATTCTTCCCGCTTCGGCCGCGACCACCCGTCGTCCCGTGAGGAGCAGCTCCGAGGCACGTCCGGGCCCGACGACTCGAGGCAGCGTTGTGCTCAAGGCGAAGCCGGGATGAATGCCGAGACGAACGAAGTTGGCCTGGAACCAACCGAGCTCGCCGACGACACAGAGGTCACATGCCAGCGCCAGGCCGAACCCGGCGCCGATGGCCGCGCCCTGCACGGCCGCTACCAGTGGCACGGGAGCGTCGAAGATCCGCACCGCCTGCTTGTAGAAGGCGCCGGTCCGCTCTTCGAAGTCACCTTGTTCGGTGGGGTCCGGAGCATCTCCGGAACGGAAGTCCGCACCGGCGCAGAACGATCGACCCTCGGAGCACACCACTGCCGCCCTGGCCACCCCGCCCAGTCCCGCCACGGCGTCGGCCAGGGCGCGCAGCACGGGCTCGGTGAGCAGGTTGTGGGGCGGTCGACGCAGGGTGACCACCGCCACGTCCCCGTCCCGGTCCACAGTGACGGCGTTGGCGCCGTCGGACTGCGGCGTGGACTTGTCCCGGGATCGGCGCGCCACCAGAGGTTGTCGGGGACTACCCCCGGCCGCGCCGGCGGCCCCGGCGGCCTTTCAGCATCGCCGTCTCCGCCGCGGCGATGAGGTCGTCGAGGGTGTCGTGCTCGTGGAGGTCGGCAAAACCCACACTGGCGGTCGAGCCCGGTGCCTCTTCAGAGAGGATGGCGGCGAATTCCTTGCAACGCAGCTCCGCGGTCGCCATGTCCGATCCGGGCAGCGAGAAGAGGAACTCGTCGCCACCGAGCCGGGCGATGACGTCGTAGGACCGCAAGGTGGCCCGGAGCGCGGCGGTGACCTTGCGCAGGATCTCGTCCCCGGCGCGCGAGCCCCGGGCATCGTTCACGACTTTCATCCTGTCGACGTTCAGGTAGCCGAGGACGAATCGCTCGCCGCTGCGCCGGCATCGATCGATCTCGCGTCCGAGCGTGGCGAAGCCGGCTTGTCGGTTGAGGACGCCGGTGAGCTCGTCGCGCGTGAGGCGGTCCGAGTCACGTCCGAGGTCTATGGGGAGATGGCGCAGCGACGAAGTCGACCCGGGCTCGGGGGACTGGCGCACGGGCTCGGGAGACTGGCGCACGGGCGCAGGAGCCTGGACGGGATCGGGTGTCGGCACCCGGGCGGGATGGCCACCGGCGCCACGCTGCTGTCGCTGGGCGTCGAACGGTGTCGGACTTCGAGAGCTGTCGGTCTCCGCCCCGGCGGTGATCGCGGAGGACGAGGCCGAAGATGAGGATGCGGTGGACGGCGCGTCGCCGCTCGAGACGGCGCCGCGCACGAGGTCTGCCCACAAGGTGACGATCTCGGTCACCTGCTCCGCCACCAAGTCCAAGATGGCGTCGCGCTCGGCCGGCTCGAGGTGGCGCAACTGCGCGTGCAGCCTGGTGGCGCCATCGGACAGCGCCGCCGCCACTTTCAGGAGCCGTTGCGCGGACACCACCGATTCGTCCTGAGTGGTCACGGTGCGAGTTCCTCGCTCACCGTGGATGGCGGAGAGTCGCCTGCGACCGACGGGTGGATCGTCATCCAGGTCCTGCATGGCACTTCCCCCGTTTAGTCGTCACCGGCAGTGAACGCAAAACTACATTACTGTCACTTACGAGACCCGGATCCCGGGTCTCGATCTGTCCAGGTGGGCGGATCGGCGCCAAGCAGCCTCAGCACGCCTTGGCTCGTTCGAGACAGGGATCGAGCGCCTCGAAAGCGGCCGGGACGTCATCGGCGGACATCGCGAACAGCAGCGCCGAGACCGCATCGGCGCCCGCCTCGGCGTACTGCTCGGTGATGGCCGCGTCGAGAGGCTTGAAGTACGGGCACACCGTCACCGTGAGATCCGCGCGCGTCCGTCCCTGCTCGGCGAGCAATGCCTCGAGGGTGCCGAGGGCACCGGGGAGATCAGCGGGGGCGCGGTTGAAGGTGTGCCAACCCTGACCCGACCGGGCCGTGCGTCGCAGGGCCGCTTGGCTCTCACCCCCGATGTGGATGGGGGGATGGGGATTCTGCACCGGCTTGGGATGGAGGTTGCACGGGGGAAGGGTGTAGTGGGTGCCGGTGAACGACGACGGGTCCTCGCACCACAATGCGTGGAGCACCTGGAGGTACTCGTCGGTGCGGTCCCCACGTCGTTCCCACGGCACCGCCACCGCCCCGAATTCCTCGCGCAGCCACCCCACGCCCACGCCCAGGTCGACCCGTCCCCCCGACAGCCAGTCGACGGTGGCGACCTCCTTGGCCGTGTACACGGGATTGCGTTGGGGCAAGAGGCACATGGCGGTTCCGAGGCGCGTCGTGGTGGTGAGGGCGGCCAAGAAGGCCAGTGTGGTGAACGGCTCGAGCAGCCCCGATCCGGGCGGGATGGGCGCTTGCCCGTTCTCCGCGTAGGGGTACTTCGAGGTGTAGTGCTCGAACGTGACCACGTGCTCTCCGACCCAGATGCCGTGGACGCCCCGCGCCTCGGCTTCGCCGGCCACCGCGGCGAGGAACTCCGGCGTGGAGAACGGATTGGCGGTCGGCAACCAGATGTCGAAGTCCATCGCCCTTACCTGGCCGCCGGGGTGGTGATCCGGAATACGGGGTGCTCGGGCGCGATGCGCCGGAGTTCGTCGTCGGACGAGTCGGCCGAGACGCCGTCGAAGAATCTGCCGACTTCGAATTTCCACCGGCGAAGATAGGCGCGCAGCACGTCGACCTTGTCGTCGTCGCCGAGCTCATCGGCGCTGAACTTCTCGACCCGTCTCCCCACCACGAGCTCGCCTTCACGAGCGGCCCGGAAGTTGCGGACCCACTCCGTCTCGCCCCGAGGGGCCACCAGGTAGCGCCGGTCGTCGTGGGTGAGGACGTTCACGGGATTGCTGCGCCACAGGCCCGAGGTCCGGCCCCGGACCCGCAGCACCCGCGAGCCCCACACGCTCACGCCGAGGCGCGTCAACGCGGCCACGGTGGAGTTGAAGGCCCTGTCGACCGACGTGGGTTTCTGATAGTGGGGCACCTGGCCATCATGGCAAGGTCGCCGCCGTCGGGCCACCCGTCGGCGGCCACAGCGGGCGGCTCAACGGAGGTGGAGCCCGCCGTCGACCTTGACGATCTCGCCGGTCACGTACCGGGCGGTCACCAGTCCGAGGATCACGTGCGCGATGTCCTCGGGCGTGCCCGAGCGCTGCATCGGCGCCATAGCCCGGACGAATTCGCGCACCACGTCCCAATCTGCGGTCCAAGGGGTGTCGACGAGCCCCGGCGCCACCGCGTTGACCCGGATCTCGGGCCCGAGCACGTTGGCGAGGAGCTCGGTCATGTGGCTCACCGCCGCCTTGGACGTGGCATAGGGGATGGAGCTCCCCCGGGTGCTGTGGCCCGCCACCGACGACACGTTCACGACCGCGCCGTCGCCGCCGGCGCGCAGGTGGGGAACCGCGGCCACGGTCACCTGCCACGTGCCGATCACGTTCACGTCGAGGATGCGCCGCCACACGTCGGGAGAGGCTGCCTCGAGGTCGGGATGGGCGATGACCTGGGTGGTGCCGGCGTTGTTGACGAGGATGTCGAGTCGCCCGTGGTTCTCGACGGCCCGAGCCACGAGGTCCCGGGCCTGCTCGGCGTCGGCGATGTCGGCCTGGACGTAGCTGGCCCCGGGAAGCTCCGCCGCGAGTGCTTGGCCCGCCTCCACCGACGAGGCCGAGTTGACGACCACGGCGGCTCCCTCCGCCGCGAAGGCCCGGGCCGTCGCCGCCCCGATGCCGCTCGACGATCCTGTCACGAGGGCGACCTTGCCTTGCAGGCTTGCGGGCATCTGCGATCTCCGTCTGTCGTCGGGCTCTGTCGTCGGGTTTCCCGACCGGGCTGAGTGGCGTTGGCTGTTCTCTTAGCAGGTTGTCGGTACGGTGGCGGCATGCGGCTCGTGAGCTTCGTAGAACCCGACGCACCCTCGGTGGTCCGGACCGGGGTGGTCGTCGACGACGCGGTGGTGGACCTCACCGATCCGTCGGTGGCGCTCCCGGGCGACATGACCGACTTTCTCGTGGCCGGACCCTCGGCGATCGAGCGCGCCGACGACGCCACCCGCTCGGGTGCCCGTCGATTGGCACTCGACCAGGTCCATCTGCGCCCGCCTGTGCCCCACCCTGCCAAGGTGCTCGGCATCGGGCTCAACTACGCGGCGCACGTCGCCGAGACCGGGGCGACGCGCCCGGAGCATCAGGTGTGGTTCAACAAGCAGCGGACCTGTGTGATCGGGCCCGGAGCCGCCATCGAGATCCCGAGGGTCTCGGCGCAGGTCGACTACGAGGGCGAGCTCGCCATGGTCATCGGGCGTCGCTGTCGGCACGTGCCCGCGGCCGATGCCGCATCGGTGGTGGCCGGTTTCACCGTCCTCAACGACGTGACCGTGCGCGACTGGCAGTGGCGGACCCCGACGTGGACGCTCGGGAAGTCATTCGACACCCACGGCCCGACCGGCCCGTGCATCGTGACGGGGGACGAGGTCGGCGACCCCCATCGCCTCGGTCTCCGGACGTGGGTGAACGGTGACCTTCGTCAGGACGCGTCGACGGACGACATGATCTTTTCGTGCTGGGAACAGGTCGAGTACCTGTCGACGGTCTTTACCCTCGAACCCGGAGACATCATCTCGACGGGGACCCCGGCCGGGGTCGGGATGAGCTTCGATCCCCCTCGTTGGCTCGTCGACGGTGACGTCGTCCGCATCGAGATCGATCGTGTCGGGACACTCGAGAACCCCGTTGCCGTCGAGCCCAACCCCTGAGGGATCGCCCGCCCACGTCGGCTCGCTGCGGGTCACTCGGAGCCTGGTCATCCCCGCCGATGAACTCGAGTGGCGCTTCACGACCAGCGGTGGTCCCGGAGGTCAGCACGCCAACAAGGCGAGCACGCGCGCCGAGGTGTCGTTCTCCGTGGCCGAATCGAAGTCGCTGGGACCGCGCCAGCGGGCCCGGCTCCTCGACCGGCTGGGACCCACGGTGCGCGCCGCCGCGGGCGACGAGCGTTCCCAGGTACGGAACCGGGAGTGGGCGCTGCAGAGGCTCGGGATCCGACTGGCCGACGGATTGCGGGTGGAAAGGCCCCGCGTCGCCACCAAGCCTTCGGTGTCGGCCCGGGCCAGGCGCCTCACCGACAAGCGACGCCAATCGGCGCGCAAGCGCGACCGGACCCGGCCGAACGCGGACGACGATTGATTGGGTAGGCCGTCGGCGGCCCGGGGGTGGACCGTCAGAGGTTGTCGGGACGCAGGAGCGCGTCGCTCCCGCCATCGACAAAGAGCACAGAGCCGTGGATGTAGCTGTTGGCGGGGTCGAGGAGGAACCCGATGGCCGCCGCGATCTCGACCGCTGTCGCCCGGCGTCCCATCGGCACCGGCAGCGCCTCGATGAGCGGCCCGAGCACGGGGTCTTCGAGCCCACCCGCCAGCAGGGGCGTGTCCACCGGTCCGGGAGCCACCGCGTTCAGCCTGACCCCGGCCTTCCCCCATGCCCCGGCCCGTCGTCGCATGGCACGGGTCAGTGCGAGCTTGGTCATGCCATAGACCGTCGCACCGTCGACGTCGGCCGCGCATGCGCAGGCCTTCTCCTCGTCACCGTCGAGCAGGAGACCGAGCAGCTCTTCGTGCGCGGGGGTGAGGCTGGCGGAGTTGGACGAGACGACCACGGCCGCGGAGGCTTCGCCTTCGGCGAGCAGAGGCAGCATGCCGTCGAGCACGTCGACCGCCCCGTAGTAGTTGACATGGGCGATCATCTCGGTGGGCTTCACCTGGGGCCCGAGCCCGGCACACACCACCAGCCCGTCGAGTCGCGAGCCCGACAGCTCGGTCACCGCAGCCAGCGCCTGGACCCGGCCCCCGGGGCCCGACAGGTCGGCGGTGACCTGGGCATCGTGCACGTCGATGCCGATGACGCGCAGTCCGCTGCGTTCGAATCGCCGGCTGACCGCGGCGCCGATCCCCGAGCCCGACCCGGTGACGGCGATGGTGCGCCTATGGCGTGGGGTGGGGCTCACCTCAGGCTGCGCCGTGGTGTCCATGGCGGCCCGTTGTAGTCGACGCGAGCCCGGTGGCGCCTCTCTCGGGACTTTGGACTCTGCCCGAGGCGCACCGGCGAGGACAAGCTTGCCATGGGGTGGTGCCCGGGAGACCGGCGCACCGCCTGGAGTGCGTCTCGAGTGCCGCCCACCCAGGACGCCAACTCCGGGCCGCCTCCGAAGACGAGCAAGGCTCTGTACGGACCTGTTTGTGGAGCTCGCCGGAGGCGACCTCGATTTCCTGATTCCTCGGGGCCGCGCCCCGACCCTTGCTCAGCTCGAGCAGTCGCGACAGACCACGGTCACGGCGTCGGCGAGTTGCCCCCGCGTGCGCACCAAGAAGCACGACCGGCACACGAATTCATCGGAACGGCACGGGGCCACGGCGACGAGGTCGACGGTGTTGCTCGGCATCGCCAAGAGCACACTGTGGAGCACTGCGCCGTCTTCGCCGTCTTCCTCGTCTTGTCCCTCACCGTCGTCGCGCAGCGCCAGACGGTCGAGCAGGACCAGATCGAGGCTCTCCTCGAGGTCTTCGTTCTCGGCGTCGGCCTCGACCCCGTCGTCGGTGTCGTGGGTGTCGTCGGTCGAGCCCGGTCCGGCCTCGAGGGCATCGTCGTCCCCGTGGATCAGGACCTCCAGGGAATCCTCGAGGGTGTCCTCGTCCACGTCCTGCTCGAGGAGGTCCTCGTTGTCGAGCTCGAGCTCCAAGATGGCCTCGTCGTCGAGCTCGGCGATGGCCATCTCCTCGGGTGGTTCGAGGTCGAGCTCCCCCTCGGTGAAGTGGGCCTCGACGGGCTCAGGGTGCCTCTCAGCCAGTCTCATGGCCAGGAACGCCTCCTTGCCGGTCTGCCTGGGCCGAGGACAGCGGTCCGGGCCGATCGGCATCATCTTGTGGCATCAGCATCGGACCGTGGCGGCGACTGTGCAAGACCTTTTCTGTCCCGACCCAGATTCCGGCGGCACCGGCCCCGCTTGACACCAATTACCATTAAACCTAGAAATACCAGTGATTTACTCGCTAAGGTCACGACGAAGGAGCCCTGTCGCCCGACAGAGCCGCGGTGACAGGAGAGGAGCGGTCGGTGTCTGAGAACGGTCCTGAGGTGACCCAGGCGTCGCAACGTGGGCGCACGAGGTCGGTCCGTTGGGGGTTGGCCGGGGTCGTCGCCCTGGCGGCATCGGCGCTGGTCGCCGGCGTCACGGCACTGCCCGCCGCGGCCACTGCGCCCAGTCCGACCGGCTACTACGCGGTCGGGGCCAAAGGGGGCGTCTTCGGGTTCGGTGGTGCCAAGCTGTACGGCTCCCCAGCCGCGTCACAGGTGACCCCGAGCGCATCGATCGTAGGGATGGCCGAGACGTCGACGGGCAAGGGCTACTGGATGGTCGGGTCCGACGGCGGTGTCTTTACCTACGGCGACGCCGGCTACTTCGGCTCGATCCCCGCCGTCACGACGAAGAAGCTCGCCGCACCCATCGTCGGTGTGGCGGCCACTACCGACGGCAAGGGCTACTGGCTCGTGGGGGCCGACGGTGGGGTCTTCGCCTTCGGTGACGCCGGGTACTTCGGATCCCTCCAGGCCCTCCATGTCACGCCGGCCTCGCCCATCGTGGGCATCGCCCCCAGCGCCACGGGCCAGGGCTATCTGCTCGTGGGGGGCGACGGTGGGGTCTTCGCCTTCGGTGACGCCGGGTACTTCGGCAACGTCGCCTCGCTCCTCGGGGCCCCGGCGCCCTCGCCCATCGTGGGGATCGCCATCACCCCCGACAGCGGGGGTTACTGGGTCGTCCAGGACGACGGAGCGGTGTCGCGCTTCGGCGATGCGGGGTTCTTCGGGTCCACGCTGACCACGGGTGTCGTGCCCGCCGCCCCGGTGGTGGGCATCGTGGCCACCCCCGACGCCAAGGGCTATTGGCTTGTGGGCGCCGACGGCGGGGTGTTCACAT
>ODAK010005060.1_pt1 | contig 13420 bp, 11 predicted proteins | sample 1539591 | NCBI WGS metagenome assembly ODAK01 (sample SAMEA3539303, study PRJEB22396) | soil metagenome | biome: tundra; feature: field; material: soil | place: USA | collected 2010-05 | depth 0.15 m | reverse complement strand
ACCATCCGGTCCGACGACGACCGAGTGCTGGCGGCCGGCGAGCTCGGCCACGTGTGTCTGCGGTCACCGGCGGTGATGCGCGGCTACTGGCGAGACCCCGAGGCGACCGCGGCGGTGTTCACCTCCGACGGTGCCGTGCGCACCGGGGACATCGGCCACGTCGACGAGCGGGGGCGCCTGCACCTGTCGGGACGGTCCAAGGAGATGTACGTGCGGGGGGGCTACAACGTCTACCCGCTCGAGGTCGAGAACGTGCTCGCCGACCATCCCGGCGTCGCCCATGTGGCGGTGATCCCGCGTCTGGACCCGATCATGGGCGAGATCGGTGTGGCGGTGGTCGTGGCTCGCCACCCCGGTGACGCACCCACGCTGGAGGTGCTTCGCGACCATGCCCGAGGACGGTTGGCCGCGTACAAGCTTCCCGAGGCGATCCTCGTCACCGACGAGCTGCCGCGCACGGCCATGGAGAAGATCGACAGGACCGCGCTCGGCGCCCTGGTGGCCTCGACGCCGGCGCCTACAGCTCGGCGCCCGCGATGAGCAGCTCGTCGGGCCCCGACGGGTCGAGGACCGCGGCCAGGATGGAGTCCGCCATCTCGTTGCACTGGAGCACCTCGTAGCGCAAGAGCCCGTCGGCCGCCCACTGTTCGAAGGCCTGGCCGGCGACGTCCGGATCCCAGTTGTCGGCGAAGGACGACGCCGTGTTCCCCACCGCCACGCAGAGCACTCGAAGATGGGGCTCCTCGGATCGCAGGGCGCGCGCCAACTCGGCCAGGGCCGCCTTGGTGGTCCCGTACACCCCGAGCCACGGCCAGGGCACGCCCATCGAGTGGGTGGTCACGACCACCACCGGGTCGGCGGCCCCACGGAGGTGGTCGAGCGCGCCGCGCACCACGAGAGCAGCGCCCACGAGGTTCGTCGCCAACATCTCGTGCCACAACGACGCCGGTGCGTCGGCCACCCGGACGAGGGGCGAGCTACCCGACAGGTACAACAGGACGTCGATCCCGCCCATCCAGGCCGCCGCCTCGGCGACCAGTCGGGCACAGTCGACCTCCGAGGTCACGTCGCAGCTCCACGCCTGCGCCTCGCCACCGGCGCCGCGAATCTCCTCGGCCGCCTCCTCGACCAGGGCCAGACGCCGGGCCGCCAACGCCACCCGGGCCCCGGCCGCACCCGCGCCCAGGGCCAGCGAACGGCCGATGCCCGAGGACGCCCCGACGACGAGCACCCGACGTCCCTCGAGCCTGGCGGGGATGGTCACGGGTTCCTCCTGTCGAGTCCGTTTGGTCAAACCCCTGGTGGAGCGGGCCGTCGAGGCGGGTCGCGCCGACACGACGACGAACGGCGCTCCACGGCATCGGCGGGCCGAGCGTAGCGCCGCGAGTCTGACAGCGCCGTCAGGTTCATCGGCGGTGGCGTAGCATCTCGGCCCGTGACCCGCCTCGCCCGCACAACCCGCCGCGCATGACCGCACCCGGAGCCGCGCGCGGCCCGGCCGTACGCGTCCTGCCCCGCCTCGACGACACCAACCGGTTCTTCTGGACTTCGGGCGAGGACGGGCACCTGCGGTTCCTGCGCTGCACCGCCTGCCGTCACTACGTGCACCCCCCGGTGCCACGCTGTCCCTACTGCCTGGACGGCTCGCTGGTGCCCGAGCCCGTCAGCGGCACCGGCGTCGTGCACTCCTTCACGGTGAACCACCAGCAGTGGATCCCGGGGTCCGACCCGTACGTGATCGGGCTCGTCACCATCGCCGAGCAGGAAGACGTCCGGTTGACCACGAACCTGGTGGACTGCGCCCCCGATGACGTGCGCATCGGTATGGCCGTGGAGGTCACCTTCGAGCCGGCCGAAGACGTGTGGTTGCCGTTGTTCAGGCCCGCGGAACGACTCCCATGAGCCCGAACCCACCCGAACGTCTCGAACGGCGGACGATCATCTCGGGCATCGGCCAGTCCGACGTGGGGCGACGGCTCGGGCGCGGTGAGCTCGACCTCACCCTGGACGCGTGTCTGAAGGCCATCGGCGATGCCGGGCTCACCCGCGACGACATCGACGGGCTGGCCACCTTTCCCGGCGCCGGCATCGGCACCAGCGGCTTCGCCGGGCCGTCGACGCCCGAGGTCCAAGACGCCTTGCGCCTCAGGCTCAACTGGCACGACGGCGGGCTCGAAGGGCCCGGGCAGCTCCGGGCCGTGTTCGCCGCCTGCCTGGCCGTGGCGGCGGGACTGGCCCGTCACGTGCTCGTGTACCGAACCGTCACCGAATCCACCGCACAAGGCGAGGGCGGACGCCAGGGAATCGGCGGAGGTTCCGGCGGGGCCGGGAGTGGTCGGGGGATCCCGCGCTTCCCGGGAGTCATGCAGTGGACACTCCCCTACGGGGCGGTGTCCGCGGCGAACTGGCTGGCGATGATCGCGCAGCGACGGATGTTCGAGTTCGGGCTCACCCGTGAACAGCTGGCGTGGATCGCGCTCAACGGCCGCCGCAACGCCGAGCGCAACCCCAAGGCGATCTACCGCGACCCCATGTCGCTCGACGACTACCTCGGGGCCCGCATGATCACCACGCCGTTGTGTCTCTACGACTGCGACGCGCCGTGTGACGGTTCGACGGCGGTCGTGGTCTCGCACGCGGACTACGCCCCGGATACTCCCGGAACGGCTTGTCACGTCAACGCCATCGGGACGGCGTTGCGGGGTCGGCCCAGTTGGGACCAGTTCGACGACATGACCACGTTCTCCGCCCGTGACGCCGCGGCCAGCATGTGGGAGCGCACTGAGCTGCGCCCGTCCGATGTGGACGTGGCCGAGCTCTACGACGGGTTCAGCATCCTCACCATGGTGTGGCTCGAGGAGCTTGGCCTGTGTCCCAAGGGCGAGAGCGGGCCCTTCGTCGAGGGCGGCAGTCGCATCGGTCTCGACGGCGCGGTGCCGCTCAACACCAGCGGCGGACAGCTCTCGGCGGGTCGGTTGCACGGCTTCGGGATGTTGCACGAGGCGTGCGTCCAGCTGCGCGGCGAGGGTGGCGAGCGTCAGGTCCGGAACACCCCCGAGGTGGCCGCGGTCGCGGCCGGGGGTGGTCCCATCGCCGGCTGCATGCTCCTCACCCGCGGCCCGTCGTAACACCGGCAGGAGCCCACCCGCGAACCGCTCGAGGCCGGTTCTCCTTTAGCTGACACGAACGTCAGGCAGCTACGATCCCAGCGTGCGCCTGCACTACGACGAGCAGACCGAGGAGTTTCGCCGCGAATTGCGGGCCTGGATGGAGGCGAACCTGCCGCCGTCCTCCGAACGGGCCGAGCGGGTCAAGTCTTCGGCGCACATCCCGGAGTGGGCTCGCGTCTGGCAGCGAAAGCTGTTCGACAACGGCTGGTTGGTGCCGGGCTGGCCTCCCGAATACGGCGGGCGCAACGCCACCCCGGTACAGCAGATGGTGTACTTCGAAGAGCTGGCGCGCCTGGGCGTCCCCCGCAGCTGCAACCCCCAGGGCCTCTCCATCATCACGCCGTCGATCCTCGACTGGGGCACCGAGGAGCAGAAGGCGCGCTACGCGCTGCCCACACTGCGCGCCGAGATCAGCTGGTGCCTGGGCATGAGCGAGCCCAATGCCGGCAGTGACCTGGCCGGCCTGCGCACCCGAGCCGTGCTGCACGGGGATCGCTTCATCGTGAACGGGCAGAAGGTGTGGACCTCGGGGGCGCATCACTCCGACTACTGCTTCTGCTTCGTGCGGACCGACCCCGAGGCCTCCAAGCACGCCGGCATCAGCGTCCTCATCATCGACATGAAGACGCCCGGCATCCTGACCCGACCCATCGCCGAGCTCACCGACAGCGAGCACGCCGATTTCAACGAGGTCTTCTTCACCGACGTGGAGGTCCCGGCCGAGAACCTGGTGGGCGAGCTCCACCACGGTTGGTCGGTGGCGGGAGGGTCACTGGCGCATGAGCGCGGGATGCTGTGGATCAGCGAGGCCACGGGGACCGAGAAGATCCTCGAACGCGTCGTGACGACCGCCACGACACCGCTGCCCGGGGGCCGCCTGCTGGCCGACGACGCCGCCTTCCGCACCACCGTGGCACGCGCCTACATGCAGACCCAGGCCTTGAAGCTCCTCGGGTATCGAGGGTTCGCCAAGTTCGCCAAGGGGGAGAAGCCGTCGGAGCACTCGGTGCTCAAGCTTCTCGGGAGCGAGCTGCGACGAGGCCTCGCCCTCGACGTCGGCGAGGCGTTGGGGGCCACCGGTCTCGACATGTCCCGTCACGAGGCGCCGTCGGTGGGTCGCGGTGACAGCGAGGCCTGGCTGGTGCACTGGCTGCAGAGCTTCGCCGGCACCATCGCCGGAGGGACCTCGGAGATCCAGCGCAACATCATCGCCGAGCGCGTGCTCGGATTGCCCCGCAAGTAGCCCGCACTCATTCCGCAAGTAGATCGACGCACAGGGAGGGACCATGCCGAGCTACGGACCTGAGGTCCTGGGGCCCCCGCCCCGGGACCCCGAACAGAAGTACTGGGACCCCGAGATCCAGACCATGGACACCGAGAAGATGCGGGCCCTCCAGAACGAGCGCCTGGGCACGCTGCTGCGCAAGATCTTCGACAACCCGGTCCCGCTCTTCAAGGACAAGCTCGTCGCCGCGGGCATCGCCGGCCCCGAGGACGTGAAGACCGTCGACGACCTGAAGCACGTTCCGCTGACGGTGAAGCAGGACCTGCGCGATTCCGAAGCCGCCGACCCGCCCTTCGGCCAGTACCGGTTCACCGACCCCCGCGCCGCGGTGCGCATCGGGACCTCGACGGGAACGACGGGGAACCCCACCATCTCGTTGTGGACGCGACGCGACATCTGGATCGAGTACGAGTCCTCGGCGCGGACGTGGTGGCGCTATGGATATCGGCCCGGGATGATCGCCACCCACGCCCATCCCGCCTACCTCTACGGCGGTGGCCCCATGCTGTCGGGGTCGTACGAGTACTTCGGGATGCTCAATATCTGGGTGCCCCCGCCCGACACCGACGAGGCCGCCGAGCAGGGCCTGCGGTTCTGGACCCGGGTGAAGCCCGACATCCCCTTCATGGGGTTCTCCACGGGCCGGTTCTTCGAGGTGGCCGCCAAGCTCGGCATCGACCCCAAAGACGCCGGGCTCGAGTTCAAGGGCATGCCCGGGTTCGGCATGGGCAAGGGCATGCCGCTCATGACCGCGGGGGCCGAGTGCTACGCGTACGTGGGTGGGGCGTGTGGCCAGCTCCCGGGGGCACACATCAACGAGGACTGGGGCGTGGTCCAGGCCGTCGACCCCGCCACCGGTGAAGAGGTCGCCGACGGGGAATGGGGTGACCTCGTCGTCACCACCCTCGACCGAGACAACGGCCTGCTCCGGTACAACCTCGAAGAGGCGTGCGCCATCCTGCGCGAGCCGTGCCCGTGCGGTGAGACGAGCATCCGGGGACTCTGGGGCGGACGCTTCAAGGACCTGATCGCCGTGCAGGGAACGCGGTTCCAGGCCAACGAGGTGGAGTCCGCCCTACGGGGCGTGCCCGACGTGACCGAGCCCACCCTCGAGTGGCAGATGGTTCGGCCCGTGGACGAGACAGGCCCCCTGACGGTGCGGGTGGAGCGCGGTTCGGGTGCATCGGCCGACGACGTCGAGGTGTCCCGGCAATGTGCGGCCGCGCTGCGTGAACGGCTCGGCATCGACACCGTCATCGAGGTCCTCGACCGCGAGACCATCCCCCGTTCGGGGTACAAGGCGGCCCGGGTGGTCGACGAGTGACGAAAGACACCCTCCACGACCTCACGCTGGCCGACGTCCTCCGGGCACACGTCGGGACGCGTCCCGACTCGATGGGTGCGGTGTGCGGCGAACACCGGCTCACCTTCGCGGCCCTCGACACCCGCGTGAACCGACTCGCCAACGCGCTGGCCGCACACGGGGTCGGTGCCGGTGACCGGCTGCTGTGGCTGGGCCAGAACTGCCACCGATTGCTCGAGGCCTTGTTGGCCGCCGCCAAGCTCGGGGCGGTGTTCTGCCCCGCCAACTGGCGCCAGAGCGCGGCCGAGTTCGTGTTCGTGATCGGCGACAGCGATCCGGCCGTCGTCTTCTACCAGGAGTCCGAGATCGGCGACGTCCTGCGCCAGGCCCGAGACGAGAGCAGGTCCAAGGCGCTGTGGATCGGCCATGACATCGAGGGCGAAGGAGGATACGAGGCCTTCGTGGCACAGGGAGCGGACCACGACCCTGCCGCCGACATCGACGAGGGGGCGTCGGTGCTCATGATGTACACCGCCGCGTTCACCGGGAGCCCCAACGGGGCGCTTCTCTCGAACCGCGCTTTGGTGCTCCAAGGATCCTTGATCGCGCAGATCCAGGGTGTGGGTGCGGACTACGTGTACCTCAACTGCGGGCCGCTGTTCCACGTGGCCACGTTCATGACGACCCTGGCCACATTTCTGGTCGGTGGCAACAACGTGTTCACCCCACGCGTCGACGCCGAGGAGCTGTGCCGGCTCATCGCCGAGGAGCACTGCACCGGTGGCTTCATCATGCCGCCCACCATGGACCAGATCGTCGAGCTCAACGCCGACGGACGCTACGACCTCAAGACCCTGCGGGGGTTCCCGGGCAAGCCCAAGTGGACGGCGATGATCACGGTGGACGAGAGCCCGTGGGGGAAGCGGCCCGCCGGCTACGGCCAGACCGAGGTCATGGGTCTCGCCACGTTCAACGCGCTGCAGCCCAGCAGCGGATCGAGCGGCAGGCCCGTACCATTCGTGCGGATCGCCACGCTCGACCCCGACGGCGCCGAGCTCGGTCCGGGCGAGACGGGAGAGATCGCCGTGCGCGGGCCCACGGTGATGAACGGGTACTTCAACCGCGCCGAGCTCAACGAGCAGCGCCAGGCCGGCGGTTGGCACCACACCAACGACCTCGGTCGCATCGAGAGCGACGGGTCGCTCACCTTCATCGGCCCGAAGACGCGTCTCATCAAATCCGCGGCGGAGAACATCTACCCGACCGAGGTCGAGGGCTGCATCAGGCAACACCCCGCCGTCGCCGACGCGGCGGTGATCGGTGTGCCCGACTCCACCTGGGGCCAGAACGTCACCGCCGTGGTGGTGCTGCGCGAGGACCAGAGCGCGAGTGCCGAGGAGATCATCGAGCACTGTCGGGAACGGATCGCCTCGTACAAGAAGCCCAAGCGGGTCGAGTTCACCGACACCCTCCCCCGCAACGGTTTCGCCATCGACTACGACAGTCTCGACGCCAGCTACGGTGGCGGCGGCTATCCAGGAGCCGGCCACTGATCAACTGCAAAGTGCCGAAAAGAAGGAGCCCGCCGTGCCCGTATTCCCTTCGTCTTCCCGGGCCCCTCGGGCCACGATCGGCACTGGGGGGCTCATTGGACTCCTCGTCGTCGGCGGCGTCCTCAGTGCTTGCAGCAGCTCGACGAACTCGTCGACCAACAAGACGACAACGACGGCTGGATCCCCCACCACCACCTCGAGTGGGTCTTCCTCGGGCTCCTCGGACGCCAGCCAATTCCAGGCTCTGTCCTCTGAGGTGCAAGCGGGCCAACACGCCACTTACAGCGCCACGTACACCTCGAAGACCGCCGGCGGCACGTCGCAGACCATCACCATCGAGCAGAAGCCCCCGAAGTCGGTGCTCTCGACGCCGAGCGGGTCGGTGATCAACGACGGGACCCACACCTACTTCTGCAGCACGAGCGGCGGGAAGCAGCAGTGTGTGTCGGATTCCCTGGCCGGTGCCAACCCCTACGCGGCGCTCGCCAACCTCTTCGACCCGACGACCTTGCTCAACGAGTTCCATGCTGCTGAGACCGCGGCGGGCAGTCATGCCTTGGGCTACAGCGCCGACTTCTCGAACTCGACATATGCAGGTCTGCACGCCCGGTGCGTGCGCTACACGAGCAGCTCGTCGCAGTCGGTCAAGTACTGCGTCACCAACTCGGGGATTCTCGCCTATGCCGAGTCGGCCGGTGCGACCTTTGAGCTCTCGGGCTTCACCGCCGCGCCGCCCGCCAGTGACTTCACCTTGCCCGCCGGGGCCACGGTCATCACCATCCCCAACGTCTCGATCCCGAGCGTGCCCTGAGGCTCAGTCCCTGAAGCTCAGTTACAACCCGAGCAGGTGTGAGAGACGTTCGAGGTGTTCGGCCCCCGTGCCGAAGAGCGCCGCTCCGGACTTGGCCCGCTTCACGTAGAGGTGCATGTCGTGCTCCCACGTGTAGCCGATGCCGCCCAGGCATTGGATGCCCTCGGTGGTGACGAGCTTCTGACAATCACCCACACTGGCCTTGGCCATGGCGACCGCCACGTCGCGTCGCTCGTCGGACTCGGCGATGGCCGCCGCCGCGAAGTATGCCGTCGCCCGGGCAGACTCCACTGACACGTACATGTTCGCCAGCTTGTGCTTGATGGCCTGGAACGACCCCACCTTCACGCCGAATTGCTCGCGCTCTTGGACATAGGCGTGGACGATGTCGAAGATGGCCTGGCAGGTCCCCACCATCTCGGTGGCGAGCGCGACGGTGGCTTCTTGGACGATGGAGTGGAGGACCGGCCCTGCTGTTCCGGGCTCGGCGAGCACGCGGTCGGGCTCGATCCGCACAGAGTCGAGCACGACACTCCCGTAACTCCGGCTGGCGTCGAGGCCGACCATGGGCTCGGAGTCGAAGCTGTCCCGGGGGACGACGAACAGCGCCACACCGTCGTCCCCGGTTGTGCCGGGAAGGCGCGCCGCCACGACGACCTCGGCGGCGACATCGGCGTCGAAGACGAAATGCTTCTCCCCGTCGATTACATAGCTCGCCCCGTCGGGCGCGGCGACGGTCGTGATGGACGGCGCGTCGAAGTTCCCCGACGCCTCGGCCACCGCCAGGGTGCCGACGATCCCGTCACGCGCCACGGCACCGAGGAAGTGACCGCGCTGCCCGGCGCTCCCGGCGTGCAACAGAGCGGGGACGAATTGGGTAGCGGTGGCAAGGAACGGCGCCGGACAGAGCACCCGGCCGAGCTGCTCGCACACCACGGCCAACTCCACGAAGCCGAGGCCGAGGCCGCCGGCCTCCTCGGGGACCGCCAGCGCCGGCCAGTCGAGCTCGACCATGCGGCTCCACAATTCCTCGGCGTGCTTGTGCTCCTCGACGACACTGCGGACGAGTGAGATCGGGCACTCACGCTCGAGCACGGCGCGCACCGACTCCTGCAGTGCCTGTTGGTCGTCGGAGAGCTCGAGCTCCACGGGCTAGCCCGCCGTGACCACGAGAGAGTCGACCGCCACCGCGCCGTTCTTCAGGACGACGACGGGGTTGAGGTCGAGCTCGACGAGCCGGTCCCCACAGGCAGACGCCAGACGCGCCACGGCGAGGACCACGTCGACGAGCGCCTTCACGTCTCCACGATCCCGACCGCGTGCCCCGGTCAGCAACGGGTAGCCGCGCAGGCCCTGGACCATCTCCTGCGCGTCGCGACGGTCGAGGGGAAGGGGTCGCACCGCCACGTCTTTCAGGATCTCGGCGAACACACCACCGGTCCCCACCAGCACGGCGGGCCCGAACACCGGATCCCGGGTGACCCCGACGATCATCTCGGTGCCTCCCTCGATCTGCTGTTGGATCTGGACGCCCTCGATGCGGGCGTTGCGCTTGGCCCGCGTGGCGCGCCCGACGAGCTCGGTGTAGACGGCTTTGGCTTCGGATCCCGTGCCCACCGACAGCCGCACCAGGCCGGCGTCGGACTTGTGGGGGAAGTCGGGCGAGGCGATCTTCATCACCACCGGGAAGCCGATGTCCCGGGCGATGCGGGCCGCTTCCACGGCGGAATGGGCCAGGCCCTCTCCGGCCAGGGGGATGTCGAAGGACTCGAGCAATTGCCGCGACGCGTCGGCACCGAGGGGGGAGGGACGCGTTCCGCCGGCGTCGGTGAGTGCACTCGCCGCCCCCTTCGGGAGGCGGCTGGGCATGGCTTTGCGAGCACGGAACGTCGAGGACGCCTCCTCGTACCGAGCGAAGGCGCGCAGCGCGGTGAAGCAGTTGCGAAACGACCGGAACATGGGCACGCCGGCGTCGATCAGGGTCTTGAACCCCTGCTCGTCGGTCTTGAACGAATTCCAGGTCACCACGATGGGCTTCTTCACCTCGTCGATGAAGGCCACGATGTCCTCGGCGAAGCGGTCGGTGAGTCGTCCGAGCGCCCCGGTGAGCCCGATCACGATGACGTCGATGTTCGGGTCGGCGGCCACGAGGTCGAAGACGCGCTTTCTGTCCTCGATGGGCGCGTTCACGAGGAATTGGGCCCCGTTGTCGACTGGGTTGGCGACGGTCAGGTAGTCGGGGATCATCTCGCGCAACCCGGCTTGGGTCTTGGCGGAGAGGACCGGGACCGGCACACCACTGGATTCGGCCACCTCGGCCATGAGGGTGCCCGACCCTCCCGAGATGGAATACAGCGCGCTCCGGCCGCCGGTGCCCGCCGGCAGTTTGGCGAAGAGCGCGGCGGTCTCGAGGAGCTCGTCGAGGTCACGTACCCGGACCACCCCGTACTGCGCGAAGAGGCCCTCGACCACGGCGTCGGACCCCGCCAGATGGCCGGTGTGCGAGCTCGCCATGCGGGTGCCCGCCTCGGTGCTCCCCATCTTGAGCGCCACCACCGGCTTGCCCTGGGCGTTGGCGGCCTCGAGGGCCCGCCGGAGCTTGGGGGGGTCCTTGAACCCCTCGAAGTAGCCGGCGATCACGTCGGTGTCGTCGTCATAGGCGAAATACTCGATGAAATCCGCCGCCTCGAGGTCGAGCTCGTTGCCCGTCGGCACCCATCGGCTGAACGCCACCCCGAACTCGGTCCCCTGGACGAGCGGTCGCCCCTGGTGCCCGCTCTGGGTGACGAGCCCGATGCGACCGCCCCGTCGCTTGGGTGGCTCGGGCAGGACCTCGAAGGCGTTCGTGTTGGTGTTGGGACCGAAGACGCGGATCCCGTAGCGGCGCGCCACCTCGCCCACCTCGCGCTCGGCTTCGGCGCCGGCCTCGCCCACCTCGCTGAACCCGGCAGTGAAGATGAGGACGTAGGGAACGCCGTGCTTGCCGCACTCCTCCACCGTCCTCGCCACGAGCTTGGTGCCCACGTTGACCACCGCCAGGGTGATCTCGGCGGGGATGTCGGTGACGTGTTCGTAGACGGGGATGTCGCCGATGCTGCCGCCCTTGGCGTTGACCAGGTACCACCGGTCTCCCCAACGCTCCGCGTACGACGCCCGCAGACGTTCGGGCTTGGCGTTGCGGTTCAACGACCCCACCAGGGCGACGGCCTTGGGGTGGAAGAACTCCTCGAGGTCGCCCCGACGCTGGGAAAGCACTGTCCTCTTTGTCACAGGCTTCTTGGTCACGGGCTTCTTCGGCACAGCCTTCTGGGCCACGGCGCGTCGCCTCAGCCGGCCGGGGTCTCGCCCGACAGCACCGAGAAGTCGAGGCGCGACGTGAGCATGCCCGCCGAGAAGCCGCCATCGGCGTAGACGTTGGTGCCGGTGATGTAACCCGCCGCGTCGCTGTTGAGGAAGACCACCAGGTGACCCTGCTCCTCGGGCGTCGAATTGCGCCCGCCGAGGGGCTTGGGGAACCGGTCCATGAAGTCCTTGCCCATGTAGGCCTCGAACGACGGCATCATCGGGGTCTGGGTGGGCCCGGGGCTCGTGCAGTTCACGCGGATCCCCTGGGGGGCGAGGTCGAGCGCCGCGTGCAGCGTCCAGATGATGATCGCCTGCTTGGAGAGGAGGTACCCCTCACCCACCGCGTCGGGGTGCTCCTCGCACCACTGCCGGGCCTCGGCGTAGCCGGCCGTGGAGACGAGCGGCATGACCTGGTCGATGACGTTCTCCCACCCGAACGCGCCCGCGGAGGAGATGGTGACCACCGCCGAGCCCGAGGGCATGTGCTTCGCCGCCAACGTCGTGAGGTGACGCGCCGCGACGAAGTTCACGAGCATGACGTCGAGGCCCGAGAACGGAGGGCCGGGCAGGCCCGCGCAGTTGAACAGCCCGTGGATCGGGCCGCCCAGCTCGGCCAGGTTGGATTCGATCGCGGCGGGGTCGCGCAGGTCCACCGACCGGTAGCTGGCCACGTCCGAAGCCGGCTCCTTGACGTCGAAGACATGGACCTCGGCACCGAGCTCGAGCAGGTCGCGCACCGCGGCGGCCCCCATGCCCGAGCCGCCCCCACCACTGACGAGCACCCGCTTGCCCTCGTAGCTCCACACGCCCGCCATGTCGCCCTCCCGTCGTCCCTTCCGCCCGGTCCGGGCGCAATCAGTCTGTCGCGCCCCTCCGGCGCCGTGCCTCTGTCGCGCCAGGCGGCGCGCGCAGTGTGGCGCCCCGTCGGGGCGCGGTGCAACGTGTGGCTCAGCCGCCCATCTGGAGTCCCGGAGCCCGGGAATGGAAGACCTGCGCGTTGACAGCGGGCCCGATGTCCTCGGGCTCCCAGCGGGCGGGCTTGCCCTTGGGCTCGACGGTGGCTCCGAGCGACCAGGGCACGTAGTGGGTGATCCGATGGCCCACGGCCCGAAAGACCTGTCCGGTGACATGGAGCGCGTCGTCCGACGCCAGCCACGCCACCATGGGGGCGGAGTTGGCCGGGTTCATGGGGTCGTAGTCGCCCTCGTCGAGCTGGTCGGGCTCGCGTACCTCGGCGTCCTTGCGCAAGGTGGCGGTGATCCGGGTCATGCCGCCGGGCGCCACGGCGTTGGCCCGCACCCCGTAGCGCGACAGCTCCAGGCTCGAGATCACGGTCAGCGCCGCGATGCCGGCCTTGGCGGCGCCGTAGTTGGCCTGGCCCACGTTTCCCTGTAGGCCCGCCGAGGACACCGTGTTCACGATGGCGGCGCGGGGTTGGTTCCCGGCCTTGGACTGTTCGCGCCAGTACACCGAGGCGTGATGGGTGGTGGCGAAGGTGCCCTTCAGATGGACGCGCACCACGGCGTCGAAGTCCTCCTCGGACATCGAGAAGAGCATGGCGTCACGCACGATGCCGGCATTGTTGACGAGCACGTCGAGCCGGCCGAACTCGTCGACCGCCTGGCGCACCAGGTTGGACGCCCCGGCCCAGTCCGCCACGTCGTCGTAGTTGGCTGCGGCCTCGCCGCCCCGGGCCCGGATGATGTCGGCGACCTCCTCGGCGGCGCGCTTGTCCACCCCTTCGCCGTGGACCGACCCCCCGATGTCGTTGACCACGACCTTCGCCCCCTGGCGGGCGAGCTCGAGCGCCTCACCCCGGCCGATGCCGTGGCCCGCGCCGGTGACGACCGCCACCTTGCCGTCGAGCAGTCCCATGGTCTGATCTCCCTTTCGCTCGGCAGCCGCGCACCATCAGCGCGCCGCTACCCATCTGTTTCGGGGCGACCCTGTCGG
>ODAK010005058.1_pt1 | contig 13423 bp, 15 predicted proteins | sample 1539591 | NCBI WGS metagenome assembly ODAK01 (sample SAMEA3539303, study PRJEB22396) | soil metagenome | biome: tundra; feature: field; material: soil | place: USA | collected 2010-05 | depth 0.15 m | reverse complement strand
CCCGCGTCGGCCAGGAGACCGAGTGGGACAAGCTGGTCGTCGAGGTGTGGACCGATGGCACCCTCGCGCCGGTGGAGGCCGTCAGCCGCGCCGCCGGTCTGTTCACCGAGCACCTCGGCCTCTTCGTCCGGTTCGGCGACAACCTCGCCGCACCGCAGCAGCGTCAGGCGCGCGGCAACGACCTGCCGAGCCGCCTCGCCGACGTCCCGATCGAGGACCTCGAGCTCAGCGTCCGCGCACTCAACTGCCTCAAGGCGAACGACATCACCAAGGTCGGTCAGCTTGTGGCAATGAAGCAGGAAGAGCTGCTCACCTTGCGCAATTTCGGTCAGAAGTCGCTCGATGAGATTCGCGAGAAGCTCGTGCAGCGCGAGCTGGTCACGCCCGAAGAGCTGGACACGCTGTTCCAGCCGATGGCGAGGTAACCGGAACCAGTCATGCGACATCGCATCGCCGGTCGGAAGTTCGGGCGCAGCGCGGCGCATCGCCAGTCGATGACGCGCAACCAGGTGACCTCATTGCTGCGCTACGGCCGGATCACGACCACTGAGGCGAAGGCCAAGGAATTGCGTCGATGGGTCGAGCGCGTCATCACCGACGCCAAGCCCGACGACCTCAACGCGCGCCGCAAGGTTGCGCTTTACGTCAACGACCGCGAGGTTTCGAACAAGCTCTTCTCGACCTATCTCGAGCGCTACAAGGAGCGTCCCGGCGGCTACACGCGGGTGGTCAAGCTGCCGCCGCGGCGCAGTGACGCAGCCCCGATGGCCATCATCGAGCTGGTCGAGTAGGAACGGTTCACGCGTGCCCACATACAGCCTCACCCTCGAGTACGACGGCACCGATTTTGCCGGCTGGCAGATCCAGCCGACAGTGCGGACCGCGATGGGCGTCTTCAGCGACGCGCTGCGTGCGGTCACGTCCGAGACGCCGGCGCTCACCGCGGCGGGGCGCACCGACTCGGGGGCGCACGCGCACGGCCAGGTCGTCGGCTGCACGCTCGAGCGCGCGTGGGCGCCCGACACCCTGCGCAACGCACTCAACGCAACGCTCCCCGCCGACCTTGCGGTCCGCACTGTCGCGATCCGGCCCGACGGCTTCCATGCGCGTCGTGATGCGGTCGAGCGGACGTATCGCTATCTCGTCGTGTGCAGGGACGGCAGGTCGCCGGTGATGCGCCGCAATGCGTGGACCGTGCGCGGACCACTGGACACCGATGCGATGCGCTCGGCCGCGGCTCACCTCGCTGGCAAGCACGATTTTGCGGCGTTCGGAACCGCACCACGCGCCGGCGGGAGCACCGTTCGCCACGTGACGTCGGTCAGCATCGACCACGACGCACTCCCTGACACCCAGGCAACGCACCCCGGCGAGCCGGTGCTCGAAACCGTCGCGATCACCGTCCACGCCGACGCATTCCTGCGCGGCATGATGCGGTCGTTCACCGGTGCGCTCGTGAAGATCGGCCAGGGTCGTGCGACACCCGAGTGGCTGGCATCACTCGTCGACGGCGCAATCGCCCGCGATCCATCCGTGTCGGTCGCGCCGGCACGCGGGCTGCATCAGTGGTCGGTGCGCTACGAGCCAAAACCGACACACCAGGAGCTCGCGGCATGACCAGCACGCTGACCTACCAGGCCAAGCCCGCTGAGCTGGAACAGCGCTGGTTCCTCGTGGACGCCCGCGGGCAGACGCTCGGGCGCCTCGCCGCCAACATCGCGCGCGTCCTGCGCGGCAAGCATCGCCCGCAGTTCACGCAGCACATCAACACCGGCGAGCACGTGATCGTCATCAATGCGCGCGACATCGTGGTCACCGGCCGTAAGCGGACTCTCAAGCAGTACGACCGGTACTCGGGCTATCCGAGCGGGCGGCGCGTGCGCACCTTCGATGAGGCGATGGCAGTCGATGCCACCTTCCCCATCATGCACGCGGTCCGCGGCATGCTCCAGCACAACACCCTCGGTGCGGAGCAGCTGACCCACCTTCGTGTCTACGCGGGCTCGGAGCATAAACATGAGGCCCAGCGACCGCAGCCGATCACGTTCGGCGAGCTAGGGGAGATCATCCTTGCCCGCACCAGTTGAGGCATACAAGCAGGCCACCGGCCGCCGCAAGACGGCGGTCGCGCGCGTGCGCATCGTCCCCGGCGACGGCGTCATCGTCGTCAACAACCGTCCACCCAGCGAGTACTTCGGCCGCCGTGACCTCGAGACCGTGGTCACGCAGCCGCTCCGCGTCACCGACACGACCGGGCGCTTCGAGGTGTCGGTCAAGGTCTTCGGCGGCGGTATCGCGGGACAGGCCGGTGCCGTGTGCCACGGGATCGCGCGCGCGCTGATCGCCGCCGACCCCGAGCTGCGGCCGGTGCTCAAGGCCGCAGGCCTGCTCACGCGCGACTCGCGGGAGAAAGAGCGGAAGAAGTACGGTCTGAAGCGAGCACGGAAGGCGCCGCAGTACACCAAGCGGTAGTGGTGGCTCCGCCCGTCACGCGTACGACGGTGCGGGCTCGTGTTCTCGGGTGCCCCGTCGACATCGTCGATATGGCGACGGCCGTGCAAACGCTCGTGGAGATCGTGGAACGGCGTCGTGCAGATGAGACCGCGCATCCGGCGGTGGTCATCACACTGAACCCCGAGATGGTGATGCTCGCCCGGCGCAGCCCCGCCTTCAGCTCTGTCCTCGAGTCGGCTGCGCTCGTCGTGCCCGACGGGATCGGCCTGGTGCGCGCGCTGCGCCGCCGCGGCCATCCCGAGGTGGAACGGGTAGGCGGCACCGACCTCATCGGTGCCTACCTCCGCGAGGCGGAGCGCCGGGCTCACCGGATCGCGCTGGTCGGCGGAGCGCCGGGCGTCGCAGCCACGGCGCGCGACCGCATGCTCGAGGCCCACCCTGCGCTGCAGGTCGTGGCCGTCAATGACGGACGCCCGGGAAGAGCCACCGCCCTCGAGATCGAGACCGCCAGCCCGGAGGTTGTCCTCGCGGCGTTCGGCGCCGGCCGCCAGGAACTGTTCCTCGACCGCTACCTCGGGCCGATCGGAGCCGCGGCCGGTGTCGGTGTCGGCGGTGCGCTTGACTTCCTCGCCGGCCGGGTGCGTCGCGCTCCCGCGCTGGTCCGCCGCATCGGGCTCGAATGGGCGTGGCGGCTCACCGTCCAGCCCTGGCGCCTCAGGCGGCAGTCGGTGCTCCCCGTCTACTGGTGGCTCGAGCGCCGCGAGTCGGCCACCCTTCGCTCCGGCCGGTGAACTGCCGATGCTGAGCATCATCGTCCCCGCCTACAACGAGGAGCAGCGGCTGCCGGCGACGCTGGTCAGGATGCGCGCCTACCTGGACGGCCGAGACGAGCCGTACGAGGTCCTCGTCGTCGACGATGGCAGCGGCGACAACACGCTGGCGACGTCATGGGGGATCGCCGAGACCTGGCCGCAGATGCAGGTGCTCGCGCTCGAGCACAACACAGGCAAGGGCGCAGCCGTTCGCCTCGGCATGCTGAGCGCCGGGGGAGAGCACCGGGTCTTCAGCGACGCCGATCTCAGCACACCGATCGAGGAGATCGAGAGCCTGCGGGCTCACCTGCAGGGGAATTGCGCCGTCGCGATCGCTTCTCGAGCGCTCCCCGAATCCCAGATCGACGTGCATCAGCCGGGCAGACGCGAGGTGATGGGCCGCACCTACAACCGGTTGCTGCGCCTTGCGGCCCTGCGCGGCCTGCATGACACGCAGTGCGGATTCAAGGCGTTCACCGCCGAAGCCGCAATTGCCTGCTTCACGCCGCTTCGGACGCTTCGCTTCGGCTTCGACGCCGAGGTCCTGCTCCGGGCGCGGCGCCTCGGCTGGACCGTCGACGAGGTGCCGGTGCGCTGGGAGCACAAGGAGGACTCGCGCGTGAGCGCGATGCGTGATTCAGTCGGCGTTCTTTACGATTTAGTGCGTCTACGGTTCATCGTCCGGCGATAATCGTTGAGTGAGAACCGCCCAGCGAGCCACGACATCGGGCCACATCGATGTCCGGGTCGCAGGCGCACCGCTGGTCGGACTTCGATTCCATCTCGACTCCCGGGCCGGGGATCTCGACGAGGTCTCCGTCGACCTTGAGCGGCAGCTCATCGACATCGGCGCCCGGCGCATCAACCTCCTGATGAAGCTCCGCCGAGCCGAGGACGCCCGTCAGAAGGTCCTCGAAGTGCTTCCCGGGGTGGCCTCGCAGGCGATCCTCTCCGACATCGCCGCGACGTTCGCCGAAGGCCTCGAGCTGAGCACCGAGCTGACCCGTCTCGAGACCCGGGCGGACGGCCTCCGGACGCGTCTGGCCGACGTCATGGCGGAGCAGCAGGTGCTGCGCACGATGAGCCGACAGCTCGTCGACGTGCCCGGCCGGTCAGTCGCCGACCCGAATCAGCGCGCGAGTCGGTACAGCCAGGCCGCGCGCCAGATCTACGAGATCGCCGACGTGGAACACTCCGAGACCGCTCGGCTGATCCTCGAGGGGCCCATGCAGCGCCTCGCCGACGCCGCGCTCGAGGCTGAGCTGATCGGCAGGAGCCTCGCGCGCGAGCCGGCGACCGCGGTGGGCGCGAGCGCTCGCTGCCGGACCGCCGCGGTCGAGGCATCGGAGCAACTCGGAGAGGTCATCGCCGGATTGCTCCCGCTCAGCGAGGATCGAGGCCTTGCCGGCGCCCTCCGCGAACTCCTCGCGACGTGGTCGGACCGTGGCGCAGTGCTGCTCCACGTGCTCGGGAGCGAGCGCCGCATGTCCTCGCTTGCCGAGATCACGATGTACCGGATCCTCGAGCAGGCGCTCGACAACGCGCTCTCGCACGGGCGCCCGCAGCGCATCGACGCGATCCTCTCGTTCCTCCCGCGCCTCGTGGTCGGGGTGGTGAAGGACGACGGCGACGGGTTCGACGTGAACGCCACCGATGCGCGCCTCGGACGCACCGCTGGTCTCGGGCTGATCCAGATGCGCGAACGGGCGGCGCTGGTCGGAGGCCGCGTCCAGGTGCGCAGCGGGCTCGGGCTCGGCACCGAGGTTCGCGTCACCATCCCTGACAGCCGCGCGACGACCTAGCGACGGCGGCGACGCGCCGCGAATCCCCGGGTAGGATCGCCCTCATGTCGTCGACTCGGCGGAGCTTCCGCCTGACCACGTCTTCGGGCACCACGGTCGCCGGCGCGGTGGCCATGGCCGACACGCCCTGGCAGCGATTCATGGGCCTGATGGGCCGTCGCGAGCTTGCGGCCGACGGAGGGCTCTGCCTGCGACCCTGCAGCTCCATCCACATGTTCTTCATGCGATTTCCGGTCGACGTCGCGTTCATCGACAACGACGGTCACGTGGTGCGGATGTACCACGGACTCCGACCCTGGCGGATCTCGCGCGTCGTGCGCCGGGCTAAGGCCGCGATCGAGCTGCCGAGCGGCGCCCTCGCCCGCGCCGGCGTCGGCATCGGAGATCTCCTGACGATGTCCTGATTCGGTACGGTCGCGTCCGCCACACCGTGTGATTGGAGGATTGACGTGTACCAGGGAATGCTTGCCGAGACGGTCACCGTCGTCGGTCACGGCGACGACGAGATCGGCGCCTATCTCGCCCGGCCGCTCGGCGCCGGCCCCTTTCCCGGAGTGCTGGTGATCCACCATGCACCCGGCTGGGACGCCGCCACCAAGGAGATCGCCCGTCGGTTCGCGGCGGAGGGATACATCGCGATCTGTCCCAACCTGTACCACCGCTTCGGGCCGGACCTCGCTCCCGATGACGCCGCCGCGGCGGCCCGTGCCGGCGGCTGGATCACCACCGACCAGTTTCTCGGCGACGCGGCCGGATCGTTGCGCTTTCTGCGAGGCCTGCCGGTCAGCAGCGGGAAGGTCGGATCCATCGGGTATTGCTCGGGCGGACGTCAGTCCTTTCTCTCCGCCTGCGAGCTTCCCGTCGACGCGGCCGTGGACTGCTACGGCGCGTTCGTGATCTCGAGCTCACCGCCGGAGCTGCCGTACCGGATGGAGCCGGTCATCGATCGCGCGCCCGGGATCTCGTGCCCGATCCTTGGGCTCTTCGGGGTGGAGGACAGGAATCCATCGCCGGATGAGGTCGAAAAGATCGACGCGGAGCTCACGCGCCTCGGCAAGGAGCACGAGTTCCACAGCTTCGACAACGCCGGTCACGGGTTCTTCGCGGTCGACCGGCCGATGTACCGGGTCGAGGCCGCGGTCGCCGGCTGGCGGCTCATCCTCGACTTCTACGGCCGTCACCTGCGCTAGGGGAATCCATGTGCTCGTACATCGTTGAGAAAGCGGCCCTAACGGGAAGCGCGAAGGCGGCCGGCACCTGGGCCCCGATCACCAACGCGGTGGTTGCGGTGGATCACCCGTCTCACGCAACCCTTGACCATGCGCTCATCGTCGATCTCGTCAACGCGGGACGGCCAGTGAGTGAGCGGATCGCACTGGAATTGAGCGTCGAGTCGGCGCGGGAGCTGATCGCCTGCATGCAATCCGCATTGGACGCGTTCGACGAGGGCGCCTGAGCCGGATCCGTCACAGACCGGGGAGCCGCGGGTCGGCGCGTTGTCCCGTGCGGGTCTCCCGTGACCACGCATACCTGGGTGCATGCTCGCAGCACTTGCCAGGTTGCTTCTCGACGCCGTCGCCCCGAAGCGCTGCGCCGGCTGCGAGGTGGTCTCCGACCAGTCGATCTGCCCGAGGTGCTGCGCGACCATGAGCGCCCAGCCGATCCCCGCCGTCCGCCGGATGCGCAGCGGCAGCGCTTTCGCGGGCTTCGAGTTCGTCGAGCCCGTCCGCGCCGCGCTCCACCGGGGCAAGTACGGCGGGGATCGACAGGCCCTGCGTGAACTGGCTGAGATGACCGCGCTCCGCCTGCGCGGTCCGCGGCTGTTCACGCCCGATGCGGTGGTCGCGGTCCCGCTCGGACGCCGCCGGCGCAGGCAACGGGGATACAACCAGTCGGCGATCCTTGCGTCCGTGCTGGCCGACGAGCGCGACGTCCCGGTGTTCGACGACCTGACGAGGATCCGCGACACGCCGCCCCAGAGCGCTCGCAACGAGACGACCCGCCGGGACAACGTCGCTGGAGCGTTCGCGTGGACCGGCGGCGACCTCACCGGCTCCTACCTCTGGCTCGTCGACGACGTGCTCACAACCGGGGCCACCGCCGAGGCAGCCGGGTCGGTGCTCGGGCTCGCGGGAGCCTCGCTCGTGGACGTCGTGGTCATCGCCGTGGTGCCCTGAACGGTGAGGGCTGCCAGAATGAAGGGGACCATGTCCCTCTTCAAGAAGCCGATCAACAAGGTCCTCGGTGACCCGGTCAAGCGCGAGATCAAGCGCTACCAGGGCGTCGTGGACCTCATCAACGAATTCGAGCCGGAGATCTCCGCGCTCACCGACGAGGAGCTGCGCGACAAGACCCGCGAGTTCCGCGAGCACCTCGGCGTCGAGGGCACCGATATCACGCACGGCCAGTCCTTCGCGGCCGGACTCGGCGAGGAGACCGAGGAGATGGCGATGGAGCGTGCCGAGGAGCAGGAGCGCGAGGCCGCGCGCCGGCAGGCCCTCGACGACCTCCTGCCCGAGGCGTTTGCGGTGGTCCGCGAGGCCTCCAAGCGAACCCTCGGCATGCGCCACTTCGACGTCCAGCTGATCGGCGGCATCGTGCTCCACCAGGGGCGCATCGCCGAGATGAAGACCGGCGAAGGCAAGACGCTGGTCGCGACTCTGGCCCTGTACCTCAACGCCCTCGAGGGACGCGGCGCGCACCTCGTGACCGTCAACGACTACCTGGCCCGCCGGGATGCGGGATGGAACGCCGCCCTGTATCACTTCCTCGGCCTTTCGGTCGGTGTCATCGCCGGCCAGGACCTCTCCTACGTCTACGACCCGGAGTTCCTGGACGAGACGCACCCCGACGCCCGCCTCCAGCATCTGCGTCCCTGCACGCGACGCGAGGCGTACGCCGCGGACATCACGTACTCGACCAACAACGAGCTGGGTTTCGACTACCTGCGCGACAACATGGCCCAGAAGCTGGACCGGTGCGTGCAACGGCGTCTGCGCTACGCGATCGTCGACGAGGTCGACTCGATTCTCATCGATGAGGCTCGCACGCCGCTGATCATCAGTGGCCAGGCCAGCGAGGCGACCGACAAGTTCTACACGTACGCACGGTTGATCCCGAAGCTCGTCCCCGAAGACGACTACACCATCGACGAGAAGACCAAGTCGGCGACGCTCACCGAGGAGGGTGTCGACAAGATCGAGAAATGGACGGGGATTTCCAACGTCTACGAGATGGAGCACGCCGCCGAGGCGCACCAGATCAATCAGGCGCTGCGCGCACACGCGCTCTGGCTCCGCGACCGCGACTACATCGTGCGCGACGGCGAGGTGATCATCGTCGACGAGTTCACGGGGCGGACGATGCCGGGTCGCCGCTGGTCGGACGGCCTCCATCAGGCGATCGAGGCCAAGGAGGGTGTTGCGGTCCAGCAGGAGACGGTCACGCTGGCGACGATCACCTTCCAGAACTTCTTCCGGCTCTACGACAAGCTCGCGGGCATGACCGGTACCGCCCTCACCGAGGCCGAGGAGTTCCACAAGATCTACAAGCTCGAGGTGGTGCCGATCCCGACGCACCGCCCGATGGTTCGTCTCGACGAGCCCGACCTCATCTACAAGGGCGAGGACGGCAAATACCGTGCCGTGGTCGAGGAGATCGCCGAGCGCTACAAGAAGGGTCAGCCCATTCTGGTCGGCACCACGAGCATCGAGAAGAGCGAGCGCTTGAGCCGTCAACTCGACAAGCTCGGAGTGCCGCATTCGGTGCTCAACGCCAAGCTGCACGAGAAAGAAGCGGACGTCATCGCGAACGCAGGTCAGCGCGGCAGCGTCACGATCGCGACCAACATGGCCGGTCGTGGCACCGACATCGTGCTCGGCGAAGGAGTCGCGGGTGTCGGCGGCCTCTACATCATCGGCACCGAGCGCCATGAGTCGCGGCGCATCGACAACCAGCTCCGTGGTCGTGCCGGCCGCCAGGGAGACGCCGGCGAGTCGCGGTTCTTCCTGTCGTTCGAGGACGACCTGATGCGCGTCTTCGGCGGAGAGCGCATGCATGGATTCATGGGCAAGCTCGGCGTCGACGAGGACACGCCACTCGAGTCCAAGATGGTGTCGCGGCAGATCGAAGGCGCCCAGGCCCGCGTCGAGGGGCACAACTTCGACAGCCGGCGTCACGTCGTCGAGTACGACGACGTCATGAACAAGCAGCGCGAGATCATCTACGGCGAGCGCCGCAAGATCCTCGAGGGAACCGACACCCGTTCGAACTTCGTCTCGATGGTCGAACACGTGGTGGCGACCGACGTGCCGACGTATTGCGAGGGTCGCCATCGCGAGGCGTGGGACTTCGAGGGGCTCTGGACCCAGATGCGGCTGCTCGCCGCTGGGCTGCCGGCGCTTTCCGAGGTGAACACGGAGAGTCTCGGGAACTCCATCGAGGAGGTTTCCGAGACGCTGAGCGGCGAGCTGATCGGCCTCTACGAGGAGAAGGAGCAGGAGTACGGCGCGGAGTTGCTCCGCGAAGTCGAGCAGAGCGTGATGCTCCAGGTGATCGACGCCCGGTGGCTGAGCTACCTGACGCAGATGGACCACCTCCGCGAGGGGATGGGGTTCCAGGCGTACGGTCAGATGGATCCCCTGGTCGAGTACAAGGCTGCCGCGTTCACGGCGTTCCAGGATCTGACCGAGGACATCCAGCGTGAGATCGTGCGGGCGCTGCTCAACGTCCAGATCCGAAGGGTGGATCCAAACGAGGCGGCGCAGGAGTCGGGCGTTGAGGCTCCGGAGACTGCCGGGGCGATTCCCGCACCGACCGCCGGTGCTGCGGACGCGACCGCGCCACCCTCGCCGCGCGCAGACCGGCCCGGGGGTGCCACCGACGGTACCCACGTTCCTCCTGCGCGACCGGCTGCGGCACTCGCAAGTGGTGCGCTCGCACGCGCGACCGGGACCCGCGTGTCCGCGCCGCTGATGGCGAAGCCGATCGTGCGCAACATCGTCGAATCGTCGGCGGAGGGCACGCGCCGCGTGGACGGAAACGGCAATGGCGCGGGCAACGGCACCAATGGGGCACCGCATGGCAAGGTCGGGCGCAACCAGGCGTGTCCATGCGGGTCTGGGAAGAAGTACAAGTACTGCCACGGCAAGTGACGGACTGACGGCGCAGCGACCTCGCTGGACGGAGCCGCTGAACCGGTCGGCGCGTCGCGATCGGACTACGTCACCTTCGGACTACGATCAGAGTCGTTCGCCACGCAGAGCGAGCGATGTCAGCCGCGCCTTCGGAGGAGATCCCGATGTCGATCGACCCAGCCAAGACCGCCGTCGTACTCATCGAGTATCAGAACGACTTCACGTCAGAGGGCGGCGTGCTGCACGGAGCCGTCGAGGGCGTCATGAAGCAGACGGGCATGCTCGCGAACACTGAGCGTGTCGTCGAGGCCGCTCGGTCCGCTGGCGTGACCGTCATGCATGCGCCAATCATGTTCGCGAAGGGATACAACGAGATCAGCGCGCACCCCTACGGCATCCTCAAGGGCGTCGTCGACGGCAACGCCTCCGTCAAGGGCACCTGGGGCGCGGCGATAACGGAGGAACTCGATCCCCAGGAAGGCGATATCGTCATCGAAGGCAAGCGCGGACTCGACACCTTCGCCAGCACGAATCTCGACTTCATCTTGCGCAGCAAGGGAATCTCGACGATCGTCCTGGGCGGCTTCCTCACCAACTGCTGCGTCGAGTCGACCATGCGCACTGGCTACGAGAATGGCTACGAGGTCATAACGCTGAGCGATTGTGTTGCCGCGACCTCGGAGGAGGAGCACGCCAACGCCATCAAATACGACTACCCGATGTTCTCCAAGCCGATGACGTCAGAGGAGTTGATCGCCGAGCTCAGCTAGTCGACACGAGCAACGCGCCGCTACCGCACCCGGATGAAGCTCGCGTTGCGCCGGTAGTCGTCGAGGGTGCGCGCATCCATGTATGACATGGAACTGCGCAGCCCGGCGACGTAGCGCTGGATGACATCGGCGACGTGCCCCTTGTACGCGACGATGGACTCGGCGCCCTCGATGTACTCGGGATCCTCGCCGGCGAATTCCTGCTGCACCGAGAACGAGGCGGCCCCGCGCATGATCTTGAACTTCTTGCCGTCGACGACGATGACGCGACCCGGCGCCTCATAGGTTCCCGCGAGCGCCGAGCCGACCATGATGGAGTCCGCCCCAAGGGCCAGGAGCTTGCACATGTCGGCAGGGCTGCGGATGCCGCCGTCGCCGATGATCAGCGCGTGCCGGCGCACCTGGGCGCATTCGGCGACGCTGTAGGGCGTGGGCGCATGGACGCCCGTCTCCGTCCGCGTCTCGCAGACCGACCCGCCGGCGATGCCCACGCGGATCGCATCCACACCGTGATCCTCGAGCCAGCGGAAGGTCTCGGCACTCGCCACGTTGCCCGCGATGAGGAACACGGCCGGGTCCTGCTCGCGTATCCAGCGAACCGCAAGCCCGACCTGCTCGTGGGCGCCGTTGGCAGTGTCGAGGCAGACGATCCGGCACCCGGTGTCGGCGATACGGGCGAACCGCTCTCGATAGTCACCGGTCACCCCGAGCGCGGCCGCGAGGGGTCCACCCGCGGCGGCCACCTCGCGCAACTCCCCGGCCTGCTCCTCAATCGACTGGAAGCGCGGCAGGATTCCCAGGGCGCCGTGCTTGCCGAGCGCGCGGCACATGTCGACGCCGCAGACATCCGGCATCGGCGAGCCGATCACTGGAACCTTAAGCCCGATCGGCCCAAAGTCCACAGCGGGCAGGGCCTCGGTCCGGTGCACGAGTGTTGAGCGGACGCGGGGCACCAGCGAAACGTCGTCGAAATCGAAAGCGCGCGGCATGTCCGGAAAGAGGTCGCCGATCGAGTCGGACGAGACTGCCGCGGCGGTTTGCATCACTGCATTGTGGAATACTCGGCAAATGAGCGAGCTTGCTGAACACGCCACCGATGTCGCTGCCCGCATAGCCGAGCTCCAGGGGCATCTTTGACCTCGACCGAAAACGCGCCCGCCTGATCGAACTCGACCAGGAGATCGCGGCGCCGGACCTCTGGGACGATCCGCCGCGCGCCGCAGCCCTCAACCAGGAAGCCTCGCGCATTCGTGACGACCTGAGCGTCTGGGAATCACTGACTCAGCGCGCCGCCGACACACGCGAGCTGGCATCGATGCTCGACGCCGAGCCCGACGAGGCGATGACACTCGACCTGCAGAAGGAGCTCGCATCCCTCGAGAAGGAGATCGGCCGTCGCCAGATTGACCTCCTCTTCAGCGATCCCTACACCGACCACGTGGCCCTGATCGGCATCCACGCGGGTGCCGGTGGCACGGACTCGCAGGACTGGGCGCAGATGCTCCTGCGCATGTACCTGCTCTGGGCCGAGGAACACCGAATGCCCGTCGAGTTCCTCGAGGAGTCGGTCGGCGAGGAGGCGGGCATCAAGTCCGCGACCATTCGGATCTCCGGTCCCCGCGCCTACGGGCTGCTCAAGGGTGAGCATGGGGTGCACCGCCTCGTGCGCATCAGCCCGTTCGACGCCGCCCACCGCCGGCACACGTCGTTCGTGCTCGTCGAGGTCACCCCGGAGATCGAGGACACCGTGACGGTGGAGATCGACCCCGACGACGTCCGCACCGACGTCTTCCGCTCCAGCGGCGCCGGTGGCCAGCACGTCAACAAGACCTCATCGGCGGTCCGCCTCACCCACATCCCGACCGGCGTGGTGGTCACCTGCCAGAACGAGCGATCGCAGCAGCAGAACCGTGACGTCGCCTGGCGCGTGCTGCGCTCCCGGCTCCTCGCGCTCCAGCAGGCCGCGCACGCCCAGAAGGTCGCCGATCTCAAGGGCGAGCTGATCGCCGCCGAGTGGGGGAGTCAGATCCGCTCCTACGTGCTCCAGCCCTACACGATGGTCAAGGACCACCGGACCGGGGTCGAGGTGGGCAACGCCCAGGGCGTGCTTGACGGCGATATCGACGCCTTCATCGAGGGATACCTGCACTGGGCAGCTCGGGAGGGCGCAGAATCGAAGGCGTCCTGACCGGCTGCGACGGCCGATCCTCGTACGGAAGTGACCAATCTGTGCAATATCGCGGGAGTCCGCCGGGACCCGGGTCTATACTGGCCGCCGACCCCGTAGCGATCTCAGAAACCATCCTATGAAGACTTCGCCCCAGGGGGCAGCCTGGTGAGCGTGGCAGTTGCGGAGCGATCTGCGGCCCCCCCTCAGCAAGCGCTGCGCCCAGTTATCTCGTTTCACGGCGTGAGCAAGGTCTACCCGAACGGAACGGAGGCCCTGCGCG
>ODAK010005055.1_pt1 | contig 13425 bp, 9 predicted proteins | sample 1539591 | NCBI WGS metagenome assembly ODAK01 (sample SAMEA3539303, study PRJEB22396) | soil metagenome | biome: tundra; feature: field; material: soil | place: USA | collected 2010-05 | depth 0.15 m | reverse complement strand
GCCCCCGCGACAGCCGCCGGGACGGCGGCGCTACGGAACTAGGAGGTTCGTGAGCACGAACATTCAACCCCCAGTTCCCGCTTCGAATATCAGCGATTGGGAGCGGCACACCCACCAGGACAAAGAGCTAGTCAAAGGTCTCGGCCTGACCAGCGCGACCATGCTGGTCATGGGCTCGATGATCGGCTCGGGCATCTTTATTGTGTCCGCCGAGATTTCCCGCGAGGTCACTTCGCCGGCGCTGCTGATTGGCGCCTGGCTCATCACCGGATTCCTGACGATTGTCGGCGCGCTCACCTACGGCGAACTCGCGGCCATGATGCCGCGCGCGGGCGGGCAGTACGTTTATCTGCGCGAGTCGCTCGGCCCGCTCTGGGGATTTCTCTACGGCTGGACTCTGTTTCTCGTGATTCAGACGGGCACGATCGCCGCCGTGGGCGTGGCTTTCGGCAAGTTCCTCGGGATCTTCTGGCCGGCAATCTCCTCCAGTCATTGGATCGTCCACCTGTGGAAAGTGCCGAAGTTCGCGGTTGGCCCGATGATGCTCGGCGGCATGGATGTTGGACTGAACACGCAGAACTTCGTCGCCATCCTGATTGTGATTGCGCTCTCCATCATCAACATTTTTGGGGTAAAGACGGGCGCTATCATCCAGAACATCTTCACGACGGCGAAAGTTTCCGCGCTGCTCGGCCTGGTGCTCTTCGGAGTCTTTCTGGGCCGGAACGCGCAGGCAGTGGCCGCGAATTTCGGCGCCAACTTCTGGAACAATTCTGGCCTGGGCACTTTGCACGACGTTGGCGGGGGTGTGCTGGTATCGGCGTTAACCGCGCTGGCCATCGCGCAGGTCGGGTCGCTGTTTTCCGCCGATGCCTGGAATAACGTTACCTTCACCGCGGGCGAGGTGAAAAATCCCAGCCGCAATCTCCCGTTGTCATTGGCGCTGGGTACGGGCGTGGTGATCGCGCTCTATATCGGGTGCAACTTTATTTATCTGGGAGCGCTGCCGCTGGTGGGGAGTCCAACCGGAGCGACGCTGCTGGAACGCGGAATTCAGTTTGCCAAAGAAGACCGCGTCGCCACCGCGGTGATGACGCAGATGTTCGGTTCCGCCGGTGGAGCGCTGATGGCCGTCGCCATTATGATTTCCGGTTTCGGCTGCTGCAACGGCTTGATTCTCTCCGGTGCCCGCGTTTACTACGCCATGGCGAAAGATGGTCTGTTCTTTCGCAGCGTTGCCCGGCTGCATCCCGGCTACAAGACGCCCGCGGTTTCGCTGATGGTGCAGATGGTTTGGACTTGCGTGCTCTGCATCTCCGGCAGTTACGGCCAGCTTCTGGACTACATTATTTTTGCGGTGCTGGTTTTCTACGTGCTCACCATCTTCGGACTGTTTGTTTTGCGCCGCACACATCCCGAGGCCGAGCGCCCGTACAAGGCCGTTGGATATCCCATTCTGCCTGCGATCTATATCGTGATGGCTTTGTTTATTGATGTGGTGCTGTTACGCTACAAGCCGCAATACACCTGGCCGGGACTGCTCATCGTGCTGCTCGGCATTCCCGTGTACTACATTTGGCGGCCGCGAGCCGAGACGACTTAAATTTGACTTTCTTAAGTTTGACTGCGGTTTAACTGACAGGAGAGACGCAACTCATGACTGACCTCTTTGCGAAAAAGCCGCTTGAGCTTCTGCTGCACGAAGCGCAGGAGACGGGCTCGCATAGTTTGAAACGCACGCTGGGCGTATTCCAATTAACGGCTCTGGGTGTCGGCGCTGTGATTGGGGCCGGAATCTTCGTGATGTCTGGACTCGGTGCGCACTATGCCGGACCGGGGCTGATGCTCTCGTTCGTGCTTTCAGGCTTGGGTTGTACCTTTGCGGCGCTGTGCTACGCGGAGTTTGCGGCTATGATCCCGTTGGCGGGCAGCGCCTACACCTATGCCTACGCTACGCTGGGCGAAATTATTGCCTGGATCATCGGCTGGGACCTCACGCTCGAATACGCCATGGGCGCCAGCACCGTGTCATCTGGTTGGTCGAACCATTTTATTGAACTGCTGAATATTTTCCATATCAAGATGCCGCTTTGGCTGGCGTATGACCATTGGACTGGGCTCAACGAAGCGGAGAAGACCATAGCTCGCCAGATGGCGCTGGCCTCCGATTCCACGCTGGTGCCCGGCACGCAGGCTTTCCTTAATAAAGTGACGGCGATCATGGGAGCGCAGTCGCCAGAGCTGTTGCAGAAAGGTCACGGTCTGCTAAATGCGCCACATCTGTTCGGATATGAAATCGGCGTCAATGTGCCGGCCTTCATGATCGCGCTGGTGATCACGGCGATCCTGGTGGTTGGCATCAAGGAGAGCGCCCGCTTCAACGCCACCATCGTTACCATCAAAGTTGGAGTTGTCCTTTTTGTCATCGGCCTCGGCATCCGCTACGTAAGCGCCAGCAACTGGGGATCGGACTGGGCAACTTTCGCGCCAATGGGATTCTCCGGAATCGGGGCCGGGGCAGCCTACATTTTCTTCGCCTACATCGGATTCGACGCAGTTTCCACCACCGCCCAGGAGGCAAAGAATCCGCAGCGCGATCTTCCCATCGGCATCATTGCTTCGCTGCTGGTCTGCACCGTGTTGTATATCGCGGTCGCGGCGGTTCTGACCGGGATGGTTCCGTGGAGAGAAGTCAATATCGAGGCGCCCGTTGCGCGCGCTTTCCTTGACCGAGGACTTTCCGGCGCGTCTCACATTATTACGCTCGGAGCTCTCGCCGGTCTCACCAGCGTGATGCTCGTCATGCTTCTAGGCCAGACTCGCGTGTTGTACTCGATGGCCAACGACGGCCTTTTACCCAAGAAATTCTTTGCCGATATTCACCCGCGCTTCCGGACGCCATGGAAGAACACCATGCTCGTCGGCCTGCTCGCGGCGATTGTGGGCAGCCTGACGCCGATCGACGATATCGGAAAAATGGTCAACATCGGAACGCTGCTGGCGTTCGTGATTGTTTGCATCGCCATCCTGGCGCTGCGGCATACGAACCCTGGCCAGCCTCGACCCTTCCGGACGCCATGGGTTCCGTTTGTGCCGGTGATGGGCATCCTTTTCAACGGCTACATGATGTACAAACTCGGCTGGATCAACTGGGCGCGATTGATTATCTGGCTGATTATCGGGATGGTGGTGTATTTCACCTACAGCCGGAAACACAGCCGCGTGCAGGCGGCGTTGGAAGGCCGCAAGACAACGTAAGAAACTTTCCTGTAGAGACGCGGCTTGCCGCGTCTCTCGGCGCGCAGTGTCTCGGCGGACGGGCAGGGCGCCCGTCGCTCCATCGCTTACTACTACTCCTGCGCCTTTCTGGCAATCGCCGTCACCAGCCGCCGTGGCGAGAAGCGCACCGATTGCGCCAGCAGCCAATTCTTGAATCCTGAAATCACCACGGGCTTGCCAGCCATCAACGCGCGATAACCGTCTTCGGCAACGGTGCGCGCATCCATCGCGCCGAACTTCAGCAGGCGTTGGCCGGTTGCGTTCGCGCGCTTGTGGAACTCCGTGGCCGTCGCACCCGGGCACAGGCAGGTTACGGTTACGCCCGATCCGCGGAGTTCATTGGCCAGCGCTTCTGAAAAATGCAGGACGTACGCCTTGGTCGCAAAATATACGGCCATCAGCGGCCCCGGCTGAAACGCCGCGGTGGACGCCACGTTCAGGATGCGCCCGCTCTTTCTCTCAATCATCGCCGGGAGATAGAGGCGCGTGAGGTGGGTAAGAGTCGTCACGTTGAGTTGGATCTGGCGCAGACATTCTTCCAGATCATTCTCGGCAAACAAACCGTACTGTCCGAATCCGGCGTTATTGACCAGCACATCCACCTGAATATTCGCGCGCGTGGTTTGATCGAGCACGTACGCGGAAGCTCCGGGTTCGGTCAGGTCGGCGGCCAGAATTAGCGAACGGGCGCCATTGGCCTTCTCGAGTTCGGACGCAAGTTGCCGGAGTTTGTCCGCGCTGCGGGCGACGAGAACCAGGTTGTAGCCTTCGCGCGCGAAGATGCGGGCGAATTCCATTCCGATGCCGAACGAGGCGCCGGTGATGAGAGCGGTTTTGCGGTCGGGCATGGTGCTTCCTATGGGAGATTCCTTGGTGTCCCTTTGTGCCCTTTGTGGTTCGTGCTTCTTCTAACCACCAAGGACACGAAGGAGCACTAAGGAAAAGCAAAGGCGGGCCCGAAGACCCGCCTTGATGCTTGCAACGTCCAGCTAAACCAGCGCCGCTTCCACTTCGTAGATCGAATGCCACGAGGTCGCGGCCTTCAGCTTGTCGTTGACGTTGTGGATGTTCTTCACGCCCTCGGTTTCCAGCCACTTGCGGAACGCGTCGGCTCCGTGTTTCGCGTAGATGGGGATACCGTCTTTCCAGGTGGCGCGTCCGCAGAGCACGCCGTTGAACTTCACGCCGGATTCTCCAGCCAGTTCGAGCGTCTCGCTGAACTCCGCGTTGCTCACGCCCGCCGAGAGATAAATGAACGGCTTGGTCGCAACGTTGGCAGCCTTGTGAAAGAAGTCGATGGCTTCTTTCTTCGTGTATGCCTTCGTGCCTCCAAAGGATTTCGTGCCTTCGACGAACTTCATGTTCACGGGCACTTCGACTTTGAGCACGTCGACGCCGTAGCGCGGTTTGCTGAATTCGCGCATGCTCTCGGTGACGATGTGCGGTTTCCTTTTGGCGTATTCCAGCCCCTTCTCGTCCGCGCCCTCTTCGTAGCCGACAAACTCGAGGAAGTAGGGAATGTCGTTGGCGCGGCACTCGTCGCCAATGCGCTCCACCCAGGCGTGCTTCTTATCGTTCACGTCCTTAGGATCGTCGGGAGTGTAGTAGAGCAGAATCTTGACGCAGTCGGCGCCCGCTTCTTTCAGGCGGCGCGCGGACCAGTGATCGAGCAAGTCGCCCAATCGTCCCGGTCCGGTCTTGTCGTACCCGGTCTTTTCATAGGCCAGGAGCAGTCCGGCACTCTTGGCGCGGCGCTTTGCTGCGGGCAGTCCCCACTCAGGATCGAGCAGGATCGCGCTGGCATGTGGCGTCAAGACTTCGCTCACCAGAATCTTGAATTCCTCCATCATTTGATCGGAGACGGCCGAGCCCTTCTCCTTGGCGAGAGATTTTTGCAGGGAGCCGCGCTGATCCATGGCGGCAGCAGCGATTACGCCGTGTTGATTTGAGACAGCTTTAATTCCGGCCAGTTTGCCGGGGGTAAGTTTCATAAATCCTCCAGAAAAGTCTTTAGATGAGTTCCGTATAACCAGTAATTCTAAACCAAAGGCGGGCCCTAGAGCGGATTCGCAGAGGACGTGCGCGGATCGTAGGTGGAACGAAAGGCCGAGGCAAGACCTAACGCTTGGGAAACTGATAGCGCAGACCGATGCGGGCGAGGAGGGGAGGGCCGAGGCTGGGGACGGGACTTAGGTTTGTGTAGTAACGCTGATCAAAGGCGTTTTCGGCGGCGGCAAAGATTTCCAGACCATGGCCGAGCGAGCGGCCGAGGTACAAATCGACGGTGAAACACTTTTTCAGCAGCAATTGGTTGAGATCGTCGTCGAATTGCTGGCCGACGAAAGTTCCCTGCACGGTGGCGGTGACGATCTTCGGATTGACGTAGCGCGCTTGCAGCGTGAATTGCTGGTGTGGAACTTCGGGGATCCAATTTCCTACGAGTGGTGGATTAAGAGGATCAGGCGTGAATTTGGATACCACTGCGTGTGCGAACTGGTAGCCTCCGGCGATCTGAAGCGTGTTGCTGATGCGAAATTCGCCGTCGAGATTGACTCCGGTCGAGAGCGTGCGGCCGACGTTTTCTTTCAGGCGCAAGGTCGGCGGGGGCGTTTGCTTGATCGTGACGTTCACGATGGCGTCGGTGATGTCGTTCCAGAAGAAGGTCGCTCGCAGATTCAGGCGGTCGGAAACGAGGCTCTGCCGGACTCCAGCCTCCACTCCCGTCAAGTGTTCTGCCCGGAGGGCGGCGTTGCCGTCGGTCACGATGTTGCCTTGGGTGAAATTGCGGTAGAGTTCGTTCAAGGTCGGGGCGCGGAAGGCGCGGTAACCGGAAGCGGTGAGCGACGTTCCAGGTCCGATCCGGTAGAGGAATGATGCGCGGGGGTTGAGAGCGTTCGCGCTGCGATCGGCGTAGGGAGTCAGAGTCGGGACGCCGCTCGTCGGGATCGCGATGAGGCGCGCATTCAAGTCGCTCCAGTGGTCGTAGCCGAGCGATAGGTTCGCGATCAGCTTCGGGCTAAGTTGAAGGATGTCTTCTCCAAAGACACGCTCCGTGCGCTCGTGCCCGCCGCTGAGAGTGCTTCCGTTGGGCACGGATTGTTTGAAGAGGGCGTCATTGCTGGAACCATGCACTTCCCGCATCTCGAAGCCAGCCACCAGCGTCTGCATCCGGCCGACGGGGCGCGACCATTGCGCGCTGCCGCCGAGTGCTTGCGAGGGAACATACTGGTCGTCGGTGAGGGCCTCGGAACTGCGATCCGATTTAACCGACGAAAAAGTCTGATGGTAGGACTCGAAGAGTCCAAAGAGGCGCGCTGAAATCGCTCCCACACTTTTTGTTTCGTAGTTCAAGCCGGTGGAGAAATCGCCTAACCGCGTGGTGTTCTTCTGGAGTACGGTGCCGTTGTGACGGCCTTCGTCGAAGTACGAACCACGGGCAAAAATGCGGCTGAAACTCCCGAAGCGGCGGCCGAGTTCGACGGTGGTCAGTTCGTGGCGAGAGTTGGCGGGCGAATCGACTGCGCCGCGCTGCGACTCCGGCACCGGAATATAGCCATTCGTGCGGAAGAGATCGGTGGCGACTGAACCTTGCCATGGACCGAGTTGCGTGGCGGCGAAGAGCGATACGTCGGGCGTATTTTCACTTCCGAAGGAGCCTTCGGCCGAGATCGCGGTTCGTTCCGGCCGGCGGGTGCGGAACTGAATCACACCGCCCATGGCAGTCGAACCGTAGAGGCTGGCATCGGCGCCTCCACGCACGACCTCGACGTCGCTGATGGATTCACGGGCGACGCGGTCCCAATAGACCCATCCGCCGAAGGGATCGTTGAGCGGAATCTCATCGACCAGCACGAGAGCGCGGCTCGCCCCGCTGGCGCCGACTCCACGCATGGAGACTCCCTGCGTGCCAGGATTTGCGGTGCGACTGCTGGAGCGGCGAAAGAGGGTAAAGCCGGGAACCTTGCGCAGGGCGTCGTCGAGTCCGACGGCCGGGGTCGAGGCCAGGTCGTCGTCGGACAGGGTTACGCTATCGGCGGGGGAATCTTCCAGCGCGGTGCTAATCCGATTGGCCGTGACGAGAACGTGCTGGATGACGTAATCCGGCCCCCAGGGTTGAGGCTGCAAAACAAGTTTCAGTTGCTCAGCACCGTTCTTGAGTTCGTTCACGCTCCATTCGCGCCGCAAGGGGACAAATCCGCGAGCCCGTACGGAGATGATTCCGGAAGGGACGCTTTGGGAGGCAGGATTGCGGGTAAGTCCGGAATCGAGAATCTCGAGTTTGAATTGCCCAACGGGATCGGTCTCGCTCGCAACGCGGTACTTGCCGCTGCTGAACTCCACGCGCGCGCCAACGATCACGGCACCGGAAGGATCTTCAACGACACCCGTGACCGTCGAGGGTGCCGCTTGCCCACGGGCGGACAGTGTGGCGAGCACAAGCCAAGCGGCCACAACCAGGCTGCGGCTCTTGAAGTTCACCATCGGCATCGCTGCGGAGATAAGAGTCATCATTTTAGAATTGCTTCAACTGGAATTGCTTCAACCACGGGCGTCAAGGTTTCAACGACGCAAGGTAAGCGGCAACGGAAATCATGTCGTCCAGGCTCAGCCTCGCGATCTGTCCCTTCATGATCACCGCGCCTCTTCCGGTCCTGGCCCCGGTCTGGATATCGTACAACTGCCTCACCACATAACTCGGTGAACGACCAGCGATCGACGGCACCGCGTTTTCGCCTCTGAGGGCCTTGCCGTGACAGGTGGTGCACGACGCTGCTTTCTCCGCTCTTTTCCCGTTTGCGATGGCGGCGCCTCTGTCGACACTGCCGGCCGGGACATAGGCGATGAACGTGGCCCGAGCGTCGCGACTTTCAAACCGCTCCAGGTTTTCGGGAGTCTCGACGATCCGTTCTCCGAGCGGTTCGGTTTCTTTGCCTTCCCGCACCGCCAGGAACCAGTTGGCGACATACGTCTTCGGCACACGGTCGGTCTCGACCACTCGAATGTTCTGTCTGGGATTGAGCAAAGAAAAGTACCGGGCTGCTTCTCGAATTTCCTCGTCAGTAGCCGCCTTTGCCAGCGCCATCATCAAGGCTTGGGGGAGGCGATGGGGAAGCGCAGTCGACCGGGTCCCCGTCTTGTAGTAGGACATCTGCTGCACGATGTAGGAATACGGCAAACCGGCGAGGCTGGCATTCTCCGGGCCTCCGGGCCCATCCGCCCGATGACAGTAGCCACATGCCAAAACATCAGGCTTGCGGCCATGAGCAACGATATCCGGCATTTTGGGATGATCTCCCGGGTGCCAGTCTGGGGCTGCAAACCGGTCGCGGAGTTGCGTGAGCGTGAACCCGGCGCTGCTGTCCGGAACCTTCTGGATCGTGCCATCGTCAGGTGTGGGTTTGAGGTCAGCTGGAGGGACTGGATAAGCCCACGCTGGAGGCTCTCCGATAGCGGATGGAGGAGCAGCGCCGACGGGCACTCCCAGCAGACACAACAGGACGACGCTGCAAATCCGGATCAATCAGACCCCTCCCCTGTCCTTCGAGAGTAGCAAGTAAGAGTGCGACCAGTGTTGTGACCGAAGTCACTGCCGCAGAGCGAGAGTACCCAGTAACGACTGCTGCTTGGCGATGAGCGACTGGATGCCCTGACGCGCCAGCGAGATCATCTTTGCCAGTTGTGCGTCGTCGAACACCTGGTGTTCCGCGGTGGCCTGCAGTTCAACAATTTTGTTGCCTGCCGTCATGACGAAGTTCATGTCCACGTCGGCGCGCGAGTCTTCTTCGTAGTTAAGGTCAAGCAGAACTTCGCCGTCCACGATGCCCACGCTGATGGCGGCCACAAAATCCTTGATGGGTGCCGCGGTCAATGTCCCCGCATCGATCAGGCGCTGCAGAGCCAGGCCCAGCGCGACGAACGCCCCGGTGATGGAAGCGGTCCGCGTGCCACCGTCCGCCTGGATCACGTCGCAATCAATCCAGATAGTGCGCTCACCCAGACGCTTCAAGTCAGCCACTGCGCGCAGCGAACGTCCGATGAGGCGCTGAATCTCCTGCGTGCGCCCGCTTTGCTTTCCCTTGGCCGCCTCCCGCGCGCTGCGCGTCAGCGTGGAGCGAGGCAACATCCCGTATTCGCCGGAGATCCATCCCTTCCCGGAGTTGCGCATGAATGCAGGTACCGATTCTTCGACCGAAGCAGTGCAGATGACGCGCGTGTTGCCCATCTCAATCAGCGCCGACCCCTCCGCGGTCGAGATGAAGTCGGGAATGATGTTGACGGGACGGAGTTGCTCGGGAGTACGGTTATCGCTGCGGAAGATCATGTCAGAGGATTCTAAATGATCGCAGGCTCTGCCTTACTGATTGCCCGCCTGCACAACCGTGATCACATCGAACGACTCGGATAGATCGGCATGTCCCGCGAGCGTGTCGCGCGCTTTGCCCTCGACCAGGATGTTGACGCGCTGGATTCCCGGAACATTCGCGGCCAGCGTCTGCACCAGCGAATTCACAGTAAGTTGCTCGCTGAGAATGCCGGAGCGGTGCTGGTCGGCGAACGCGGCATTCAGATCGATGACGGCCGCACCCGGATCGACCAGATAGATGCTGCGGATGTCCGCTGCCGGGGCCAGGGGATGGGCGGCGCCCGGTTGCTGGTAGATGTGGAGCAAGGTGCGCAACAGTTCTTCCGCCCGCTGCTGCCGTCCTCCGGGAAGAGGGATCTGTGCCAATCGGGCGCGGAGCATGCCGGCGGCGTCATCCGCCACATACAGCGTCACCGTCTCCGTCGGACCGGAGGCTGGGGGAACGACAGGGGAGGCGTCGGCTGCCGCATACTCAAGTTCCCTCGCCTGTTGCCGCATATGGCGAACATAGATTCCCATCGACACCACCAGCACCAGCAGCGCGGTGACACCGATCAGAAGATGCCGTGGGATCATGGTTGTCCCTTCATGGCTGTGCCCCAAGGCGGTCGCGGACAGAAAGCACGGCATCGGCAATCGCGGACGCGGCCCGTTGTTGATAGTTGGCCGAGGTCAGGTCGGCGATACCATCCTCTCCGGGCGCCAGCTCCACCGCGACTGCCGGCATGAACACATTGTTCAACGGCCGCAGCGAAGCGGAAGAGGCGCGCACCGGGAATTCTCTTTTCTGCATCTCGGCAACAATCGCCGCCGCGACGATTCGGCTGATGGGCAAAGACGGCGCCTGCGCCGTATTCCACGCATGGAATACTCCTTTGCTGGTTCCTTCCACCGGCAAGAGCGCGGTGTAGACCCGCGCGCCGCTGCCCTCCGAAACTGCGTGCAGGCTGATGTAGATTCCGGCGCGGGCGACATTGGCTGCGGCGGCGCGCTGGTCCAGCGTTGAGGTGGTATCGCCGTCGCGCAGCAACGCAACCGCGAACCCCCGCGTCTCCAGTTCGTGCCGCAGCAGCCGGGCAAAGCCCAAAGTGACGTTTTTCTCGGCCAGTTGATCGGTCAAGGCCGCACCTCGTTCGTCGCCACCGTGCGCGGGATCAACCACGGCCAGAACGCGATGAGGGTTGGAACCGGCATTGCCCGTGGCGCTGTTTGCAGCCGGTGTCTCCGGCGATGTGGCCTGCGTCGGATTCTGCGGTCCAGCGCCGCCCGATGTCGCTGGATTCCCATTCGCCGCCATCGCCTGTGGCATCGCCGAAACGATGATCGTCCTTCGGTCGTTACTGAAGCTCGCCAGCAGCGACTCGTTGGCAGCCACGTCCAATTCGGCGGCGCCGTTGTTCTCAGAGTAACTGGCCTCGGTGATGATCTTGTTGTCAAAAGAAATCGACTGGCTTCCTGGGGAGACGACTGCGTCGCGCTTAAAGACCATACGCAGCTTGCCCGGTTCCGTGGAGATCGTCGGATTTACGGGAGCGCTAAAGGTCAAAGTGAGTCGCGGTGGATTGTTCCCATCCAGTTGAAAACTGATTTGAATGCCGACATCGCCGATGAATAAACGGCGCGCGCTTTCATGAAAGTTAACCGGGGCTCCCAGAAAGCGTGGCAGAAACGCGCTCAGCGAGCTTAGCGGAACCAATCCGCGTGAGTTTTCAATAAGGAAGGGAGTCGTGAAATCAAAATCGCGTCCGCGAATCCTGGCCCCCGTTTTTCCTGCGGTGAACTCGGCATCCACCGCGTTATATCGGAGTCTCCAATGCCGTCCGTCCGTCTCGGTGCGGACGCGTCCGAGCGGCTCCAGAAGTTCGAGCAGGCCGATATACTCATGGTTGCCACGCTCCAGAACCGGGAGTGTGTAGATGGCCACGGGAGAGTAAACGGAGACGTGCTTCTCGTCTGCAGCGGGTGCCGCAGACAGAAACATTGTGCTGGCCAACAGGATGGCCAATGTCTTGTTCGTGGTGGAAGGCACTTCTGCTAAACCCTACCGCGCTCAGCACTGCCTGCGCCAGAGCCGTTGCTCGTGAAGGGACGGACGTCTCGCCCGTCTGGCCGGGCGGGGACGCCCGGCGCTCCACTCAAGATTTGTCTATTCCAGCGCATAAATCGTGAGCCCACTTAGCAACTTGGGGTAGAAATCGGTGGACTTCTGGGGCAGCACCTCGCCGGCCAGTGCGATATCGCGAACCTGCTCCATGCGCACCGGATTCATCAGCAACGCCACTTGGACCTTTCCACTGTGCACCTGGGTCAGCGCTTCCGCCGCCTCGCGACAATAGGAAACGTTCTCCTGATTGCGAATGGCCTCCTCCGAGATCTTCAGAACATGTTCCAGCATGCATTTGTGCAATTGCACGACATCGAGCGATTGCTGGCGCAGAGAAAGGTTTCCGAACAAGCTGGTGCCGATCGTCTTTGGCGTGTGCAGCAGAAACGCACGATCGGCGGTGACCGCAAGCAACGCGGTTCCCGCGTGCCCGGCCTGCTGCAGGATGGTGGTGGCGCGCGCCGCATCGATTCCGGCATCGGCTTCTTCCACATTAAAGAATTTCCGGGCCTCCGCTTGAAAATGTGCAGCCGAGAAAGATGGCAGGCCGAACACCAGGCGGTGCGTCGGCAGAACGACCAAGCCGGGGCGATCTTTATCCGGGCGATCCATGTCGACGAAGGTCATCAGCACCGAGTCGTAAGGAGCGGGGATACCCGATCCCGTGTCGGCCGCGGATCGCCGCTCGTCGCGATAGGTCAAAGCGGTCTCATAACGGTGATGGCCGTCGGCGATGATCAGCTTCCGATCGCGCATCTGTTCCTGCACGGAGGCAATGGCCGAGGGATCGGAAATCTTCCATACGCGATGCACCACGCCGTACTCGTCGGTGACCTCAATATCGATACCCTTACTCGATGCCGCCGCCGAATCGAGCAGGGCGTCGACCTTGCCTGCGCCGCTGTAGAGCATAAAGATTTGGCCGAAGTGGGCTCGAGTTGCGCGCAGCAGGTCCAGCCGGTCTGCCTTCGGCTTGGCCAGTGTCTGTTCGTGCCGGAACACCACGCCCGCGGAATAGCTCTCGATCCGGCCAAGTGCGATGAAACCCCGCCGCTCGGCCCGCGCCTCGGTTCCCGGGACGCTTCCCGGAACGGTGAAGGTCTGAGAGTAGCGATAGAGCGAGGGCTCTGCATCTCGTCGCAAAACGCCCGTCTGGCGCCAGTTCTGGAAGGACGCAGCCGCCCGGGTATAGGCGTTCTCGGCGTCCCCGTCCCCCGGCAGGCGTTTCCCGAGAATAATTCGCACCAGGTTATAAGGACTGGCCTGGTAGTAGTGTTCCTGCAGGGCAGGGGTGATTTTGTCGTAGGGCTGGGTCACGGCCAGTTGGACCGGTACGTGCTCTGAGGAGTAGCGCCATGCTTTAAATGGATAAATAGCAGCCATAAGGGGAAGGCAGAATTGTAGCAGGGACGATCCGGTCTCGGTCCGAAGAGTCAAGTAAGAGTAAAAGAGAGAAAAAAGATGCGCAATCAGTAGCCACCTTTGGGCTCTACAGAATCCCCTGGGTCGGTTACGAAAAGGTGACAACACTCTTTCGAGACTGTGCTAGTATCCGGCTTAGTAGAGAGTTTTGACCCGCCTTTTGGGATGCGGGTCGCCTTCCTTAACGGCGCGGATTTAGTGGGGCCTATGTTGTACGGCAAACAGTTCTCGGCTCGCGTCTCCTTCGCTGTACTTC
>ODAK010005054.1_pt1 | contig 13426 bp, 10 predicted proteins | sample 1539591 | NCBI WGS metagenome assembly ODAK01 (sample SAMEA3539303, study PRJEB22396) | soil metagenome | biome: tundra; feature: field; material: soil | place: USA | collected 2010-05 | depth 0.15 m | reverse complement strand
AGTCGCTGGTGCGCTCGCCATCCCGGCCGAGAGTCTCGGGGCCAGGTCCTCGACGAGGGAACCGTGGCCGCCGTCGCCGTCTGAGTACGGCTCGGGTGATCCGATCTCCGAGCCGATCGCCGACGGTCAGGTCAGCGCGTCGTAGCAGGCGAGGGGCTGGCGATCTATCTTCGGGCGCCGTGCACGACGGTTCAGGTGAAGGGCGACGCTCGCAACGGATCCTGAGCCGCCGCCAGGTGCTGGGCGGCGGGTTGGCGGGAGCTGCCGGCCTCGTGGCAGCCGCCGCGGCCCCGGCCGGCGACGCAGCCGCGGCAGATCCATCGGCAGATCCATCAGGCGGCCCGAAGTCCGGCCACAAGAGCCCTCGGGTGCTCACCGTCGACGGGCTGGCCGCCCCGATCGGACTCGGCCTCGACGACGTCTATTTCGCGTGGCAACTCGGCGACGACCGACGTGGCGCTGTCCAGAGTGCCTATCGGGTGGTGGTGTCGCGCCCCCGACTGACCGGTGCCGGCGCGGGTGGATCGTCGTCTCCGGTGGTATGGGACAGCGGCCGGGTGGCGTCTTCGCAACAGGCGTTCGTCGCCTACCGAGGAGCCGCACTCGCGCCCGACACCGTCTACCGCTGGACCGTGCAGTCGTGGCCGGCGTCGGGGGCTCCGAGCCCGTTCGCGTCGCACGCCACGTTCGAGACGGGGCTCGCAGACCGCGACTGGAGAGCCAAATGGATCGGGCGCTCCTTTCCCCAGGGGCCGGGCCCCGACGAGTACACGTACGCGCGCCGTGAGTTTGCGTTGTCGAGGGCGTCGATCGTCCGAGCGCGCGCCTATGTGTCAGGCGATCAGCAGTACGAGTTGTACGTCAACGGCAGGCGCGCCGGTAAGGGGCAGGCGTACTCGTTTCCCGATTCGCAGTACTACGAGACCCTCGACGTGACGTCGCTGCTGCGGGCGGGGGCTCCCAACGTTGTCGGGATTGTCTCGAGCTGGCAGGGGGCGACCAAAGGACATCCCGCCGGCAAGCCCGGCGTGCAGACCCAGATCTCGGTGCTGCATCGAGACGGGCGCCGCGAGATCGTCGTGACCGACGGCTCGTGGCGAGTCCGCAAGGGACCCTGGTTGCCCGGCACCCAACGTGACCTCGAAGGTGACCTGGTCGACTTCACCGAGAACATCAACGGGCCCGATGAGCCTGTGGGTTGGGAGTCACCGAGCTTCGATGACAGCGCCTGGGCCCGGACCACGGTGCTCGGGTCGACCGGAGTGTCGCCGTGGCGGCACATGGTGTCGGTGCGCACGCGCATCGTGGAGGAGCCCGTCCAGGCTGTGACACTGGACCGCCTGGCATCAGGAGCCGTGGTCGCCGATTTCGGCAAGGTGTACGCGGCAGTGCCCACCGTCACCTTCCACAACGGTGTGGCCGGGCGACTCGTCACGATGCGCGCCGGATACCTGCTCGACGAGCCCGTCGCCGGCCAACCGTTCTCCGGCGTACCGGGACAGGTGTCGACGACGCGCGGCACCCAGCACACCGACATGAGCTACAGCTTGGTACAGCGCGGTGGCGTCGAGGAGTTCCATCCCTTCGACTATCTCGGATTTCGCTACTTCCAGATCGATGACCCCGGAGAGACCCTGACACCCGCTGACGTCGTGGCCCGCACGCGTCACGCGGCTGTTCCCGACGAGCACGGCGCGTCGTTCGCGTCGTCGTCGGCCACGATCGACGCGGTGTTTGAGCTCGGACGTCATTCGGCCCTCTTCGGTGCGCAGGAGCAGTGGATCGACACCCCCACACGGGAGAAGGGCCCTTGGTTGTGGGACGGGTTCAACGAGTCCCAAACCGCCATGGTGGCATTCGGGGAGCAGAACGTCACCCGCAAGTCGTTGCTCGAGTTCGCGCAGTCCCAGCGCCGCTTCTGGGAGAAGAGCGGTTCCATCAACAAGATCTATCCCACCGGCCTGGGCGCCGAGGACATCAACGAGTACACCGAGATCTACCCCGAGTGGGTGTGGCAGTACTGGATGCGCACGGGTGACCGTGCCCTGCTCGCGGCGGTGTACCCGGTGCTTGTCAACATCGCCGGCTACGTCGACACGTATGTCGATCCGTCGACCAACCTCGTCGACGACCTTCCGGCGACGAGTGTCTACTACTCGTACCCCATCGTCACGAGAATCAACGTGTTGGGTGCGAACGTGTTCCGACGGGCCGCCGATGCCGCCGCCGCCCTGGGCCGCCCCGCGGGCGAGGTCACGAGGCAACGACGCAAACAAGCACAGCTCACCGCGGCGATCAACCGCCACCTGACACGATCCGACGGCACCTACATCGACGGAATCGACAACAACGGGACGAAGATGGCGACGGCTTCGCAGTACGCCAACGCGTGCGCTCTCGCCTACGGCGTCGTTCCCCAGAGTCGTCGGTCCAAGGTGGCGGCCTATGTGGCGGGACTGGGCATGGGCGTGCCGGTGAGCAGCGCCACCGAAGTGTTGCGGGGCCTGGCCGACAACGGCCACGTCGACGACATGGTCCGGATCCTGACCGACCCCGCCCATGACGGCTGGGCCAACATCCTGGCGCAGGGGGGGACCTTCACCTGGGAGGTGTGGCAACCGTCGGATGCCGCCGGAGACAGCATGTCCCACGGCTGGGGCTCCAACGTGCTCGTCGAGATCCAACAGACGTTGCTGGGGGTCCGCCCTACGAGCCCCGGGTACGCGTCGTTCGATGTCTCGCCGCCGCCCTCGGGTCTCGACTGGGCCGGAGGGAACGTTCCCACTCCGCGGGGGACCATCGCCGTGGCCTGGCGCCGACCGGCGTCACCGGGGTCGGAGTTCGTCCTCGACGTCACCGTCCCCGCCAACGCATCGGCCACGGTGCATCTGTCGGCAGCCGCCTCCCGTGACGTCACCGACGGGGGGCGGCCCTTGCACGGAGCGCCGGGTATCCGTCAGGTGACGGCTCGCCACGGTGAGGTCGTCGTCGGCGTGGGCGCCGGGCACTACGAGCTGCGCGCCGCCCCGGGCCGGTAGCCCGCCCGGCCGGTAGCCGCCGGGTCACGATCGGCCTTCGGTCAGGATGGGGACATGAGCCCCGCCCCCAACTCTTCCGACGACCAGGACAGCATCAGGCTCGAGCCCTTCACCGGGCCGTGGGCTGACGACGACCCCGACGCCAACTTCAAAGCTGACGTGGCGCTCTACTCGCAGGTCGACCCCATGGTCACGATCCGCACGCTGAGCGGAAACCTGGGCGTTCCCGCCGGCGCGCTGGTGCGCTATGTGTTGGCAAAGTACGCCACCGGCGGGAGCGGTGGCCTGTTGGAGCTCGGTCCCACCATGGTGCATCGACTCTGGGAGCCGATCGAGCGCGCCGAGCGCGACGGCTCTTCCGAGGCCCGTCTCGATGCCTACGGCCAGTTGCGCCAGATGATCCAGTGGCTGAGGCTCCCCCTCGAGGACCCGTCGGTCTACCCCGAGCAGCGATGATCCGCGGCCACGTCGATGCCGGGGCCATTAGCGTGAGAGGAGCACGACGCCGGACCGCAGCACGGAGGATTCGCCATGCCCGAGACCCACGACGCCGAGACCCACGACGCCGAAGCCCCGCACTGGCGGGGGATCAACCACCTGGCGCTGATCACCGACGACATGGACGCCACGGTGCGCTTCTACCACGGCGTCCTCGGGGCCCGACTGGTGGCCACGATCGGCACACCGCAGTTCCGCCACTACTTCTTCGAGTTCGGAGCGCAGAACACGGTGGCCTTCTTCGAGTACACCGGTATGGCTTTCGAGCGTTTCGCCAAGCCCGCCGGCGTCCCCGACCCACGGGCGGTGCAGTTCGACCACCTTTCGTTCAACCTTCCGGACGAACATGCGCTCCTCGACCTGCGCGACCGCCTCAAGTCCGCAGCGTGCGAAGTGACCGATGTCGTCGATCACGGCTTCATCCGGTCGGTCTACTTCACCGACCCCAATGGCATCGCCCTGGAGGCGTCGTGGTGGGCGCTCGACGCCACTGGTCGGCCTGCGGACTACGGAGACGATCGACTGTTCTCGGACCCGAACCCCGTTGCGGCCGTCAGCGAAATCCGCGAACGCGGCCAGGTGAGTTCGGTCCCTTCCACCCGCCTCTCCTGACCCCGGCCGCCGTTACCCCGACGCGACGACGCGTCGGGGTGGAGCTCAGGACGTGGTGGAGTTGAAATTGAGGGTGAAGGGGACCGATGTCGGCTTGAACAACCACTTCGGCACGGTCTTCCCGTTGATCCGCACCTGGACGGTCACAAGGGAGGCGCTCATGCTGACCGTGAGCTGTCCGTTGGCCGGGTTGAATTCCTTGACCTGACCCCCCTGGAGGGTGGCCGCGAAGACGGGGGAGAAGCTCTGGGGGGTGTGGACCTCGGTCCAGCACGGCGCCCACGCCGCCACCACGACGGTGTAGTTCGTCGCCCGCACCGACACCGAGGCGCTGGCGACGCCGGTGTTGGTCAACGAGACCAGCGACGAATGCGCGGGGTGCGCGGGCGTTCCCCGTCCGGCGGCGGCGTTCCCGCCCGGCACGGTGGGAACCGTGGTGCCGACGTGGTGGACCACGTGGATGTCCGCCAGGAGCTGGGGGTCGTAGTGCTGGAGGGCCAGCGCACCGAGCGCTACGGCGAGCACGGTCACGGTGACCCAGATCGCGCCGCGCAGGATCAGCGGGACGGCCCGGGGAGGTGCGTAGACGGGTGGCACGGCGGGGAACGCGCCGGTGGCGCTGAAGGATCCCGTGTCGGTGTGCCCGTTGATCGCGGGAAGTTCGGCGCGCCGGACCCCGGGGACCTCGTCGGTCTGGGTGAAGGCGCGCAGGTGGGTCCCGTCGCCGGGGTAGCGGCTCAGATGGCCGGCGGAAGCCGATTCGGTGAGGTAGACGCTCTGGGTCCGGTCCCCGTTGGTCGATCCGTTCCCGGCTGCTCCGGTTCCGTCGAACCCGGCCAGGGAGGTTCCCCAGTGCTTCTCCACCACACCGGCGAATTCGTCACCGTCGGCCTCGACGAGGTCGCTGTAGCGGCGAACCGCGGTCCGCGCCGAGCGCATGTCGGGAAATTGCGAGAGATCGCCGGATTCGAGCGCCTCGAGCCGGGCCAACGCCACGCCGGTCCGGTCCTGGATCTCGACCAGGCTCGTGTCCGAGGCCTCGCGCGCGGCGCGCAGAGCCGTGCCGACGTCGACCGGCGTCGAGCCCCGTTGCTTGCGTCGTCCCCCGCGGCGCCGCATCCTTCTGTCGCTGGCTGCGGTAACCACGTACGCCCTCCCTACCGCCCCCCAAATTGTACTGCGAAGTCTCGAAACCTGGGCTTCGCATGTCATCGGCGCGTTCGGCCGGATCCTGGATCCCTTCGCACCGCGGTAGGCGTCGATGGTCGTTCGGAGCTCGCCGCCGGCCGTGCCCGATCCGTGCGCGGCGACCGGGGCTCGGCTGGAGGCCTGTCGCTGGGGGGCAATTTTCTATCACCTCTGCATCCGCCCGGCGGTGACCCACCGTGTCGGGTCGGCACCGTGCGTGACGACACGGACACGATCGACGATTCTCGACGGTCGAGTGCCGGCCCGACGCCGGCTCAGCGCCGGCCCCGCTCGGCCGTTCCCGGCCCCGACCGACCCACCCGTTTGGACACGATGCGCACCGTGGTGGTCACCGAAGGTGAAAACCCGCCCTGTCTCAGGCTCAACCGGGCTGGACTGACGGGGACGTCAGGACCTGACATTTATGTCAGGAAACGCTAACGTTGGCGCCCAGGGCGGTGGGCGTGGTGACATCGAACGTCCTGGGTGATTCGCACGACACCTTGGTCCTAGGTGCCACCGGAGCCCGGTGCGAGAGGAGTGCGAATGAAGGCTGAAGAAGAAAGCGCAGGCACATCTGCCGGCGTGGTGGCCGATCTGGCCTCCTCGGACGACCCGCGCGCGATCTCCCGCACGCTGCGCGAAACCCCGGTGATGCGGATCGACGACATGTTCACGCTGCTGACCCGTCGCGAGCACGTCGAGGACGCCCTTCGGAAGTCGGCGTTGTTCTGCTGGAGCGAGGTCCCCATGGACCTCGGCAACATCCGGCCCCTGATCCCCCTCATGATCGACCCTCCCCAACACGTGAAGTACCGCCGGATCCTCGATCCCCTCTTCGCTCCCAAGAAGATGGCCCTGCTCGAGGACGAGGTCGTGGCCCTCGTGAAGGAGCTCGTCGATGAATTCGCCGCCAAGGGCTCGTGCGACCTCCACGAGGAGTTCGCCGTCCCCCTGCCGTGCCGCGTCTTCCTTCGCCTGATGGGTTTGCCCTTGGTTGACCTGGACATCTTCCTGGCCGTGAAGGACGACATCATCCGACCGCCCGGGGTCACCATGGAAGAGCAGGCCCCGCACCGCAAGGCCGCGGGCCAGAAGGTCTACGAGTACTTCGACGCCGAGGTGAAGAAGCGCCGCAGCCACGCGCCCAAGGACGACCTCCTCGGCCAGATCATGGAGAAGGAGGTCGACGGGATCCGGCTCACCGACGAGGAAGTGCTCGACATCTGCTTCTTGTTCATCATCGCCGGGCTCGACACCGTCACCGACTCCCTCGACTGCTTCTTCGCCTACCTCGCCCAGGAGCCCGAGCAGCTTCGCCTGCTCGTGGAGGACGAGACGGCCATCCCTTCCGCGGTCGAGGAGCTTCTGCGGTGGGAGAGCCCGGTCCCGGCGGTGCCGAGGGTGGTGACCGAAGACGTGGAGTACGAGGGTTGCCCGGTGAAAGCCGGAGAGCAGGTCATGCTCCTCATCGGGTCGGCCAACACCGACGACGCCGGCCATCCCGGTGCCGACACTGTCGACCTGCGCCGGAACCCCAATCCTCACTTGGCCTTCGGGGGAGGCGTGCACCGCTGCCTGGGGTCGCACCTGGCCCGGGTCGAGCTGCGGGTGGCGTTACGGGAGTTCCACCGTCGGATCCCCAACTACTGGCTCAAGCCCGGAACGGTGCTCGAGTACACGCCGGGACTTCGCTCCCTCACCACCCTGCCGATCGAATTCGAGCCGGCCGGCTGATCTCGAGGTATGCGCATCCGGCTCGACACCGACGCGTGCCAGGGTCACGGGCGCTGCTACACACTGGCGCCCACGCTGTTCGACTCCGATGACCTCGGCCACTGCGTGCTGCTCGTCGACGAGGTGCCCGCCGGGCACGAGGACGAGGCCCGGACCGGCGTCGACAACTGTCCCGAGCACGCCCTGACACTCGAGGCCTGAACTCCGAGGCTGCATCCGACTGCTGATCCCGCCGGTCGTACCGGAGGTCCCCATTGATCTGCAACCGGGGTCAGGCGCCCCGCATGGTGTTGCCCTTGTCGGAGGTACCGAGGACGACGTGGGTACCAATCCCGTCGTGCCCGAGGAGCTCGGTCGTCAACGTGTCGTCGGCGCGGGCCACCGTGCGACGACCGTCCATGTCGACGAGTCCGATCGCCGCCTGGGGACCTTGCTCGCGGTCGAAAGGCGCGGTGTAAGCCACGATCGTCCCGGTGGTGCCGGTCTCGACGGACTCCTCCACCACGAGCGCGTCGGCCAGGCCGTCCACGTAGTCCTGCAGTTTCTCGGGTGGTTTCGGCTCCTCGTCGGGGACCCGGCGTGAGTACAGGCCGACCGAGTGCTTCGTGAGGTAGTAACCGTTGCCGTGCACCAGGGCGTGCTCACCGTGCCCGTCGCGCAGCCACTGAAAGGTGTTGGCGATGGAGTGGGTCACGTAGTTGCTCCCGGGCCCCCCGTGATAGGGCAGTCCGCCGGTCAGGGTGAGGGGGCGGGGGTCCTCGGGCGCGATGCCGAAGCTGTCTCGGGCGACTTCCACCGAGCTCGGAAAGCAGGCATAGAGGTCGAGGCCCGCCACCTCGTCCATGGTGACCTTGGCGGTGTCCAGGGCCCGCCGCGCGCATTCGGTCAGCGCCGGTGAGCGGTGCAGCACAGGGCGTTCCGACAGGTACCAGAGGTCATGGGCGTCCGCCCATCCCGACAGGTAGACGACCTCGTCGGGGGCGAGCCCCCAGGCGCGGGCCGTGGCAGCGTCGGTGACGACGACGGCTGCGGCCATGTCCACGTCCATGACCGCGTTCACGTACTTGGGGTACGGGAAATAGATCATGCGGTTGTCAGGGGTGACGGTCATGATCTCGCGCGCGTCGCGCGGGGTGGGGAACCACGAGACGGGGTTGGCGACCGCTACGGCGTTGAACCGCGCCATGAGATCGCCGATCGCCGCGCTGTGCGTGGCGGGATCATGACCGGCGCCGTGCGCGACGGCCGACTCCACCAGCGCGTACATCGTGGTGGCCTGGGCCAGTCCGTGGGCGCCCTCGACCGGGTGCAGCCCCATGTCGGGCTCGAGCGGCGGCCATGTGTCGGGCCATCCCTCCGACGACGGCCAGTCGAGGTCGATGCCCTGTTTCCGGGCGCGTCGGCGCGTGGCGAGGGCCTCGGCACCGGCGATGAGCACGCGGGGTTGTCCACCGGGCGCGATGAGCTCGGCGGCACGGTTGACGAGCCACTGGGGGATGGACCCTCCCATCCCCGAGCAGCGCGCCTGCGCATGATTCGCTCCGAGCCGTCGGGCGAGCTCGGAAGCGGGGTCGCCGTGGCGCAGGGACAGCGAGTGGACCATGAACAGATGGGTCAGGTCCCCGAGGGTCGAGCCGGTGTCGGCCACCGCCCGGCGCGCCACGGACTCCATGAGCTCGAAGGGGTTCGGTGCGGCGACGGGGTCCACGTCGCGGTTGGTCAGCTGGCCCGCACCTACCACCACCGGGACCCGCGTCCAGTCCATCGTCAGGTACCTTCCTCGGGCTCGAGTGGGCCGTGTGTCCTCTCGGTCTCCCGCCCCGACAGACTCAGTCGTTCTTCTCGGCGAAGCGGCCCAGGTCCGACGCCAGGATCTTCTTGGGCCCGCCGGTGTGGCGCCGCGGCCTGATCGAGGTGTCCACGTCCGCCGACTCGGCGCGCAATGCCGACACCGTGCACTTCTCCCTGGGGCGCGTGGCGAAGGGGTCGAAGCGGAACAGGCGCATGGCGTTCTCGTGGGTGATCTTGTTGATGTCGGAGTCCGGCACGCCGGCCAGGTATTTCATGGCGATCTCCGGCGCGTTGGGCCACGTCGAGTCCGAGTGGGGGTAGTCACATTCCCAGCACACGTTGTCGAGCTCCAAAAAGCGCCGGTTCTCGACACCGAAGGCGTCGTCGATGAAACACGTGACGATGCGCTCCTTGAACACCTGGCTGGGCAGCATGTCGCCGAAGTCCTGGCCCGTCCACTTGTGGTGGTGCTGGTAGACGTAGTCGACGCGCTCGAGGAAGTACGGGATCCAGCCGATCCCGCCCTCGGACAGTGCGATGCGGAGGTTGGGGTACTTGCGCAGCACCGGGGAGAAGAGCAGGTCCGCCGCGCACTGGATGATGTTCACCGGCTGGAGGGCGATGAGGACGTCGAACGGAGCGTCGGGCGCGGTGATGGCCAGCTGTGACGAAGAGCCGATGTGCAGGCACACCACCGTCCCCTCCTCCTCGCACGCGGTCCAGAAGGGGTCCCAGTGATCGGTGTGGAAGCTCGGCCAGCCCAGCTTGGAGGGGTTCTCCGAGAATGTGACGGCGTGGCAACCCTTGGCGGCGACGCGCCGGACCTCGGACGCCATGAGGGCGGGGTCCCAGATGGGCGGGATGGAGAGGGGGATGAACCGGCCCGGATAGGCGCCGCACCAGCTCTCGATGTGCCAGTCGTTGTAGGCCCGGAGCATATCGATGGCGAGCTCTTTGTCCTCGGTCCGGGCGAAGAGCTGGCCGCAGAACTGGACGAAGGAGGGGAAGCACATCGAACCGAGCACGCCGTTGGCGTTCATGTCCCGAACCCGTTCGTGGATGTCGTAGCAGCCGGCGCGCATCTCCTCGAAGGAGGTCGGCTCGATGCCGTACTCCTCGGGGGGGCGGCCCACCACGGCGTTGAGGCCCACGTTGGGGATGAGGTTGCCCTCGAAGGACCACACGTCGGTGCCGTCGTCGTTGTGGATGATGCGCGGGGCCCGGTCCTTCCACTTGGCCGGCACCCGACCGTCGAACATGTCGGAGGGCTCGACGACGTGGTCATCGACGCTGACAAGAATGAGATCTTCGGCTTGCATCGCGCGCTGTCCCCCTCCGTGCTTGGCGGCGTGGGAATCATATACCTGACGTCCGTGTCAGGCACAGGTCGGCCGGCGGTCCTACACTGCGCCCCGATGCACGCCGACGCGCCCCGGGGACTGGCAGGGATCGCCCGGGCCGACCCCGACCGGGTGGCCCTCGTGTTCGGTGACCGGCGCATGACCTTCGGCGAGCTCGACCGCGCCGCCAACGCCATGGCGCACGCCTTCGCGCCCCACGCCACGAACCCCGGCGACCGCGTGGCGGTCATGACGGGCAACTCCACCGACTCCTTCGCGGTGTGGCACGGCGCCACCCGAATCGGTGCGCTCGTCGTGCCGGTCTCGACCCGGCTCAAAGAGGCCGAGGTTGCGTACATCGCGCAGGACTGCGGCGCCGCGCTGGTCGTGCACGACGGGTCCGCCGTCGCCGGGCTCGCCGCGGCCCGGGCCGGGGTCCCTGTCCTCGATATCAGCGACCCGGCGGTCACAGAGTTGCTGAGCGCGGGCCGGGCCGAGCCCCCCACCGATGAGTTCCTGGGCACCCCCGTGGTGGCGATGACCTACACGTCGGGGACGACGGGGCGTCCCAAGGGCATTGCCCGTCCCGCCCCCGCCCCGGCCCGGGAGACGCCCCCGAGCCCCTTCGCCAGCTTCTGGGGCTTCGGCCCCGACGACGTCCACCTGATGTGTGGCCCGATGTACCACACCGCTCCGAGCGCCTACGCGCTGATGAGCCTGGGCGAGGGCGGCACCGTGGTGGTCATGGCCAAGTGGGACTCGACCGAGTGCCTGCGGCTCATCGAGGCCGAGCGGATCACCACCGCGCAGATGGTCCCGGCCAACTTCATCCGCATCCTCGAGGCGGACTGGGAGTCCTATGACCGGTCCAGTGTGCGCAAAGTGCTGCATGCCGCCGCCCCGTGCCCCGTGCCGGTGAAGCGCAGGATCATCGACGTCTTTCCCCCCGACACGGTGTGGGAGTACTACGGCGCCAGCGAGGGGATGGCGTCGGTCATCTCCCCCGCCGAGTGGCTCACCAAACCCGGCAGCGTGGGCCGGCCCTTCCCGGGCCTGAAGGTGCGGATCGTCGACGAGGACGGCGTCGACCTGCCCGCCGGCGAGGTGGGGTCGATCTACATCTCGGCCTTCGGGGGCCAGCGGTTCCAGTACCACAACGCGCCCGACAAGACCGAGTCGGCGTGGCAGGGCGACTACTTCACCGTGGGCGACATGGGGTGGTTGGACGTCGACGGCTACCTCTTTCTCGCCGACCGGCGCACCGACCTCATCATCAGCGGCGGCGTCAACATCTACCCGGCCGAGGTCGAGGCGGCGCTGATCGAGGACGACGACGTGGTGGACGCGGCGGTGATCGGCCTGCCCGACGAGCGCATGGGCCAGAAGGTCCACGCCGTGGTGGAGCTGCGCCCGAACGCGTGGCGCGACGCCGACGCGCTGACGACGCGCCTCGCCACGCGGTTGGCGGACTACAAGCTTCCCCGGACGCTCGAGTTCGTCGACGAGTTGCCGCGCGAGCCCAACGGCAAGGTGCTCAAGACCAGACTGCGTGAAGAGCGGATGCAACCGGCTCCGGCCGGTGGAGGGGAGACGACATGACCGAAGCCCACGACGGGGCGAGGCTCGCCTGCTCATCGACGGCAAGCTCGTCGAGGCGAGCTCGGGGGCCACCTTCGCCAACGTTGACCCCACCACCGAGGAGGTGCTGGGCGTCACCGCCGATGGCACCGAACAGGACATGTCCAGCGCCATCGGCGCGGCCCGTCGGGCCTTCGACGAGACCAATTGGTCCACGGACCACGAGCTGCGCCGGCGTTGTCTCGAGCAATTCCATGCGGCCTGCGCGGCCCATATCGAGGAGTTGCGGGCCGTGACCGTGGCCGAGGTGGGCAGTCCCATCGCCCTCACCTACGCCAATCAGGTCGACCTGCCCATCGACGACTTGGGGTACTGGGTCGACAAGCCGGTCTCCTACGAGTACGAGCATTGGCTGCCCGAGCGCGACGTCTTCGGCCAACCCCAGCGCCGGCTGGTGCGGCGCGAAGCCGTGGGGGTGGTGGGGGCCATCACGCCGTGGAACTTCCCGCTCAACCTGAACCTCGCCAAGCTGGGCCCCGCTCTCGCCGCGGGCAACACCGTCGTGCTCAAGCCCGCCCCCGACACCCCGTGGTCGGCGACGGTGCTGGGCCGGATCATCGCCGAGGAGACCGACATCCCGGCCGGGGTCGTCAACGTGGTGGCGTCGTCGGACCACATGGTGGGCGAGGTGCTCACCACCGACCCGCGGGTGGACATGATCACCTTCACGGGGTCGACGGCGACGGGCCGGCGGATCATGGCCAAGGGCGCGGAGACGGTGAAGAAGGTGTTCCTCGAGCTCGGGGGCAAGTCGGCCAACATCGTCCTCGACGACGCACCGGACCCCGGTGGGGCCATCGCGGTGAGCGCCATCGGTGTGTGTACCCATGCCGGTCAGGGCTGTGCCATCACCACTCGACTGCTCGTCCCGCGCCGGCGCTATGACGAGTACCTCGACCTGGCCGACGCCATGATGGCGAGCGTGACGTACGGCGACCCGTGGGACGCCGGGAACCTCCAGGGCCCGCTCATCAGCGCCAAGCAGCGGGACCGGGTCATGGGGTACATCGAGAAAGGGAAGGCCGAGGGGGCCCGACTGGTGCGCGGCGGCTCGAGGCCGGCTCAGTTCGACAAGGGATTCTTCGTCGAGCCGACGCTGTTCGCCGATGTCGACTCCAAGGCGACCATCGCCCAGGAGGAGATCTTCGGGCCCGTGCTGGTCGTGATCCCCTTCGAGGACGACGACGACGCCGTACGGATCGCCAACGATTCGATCTACGGGTTGTCGGGTGCGGTCACGAGCGCGTCGGAGGAACGTGCCATGGCGGTGGCGCGGCGGGTGCGGACCGGGACCCTCATGGTCAACGGTGGGTTCTGGAACGCGCCCGACGTCCCCTTCGGCGGCTACCGCCAGAGCGGCGTGGGGCGCGAGAACGGTGTGGAGGGATTCGAGGAGTATCTCGAGACCAAGGCCATCGCCCTTCCCGCCCGCTGAGCCGGGCCGGGGCGGGCTACTCGCGCCCGAGGATGGCGGTGCCGGTGGAGGAGATCCAGCCGCCCGTGGCATTGACCGCGGCGAGCTTGGCGTCGGTGACCTGACGATCCCCGCACTCGCCGCGCAGCTGCTTCACCGCTTCGACCAAC
>ODAK010005053.1_pt1 | contig 13426 bp, 12 predicted proteins | sample 1539591 | NCBI WGS metagenome assembly ODAK01 (sample SAMEA3539303, study PRJEB22396) | soil metagenome | biome: tundra; feature: field; material: soil | place: USA | collected 2010-05 | depth 0.15 m | reverse complement strand
AACGAAGTGCGCACGCCTTTGCGGAACTACGGGCCGGGGCGCCTGGCAAGTGGTGTCAGTGTCAGCCCGCTCGCGAGAAGGCTCGCGGCAGAGAACGGCATCGATCTTTCCCGGGTGCGGGGTTCGGGTCCGCATGGCCGGATTCATGCCGCGGACGTGAAGGGCTTTGCTCCCTCGAAAGCAGCAGTCGTGCCCGCAACCAGACAGGCGGAACAGCGCGTTCCCATCGACGCGATGCGACGGACCATTGCGAAGCGCCTGGTCGAAGCCAAGCAGACCATCCCACATTTTTACCTCTCGATCGATGTCGATATCACGCGGTTGACCGCGCTCCGCGAGGAGGCCAATCGCGCGCTGACGGCGAAGCTTTCGATCAACGACTTCATCATCAAGGCTTATGCGACGGCGCTGCAACGCGTGCCCGCGGCTAACGCCATCTGGACCGACGATGCAATCCTGCGTTACGCGCACTCGGATATCGGCGTCGCAGTGGCCATCGAAGGCGGGCTCTTCACGCCTGTGGTCCGGAATGCGGAAACGAAATCGCTCACCGCGATCTCGACCGAAATGAAAGACCTCGCCACACGGGCGCGCGAGCGCAAGCTTCTGCCGCACGAGTATCAGGGCGGCGCGGCTTCGATTTCCAATCTCGGGATGTACGGCGTGCGTGATTTCGCCGCAATCATCAATCCACCGCAATCCACCATGCTCGCGATCGGAGCGGGTCAACGGCGCCCGGTTGAAGGTCCTGACGGCGCGCTGGCGTTCGCCACACTCATGACGGCCACTCTTTCCTGCGACCATCGCGTGGTCGATGGCGCGCTCGGCGCTCAGTTGCTGGCCGCCTTTAAGACTGTGCTGCAAAACCCGATCGCTCTGTTTCTTTGAAGTAAGATCGCAGCATGATCTCCGGTGCGCACGTAATCCTTTACAGCAACGACGCCGAGGCGGATCGCACTTTCTTCAAAGACGTGCTGGAATTCGCGTCGGTCGATGCCGGGAACGGCTGGTTGATCTTCGCGCTGCCACCTGCCGAGGCGGCGTTCCATCCCTCTGAAGGAAAAGAAAAACACGAGCTCTACCTGATGTGCGACGATCTGCCGTCCGAAATGGCAAGGCTTAGCGAACATGGTGTGATATGTCCGCCTGTGCATGAGGAGCGCTGGGGCTTACTTACAAGTATTCGCTTACCGGGCGGAGGGCACCTCGGTCTGTATCAGCCGAAGCATCCTACCGCGTTGAGTATGTAATCGGCGGTTTACTTGTTCCAGCAGGGTGTCGGGTCCCAGCCCGTTGCGTCCGCAAGGTGCTTGAACTGATACGTACGCAGGAATGGGCCAGTCAGGTAAACCGGATCGTCGACGAAAGCCGTGAGCGCGATGTAGCGGTCACCCTGTTGCCCTTCGACCAGGTTGACGTATTCGGTTAGCACCGCTTTATCGCTGTAAGGAACGCCGTTCTTGCGCAGATAGCCCGGCGTCATATTCGTCGTCACGATTTTCAGCGTGCCGGTCTTTGGGGGTGCTGCCGGCCGTGCGCCGAAGCCTCCGCGGCCGCCACCGAAACCAGGGCCCTCCCACGTAGCTACGGAGTATCCCTGCAAAGAGGACGCTCCGACTGCCTTCGCGGCGCCGGACTGTCCTCCCGCGGTCGAATCCGGCGGCACGCCCTGCATGGGCGGCGGAGGCGCAGCACCCGGTTGCGCCGCGAAGTGGATGGTGCGGGTCTGCGTGCCGGCGTCCGCTTCTATCTTCAACGTATTGTCATCGACCCACGTGATGTGAAGGCGGCCCGGACGCTGCATCAGGCCAACCGCGCCATACGCCTTGCACTGGCTGCCGTCGGCAATATCCTTCGCGGGATCCCAGGCATTCGCGATGCGCCGCGCCTCGGCGTTCAGTGGCATATAGAGGATGTCGCCTTTGATGGGGCTGACGCGAAACCGCCATTCGTCGACAATCTCGGAAACCCAGTAGCCGGTGATGTCGAAAGGCGCGATGGATTTTCCGGTGGGAGGCGGCCCGGCAGGACCACGGCCGCCGCGGCCGGCCTGCGCGAAAATTATTCCCGGAGTTGCTGCCACGATCAGGAAGAGAGGCAGGATCGCACGACGCCTTATAGAAGTTGTGTAGATCATTTTCGTAAGCTTATTTCTTCCCGCTCAGACCCTTGTAGATCGCTTCGACAAACATGTCCGGCGTCCAGTTGGGATTCTTGCCGAAGCGCCCGTCCCAATCTTCTGTTGGCTTCGCCGCCTTGATCTGCGCGAGGCTCATATCTTTTTTCATCATCCATTGAACGCGGTCGCGGATGATGGTGACCATGTCGCGATAGTAGGCCACATCGGCAAGATCAGCGATGCGCCCGTGGCCGGGTACGAACATGGTGCCGCCCTCGGTGCGGAACTTGGCTTCCGCCATGTCGTCGAGGCGATTCAGCGCGGCGAGCTCGCCCTGGATAGAACCGCCATGCGCCATATCGATAATCGGGAAGCTGGTCATGTCGAAAATATCACCGCTGGCGATCACGTCCGAACCGCGGAAGAAAACGATGCTGTCGCCATCGGTTGTGGCGTCCGGCATGTGGAAGAGCTCGATTCCTTCACCGTTGAAGTAATCGCTCAGCTTCATCGTGCCTTTGCCGTACGTTTCGGTCGGCTGGCCATTACCGGGCATCTTCGCGTCCACGAGGCGCAACATCGCTTTCTCGGTGGACAGAATCGCCGCGTTGTCGTTCGCCAGGCCGGAGTTGAGATCGGCTGCTACGTTGCCGCCTGTGAAGGTCTTGCCGGATTCCGCGATCTTGACGTTCCCGCCAGTATGGTCGGGAGAGATCGTGGTATTGGCCAGATAGCGAATTGGCTTCGGCGGCGGAAAGCTGCGTAAGGGCTGACCGTCTTTCGCAAGATCCCTCGTAAGTTGAGTCACGGCCGCGAGGATCTTGTCCGTCATATTCGGCAAACCAGCATCCACCATGAAGACGCCGTCAGGACCGATCGACAGAGTGATGTTTGCGCCGGCGCCAGCCAGCAGGTAGATATGGCCGCGCACCGGAACGATCTCGATAACCCCGTTGGGAGCCTGTGTCTGGGCCGGGGCGAGTCCGGCGCAGAGTGTCGCGGACATCAGAACCATCACGCCGCTGAAGAATCGGCGTTTCGAATGTGTCTTCACCAATTTGGTCTCCACTACTTATTTCCCGCGACAGTCGCCACTGCGCCCGCATTCTTCTCGCGCTGGATCTTCCGCTCCAGTTCCGGATACATTGTGGCGGCGCCGCCGAGCGTGGCTTCCGTCGGGATCTTGTACTTCTCACCGAACTCGGGCAGGAACGGATTTTCACCCGGCATGTAGCTCGGTACCACACCGGCAGGGCGGTCCACCTCTTCCACGACAGTGCATGGGTAAGGCGGGATCTGCTGGTTCAGTGTTAAGTGGTATTCGCTGCTGCGGATCATCGGTTCGGTCAGATAGATCGGATCGTAAGCGATGGTGATCCAGGTGAGATAGTCCCCGCGTCGAATCAGGTATTGGGTGAGGGTCGCCTGATCGCTGGAGGGAACGCCATTGCGCCGGTAATAGTCTTCCTTCAGATGCGTGGTCGTGATCTTGAGCATCTCGCCCACGAATTCTGCCGTGGAAAAACCGCCCCAGGTGTGGGCGGCATACTGCGAAGGGCGGTCGCGGCCATCCATGTAGTAAGGGTTGTCGATCGAGCGCAGCCATTCGGCATGATAGGCGGTCAACTGCCGCGTGACGGGGTCGATCTCTTTCCAGATCCGGACCTGGGAAGGTCCACGCGAGATGTACATGGCCCCGTGGGGCCGGCACTGCCACTCCGGCAGTGTGTAAAGCGACGCATTCCACTCCTCGGCGCGGAGACGTCCCTGGTGGCTCATCGGAATGCCGATAAACTCGCCGACGTGCGGGTCGCCCGTATCGTCCTCATCCTGGACAGGTGCCCATTCGCCCGAAAAATCCATCTGGGCGAAGGCGGGAATCCGGGTCAAAGTCAACACAAAGAACAGGGGGACGGCAAGCTTGCCAGGACGGAGCAAACGCATAATTACCTCCAACAGAGGACGACGATCGTTGTGGAAATGTTTCAAAAGCTGTATGGAATTCTATATCGGAGCGTTGGGCCATGTCCACCTGAGTCGGCGTAGTGGAGAACGTCTGCCACCCGAGGAACAGGCCTGCGCGAAAGTCGGCAATAACGCTAAAATCGGAATACTCAAAATGCCTGACTGTGTTCCGGACGACCTGACGGGACAGATAATCGGCACTTACAAAGTGCTGGGGCCGGTTGGCGCCGGCGGCATGGGTCTGGTCTTTCGCGCCTTCGACACCAGGCTTGAGCGGCACGTGGCGCTGAAATTCCTCAACCGTTATCACGCCAGCGACAGCCTGGTGAGCGAAGCCCGAGCCGCGTCCGCGCTCGATCACCCGAATATAGGCACTATCTATGGTGTAGAAGACGCCGCGGACGGCAGACGCTTCATCGTGATGGCGTGGTACGACGGGCAGCCCCTGTCGCACAAGCTGCGCTATGGTCCGCTCTCGGTTCATGAAGCAATTCCGATCGCCATTGAGGTCGCCAAAGGGCTGGCAGAGGCCCACGCACACAATCTCATTCATCGGGATATTAAGCCGTCCAACATCATTCTGACCAACCAGGGTCTGGTGAAGATCATCGATTTCGGGCTGGCGCGGTTCGTGGGCAATGGGGTGACGCAGACTGCCGCAATTTCAGGCACTGCGGATTACATGTCTCCCGAACAGGCTGAAGGAAAGGTTCTCGATGCGCGCACCGACCTTTGGTCGCTGGGCGTGGTTCTCTACGAGATGGTCACCGGGCGCAGGCCCTTCGCCGGGGAGAGTACCCCGGCCACTCTCTATGCGATTGTGCACCGTCCACCCGTCGATTCCGGCGAGAAACTTTCGCTGCCGCTGCGGGAAATCGTTTACCGGGCGCTCGCCAAGAAACCGCAGGATCGATATGCGACTGCCGCGGAAATGGTGCGGGACCTTCGTGGCATTGCAGATCGCTCTGTGCATGTAACCGATCCGACGGCAGCTTTAAGCGAAGTCGCGCGGTATAGCCGGCTGGCGTCGGGTTCCGGCGCGGGGAATCGAACGCGATGGTTGTTCGCGTTGCCGGTCGCGATGGTTGCGGGCGCGCTTTCGATTCCGTCGGTTCGACATGCAGCAGCCCCGTTTTGGTTTCAGGACGGGGCATCTCATGTCGCAGTGCTGCCGTTCAGTACAAAGGGAACAGGCCAGGAAGATGCGGTGCTGGGCGACGGTCTGATGGAGAGCGTGACCAGTAAGTTATCGAACCTGCAGGCCACAAATCCGACTCTGTGGATCGTGCCGGCGAGCGAAGTGCTTCGTCGCAAGGTCACGGACGCCGACGCAGCGCGGAGAACTCTGGGCGCGAATCTGGTGGTTACCGGAGCGGTGGAACGCGATCCGCGATGGATCCGGCTGGTTGTGAATCTGGTGAACGCCACCAAAATCCGGCAGCTGGGGTCTGGCGAAGTTGAAACCCGAAACGGGGATTATTCCGCGCTGGAGGATGCGGCGGTCGTTAAGCTGGCGCAGATGATGAGACTGAAGCCGCCCAGCGACAAGGCCCTGGACGCCGGGTCGTCGTTCATGCCTGCCGCGTACGAGCCCTACCTGAAGGCACTCGGCTACATCTCACGTTACGACAAGCCAGGTAACGTGGACCAGGCGATTTCGTTGCTGAATCAGGCCGTTGGTGTGGATCCCGGCTTCGCGCTCGCCTATGCTTCGCTCGGTGAGGCGTATCGCAGAAAAGCGGCTCTCACTAAAGACACAACTCTGCTGAATGCGGCTGCTTCCAATGCGACGCATGCGCTGCAGCTGAATCCCTCTCTGGCCCGCGTCCATATCGCGATGGGCCAGATCGAGAGCGCTCTGGGAAACCAGGACATCGCGTTGACGGAATTTCAGCGAAGCCTGGAACTGGAGCCTTCGAACGCCGATGCCGTGTTCGGCCTGGCGACGGTGTACGAAGCGCAGCGCCGGCTGAAAGATGCTGAGGAGGCTTATCGAAAAGGCGCGGCGATGCGGCCCGACTATTGGGAGGGCTACAACCATCTCGGAGCTTTTCTGACAGGGCGTCGCCGTTTTGAAGAAGCGGCGGCTGAGTTCCGGCGCGTGATCGAACTGACGCCGGATAATGCCGCCGGTTATTCGAATCTGGCGGCGGTCCTGATCAATGAGAACAAGTCAGCGGAAGCTGCGCCGCTGCTCGAAAAAGCAGCGAAACTTGCCCCGTCTTATGCCATCTACTCGAACCTGGGACAGATGTATTCAGGGCAGTCACGATTCGAAGACGCCGCAAGAGCGACCGAAAAGGCGCTCCAGATGAACGATAAGGACTGGCGGCCCTGGATGAATGCAGCGATTATCTACCGCCAGCTCCAGCGCAATGATCGGGCTGAAGGCGCTTATGCGCGCGCCGTGCCTTTGCTGGAAGCCGCTGTAAAGCTGCAGCCCCGGGATGCCTCCTTGCAGTCGCAACTGGCGGCGGTGTACGCTTACTCGGGAAACCGCGAAAAATCGATCTCGCGGATAGAGGCTGCACTGGCACTTTCGCCGGACAGCGCTCTCGACCTGCTACGAATCGCGGACGCGTGGGCGGCTCTCGGCAACCGCGATCGGGCAGTTGAAACCGCCAACCTTGCCGTCCGCAAAGGTATGACCCGCGGTCAACTCGACGCGGATCCGGAGTCGCGCCGGTTTCGCAGCGATTCCAGGTTCAACCGACCAACCCGGTAAAGAAACCGGACCGAAGCAGAAGATATGAAAGGAGAGAAATGACCCCACAACTCAAAACGAACGCCGACTCCACCGATGTGAACATTACTCACGATAACCTCGGATGGCACGGCACCAAATTCGAGGCGGACTTCGATGATGTGAGCGTGTCCTTCTGGAACAAAGCGGCGAGGCCGTGCCGCATCACCTTCCACAAAGAAAACCCGACCGATGGCCTGACTTTTGGAACTCCATACATCGGGCTCGCGGCAAATGGAGTAATTTCGCTGAACATTCTGGTGCGCAACAGCGTAACGCCGTACACCGTCACCGAGCTCGGCATAAGCGGCGACAAAGCCGAAGACCCAAGCGGGAGCACGATTATCATCGATACTTAGGCCCGCAAGCTTCTGCCCAGGCGCCGTGGGGCACTTCATACGCACGGCGCCTGGAGGGTTGTGCGCGCGCTTCGGCATAGTAAAGTAGCGTTCGGATCATAAAATTGATGGATAACGCGAACGATAACCCGAAGAAGATCAACATCACGACCGTTATCGACAACAGCCGGTTGGGGGCGTTTCAATGGGGCATCTTCGTGCTCTGCGGGCTTTGCCTGATCATGGACGGCTTCGATACCCAGGCTATCGGCTACGTGGCGCCTGCGCTTGCCCGTGACTGGCACATCACCAACAAAGACCTCGGGCCGGTGCTCAGCGCGGCGCTGGTTGGCGTGCTGGTGGGCTCGCTGCTGTGCAGCATGCTTGCCGACCGAATCGGACGGCGACCGGTACTGATCGGTGCGACGCTGGCGTTTTCGGCGCTGACGTTTTTCGCGGCCCAGAGCACGGGCGTTCACAATCTGATTCTGATCCGGTTCCTCGGCGGTATAGGACTTGGCGCGATCATGCCGAACGCGATGGCGCTGTGCGGTGAATACAGCCCGGCTAAGTTCCGCGTGCCGGTGATGATGGTAGTCTCGAACGGGTTTACGAGCGGCGCGGCGATTGGCGGATTTATCGCGGCGGGACTGATTCCGAATTACGGCTGGCGCTCGGTCTTTTACTTCGGCGCCGCCATCCCGCTGGTGATCGGAATCCTGATGATTTTCGCGCTTCCGGAATCGCTCCAGTTTCTGGCGCTGCGCGGCACCGCGAACGCGAAGATCGGGCGCTGGCTGAAACGCATCGCGCCGGACGCCCAGGTTGGCAGCGACACAAAATACGCTATTCCGGAACAAAGAAAAAAGGGTGTGCCGATCTTCCACCTTTTTCTTGAAGGGCGCGCGATGGGAACGCTGCTGCTGTGGGTAATCAACTTCATGAACCTGCTTAACCTGTACTTCCTGTCCAGCTGGCTGCCGAAGGTTGTGAGCGATGCAGGCATCCCCGACAATCTTGCCGTGCTCGCGGGAACCATGCTGCAGGTGGGCGGACTGGTTGGTTCATTCGTGCTGGGCTGGTACGTGCACAAGCTGGGCTTCGTTCCGGTGCTGACCGCGTGCTTCCTGCTGGGATGTATCAACATCGCGGCCATCGGGCATCCCGGCCTGGGAGTTGGCCTTCTGTTCACCGTGATTTTCATCGCGGGGTTCTGCGTTCCAGGCGGACAGGCGGGCATCAACGCGTTGGCGGCGACATACTATCCGACCGATCTGCGATCGACGGGTATCGGTTCCGGGTTGGGCATTGGGCGTATCGGCGCGATCGTAGGACCGCTGGTTGCAGGCAACCTTCTGGGCCGCCACTGGCCGACCAGTCAGCTCTTCATTGCGGCGGCGATTCCCGCCCTTATTTCTGCTATCGCGGTCTTCTCTTTGCGCTGGGTGATTAAGCCTTCAGAGACGGCGGTCGCCACGACTGAAGTGCTGGTACACTGACCCCTTCGTAGTCTTGCCGTCCACAATTCATTAAGGAAAAACATTGGCTCTGAAAATCGATCTCTTCAACCACTTCTTCCCACAGCGTTTCTGGGACGAATTCATGACGTACAGCTCCGGCCTGAAAGACATGGGCAAACGGGTTAAGAATATCCCGGCAATCTTCGATCTGGAAGCGCGGTTTCGCACGATGGATCAGTTCGACGAATATACGCAACTGCTCTCGCTCGGCTCGCCGCCCGTGGAAGGTCTGTTCAATGCGGAGAAGGCTCCGGAAATGGCGCGCATCGGCAACGACGGGCTGGCGGAGCTTTGCCAGAAGTATCCGGACCGGTTCATCGGCTTCATTTCTTCGCTGGCGATGACCAGCCCGGACGAAGCGGTGAAGGAAGTCACACGCTCGGTAAAAGAACTCGGCGCCAAGGGCATTCAGATTTATACCAATGTGGTGGGCAAGGCGCTCGACGAACCGGAATTTATGCCTGTGTTCGAAGAAGCCGCACGGCTTGATGTGCCGATCTGGCTGCATCCCGCGCGTGCCGCCAACTTCCCGGACTACCTGACCGAGAAGAAGTCGAAATACGAAATCTGGTGGACGCTCGGGTGGCCCTATGAAACCAGCGCCGCGATGGCGCGCATGGTGTTCTCAGGCTTCTACGACAAGTTACCGAAGCTCAAAATCATCACGCACCACATGGGCGGCATGGTGCCTTACTTCGAGGGTCGCGTGGGTTACGGCTGGGACGTGCTCGGCTCGCGCACGACGGACGAGGGCTACGAAGAACTGCTGAAGTCGATGAAGAAACGGCCGATCGATTATTTCCGGATGTTCCTTGCGGACACCGCGTTGTTCGGCGCGAGGCCGGCGACAGTTTGCGGACTCGAGTTCTTCGGAATCGACAACATCGTGTTTGCTTCCGACACGCCGTTTGAGCCGCAACCGGGCTTGTATATCCGCGAGACCATCAAGGTCATCGAGAGCCTGGATCTGACGGCGGAACAAAAGGACCAGATCTTCCGCGGGAACGCTGCTAAACTTCTGAAACTTTAAGTGAGTTTTTTACGAGACACCGCATCGTTCTGGAAGGTGTCGTTCAGGGCGTAGGATTCCGGCCCTTCGTCAGAAAACTTGCCGACCGGTTCGGGCTGTCCGGCGTTGCTTTTAACAATACGAGCGGAGTCGTCATCGAGATCGACTCCGCCCATGAAAACGAAGCTCACCGCTTCGTGGCTGCTATCCGTGCCGAAGCTCCCGCCGCAGCCAGGATAGAATCCTGTGTCATCGAAGAAGTGCCGCAGGACGCGGTCTATGCGGGCTTCCGCATCACTCCCAGCGCCGCCCGCGATCACAGTTTCACGCTGATCTCTCCCGATCTCGCGACTTGTCCGGAATGCGCGGCGGAGATTGCGAATCCTGCCGACCGAAGATTTCAATATCCGTTTACCAACTGCACGAACTGCGGTCCGCGCTATTCGATAACGGTTTCCACTCCCTACGATCGGGCGAATACGACGATGTCGAAATTCCCGATGTGCGCGGATTGCGCGGCGGAGTATGCCGATGTGGCGGACCGGCGCTTCCATGCGGAACCGGTTGCCTGCCCGGTGTGCGGACCGCGATTGTCGATGGAATTGCAAGCCGCGCTGCAAGTGGTCGAGGCGGGCGGGATACTCGCGATCAAAGGTCTCGGCGGCTTTCAGCTGGCGTGCAGTGCGTTCGATGCGACTGCCGTGGATTTGCTGCGGGTTCGCAAGCGCCGGAGCCGAAAGCCGTTCGCCGTAATGATGAGCAACCTGGCCGTAGTGGAAAGCTATTGCGAACTCACTGAAGCGGAGAGGCTGCTGCTGGCGAGTTCGGCGGCTCCGGTGGTGCTGCTGCCGATGCGCGGCGATACGAAGTTTCCGGACGGCGTGGCGCCGGGCCTGCGGCAGATCGGAGTAATGCTGCCTTATACGCCGCTGCATCACCTGCTGCTGGCTGGGCGTGTCGATTGCATGGTGATGACGAGCGGCAATGTCGCCGAAGAGCCGATCGTGATCCGGAACGAGGAAGCGACCGACAAACTGACGCCGCTTACCGACGCGCTGTTGATGCACGATCGTGACATCTTCATGCGCGTGGATGATTCGGTGACTCGTGTGTTCGAAGGCAGCCCGCGAGTTCTGCGTCGCGCCCGGGGCTATGCGCCGTCAGCGATCCGGCTGCCTTATGCTGTCGGAGAAGTGCTGGCCGCGGGAGCGGAACTGAAGAACACGTTCTGTATCACGAAGGGCCGCTATGCGATCCCGAGCCAGCATATCGGCGATCTGGAGAACTACGAAACACTGCAGTTCTTCGAAGAGGTGTTCGAGAATCTGCGGAGCGTTTATCAGGCCAGACCCGCGCTGATCGCGCACGACCTTCATCCCGACTATCTCAGTACGCGGTGGGCTTTGCGGCGTCAAGAGCCCAAGCTTGCAGTGCAGCATCACCATGCGCACGTGGCCAGTTGTATGGCAGAGAACGGTGTAACCGGGAACGTGCTGGGGGTGGCCTTCGACGGTACAGGCATCGGCACGGACGGACAGGTTTGGGGCGGGGAATTCCTGCTCTGCGATTACAACGGATTTGAACGGTGCGCCCATCTGCGCTATGTGCCCTTGCCGGGCGGAGACCGCGCTGCGCGGCAGGGTTGGAGGATGGCGGCTGCCCATTTGTTCGATGCCTTCGGTCCCGGTTTCAGAGAACTGGCGCTTCCGTGCTGGACTCAGACAACCCCGGCGGCCTGGAAGGTGCTCGAGAAAATGCTGGAACGCGAGGCCAGTATCCGCACGTCCAGTTGTGGCCGCCTGTTCGATGCAGTTTCGTCGATGTGCGGGATCAGCTTCGAGAGTAGTTACGAAGGCGAGGCCGCGATGCTCCTGGAAGCTGCCGCTGCCGCCGCCACTGGTGACAATTCGTACACGATCGGTTTGGATCGGCAAGTTATTCCATGGACAATCGATACGCGGCCTATGTTACGGCAGATAGCGAGCGATATCGCGTCGGGACGTGATTCCGGGGAAGTGGCCCGTTGCTTTCATCGCTCAATCGCGCTGATGATCGAAACGGTTTGCGACAGTCTGCGCGAACGGCACAGCGTGAATAAGGTTTGTCTGAGCGGCGGAACCTTTCAGAACATGCTCCTGCTATCCAGTACCTCGGATTTACTCAGGCAAAGCAGCTTTGAAGTATATCTGCACTCTCAGGTTCCGCCGAATGATGGAGGAATCTCGCTGGGTCAGGCCGTAATAGGCGCAGCTTACCTCGCAAGAACCGGTCTGGAGAAAACTCACTGAGATGTGTCTTGCGATTCCAGGTAAGATCAGTTCCCTGCACGAAAATCTTGGCGTGCCTATGGCGAGAGTTGACTTCGGCGGCATCACCCGTGACGCCTGCCTGTCTTACGTGCCGGATGCACGAGTGGGTGAGTATGTCCTGGTCCACGTAGGCTTCGCTATCAGTAAGGTCGACGAAGAAGAAGCACAGCGTACGTATAAATATCTGGCGGAAATGGATCAGTTGACTGAGCTGGACGACGGAGAGGGAGAACCTGTCCATGAAGTACCTTGACGAATACCGCGACGGGCGCGTAGCTCAGAAAATCGTCGATGAGATCAGGAGAACCATTACCCGTCCATGGGTCCTGATGGAAGTATGCGGAGGGCAAACTCACTCGATCGTTCGGCATGGACTGGACTGTCTGCTGCCCGAACAGGTTGAGCTCGTCCACGGGCCTGGATGTCCGGTTTGCGTTACTTCGCTGGAAATGATCGACCGCGCGCATGCCATCGCACGCCACCCGAATGTCATATTCTTTCTTTTGGCGATATGCTGCGCGTGCCCGGTTCGCACAGCGATTTGTTCAGGATCAAGTCGGAAGGCGGCGATGTAAGAGTTGTTTACTCGCCGCTCGACTGTCTTAAGATTGCGCGGGCTAATCCGGATAAGAAGGTCGTATTCTTTGCCATAGGTTTTGAAACGACCGCGCCCGCGAATGCTATGTCGGTCTGGCAGGCGCGCGAACAGGGAATTAACAACTTCTCAGTTTTGGTTTCCCATGTTCTGGTGCCGCCGGCGATGACGGGGATACTGGAATCACCCAATAGCCGGGTGCAGGCATTTCTCGGTCCCGGCCACGTGTGCGCCATTTCCGGCTGGACGGAATACGAACCGATTGCAGATCGCTACCAGGTGCCGATCGTCATCACAGGTTTCGAGCCGGTCGATATCCTGCATGGCGTTTTGATGTGCGTAAGGCAACTGGAACAGGGCCGTGCCGAGTTGGAAAACGGCTATGCGCGCGCGGTACAGCGCGAAGGTAATCCATCGGCCCAAACCATGATCAAGCTCATTTTTAAAGTCTGTGACCGCGCATGGCGTGGGTTGGGCGTGATTCCTCAGAGCGGGTTTGAACTGACAGAAGAATTTCGCGAGTACGATGCCGAGCGGTTGTTCGATGTAGGTGACATACACGCGCTCGAGCCGGCTATTTGTATGAGCGGGGAAATCCTGAAGGGCCTGCGGAAGCCGCTGGATTGTCCTGCATTCGGGAAACAATGCAGTCCCGAGAATCCGCTGGGAGCAACGATGGTCTCAGCGGAAGGCGCCTGCGCCGCTTACTACAACTACGGCCGTCATCTGGTCAGTGTGGAATCTCTGATGGGTCAAAGCTAAGATACCCGATGGAAAAAGACTTCGTGCTGTCCTGTCCTCTCCCGATAACTGAGAGGAAGAACATCG
>ODAK010005046.1_pt1 | contig 13442 bp, 13 predicted proteins | sample 1539591 | NCBI WGS metagenome assembly ODAK01 (sample SAMEA3539303, study PRJEB22396) | soil metagenome | biome: tundra; feature: field; material: soil | place: USA | collected 2010-05 | depth 0.15 m | reverse complement strand
TGCCGACACTGTAGCTGCATTCGCGGTGGAAAGGGAGAGCTTAATCAGAGTCTCCTTAGCTGTAAACGTTATAAACGAAAAAGTACCTACCTAACATCTAATGCCGAATTAGCTGGCGTGAACAGGTTCAGCATGACGGTTTCCTGAGCTCACAAAGAAAAAGCCGGAGCTTGTGGCTCCGGCCTGCAAAGATGCATTCAGGTGAAATCAACTAGCGCAATTGAGCGTCCTTACTTCTTGAAGGCCGTGATATGCGTTGACCAGATATCGCTACCGCCATTGGCGTTGACGAATTCGTTGGCCGACCAGAAGGTCTTGCCATCGGAATCGAGCACCGTTGAGCTGTAATCGCCGATCCGGAAATTATCCGCCATAAAGCTTAAGCCCGGAGCAACGTCCGTGCCGGCGACCTGGCCATAAAAGTGTATGGCGGGTACGGTGCCAACCCACATCGACACAAACTCGGTGGACGACGACTCCATCCAGGTCAACCCAAAGTTGCCCACGCTGTCAACCTCCACGCTCGGCATCTGGACCGCCACACCCCGACCAGGATCAATCAAGCCCTCCTGCATCAGTATGGGGCTGCCCCCGCCCACCCAGACTTCGTACCACAGGCCCTTGGGATAGCCCCCCGACGTGGCGGTGGCGGAGGCCATGGCCGTCACCAGGCGATTGTTGTGGTATTGAACCTGATACGTTGTCGTATTCGGAAAGGTGGTAACACTGCCGCCGGGCTGATCAGCCACGGTGGCAGACGTGTATTGATGAACCGGCAGCGACGTGTACGTGAAAGTTGGGCTGTTGCTGAGGTAGTTGGTCATCTTGGTGACGCGGATGGTAGTACCGCCTGTATCCGTTCCGTCGGTCGAGACGAACCATTCGGTGCCACCTGTGTTATCGCCGTGCATTCTGGCCGGCGGCATCGCCCGGAACTGGAAATTCGGAACTGAGACGAAATAGACGAGATTCCCAGCCAGGAGTTGCGCCTTGTCGATCGAGGCAATATTAGCGCGACCATCGCCGCCGAAGTTGTTATAGGCGATGAAGACGGCATCATGGTTATACCCCCCCTTCGCATAGTCGGGGAAACCACCAACGTTGGTGAGGTGAAACGTGGTGAATCCGTCGAGCGGGTTGCCATCATGCGACACCGCCAAGAACAGCCCTGAATCACTGCTGTCAAAGGCGTTTACGTACCAGCGGTTTGCGAGTTCGTCATACACCACATAGGGGTCGCCGCCCGTGGGGGCCCCGAAGAACGTTTGGAGGGGCTCGTCGAGCAGAACCGCATCCGTGGTCTTGTCGAAAATGCGGATCTGAAAGTTGACCGTCTCGACGACGTAGTTGTTGCCCACGGCCGCGTTGGTATCGGGCGGTAAGCAGCCGCAGTTCGAGCCGAAGAAGTCAATACCATCGTAGCTGTGGGTGACACCCGCCCCGCCCAACCTGGGTAGTTGGGGGAGGGCTTGCAGAGGTCCCGTCGGGACCGAGGGGGCGTGGCTCGAGGCCGACACAGGGGAGCCGACCGGCACACGGGCGTTGTTCTCCTGCGCGAACAGGCTCGCGGAGGTGAAGATAAGCCCGCATGCCAACACAACGGCCATGAGGGTCTGCAAACGTTTTGTCTTCATAGTTTCCACCTTTCAAAAATGACCGGGGATTTCGGTCTGGTGACGCCATCTTCCGAGCAATTTACGAAACACTTTTTGAGTCTCGAATCGCTTGTGGCTAAGGTTATGGGGATACGGTAAGCTGGCCTACCGTAACTCAATTGCCCGAACCGTTACCGCGTCAACTTGCGGCGAACCACACCGGCCAAACCGATTAGGCCCGTTCCCATGAGGATCAAGCTGCTAGGCTCGGGGGTAGTTCCTCCTCCTCCTGGTGTCCCATCAATGTAGCCGCTGAATTCTGTGTACTGGAACGTTCCTGAATCGACCAAGCTTGGGCCAACATCGGTGCCGTTCCACAAAACGGTGAAGTCATTGGGCGCCCCGCCGAAGTTTTCTAGCCAGAAATCGAGGAAATAGGTTTCACAACCTGTTCCGCAGCTTCCGAATGGCTGAAGCACGATGGAATCAAGTCCCCAGAAAGACGGATCGTTGCGGAACGTGAAGGTCAACGTATTGCTATTCAGGATCTGGGTCAGAGTGCCATCGCTGCCGACGGGACCCAGTTGGGCGCCGAAATTTCCGCTGAAATTATACGGTGAGCCGGTGACGAAGCTGTCGGTGAAGTTCCCGCCCGTGGTCCAGCCGGAGAAGTCTCCTGTCTCAAAGCCGCAATTTACGACCAGGTTACCGGGTGCCGACTGGCAGGCATCCTGCCCCCAGGCAGTGCTGGTCATCACCGCCACCGCCATAGCGACCGCGAACAACAACGCGATATTGCGAAATTTCATGGTATTTCCCCTTCGATCAAAGTGGTTAATAAAGGCAAGCCCAGACCCGTCGGTCCGGACTCGCATTTCTGCTGTCAGAGCTGTCCCAAGTTCCAATGCAGTTTGCCCTCCAAAGCATTTCGACTGCAAGTCATTGAATCCAAAGCTAAAGACTGGATGTTGTCCAATTCGGGAAGTGCAGATGTTTGCACTAGGGGTAAGAAAACGTTTACCTTCATGATGAGGGCTGATCCCTCTGTTTCAATAAGTTGCGGCTCTTTTCAAGGGAGAAATTTGTGTCGGCAAATAACTAATATAATAAAACACATGGACCGCCGCGGATTCGCATCATCTGTCATCGTCATGATCGTCGCCATTTTTCTTGTGATGGGAATTGGCGGCGTAGCGTATTGTGTAATAAAATCATCGCAACCGACCAACCCCATTGTGTGTACGAAGGAAGCAAAACTGTGCCCCGATGGAAGCCACGTTGGGCGCACTGGTCCGAATTGCGAATTCGCCTCCTGTCCTTCGGCAAAACATGGTTGTAAAAAAGATTCCGATTGTCCTTCGTCACAATATATGTGCCAAGAAATACAGGGCATGAGTACCGCGTGCCCAAGCACGGACACCTCATGCGTCACCACCCATACCATCATGCGAGGCGAGTGTAAGCTAAAAGAAGGCAATCGTTGCGGCGCAGATTCAGATTGTACTCCCGGAAACTTGTGTCATAAAAATATCTGTACCAGCCCGATTGGGAGGCAATGCAATGGGGCAAACGATACGAGCTGCCCTACAGATTTTGAATGCATACAAGGTTGTGGTCCGCCTGTCGTGAGATACCCCAACAGCACGCCTCCCTCATACTCTTGCCAACTCAAAGGATATATTCGCCCTTGCCCGATCTGTCTTGCCTCCAATACCAACATTGACACCCCGGGCGGAGAAATTAACGTGCAGAACATAAAAACTGGTACTAAGGTATGGTCATTGAGTAAAGGAGGTCAGAAAATCATAAGTACCATAGTCGAAGTGTCTCGCACGCTCGTACCGGACAATCATAGCGTGATTCACCTTGTTCTGGTCGATCACCGAGAAGTATGGGTTTCAACGGGTCATCCAACAGCAGACGGAAGGATTGTCGGAAATTTAAGCGTGGGTGACTATTACGATGGCGCAAAGATAATTTCGGCAGATCTTGTTCCTTATTGGGATCATTATACCTACGATCTCTTACCCGATAGTGATACCGGCTATTATTGGGCAAACGATGTTCTACTTGGAAGCACGCTTTTTCGACATTAGAAACTCCCGTCCGGGATTCGAAACAAAAATCGAAAACAGAGACGTAGATTTCAATACTTTTTTGAGTCCGGTAAGAGTCGCAGCCCCGCAGCAAATCCTACTTAGTATTGCTCGGGGTGAGAGTCAATCTTGCGTTCACCGATGGGGTGACGTCAAAAGCGATTCAAACGCTTTCATCAACGGCAAGATTTTCGTCAAGGGGAAGACACGTGCGACAAAATCGCGATCATTACTACCGTATTTGGCTCAGCTTTGTTTTCTTCGTGGTTCTGACATGCAGCGTAGCGCCATCGTTCGCACAAAAAACCGTGGTGCAGGATGCCGGAGGCGGCAGAAAGCTGGAGTTTGACTACAACGCCGCTGGCCAGGTAACCGAGCAACGCACCATCGGCGCGGATGGGAAGCTTCTGCAGCGGGTGGATTTCGAGTATCGCCCCGGATTTTTTGGCGCTGACCAAACCAACACCTCGTACTGGCCAGACGGCAAGATCAACAAGCGAACTCTAAACGCTTACGATGCCAGTTCAAATTTCACCGGCGAATTTATCCAGGTCTTCGATGAATCCGGAAAACAAATCGGCGGCCACCGCCTGACCCACGATCCCATGACCAACGTCTATACCTGCGCGGATTGGAACGCCACCGCCCAAAACTACAAGTTGATCGAGTGTCCCGCGGGTGAGGAATCGGGTGGATCGGGAGAGGTCAAGAAGTTCACCTCTGACGAAGTCATGCAACATCTGGACGCGGCCCGAAAGGCGGCCGGCGAAGAACAAAAGCTGCAACCAAAGACTTCGCCCAGCTCGTCTGCTTCCGCGGCCAAGGGGTTCGGATTGATGGTGCCGATGCAGGTCCATCCTGGCGAGCGAGTTTCAGGTCGCGTGGTCGTAAACCCCGCCGAGTATGAAGGCATGGGAGGGGTCGCGGTAATCCAGCTTGTGGCGCCACTTGACTTGGCTGGCCAAGCTTCGACACTGGCGGACTGGACTGTCGAAGTGCCGGGCGAAGCCCCACAGCGTGCCGACGGACCGATCGCCTTCACCGTGCCGCGTGGCGGCTCGAAACTCAACCTCACGTTCAAGCAAACGGGGAATTCCGCTCATTCCGTTTCGAAGCTAATAAGTTTTCCCCAGAGCGCAGCCAAAAAGCAGAAAGCGCCACGCTCGTTTGAGGCGGCGGCGCTCTGCCTGAAGGGCCAAGTGTGTACCGTGGTTGGGCCGTTCAGCGGAGACAGTGGCAAAACCTTCGCTGCTTTCGAAGACCGTCCGGCGATGGTCGTGGTCGAGACGCCCGATACCGCATACATTCTTATCCCGGACCTGACGGAGCCCGGTCTGCGGCCCTTGTTTATAGCAGAAGGCTCAAAGGTGGTCGCACTGCCGGTGGCAGTAGGCGAGTTTACCCTCAAGAACGGAAATAGGGAGCTGCAACCAGGTCAGACCTTAGTAACGTTCCCGATCGTGGAGGGGCCTGGCGATATCCCGGACGCTGCCTGGCAGCCGGGAGATTTTCCGGCGACGAATCTTGAGGAGGCGCGCAAGCTGATACCGGGATTCGAGTTGCCGCGAGAAAATCAAAAGTCGCGCGAGAAGCGGGAAACACAACAAAAGCAAGAGGCAAAAGAGAAGCGCGAGGCGGACGAGAAAAAAGGGGGCTCGATCTTGCTGGTCGTCAAGAACCTGACGCCGGAACAGGTCTCGATGCGAGCAGCAAAAGACCAGATGATCGTCTTCCATTTAAATGATGAGTCGTTCAGCCGGGGCGAGTTCAAGTATGACCTCATAGTTGACGCCATCAAGTCCGGTCATTTTGATATAAGGGGCTACGTTATTCCCTTTTTGGCGCCCGTGCGCGGCCAGGAGTTCTCCGTTAACAGCTCAGCAGGGAAGTAGAGCCGGTTTCTGAATTGACAACTCTCACCGCGGCCCTTAGGCTGATGGGAAAGGCATAATAATCTGCATAGTGCGGCGACAAGTAGTGCGGGTCAGCCACCGGTGCTCGGTCCGCTGGAGATTCGCGTCATGGAGGTCCTCTGGACCGCCGGGCAGAGTAGTGTGCGCGATGTAGTCGAAAAATTGGAACGCAAGCTGGCGTACACCACCGTAATGACCACGCTGGACCGGCTGTTCAAGAAGGGAATGCTGGATCGGCAGAAGTCGGAGCGCGCGTTCCTGTACTTGCCGCGCCTGTCCAGCCAGGAGTGGGAGCGCCAGCGCGCAGGCGACCTGGTCGCTGGTTTTCTGGCCGGTCCACAGCCTGCACGCGAGCTGTTGTTATCGTCGCTGGTTGACGCCGTGGGCCAACACGACGCCGTCCTGCTCGATCAATTGGAAGAGAAAATCCGCAAGAAGCGCAAAGAGCTGTCAGCGGGGAGGAAGCCATGAGCCTTCCGTACACGTTGCGATTACTCTGCCTGTGTTGCGCCTCGTTTTTCATGATTCACATGGCGCTTGCAGTCGCGACCCGGTTGAGTGCCGGTACCGCCATGCGCGTGGCCGAACGCCTGAAGCCCAGTTCCGCGGCGCGACTTCTATTTGTGGTGCGCATGCTTCCCTTGACGCTGACACTGTTTGCCGTACTGGCTTTCTGCATTCCCAGCTACCTGTGGCTGGAGCCGGAAGCGACCGGCGAGAAAATCGGGTTGGTTTGTTTCCTGACGGCGGTGCTGGGAGCGGCAATTTGGGCAGTCGCGATAGTGCGCGTGGTGCATGCAGTCCGTGGCACGGCGCGCTACCTGCATCGCTGTGAGCGCCACGGAAAGCAAATCAGCATGCCGGGAGAAACCGCACCGGCGTTGCTGCTCAAAGGTAAATCTCCAGTGTTGGCGGTGGCCGGAGTGGTCCATCCCCGGCTGGTGATTTCGCGCCGCGTCATGCGCGGGCTTACCGCCGAACAGATTGACGCTGCCCTGCGCCATGAGCGTGCCCATCGCGCAGCGGGCGACAACCTCAAGCGCTTTCTCATATTGCTGGCGCCCGATGTTCTGCCCTTCCTGCGCGGTTTCGTAACGCTGGAACATCGGTGGGCGAAAGCCATCGAATGGGCGGCTGACGATCAAGCCAGTGCCGGCGATCCCCGTCGTGCCCTTTCCCTGGCCGACGCGCTGGTGAGAGTGGCGAGAATGGGCAACAAGCCGCAGCTTTCTTATCTGTCCAGTTCGCTGATGGCCGATGATCACGATCTGTCGGACAGGGTGGATCGCTTGTTACGTCCTCAGCCCCTTCCCGAAAAGCCGGCCAAGGAATTGATTGCCCTGGTCAGCGGAGCCGCTGGCCTGATGGCCTCCGCGCTGGCGATCGTAGTCCTCTGGCCGGGCAGCCTTGGTATGGTGCACCAGGCATTGGAACAGCTTGTCCATTAAATCTCGTTCTTCCGCAACGCAAGGCCCGGTTTGTGGCTAGGCATTAGATGACAATTCCAGAGGCGAACTGTCAATTCCAAACACCCCACATGGGAGATTACTCACGCAGCGATCTATAGCTCTCTCTGCGAGAGGACCATCCACGTCGCCGGTGTTGAAGTTGCTGCTCAAACGAGAAATCGCAGACGTGCTCGACTTGGTAATCAGGTTTACTGAACACGCGCGTTTAAACCAAGCACGTCTCGGATTACTCCAGACGATTGCCCGACCAATCGCCAACCTCTGTGAACGCTGTGGACTAGAAACACGAAGCAGCCACTTATTGATAACAAAAGACTTGTTGGCTTCGTTTCGCAAAAGCGCCTGTTCTTGAAGATGCTAGATCGGACCGCGTTGGTGCCGCCGCCAATGCCACGCCACGGCGTGCTGCGGGTTGTCTTCTTTGCGATCTCGCGACGCTGTTCCGGCGTCAATTTCTTGATCTCGGTTTAGGGCCGCGTTTGCCCCAAGTGCAACCGTCGCAAGCACTATGAGGTGGCTCCTTTGTTTCTTCTTACTAAGGTTGCACTACTTGCGCTTCTCTCTTGGCCGTTCTACAAAACGATGGAGGTATTTGGATACTTCTCTCTCATGCTCGTGAACGCTGCCGCTGAGAAGCAGTTCGCAAACTTGGGGCCAGCTTCGGCCCTTATTCTTAGCGCTCCACATTAGGGCGGCTCTGTTGGTCGATGCGCCAACTGTGTCGCCTGTTAGCTCTTGTTTGGTGGCTTGCTCTGCTGGGCTTTCTCCTTAGCTTTGGCACATCTTGCGAATACCGCGTTACGAGCAATCTCGCGTCTCCGTTCAGGGGTGAGCCGGGCAGCTCGAATCTTGCCGCCTTTCGCTTGGCGTCCGCAAGCGATCGGTGTCCTCCCCGACTTATGCCAAGGCGCGCTCGAGAAGGAACTCGATTTGTTGATTCGTCGAGCGGTGCTCACGTTTCGCGAATCCAGAGTCTGGGCAAATCTAGCGAGTTGAACCGCTATCCTGGTGGCGATATCCCGAAACCTTGGGAAGAAAGTTTCAGGATAGAGAATCGTGTCCACGTTCGGGTCACGTCGCAGAGCTGTCTATTCAGACTTGGTCTTGTTCCATCTGGCATTGGCTGCCTTTCTTGCTATCTCGCTACGCTCTTCTGGCGTCGTCCCTTCCCATCTGGCCTTTCCGCCGATCTTCCCGCCCTCACTGCCGAATCGAGCAAACAGTGCTCGCACGCCTTTGGGCAGTCGACGACGTTTCTTGGCCTTGCCCATGAGCAGCAGTCTAGCCGTGCGAGACGCCCACACGCAAGCTGCTGATAACAAGCCCAATCGAGTTCTTGACATGCTAGAGGGGGTCTTGCATAATAAGAAAGTCCGGAGTGCTAATTTCGAGACTGTCGGGCCAAGAGCTTGCAAGCGGATATGCTCAAACTATCACCGTATGGAGGAACTGAAATGCCAAGAACAAGAGGTTCTGGGTCGATCTCTCGCCGCAGGACGAGATCCCACGATATTCTGCGAGAAAATTTACGTTTGGCCCGGCAGCTTGTAGGCGGTACTCTGCCAGCGCGGCTGTCCGAGTCGCTGAAGAACTTGTCCCGGGACTTCGACTTTTCTCTTAGTAACGGCGAGCTTCAGGTCATTAGCAATTCCTGGTACCTAACGCACACGGGACTGGTCCGGTTAGCCCGCCGCAAGAGATGCCGGGGCATCCATGTCGAGGCCATCGATTCGCTGTGTGACTCCGCCGCCAGTCGCTTCGTCCTCAAGGCGACGGTGTATCCGTCCAAGGAATCCGCCGGTTTCGTCGGCTACGGCGACGCTGACCCTTCCAACGTCTCCCTACTGGTCCGCGGCGCCGAGATGCGGATCGCGGAAACCCGAGCCGTCAATCGCGCCCTGCGCAAGGCGTATGGCATCGGAATCTGCTCGGTCGAAGAGATCGGATCCAATCCCGGTCCGATGGCGACGGCTTCCGATCAACGTAAGTTTCCATCCCAAAGTACCAACGGAAACGGGAACGGCAATGGTACTGGTCACAAGGTCCGTGACCGGCTCTGCCAGATCATTCGCCAGCACAAGCTCGATCCCGAGTTGGTGAAAGCCTATGCCGTCGACTTCTGTGGTACCAAAGCACTCAAAGATGCCACTCGCGAACAGGTCGAAACATTCGTTCAGCAGCTTGCCGAGGCGGCCAAGAAGGACCGCGGCGCCCTGCTCTGTCAGCTCAACAGCTACGCACCTCCAAGCCAGGAGGCGGCGGGATGAAACGTCATGTTCCCGGACTCTCCGATACGGCACGGGACTCGCACTCCGAGGTTCCGGACGGCATATTTCTTGTCCGGCTCGATGGGGCGCAACATCGCTGGCAAGCCCAGAAGCGCTTTTATCTGCTCCGGCTTTCCATCCTCGAACCCAAGCCGTTCGCCGGGCGCTCAATCGCCAGCCGTCTCTACTGCACCCCAAAGGCGATGTGGAAGCTGGGTTGGTTCCTGCGGGATTTTCTCTATGACCCCGAACTGTTGAGCCAGGACGAGGTCGACGAACGCGCCCTGCGCGGCTTGGTCGGAGTCGTGAAGATCAGCCACACCGTGGTCAACGGCATCTCGCTGGTGAACTTCGACGGTTTCGCCCCGGCCAGCCAGTGGGAAGAGCTGGTCACTTCCGTCCGCGTTCCGCCGGCGAGCAACGGTAAGGGCCCGCGGAAGGAACGGGTGTCACGATGAATTACAGCTACACCCAGATTTCCCAGTACCTGACCTGCCCTCGCCGTTATCGCCATCGCTATCTCGATGGCTGGCAGGAGAAGGATGTTCGGGCCGCCATGCTTTTCGGCCGCTGCTTCGAGCAAGCTGTGGCGGCCCTATTCCGTCGCGAAGACCCAGCGGCCGTCCTGTTTGAGCAGTGGACACCGTGTAAGAACCTGGAACTGGCCTACTCAGGAAACGACACCTGGGACCACATGTTCCAGCAAGGCATTCAGTTGCTCGAGCGCTTCACCCAGGACGGGCGCGTCCAGATTCACCAGCCGCACAGCCATCAACAGATCCGATTCACCCGCACGTTGAGTTCTGGCAACAGCTTTGTCGCCTTCGTCGATGCGGTCGGCGAACTGGACAGCACACCCTGTGTGCTGGAGTGGAAGACCAGCTCTGCCCGCTATCCCGACGAGCCGGACGGCATTGCGGCGCTGGACCCGCAGCTGGTTTGCTACTCCTGGATGGCTGGAATCGATGAAGTTGCCCAGGTCGTCTTTGTCCGTAAGCGCACGGTTGAAGTCCAGTACCTGGGGGCCACCATCACCGACCAACAGCGGCAGGAGTTCGAGACCTTGGTCGACGACACGGCCCGTCGGATTGAGTCCGGACTGTTCCTGCCCCACAGCGGCATCCGCTTTCCCCAGAATCCGTGTACCACCTGTCCTTTTCTCGGGCTCTGTCTCGACCAGCACGACCTGGTGGAGGCTGGGCTGATCCGCAAGCCGGGAGTCGATCTTGGTCTGTTTGACGAACTTGGTTACTAAGTATCCGCCCATGCCGCCCAAGCTGAATCGCCGTCGTGCCCAAGAGGTGCTGAGCAAGATCGACGCGATCCTGGCCTGGGAGGCCCGGCATGAGAACGAGCGCGATACCAGGTTTGTGGAACTGGGCAAGTATCTCTGCGAAGTGCGCGCTGGCCAGTACTGGCGGCTGGAGAAGCTGAAGTCGTTCGATGAGTTCCTGGAGCGTCGGTTCCCGGAGTCAAGAAGAAAAGCCTACTACCTGATGTCGATTCACGAACAGCTTCCACCCCAGGTGAGGAGAGAGCTGAAAGAGGTGGGATGGACGAAGGGGCTGGAGTTGGCCAAGCTGGCACGTCAGCAGGGTCAGCACTTCGAAAGTGCAACCTGGCTGCACAAAGCCCGACAGATGCCCAAGGCGGAATTCCAGCGGGAAGTGGAGAAGGAACTGACGGGCAAGGACAGCGAGCCTTCGGAGCTGATCTATTTCAAGGTCTATAAGAGCCAGATCCCGGTCATCGAGCGGGCAATCGAGACCGCGGCCTTGATGCTCGGGACGGACAAGTCGCGGGGCTACTGCCTGGAGATGATCTGTGCGGACTTCCTCGCAGGGGCGTCGATAGACGGGGGCAATCCGGAGATCCTGCTGCAATCCATCTCGCGATATTACAAGTTCCTGCCCAGTCCTCAACAGGAGACCTTTTTATCTCAGGTCAACCAGAACGGTTCATGAAGAAGGTCAGGGGCAAAAGCCAGCTACTCAGACTCGATTCGGAGAGCTATCGAGAATTGCATAGCCGGGTGCTGGAGCGCGACGGCTGGCGATGCCAGGTGTGCGGGCGCATGCAAAACCTGCAGGTGCATCACCTCAAATTCCGCAGCCATTCAGGTGGCGATGTGGAACAGAACTTGATCACGTTGTGCGCCGAATGCCACGAACAGATGCATCAAAAGCCTAGGCGCCGCAGCTTCGATTGACCCGCCGCTGACTTCCAAGTCGAGGATTGGTTGTTAGCCAGCCAGAATATTTTCTGACAGTTCCTAAACCCACTAGGGCGAGGAACTGAGCTTCTTGTGCGATTCCTTTTTACCAGGAGCAGTTGTGCGAAAAACGTTGCGGCCAATTTCAGCGAGCATCCGAGCAAGGAATGAACTCCACAATTACCTGCGGCAGACGAGGAGAAAACAGCGAATAGACGAAGGTGCAAGGCGTTCCAACGCAGAAAAAAGCAAGGACGCTGTCCGGCGAAAAGCGAAAAGTGAGTTATTTCACCCCACCAGGAAGGGGTTGCTGGCGCGCTCTTCGCCGATGGTGGTGAGCGGTCCGTGTCCGGGTACGACGATGGTCTCGTCGGGCAGCGCCAGCACCGGACCGTGCAGCGACTGCATGATCTTCTTGTACGAGCCACCGGGCAAGTCGGTGCGGCCAATCGAACCCGCGAACAACGTATCGCCCGCTATCAGCTTCTTCTCAGGTGCGAAATACAGGCAGATGCTCCCCTCGGTGTGGCCGGGCGTGTGCAGAACGTCCGCAACCAGGCCGCCCGCGCGGACTTGGTCGCCCGTGTCGAGGCTGGCGTCGATCACGACCTTCCCTGGAGGCCGCATGCCGGTCCATGTTGCCTGCACGTCCAGCATCTTCAGCAGGGCATTATCGTTCTGGTTCAGCAGAATGGGCGCGCCGGTCAGATGCTTCAGCTTGGTCGCTCCGCCAACGTGATCGATGTGCGCGTGGGTGACGACGATTTGCTTCACCGTCAGCCCATGACGCTGCACCACGGCCATGACGTCTTCGATGTCATCGCCGGGGTCGATGACTATGGCTTCCTTTGTCTGTTCATCGCCGATTACCGAGCAATTGCATTGCAGCGGGCCGACAGGGAAGATCTCGTGGATCATGATTCCAAACTACCACGAAGCGGGGGAGATGAGGACAGCACCCACCGGGCTACATTTCTTGCATGTCAGACTTTTCGCCCAGCATCGGCCAGCACTCGTTGATGTTCCAGTCAGGCGTCGCGCCTGGCCGGCTGGCCACCAGCGCGCCCACCGCATTGGCGAAGCAGCCTAAGTGGCGTGTGTCCCACTGCTGCTCCAGGCCGTGCAGCAAGGCCGCGGCGAAGGCATCGCCCGCTCCGACCGAATCAGCCACCTGCACTCGGTAGCCCGGACTCTCGCTGTATACGCCCCGGTTCAGCATTGCGCAGCCGCGCTCGCCCAAGGTCACACAAATAGTTTCGCAACCGTAGCGGGCGCTCCAGCGCCGGCAGAGGTATTCGACCGATCCCTCTTCTCCGCCTGCATTGAGCAAGCCATCGAGGAACTCCGCCTCGCTATCGCTCAACTTGATGACGTCGGCGTGCGACGACAGTTGCTCCACCAGCGCCAGCGTCCAGTTGCCCTCCCGCAAATTGATGTCGTAGAAGCGACGGGCGGAAGGCGCCGCCTGAAGCAGCTTCAGCGTCGAATCCAGCGCTTGCGCGGACATGTGATAGAGCGTGCCAAAATAAATCCAGTCCGGCTGCAATGCGCTGATGGATCGCAGTTGGTCATTGCTGAGGGTCACAAAGTCATAGGCCGCGGGTCGCACAATCCGAAATGTAGGCTTGCCTTCACTGTCGAGCTCGACCTGCGCCGTTCCCGTGTCCTGGCCGTGAAGGGCCTGCACAAACTCGGACGAAAGGCCCCATTTCCGCAGGCAATCCAGGGTGCGCCGGCCGCGCTCGTCGTCGCCCACCGCGCTTACCAGGAAAGCCTCGTGGCCGAGCTTCTGGGCGTGAGCGGCAAAGTTGAGGGGAGCACCGCCGAGATATTCGTGCTCGCCAATCACATCCCACAAGATCTCTCCGACAGCAACGATTCGCAATCTGC
>ODAK010005045.1_pt1 | contig 13443 bp, 6 predicted proteins | sample 1539591 | NCBI WGS metagenome assembly ODAK01 (sample SAMEA3539303, study PRJEB22396) | soil metagenome | biome: tundra; feature: field; material: soil | place: USA | collected 2010-05 | depth 0.15 m | reverse complement strand
TTGTTAGTGGCGGCGATCACTCGCACGTCCACTTCCTTGGCGCGCGAAGCGCCCACGGGACGGATCTCGTGACTCTCCATGAAGCGCAGCAGGGCCAACTGGAAACTGTGCTCGATGTCGCCGATCTCGTCCAGGAAAACCGTGCCGCGGTTGGCGGCTTCGAACACGCCGATGCGGTCGCGGTCCGCGCCCGTGTAAGCTCCGCGCATGGCGCCGAATAACTCGCTTTCGAGCAGCGAAGGCGCGATGGAGCCGCAGTCCACCGGGACGAACGGCTGGCCCGCGCGCCGGCTGAAGCGGTGAACCATGCGCGCCACCAGTTCTTTGCCCGTGCCGGTTTCGCCTTCGATGAGCACCGTGGCTTCGGTGGGCGCCGCGCGCGCCACCGTCTTGTAGATCTCGACGATCGGAGCCGAGGCGCCGATCATCTCGGTCTCGGGCATCTCCTCTTCTTCGGCCTCGTCCTGCCCCTCGGCGCGGGCGGCTATGGCGCGCTCCACGGCGTCGATCATCACGTCCAGATCGAAAGGCTTGGCGATGTAGTCGAAGACTCCGCCGCGGGTGGCGGCCACCGTGGTCTCGATGGTGCCGCGCCCCGTCATCAGAATTACGGCGCATAGCGGGTCCTTCCGCTTGGCGGCGTCCAGGATGTCGAGGCCGGTGCGCTCGTCGATGTAGATATCGGAGATCACGATGGGGTAAGCCTGACCGCCCAGGCGCTCGATGGCCTCGCCGGTGGTCGATGCCGCATCCACCTCATACCCATTCGCCTCCAGGGCCGTCTGAATGGTGAACTGCAGGGCCGGATCGTCTTCTACCAGCAGTAGCTTCGGCATTAGGGTCGTTCCGCCGCGGCGGATTGCGGCAGCGCCAGGGTGAAGCAGGAACCGGCGCCGGGTTGGCTGGCCACCTCGATCCGCCCGCCATGCTGTTCCACGATCTGCTGCACGATGGACAGACCGATCCCCGTGCCCGCCTCTCCGGAGTCTTCCGCCTTCTTCGTGCGATAGAACTTCTGAAAAATCTGTTTGACTTCCTTTTGATCCATCCCGATGCCCTGATCCTTCACGGCGATGCGCACCTGGCCGTCTTCCTTCCAGCCGGAGACCGCAATCTCCGTCTGCTGGGGGGAGTACTTGACCGCGTTCGTAAGCAGATTGTAGCAAGCGTACTCCATCAGTTCGCGGTCGCCGGTAAGTTGCAGGTCCTCGGCAATGGGATGCAACACGATGCCGATGCGCTTGCGCTCGGCCAGCGGGGCCACGCGCCCCACGCAGATATCCACCATCTCTTTGACAGGGATCGGTTCGTGCTTCAACTCCATCTCTCCCGCCGAGAGCCGCTCCACGTTGAGGAACACCTCCACCATGCGGGCCAGGCGCTTGGATTCCGAATTGATCAGCAGCGCGATCTGCCGGCGTTTCTCCTCCGTGAGGGCGTAGCGCGAAATCAGCTCGCTCGACCCCTGAATCGCCGAAAGCGGCGTGCGCATTTCGTGGGTCACGAAGTGCATGGCCTGCTGGTAGCGGGTGCGCGCCGCCTGCTCAATGTGCCAGTTCCGTCGTACCACCAGGTGGTAATAGGCGGCCGCGGACAGGAAGCCGATCCAAGCCACCGAAAACGGCGTGGCGAAGGAGAACACGCGCCCATGCACGAAGAACAAGTAGGGCGTGACGTTCGCCGCCGCCAGCGCCAGTACGCCGCCCGCGTAAGCCTGCCAGCCGGGCAGATAACGGAATGCCAAACCGATGGCCGCCGCCACGCCGAGGCTGAAGAGCAACACCCACAGGTCCGCCACGTCCGTCAGAAACAGGCCCTGCGCCAGCGTCTCGAACGCATTGGCATTGACCTCGATGCCGGTCGTCAGCCGTCCGTTGGAGTAGGGCGTGGAAACGCGGTCGCGAACCTCGGTGATCGCCGTCACGCCAACAAAGACCGTCTTACCCGTGAATGCCGTGACCAGTGCGGGGTGGTCGATCAGTTCCGCGAGCGACACCCTCGGGATCTGCGGCGCCCCGTCCGGGATGAAACGCACGCGCATCGGCCGCCCGGCCCCCGAAACGGGAATCGTGGTATCGCCCACCATGAGTTTCTCCGGATACTCGACGATCGTAGGCCCGCCCCGGCTCAGCCGGAAGGCTTCGAGCGCCAGCGCCCAATGCCGGACCCTGCCGAAGTGCTTGTCGAGAAGGATGGCGCGCGTCACGTTGTCGGCGTCGGGTTGCGCATGAACGTGGCCCAGGGCGGCGGCCCATCGGGCGAATTCCGGGCGCGGGTCTTCCCATCCGTTTTCTAGAAGTTCGCTGCCCAGGACCAGGTTCGGTGTACTGCGGAAGGCTTCCGAGAGCGCGTCATTCGCCTCCTTCGATCCCCGCGGGTCGGCCAGAATCAGATCCACGGCCACCGCACGGGGCGCGGCATCCGCGATGATCTTCAACCCATCGGCCAGCGGCTTCCGTATCGAGTCCATGCCGCCATACTTCCGCAGGGTCGTCTCGTCGATGGCCAGCACCACCGATTGCGGCCGCCAGGGCGCCGGCCTGTAAAGCCGGAACATGAAGTCGTACGCGTAGTTGTCGAAATAGGGGTTTACAAAGTAGCTCCCGGCCACGCCAACCAGGAATGCCGCGGCCAGCAGCCCCGCGTATCGCGCCGTGCTTGCCCGGCTCCCCGCCATAATTACTTCCGGATAGCCTTCTCGATCTCCGCCGCCTCGCGCGGCAGCGCCGCGGTCATCACCCGGGCGCCGTCTTTGGTCACCAGCACCATATCCTCGATGCGAATCCCGATGTTCTCCTCGGGAATGTAGATGCCCGGTTCCACTGAGATCACCATGCCTTCTTCCAACGGAACGTTGTTATCCGAAGCGTCGTGAACGTCCAGGCCGATGTGGTGGCTGATGCCGTGGGTGAAGTACTTTCCCAGCCGCTCGCCGTGCAGGTCCTTGCCGTGAGAGTCGATATAGTCCCTGGCGGCCTTCAGCAGGCTGGGCCGTCCGGGCCCGCCGATATACGCGCCCGGCTTCACGGCGGCGATCGCGGCCTTCTGCGCTCCCAGGACAATCTGGTAAATCTCGCGCTGCCGAGCGCTGAAGTTCGCACCCACCGGGATGGTGCGCGTGATGTCGGCCGCGTAGCCGGCGCATTCCGCCGCCGCGTCCACCAACAGCAGATCCCCGCGTTCCATGCGCCGCGAGTTCTTGGCGTAGTGCAGGTAGACCGAGTTAGGCCCCGACCCGACGATAGGCGCGTACGCGCTTCGCTCACAGCCGAGTTCCAGATACGTGGAAAGGATCGTGGACGCGATCTGGTATTCGTACAGCCCCGGCGCCGCGCGCTTCCAGGCCGCCAGGTGCGCCGCGATGGAGGCGTCGGCGGAGCGTTGCAGCAACTCGATTTCGCGCGGCGATTTCTTCATCCGCAGCCGCGCGATGGCGCTTTCCGCGCTGGCCACCTCGCCCGGCGGCGAGAGCGTCTTGATCTTGGCGATGGCTTCCTCCCCCACGGTATATACCTTGGGATACCGCTCCAGCGACGCGCGCAATTCGCGTTCCAGCGCCTCGGGCGGCAGCACCATCTCGAAACCCGCCACCTCTTGGATGTTCGAGTCGTCCTGCGCTGGCTGCCGGCCAATCCATCGTTCGCGAGTCGGGTCGTGCTTCGGCAGGAACAGGATTTCTCGCCGCGGCTCGATCAGCAGCGCGGCGCCGGGCGCTTTCCATCCGGTGAGGTAGAAGAAGTTCGAATCCTGGTAGAACCCGTTGCGGAGGTCGGCATCTTCCCGTTCGCTCTGGCCGTAAAGAACCACCACGCCATCCGGGAGAGCCTTCGCCAGGGCCTCGCGCCGGGCATGGAACTCCGGATCGGCGCCCGCCCAAGCCAGCGCAGCCGCCAACAGCAACCAGGAATGTCGCATTCCCCTCCAGTATAGTGAGTGGAGGCGGCCTACAGCCGTATGCGCAAACTACTTGCTTCCCTGTTTCTGGCGGCCGTTGCGTCCGCTACTCCGGTTCACCTGCGGTGTGAATACCTCGATAATCCAACCGGCATCGACGCGCCGCGGCCGCACTTCTCCTGGCAGAGCGACAGCGCGGAGAGAAACTGGCGGCAATCCGCCTACCGAATCCTGGTATCCAGCACGCCGGAAGGCGCCCGCAAAGGCAAACCGGACGTTTGGGACAGCGGCAAGCAATCATCGGAGGAATCGAACGGCATCGTTTATGACGGCCCGCGCCTGGAGTCGCGGCGGCGCTACTACTGGAGCGTGACTGTGTGGGACGCCAAGGGGCGCATGACGCAGGCGGCGCCCGCCTGGTGGGAGATGGGGCTGCTCGCGAAATCCGACTGGAGCGCGAAATGGATCTCCTGGAAAGACCCAGAGGAGGACGGCGACTGGTCCGCCATGCGCTGGATCTGGCTGCCCGGACAGGACGCCTTCGCGGTGTCCGGCCGGCAGGTGGCCATTTTCCGCGTGGATGTAGACGTGGAAGCGAAGCCCTCGAACGCGGCTCTGTACCTGCTCGTCAAGGGCAACTTCACGACGACCGTAAACGGAATCAGGCTCGCCGAAAAAACAGGCGCCGGCGAGTTCGAACGGCAGGATGTCACCGATCTGCTGAAGCCTCGCAAGAACACCATCGAAATCACGGTGACCACCCCCACTGGACGCCCAAACGCACCCGGCCGGCCGGCGGCCCTTGCCGGGTTGCTGAAAATCTGGACTGAGGATGGCGCTCTCCAACGCTATGGGACCGGCGGCCAGTGGCAGGCGCGGCTGGAAAGCGAGACGGAATGGCAACCGGCGGCGGCCGTAGCTGACCTGGACGAGCCTCGTATGGGCGCCACCCGCGCCATGTTCCCCCGCCCCGCGGCTCTTTTCCGGCGCGAATTCAGCGTTCCCAAAGCGGTCAAGTCGGCGCGCCTCTATGTCACGGCGCTGGGCAGCTACCGCATGTTTCTGAACGGCGCTCAAGTGGGCCGGGATCTGCTCACCCCGGAGTTCACCGAGTACGCCAAACGCATCATCTACCAGACGTACGATGTAACGGCCATGCTGGCTCGCGGCCAGAACGCCATGGGCGCGGTCCTGGGAGATGGCTGGTTTGCCAGCGGCTTGGTAAACACCTTGCGGCGCTACTCGTTCCTGCCTCCGCCGACGCGCCTCCTCGCCCAACTGCGAATCGACTACGCCGACGGCGCCCACGAAGATGTGGCGACCGATGGATCGTGGAAGGCCGCGCGCTCGCCCATCCTCCACTCGGAAATCTACGCTGGCGAATCCTACGACGCCCGTTTGGAACAGCCCGGCTGGAACCAGCCCCGCTTCAGCGATGCCGCCTGGACGCCCGCCGCGGTGGCCGATGCGCCGCCGGGCGTGCTTTCGAGCCAGATGGAGGTTCCCGTCCGGGTTGTCGCCGCGGTCAAGCCGGAGAAAGTCACGCCCCTTCCCAACGGAGTCTCGGTCTTCGACATGGGCCAGAATTTCGCCGGCTGGGTCAGGCTGAAAGCGACCGGTCCGGCCGGAACCAGAATCCGCCTGCGCTTCGCCGAGATCCTCAATCCGGATGGGTCCATCTACACGGCCAATTTGCGGGGCGCCGGCGCCACGGATACCTACGTCCTGCGCGGCGGCGGCGCGGAAACCTACACGCCGTATTTCACCTTCCATGGCTTCCGCTACGTCGAAGTGACCGGCTATCCGGGCGGGCCGCCGCCGCTCGACGCCATCGCCGGTGAGGCCATCAGCTCCGCCGGCGACATCATCGGCAAGCTGGCCACCAACGACGACATGGTCTCGAAGATGTACGACGTCGCCATCTGGGGCCAGCGCAGCAACTTCATCAGTATTCCCACCGATTGCCCCCAGCGCGACGAGCGCCTCGGCTGGACCGGCGACGCCGAAGTCTTTTGGCGCACCGGGTCCTTCAACATGGACCTGGCGGCCTTCACGCGCTACTTCATGCGGACCATGGTGGACGCGCAGACCAGCGACGGCGGCTTCCCAAACGTCGCGCCGAACGTGCTGGGAGGCTTCGGCGCCCCCGGCTGGGCCGACGCCGGCGTGATCCTGCCGTGGACGGCGTGGATGCAGTATGGCGACAAAGGTATCGTCCGGGAAAACTGGGACGCCATGGAAAAATGGATGAAGTTCATCGCCGGCGCGAACCCGGACTTCATCCGCAAGAACAAGGTCGGCGCCAATTACGGCGACTGGCTGCCCGCCGGAACCACCACCTCCAACAGCACCACGCCGCCCAACCTGATCGGTACGGCCTACTGGGCCTTGATCGCGGACATGATGTCGCAGATGGCGCACGCCGTCGACCGGGAAGCCGATGCCGGGCGCTACGCCGAGGTGTACCAGAACGTCCGCGCCGCATTCCAGAAGGAGTACATCGAGGAGGACGGCGAAATCGGCAACGGCAGCCAGACTTCCTACGTTGTGGCGCTCTATGCCAAGCTCGTCCCCGAGCCGCTAAAGGCCGCGGCGGTGAACAACCTGGTGAAGGAAATCCAGGCGCACGACTGGCATCTGAGCACCGGGTTCCTCGGAACGCCCTACATCCTCTTTGTACTAACCGAAAACGGCCGCGCCGATGTGGCCTACCGCCTGCTCCTTAACGACACATTCCCCTCCTGGGGCTACATGCTCAAGAAGGGCGCGACCACATGGTGGGAGCGCTGGAACGGAGACACCGGCGACCCGGCGATGAACTCGTACAACCACTACGCCTTCGGCTCCGTGATGGCGTGGGTCTATCGACAGGTGGCCGGCATCGACACAACCACCGAAGGCCCCGGCTACAAGGAAATCGTCATTCATCCGCGAGTGCCGCCGCCGGCGGAGTCCCGCATCACGCACGCCCGTGGCGAGTTCGCTTCCGTCTACGGCAAGGTCGTCAGCGACTGGACCCAAACTCCGGCCGGCCCCTTCACGCTGAAGGTCACAATCCCGCCCAACACCACGGCAAGAGTCGTTCTGCCTGCCATCCCGAACGCGCAAGTCACGGAGGCCGGCAAACGGATCGCCGCGCGGAAAGACCCCGAAGGCTACATCGTCCGCGTCGGCTCGGGATCCTACGAGTTCCAGGTGAAGTGAGGGACTGTCGCGAAATCACCGTACCAACCGCTCCCTGACGGTCGCGGCTCCGCCCCCGATTCCGAGCCGCGACCGTCAGGGAGCGGTCCTGCCCTCAACCTACGCCGCGGCTTCAGCCTTGGTATTCAGCTTCACCGACACCAGCCGCGAAACCCCCGGCTCCTGCATGGTCACGCCGTAGAGCGATTGCGCCGCCTCCATGGTCCGTTTGGAGTGCGTGATCATCACGAACTGCGTCTGGAGCGACATCTCTTGCAGCAACCGCGTGAGCCGCCCGATGTTCACTTCGTCGAGCGGCGCGTCCACCTCGTCCATCACGCAGAACGGGCTCGGCTGATAACGGAACACCGCCATCAACAGCGCCATCGCCGCCAAAGCCTTCTCGCCGCCCGAAAGCAGCAACACGTTCTGTAGCCGTTTCCCCGGAGGCGAACACACGATGTCGATGCCCGATTCGGCCAGGTTCTCCTGGTCGGTGAGCCGCATCTCCCCCGTCCCGCCGCCGAATAGCGTCTGGAAGGTCTCGCGGAAATGCGCGTTGATGGCCTCGAACGCCTCGGCGAATTTCCGGCGCGAAACCTCGTCGATCTCCTGAATCGCCTTCTCCGTGTCGCGTATGGAATCGATCAGGTCCTGCCGCTGCGCGGTCAGGAAATCCAGGCGCTGCTGCGCTTCCTGGAACTCCTCCAACGCGGTGGGATTTACCGGTCCCAACGCTTCGATCCGCTCGCGGATCTCGACCGCCGCCCGCTCGGCTTCTTCGCTGGCGGCGGGTTCGGGAATCGGGTCGTCCGCCGCGGCCAGTTCCTCCACCGGGCAGTTCAAATCCCGTCGGCTGATCTCGTCCAGATACTTCAGCTCGGCCTGCTTGCGGACCAGTTCGATCTCAATCCGCGCTCGCCGTTCGAAATTCTCCTCAACCGCGACGCGCAGAAGTTTCAGCGCTTCCTCGCCCTCGCGCAGCCCTTCGCGCATCGCCGCTTCCTGCAAGGCCATCTCCGCGACGCCGGCTTCCAGTTCCGCGATCTCGACCGCGAGTTCGACCGATCTGCGGTCCAGTTCGATGTTGTCGGCCAGCAGTCGTAACCGCTGCTCGCCCAGCCGCTCGATCTCCGGAGCCAGCGCCGCGCGCCGCGCGCCGATCTCGCGGAATTGCTGTTCCAGACGCGCCATGGCCGCCCGCTCGCCGCGGCGCCGCTCCTCGACGCCCGCCAGTTGGGCGCGAATCTCGGCGTGCTCTTCGCCGATCGTCGCCGCCTGCCCGTCCAGCTTTTCCAGTTCCTCGCGCTCGTCGTTGAGCGCCTCCTCGCGATCCGCGCGGGTCATCTCCTTCGCCTCGATCGCGGCCAGGTTCCGTTCGCGCTGCTCGGCCGACTTGGTCGCGTCGCGGTCCAGCCGCTCCAGTTCCAGACGCGCCACCGAGACCCGCGAGTTGGCGCGCGCCAGGTCCTCGCCCAACTTCCGCATGTCGTGATCCAGCGCCACCCGGTCCTTTTCGCGCGATTGCTGCAACGCGCGCAGCCTTTCCACTTCGCCTTCCAGACCGGCGATCTCCCGGCTCAGCCCTTCCAGGCGCGCCAACTGATCGTCGAGCGCATTCTGACGGCTTTGGAGTTTGACCGCCAGCTCGCGCGCTTCGCGTTTCATGGCCAGCGGTCCCGCGACGGATCTCTTGCCGCCGGTGACTGTGTGGCCGTGATAGCAGAGGCCCTCCGTCAGCAGGAAATACAGGTGCGGATAGCCCGCCGCCAGGCGCTGCGCCGACGCGCGGTCCTCCGCCAGGAAGCACAGCGAAACGCGCGGCAGCAGGTCCGCCGCCCGGTCGCGCAACCCGTTGGTGAGCCGCAGCGATTCGCTCAGCCGCGCCACGATGCCGGTTTCCGGACCGATGGGCGGCTCCGGCAGATGCGCCCCGCCGTTGCCATTCGGCTCGGGATGCACCAGGAAGGTGGCCCGCCCGTCCAGTTCCGCGCGGATGAAATCGAGGCCCCGCTCGGCCTGCCGCCAATCCTTCACCACCACGTATTCCAGCTCTTCGTGCAGAAATTCCTCGGCCGGCTTTTCAAAGCGCGGGTCCACTTCCACAAAATCGGCCAGCACGCCCAGCGGCTTCAGGTCCTCCGCCTTGCCCTTTTCGAGGGCCCCGAACAGACGCTTCACGCACTCGGTGGTGTAGGTGCGGTGGGCCAGCACCTGCTCCAGCGATTCCTTGCGCGCCTGGATCTGGGAAACCTCGGTCTTCGCCGCGTCGATTTCGCGCCGCAGCTCCGCCGCCGCGCCGCGCCGCGCCGCCAGATCCTCTTCCGCCCCGCGCCGTTCGCCGGTGACGGATTCCAGCTCGAGCTGCCGCTGGGCCGCCACCTCCTTCAGCTTCTTCGCCGCCGCGTCGAGCCGCTCGATTTCCGCCGCGGCCACCTGCTCCTCACGCGACGAGCGCAGGGTCTCCCGCTCGATGCCCGCCAGGTATTCCTGGATTTGCGCGAGCTGGTTCTTCAGCGTGGAAGCCTCGCCCAGCAGGCGCAGGATGGCCTGCCGTCCCGCTTCCATGGCCTTCTCGCGCTCCAACATCCTGGCCTGCAGGGCCTCGCGCTGCTGGTTCATCTCCATCATGCGCGTGCGCGCCTCGCCGATCTGGCCCTCCAGCAGGTCCACGCTCTGGCGGTGCGCGGCAATCTCTTCATCGAGCGCGCCGAGCCGCACGCCGATCTCCCGCGTTTCCGTTTCGCCCTGGGCGATGCGCTGCTCGATGGCCCCGCTCTCCTTCACCTGCGATTCCAGCCGCCCGCGCGTTCGCACGGCTTCGATGTTCTTCTCCGCCAGCTTCTGGCGGGCGGCGGTGAGCCGCTGCTCAAGTTCATAGCACGCCGCCTGCGCGCGTTCCTGCGCCTGTTCCCGCTCCGCCACGCGCTCGGAGACCGATTTCAACTCCGCCGCCGCCAGGTTCAGATCGAGCGCCGTCTTGGCGGCGTCGCGTTCCAGCAAGCGGTATTTGCCGGAAAGCGCCACCCTCAGGCGCGCGTCCAGTTCGCTCTTCAGTTCGCCGTAGCGCCGGGTCTTGGCCGCCTGCCGCTTGAGCGAGTTCACCTGGCGCGTCACTTCTTCCACAATGTCGTAAACGCGCGCCAGGTTCTGCTTGGCGCTTTCCAGCTTGGCTTCGGCCAGCCGTTTCCGGGTCTTGAACTTGGTGATGCCCGCCGCCTCTTCGATCACCGCGCGCCGGTCCTGCGGCTTGGAGCTGAGGATCTGCCCGATGCGCCCCTGCTCGATGATGGCGTAGCTCTCCGGCCCCAGCCCGGTACCCATGAAGAGTTCCTGAATGTCGCGCAGGCGGGCCAGCCGCCCATCCACCAGGTATTCGCTTTCCCCGGACCGGAACAGCCGCCGCGTGATGGTGACCTCGCCATTGGGCCGCTTTTCGCCGTCCCCCACAGGCATGATCTTGTGGGCGGCGTGCTCCTGGTAAACCGCCGGATCCACCAGGGTCATGGTCACGTAGGCCATGCCCAGCGGCTTGCGGTCGCGGGTCCCGGCAAAAATCACGTCCTCCATGCGGGTCCCGCGCAGGCTCTTGGCGGACTGCTCGCCCAGCACCCAGCAGATGGCGTCGCTGATGTTGGACTTGCCGCACCCGTTGGGGCCCACGATGGCAGCCACGCCATCCCCGTTAAAGCGCAGCTCCGTGCGCTCGCAAAACGACTTGAATCCCTGCATCTCGACGCGTTTAAGCTTCAGCAAAGTCTTATCCTCTGCCCCGGGGGAGTGTTGTAACTATACTAAACTCGTGGAAGCGAAAAGTAAAGCATGTTCACCGCATTATCGAGGGTCGCACTGAAGAATACCACAAGATGTGGGGTGGGGGATGCCGATGATCAATAGCTGTCAGCAGTCAGCCGTCAGCGATCAGCCAAACGCATCGTGGTCTTCCAGAACACCCGAAGCGCCGGCGAGATCCTGGGGCAATTCCGGGGCCAAGGTTCGGAGACCGGACGCGGGAGGGGTCTTCGGGGGGAATTGGGTTCGTTTCGCAAGGGGTGCAAGTGGTTTCATTTTGTTTGGTTTGGGCCTTGAAATTGGGTTCGTTTGGTAATTCTTCCCCAAGGCGGGGCGGTGGTGGTAAGTGATGAGGTTATCCTTCCTCTTTCAGAGGTAGCACGGGGAAAGGCTTGAGTCCGAAACTTCGGCTGGGTCAAGTGATGGGAAAGAGGAAAGTTCTCACGTGAAAAGTGCCGGTGACCGCAGCGAGAGGGCAGATCATGTCACGACATTGTCTGGCGTCCGTGTTATGCTGGTTCGTAAAGGTAACCACCTGAAGGAGCGCCGCCCTGCCGAACATCGAAACACGCAACGAGAAACTCGACCTTCGGCTGACGCCGTCGGCGAAACGCGCGCTCCAAGTCGCAGCAGTCGCCGCGCACCGCTCCGTCAGCGAATTCGTTCTGGAGAGCGCCCTCGCGCGCGCCGAGGAAACCCTTCCCGATCGCCAGCGCTTCGGGTTGAGCGCCGAGCAATGGGAAGCCTTCCAGGCGGCGTTGTCGGCTCCACCCCGCCCGGCGCCGCGTCTTGCCCGGCTTCTCAAGACGCCGAGCGTCTTCGAGCGCGGCGACATTTGAGTGGCCATGCTCCGCATCGAAAAGCTGCAGCGCGGCCACAGCCTCGACACGTTCGACTGCGGCCGGGAAGCTCTCAACCGCTTCCTGATACGGTACGCGTTTCAGAACCAGCAGGCCGGGGCCTCACAAACCTACGTCGCCATGGCGGATGAAGCGGTCGCCGGCTACTACACGCTGGTGGTCGGCCAGCTCGAGTACATCGACGCGCCCGAGAGTCTGACTAAAGGCATTGCCGGCCATCCCGTGCCGATCATGCTGCTGGCCCGCCTGGCCGTTGCGACCTCCTGGCAAGGCAAGGGCCTCGGTAGCGGCCTCCTCAAGGACGCCATGCTTCGCACGTTGCAAGCCGCGGACATCGCCGGCATTCGGGTGTTTGGGGTTCATGCAAAGGGCGACGCAGCCAAGTCCTTCTACGAGAGCTTCGACTTTGTCGCGTCGCCGAGCGACCCCTACCATCTATTCCGCCTGCTGAAGGACATCCGCACCGCTCTGAAATCGTAACCGCCCCACCGGTGGGGCGGACCTCAGGAATTTCGGGGTTTTCATAGCCCCCCGAAATACCCCTGACGAGGCATTCGGAATCAATCAAATGGTAGTGCCGTCGCTGAAATTGATGGCATTAAGGCCGCGATGCAAGTTACTGCGGTAATCAAGGTCATCACCAACCAAATTGCTACTTCCCACCTACCTGACCTCGGATTATGTTCGCTTTCCGCGAAGTTATGACGAAGGCTGCCCCGGCTAGACTGTATGTCGGGGCAAAGTAGAAAGTTCCGGTCCGGCAAAGTAGAAAGTTCCGCTTTAAGAACGACGAGCCAAAGCAAAACCTGCCATTCCCTCATCCCTGACCGTGTTTTCTCGCATCGCGGCCGGGTCCCGTCAGGGCCGCGCCGGGGTTGCGCGCCGAAGGGAAGCCTTGACGGGTGGCCGCGATGCAAGACGATGTTCATTGAGGGAATGGCAGCGAAGAATAATAAGATAATTACATCCGTTACTATTCTTAAAGCGGAACTTTCTACTTTGCCGCGACAGGGGAGGGTGTTTCAGGGACAGGCTACCCAACCCCCAAACTCAGTTGCCCTGCCTGGGCTACTTTTTCGAGGGTGTGATATCCGTAACCGGAAGATCCCAGTGGGCCAGCAAGACCTCGAACCGGCGTTGTTCCTCGCGCTTGTAGGTCTGCTGGTCGGGCCAGAGTTGCCTGATCAGACGATCTTCGTCGGGATTAGCGGTTGTCGCCATTGTCGAGTTCTTGTACCGAATCGTGACGCGATAGTCCCACCGCGCATCCTCGGTCATGTGGTTGGCCGGCTCCTCAATTCTCACCGCCATCATGCGGCCACTCTCGACGACCTTCTGGAGCAACGGGTAGTGGTTCTTCAGGAAGAGTTGCAGGAATTCCTGTTGATGCCCCCATTGCACCTTGTAGTAGTACTCCACGGCGTAGGGCTGGTCAGGCGCCACCTGCGGCGGGGCGCCCTGGGCGAGCAGTGGCCCCGCAACAAACGAAAGCAACAACGTAAGAAGTATGTTCTTCATCGATCCTCCGACTACCGATGACTTGAATTCTAGCAGGGCGGGGCGCGCCGGGTGTGGCGCGCAGCCGTTCAGGACTCGGTTTGATAAGATCGGAGCCATGCGCCGTCTGTTTGCCTTAGTCCTCCTGGCTTTCGTGGTTCCATTGGGGGCGCGCCAACCGGTTCGGGCCCGTCACGGAATGGTCGTCGCCCAGGAG
>ODAK010005043.1_pt1 | contig 13446 bp, 6 predicted proteins | sample 1539591 | NCBI WGS metagenome assembly ODAK01 (sample SAMEA3539303, study PRJEB22396) | soil metagenome | biome: tundra; feature: field; material: soil | place: USA | collected 2010-05 | depth 0.15 m | reverse complement strand
CCGCCCGCCGCGGAGAGGAGCCACTTCTCGAAAAGCGCGAGAAGTGGCGCACCCCCAGTTGTTACAATCCCAGCACTTGGCGACACGGCCATCCTTCGGGGACGACACGCGGAAGTACAGAAGTGGCCCACCCGCCAACCGGAGCACATTGTGGGCGTCGTCGTTGTGCGCGTAGTGATAGACAAGAGCGGTGGAGTGTTGAATGCGGATTACGTGAGCGGGCCTCCCGCGCTGGTTCCCGCTGCCGTTGACGCGGTCAAACAATGGAAGTACCAGCCATACCTGCTAAGCGGAGAACCGTTTGAAGTCGAGACCACAGTGGAGATAAGTTTCACTCTGTGAATGTTTTCGCAGGAACCAACAGCAGTCGAGAATTTCAGTTGTTGAAATATCTGATTACAACAATTGACACGCTTTGCGAAACAGCTTAGCGGAAAACGAACTTGTCACGGATGATCTTTCCTCGATGGCTTGTGTGAACCGCCAATTGGGTGTATTAGCCAGCCGCATTTCCAGTCACCGTTTTTGCTCGTGGCTGGCTCGATACTGAACGCTCTATCCTCGTCGTCTGCTAGTTCAATTGTCAGGGTCTTGGACTTGCACACTCTTGTATTTCCCGAACGTGGTGCACCAAACACTGTCGACGTAACCGTCAGCTCATAGCTGCCGGGCAGGAAATATAGGCACGCGGCTTCACCGCCGCTGACAGCTAATTCATAGTCCTCAATCCGTATCCAACTCTGTTGTCCGTTCATAGAGCCACTATTCTCGGGCCTATCAAAACAGAGCTGCGCACGACTGTTACGCCAAGATTGCGCTTCTATGGATACCGAGCATCCCAGCACTAAGCACAGGCCTAGCAGGGCAGTTTTCACGTCCCAATGGTAACCCGTCGTGGTGTAGTTGGTGAAGAATCGCCATTACGCCTCATCATTTTTTCATCACATTTTTCCCGTACCGCCATCACAGACCTGCACCACAATCGGTGCGAGGATTCACCGACGATGCTCCATCGAGAAGTGCGCCCGTCTCCAGAGATGGACGTATTTCCGGCTTCGAATTTTCACCGCTCTTTCTCAACATATGGCACCAGTCAGCACACCCGCAACCGCACGCCAATCATCAAAATCTGCAGCTAAGTCTAATGTTTTGAATATTTTGCCTCTAACTACCTTGTTATCATCGACTTCACTCATTTTGTAGGGGGTACCCCCATGATTTTCCAATTCTCGCTCCACGCTAGCCCAATCATCTGTCTTTAATTCATAAATGTCAGAGCAATCATCATGGCTTCATCTCTCGTTAAATACTGCGACCAAATCTGTGCCCAGCCGGGTACCCGATACACTCAGGCTGGTTGTAGATGATCAAGCTGTAAATGATCAAGACGTTGTACGAGCTTCTCCGGCTCTGATCGAATGGACAACGTCTTGAAAGATCACAGCCACCCTCCTCTCCCCGTCCACCACGGCTTTCCGGCCCTCTTGGGCGATCAGGTACAATGCTTGGTCTGCTTCTTTGTGTCTTGGAGTACATGGTCCTGATTGAATCCACTCTGGCACTGAACCCCATCCCTATGGCGATGTTCCTCGTGTCCAAGGGCTTAGGGCAATACATGCGCCAGCACTTTCTGGATAAGACGTTTCAGGGCTTATATCAGGTCAATGCCTTCGACCTGGCGCTACTCATTCCCTACTTTATCGTGCTGATCATTCTGGCCGCTTACGGTGGACACCGCTACTGGCTGGTCTATCTCTATTACAAGAACAAGAAGAACAAGACGACCGAACCTCCGGGTCATTTCGACGACCTGCCCCGCGTCACCGTGCAGTTGCCGATCTTTAATGAGCAGTATGTGGTAGACCGCCTGCTCGACGCCGTCTGCCGGCTTGAGTATCCGCGAGAAAAACTCGATATCCAATTGCTGGACGACTCCACCGACGAAACCGTCGAAGTGGCGCGCCAACTGGTGGAACGATATGCCGCGCTCGGGCACCCGGTAACGTACCACCACCGTGATAACCGTTATGGCTTCAAGGCGGGAGCCTTGGCCGAAGGATTGAAAACTGCGAAGGGCGAGTTCGTCGCCATCTTTGACGCGGATTTCGTTCCGCCGCCTGATTTTCTACACAACTGCATCCATCACTTCACCGATCCCAAGGTCGGCATGGTGCAAACCCGCTGGACACATATCAATCGGAGCTACTCGCTGCTGACCGAAGTCGAGGCGATTCTGCTGGACGGCCATTTTGTGCTGGAGCATTCCGGCCGCGCGCGGAGCGGCGTCTTCTTCAACTTCAACGGAACCGCCGGCATGTGGCGCCGTCAGGCGATCGATGAAGCCGGCGGCTGGGAACATGACACGCTCACCGAAGACACCGATCTTTCCTACCGAGCGCAGCTCAAAGGCTGGAGGTTTGTTTACCTGCAGGATGTGGAATGTCCGGCGGAATTGCCGGTGGAGATGACGGCGTTTAAAACGCAGCAAGCACGCTGGGCCAAAGGGTTGATTCAGGTCTCGAAGAAAATATTGCCGCAAGTCTTTGCAAGCAACGCAACGCGCCACCAAAAAGTCGAGGCCTGGTATCACCTGACCGCCAATCTTAGCTATCCCCTGATGATCGTGCTCTCCGTACTACTGTTGCCCGCCATGGTGATTCGCTTCTATCAGGGATGGTTCCAGATGCTCTACATCGACCTGCCCCTGTTCATGGCTTCGACGTTCTCCATTTCGAGTTTCTATCTGGTTTCGCAGAAGGAACTGTTCCCGAAAACGTGGCTGCGCTCGCTGCTCTATCTGCCGCTGCTGATGGCCCTGGGAATCGGGCTGACGATCACGAATACGCGTGCCGTTCTCGAAGCGCTGGTTGGCAAGCAGACCTCTTTTGTGCGTACTCCAAAATACCGCGTCGAATCGAAGCAAGATAGGATCGGCGCCAAGAAATATCGTAAGCGCCTGGGATGGATTCCGTGGATCGAACTCGCGATCGGATGTTACTTCGCGTTGACGGTCTATTACGCCATCGACAATGAAAACTACTTCACGGTTCCCTTCCTGCTTTTGTTTGTGATTGGCTATTGGTGTACGGGATTGATGTCGCTACTGCAAGGGCGGTTCGCCGGAATCTCCGTCGGTTCGGAAACGCACAGCAAGCCATTCCCAGTCGGTGTCTAGTCAGTTGAGTGCGATCCGGAGGGGAGCTTGAACTCAACCGTGATCCTGGTTTCTGTTTTCACTGGCTTTCCGTTGAGCACAAAAGGCTGGTAGCGCCACTGCTTCACGGCTTCCACAGCGGATTGCGCGAGCACGGCTTCGCCCCGCACCACTTTGAGATCACGCACGCTTCCATCTTCCATCACCATCGCATTCAATATCACTTTGCCTTCAAGGCGAAACATCTTGGCCTGGGCCGGATAATCGGGGGGAACGCGATGCAGCAGTCGGCCGCCGGAGACTCCTTGCGAGAGCGTCGGGGAGAGACTCGGTAGCACAGCCTTGGCGGAGAGAATTCCCTCGAGCGCCGACGGGGACGGCCCACCAGCAATTGGCGGTGGCGCCACCGGGACGGCCTCTTCCCCGTGCGAGGCTCCGGAACTATTCTTTTGCGCTCCGGTATCCGACCGTGGCGCGTGCTGCGAGAGCAATTGATCCCCCGGAGTCTTTTTCCCCTCAGTCCCGCCCACCTTCGAATTCGCCTTCACCAGAGTTACAGTTACAGGCGCGCTGCCAGAAGCCACCAACATTCCGACGCCAGGATTCGGCTTCGAGGTCGGGTGGTTGTCCCACAGAGTGTCTGCAACCTGCGAGCCGGCAACATTGCTTCGGGTCTCAGGAGGACGCGTGATTGCGGAGGCGGAAGACGGCGCCGACGCCTGCGCTTTGCCACGGTTTGCATTGTAACCGCGCCAACCGAGCCAGATGACAAAACCGAGCAGCGAGGTCGCCGCCAGTCCCACCGCACCCAGCGCAAGAGACCGCGAACGCATGCCTAGGAAAGCCAGAGCGACACCGCCCCCGCGTTGGGAGGCAGGCAACAGTTCCTGGGGCTTCAGTGCTTCAAGCGGCAGCGCAGCTATCACCGGCGATGCCTCGGCCGGCTGCAAGGCGTGCGCCCGTTCCGCCAGCGCCGCGAGTTGCTCCAGAACCGCCAGATGGTGTTCGGAGAAGGCTGCCGACGCAGTCGAAAATACTTCCAGAATTCCGTTGATGCGGCGCCTTCCCTGAATCGGCGCCACCGCAATCGAGCGCGAGCCCAGCAAGCGGCAGACTTCCACATCCACCAGCGGATCGTCTTCCGTGTCGGGGCAATGCTGACTTTTGCCGGTTCGCAGGCACTCGCCCGAGATTCCGGCCTCAGCACTCAACTGCGCGTCTAACGCGGGAGCCGTTTCGCCGCTCCGCGCCCGGCAGACCATCGCACCGTCTCTCCACATGGCAAGCGCGACTCCGGAAGCGCTTGTCAGCAACAGAGCAGCGTCCGCGATGGCAGAGAGCATTGGGTCGAGGCGGTGCTCTCCAGCTGCGACGAGGTTTTTCAGGGTGGAGAGGATCAGACTTTCGTCGGGATTGTCTGCATGATCGGCCGCAGCGACATCGCAACCGATGCCACCGGACACTGCCCCCAAAGAAGCTCGCTCTTCTTGCCGTAGTCCCACGGTTTTCTCTCAGTCCGTCTGATTGCACGGACAATAGCAGTGAAACGCAAGCGGCTGGGGTGATTTGACCGGAGTATGAGCCAACTTCCCGCCACTGTCAAGGCAAGTGAAGGAATGGTCGTGGCGTAGTCCGGTTGCACTATAGACGGATGAGTTAACAGTACCGTCAAGGGGGAGCGCAGACCTTCCAGCGTGCGGCTATATTTGCGCTCTGGTGCATCGAAGGCTCTGGCACCAAACTAACTAACAACGCTGCTGCTGGGCCCCATGCTACGCTGTTAGCGCTCTGGTTTCTCGCAAGTACCTCCGCAGAGGGAATTGCTGGGAACGAACCTCAAAAAGCTCTTAAAAACAGTCGAAGCCCTCGCGAATTTAGGGCCAGAACTCACGGCGGACCGCGACTTCCGCCAAACCGCGCGCACCATGCTGTCGGTCGTGATGGAGGCGGCTAGCGCGGGGGAAGGCGTGCTATTTTCATTTGGCGAGCGCCCCTCCATGCTGACCTCGCTCGATGCGCAAGGATTCGCGCTCATACCGGACCCCGCGCTCATTCCCCTGCTTCCCCGTCACGTCCAGATGCTCAGCGCCGCTGACGGCCCGGCCATTCTCAACAGCTCGACCACCGATGTATTTCTCAGTTCCAACGGCAATGTCGCGCCCGAACTGTTCAAGTGTGTTTGCCCCCTGAAAGTGCGCGGGAAATTGGTGGGAGCGATTGCCCTTGGGCGGCGGCCCGGCGATGCGCTGTATGGGGAAGACGAGCTCGATGCCGTGGCATTGATCGGTAGCTATATTGCGTTAGCGATTCAAAATTACACGCTCGGCCAGACGCTCCAGCAACGGGTTTCCGAAAATCTCCGGCTGCTCGCCTCGCTTCATGGTTTTTACGACAACGCGCTCGAAGCGTTCGCCACCGCGATTGACGTCAAACACATTAATATTCATGGTCACTCCTTGCGCGTAGGCCGCTATGCCCAGGCGATCGGCGAAGCGCTCGGGATCGAGCCGACCGAGGTTGCGGCCCTGCGCTCCGCGGGTTACCTGCACGACATTGGCAAAGTTGCGGTGGACAAGCGCCTGTTCGAGAAGGCTTCGTCTCTTGACCTCGAAGAATCCCGCGCCATGCGCGACCACACAGTCGTGGGGCATCAGATCGTCAGCCACGTGCAATTTCCCTGGCCTCAGATTCCGGAAATCGTGCGCTGGCATCACGAACGAGCCGACGGCTCAGGCTACCCCGACGGGTTGCACGGAGATGAAATTCCGCCGGCCGTTCGCATCATCGCCCTGGCCGACTCCTTCGACGCCATGACCAACGAACGTCCGTATCGCGTGCGTATGTCGGTTGGAACCGCGCTCCAGGAATTGATCCGCCTCACGCCGGAAAAGTACGATCCCCAGGCGCTGCATGCTCTGCTGATCCAGGTGCGGCGGGACGCCGTGGGAAGCAACCGGCTTCCGATCCTCGAACCTGGCCTGGTGAATCTGTCGCCCGTCGACGTCGATCAGCTAGCCTCGGCGCTGCAACATCGCACAACCCAGGGGAAGGTTTATCTCACCTGAATTTTGTGGTTTTTCGTTTCGCCCACAGTCCTTCGGCGACGTAGAATCGACCATTGTTCTCCTGCGTCCCACTCGGGTGTAAACTTGGGAAACTAACACGGGGGTTGTTCGCGGAGCATCAGGTTGGGGCCGGGTTCATCTAAACAAGCAAGACATGCACAAGCAAAACATGCTGACTTGCGAGGAGAATATTAATGGCCGTCAGTGACCAGGCTGTTGTCACCGGGCAGCAGCTCGACCAGTTGTGTATCAACACCATTCGCACGCTCTCGATGGATGCCGTGCAAAAGGCGAACTCGGGGCATCCGGGAACGCCCATGGCTCTGGCCCCCGTGGCCTACTGCCTGTGGCAGCAGTTTCTTCGCTACGATCCGTCCGATCCCCTCTGGCCGAACCGCGACCGCTTCGTGCTCTCCAATGGACACGCCTCCATGCTCCTCTATTCCCTGCTGCATCTGGCGGGAGTGCGCGAAGTGAATGCTCAAGGCAAGATCCTCTCGTCGCCAGCCGTTTCACTCGATGACATCAAGAACTTCCGACAACTGGGCAGCAAGACTCCCGGCCATCCGGAATACGGCTTGACCACAGGCGTCGAGACCACTACGGGCCCGCTCGGTCAGGGAGTTGCGAACAGTGTCGGCATGGCCATCGCCGAACGTTGGCTGGCGGGACATTTTAATCGTCCGGGATTTGAACTCTTCGGCTACAACATGTGGGTCTTTTGCGGCGACGGCGACATGATGGAGGGCATTTCTTCCGAGGCCGCGTCCATCGCCGGACATTTGCGGCTTTCGAATCTGTGCTGGATTTACGACAACAACCAGATCACCATTGAGGGCAAGACGGACTTGGCCTTCAACGAGGACGTGGGCGCTCGTTTCAAAGCCTATGGTTGGGACGTCACGCACGTCCACGACGCGAACGATTTGAATGTGCTGGCAAATGCCTATCGTCATGCGCTCAGCGTTAGCGATCGTCCAAAGTTCATTATTGTCGATAGCCACATTGGATACGGTGCACCGCACCGGCAAGACACCAAGGAGGCGCACGGCGAACCGCTCGGTGAAGACGAAATCAAACTCACGAAGCGTTTCTATGGCTGGCCAGAAGACGCCAAGTTCCTTGTTCCCGATGGCGTCCGCGAGAATTTCCGCGAAGTCATGGGCAAGCGCGGCGCTCAACTGAGCGGAGAATGGAATGCGCTGTTCAAGAAGTACAGCCTGCAGTATCCCGATCTGGCCGACCAGTTCAACCGCCTGCAGCAGCGCGAACTGCCTGATGGATGGGACAGAGAGCTGCCCACGTTTGCCGCCGATGCCAAGGGAGTCGCCAGCCGCGATTCTTCGGGCAAGATTCTCAACGCCATTGCCAAAAATCATCCCTGGCTGATGGGCGGCTCGGCGGATTTATATCCATCCACCAAAACGCGTCTCACCTTCGACGGCGTCGGCGATTTCGAGCCGGGAAACTACAACGGACGCAACTTCCACTTCGGAATTCGCGAACACACCATGGGCGCTATCGTCAATGGAATGACGGTATCGAATCTGCGCACGTATGGCTCGACATTCTTCATCTTTTCCGACTATATGAAGCCGGCTATCCGCCTGTCGGCGATTATGGAAATTCCCTCGATCTGGATCTACACGCATGATTCGATCGGAGTCGGCGAAGACGGGCCAACCCACCAACCCATCGAGCAACTAGCGACACTGCGCGCGGTTCCTGGACTGATGACGCTGCGTCCCGCGGATGCCAATGAGGTTCTCGAGTCGTGGAAAATAATCATGCAGTTGAAAAAGGAACCGGTCGCGCTTGTCCTGACGCGCCAGGCCCTGCCCACACTCGATCGCACAAAATACGCATCGGCCGCAGGGGTGGCTCGCGGCGGTTATATTCTCGCCGACGCCGAGGGTGGCAAACCGCAGGTGATCCTCATGGCAACCGGCAGTGAAGTCAGCCTCTGCGTCGATGCCTACGAAAAACTCAAAGCTGAGGGCATCCGGGCACGCGTGGTCAGCCTCCCTTCATGGGACTTGTTCGAACACCAGGATCAGCCTTACCGCGATCAGGTTCTTCCGCCCGACATTACTGCGCGAGTCGCGGTCGAGCAGGCTGCGATTCTCGGCTGGGCACAGTATGTTGGCCTGAAGGGTCGAGTCATGGGCATGCGCAGTTTTGGAGCATCCGCGCCTCTCAAAGACTTGCAGAAACATTTTGGATTTACCTCCGATGCCGTCATGCAAGCCGCAAAGGAGTTGCTTGGGAAATGAAGAAGCCAACCCACCGAAGTACGAATCCAGCCCACCGGAGCAAGAATCCAGCCCCGGAGGGGCGAACTATCTTAGCCCAGCGCTTTAGCGCTGGGTAGAAGCGGAGAAAATGGTTCAAGTCCCGGAGGGACGACCGATTCCCGCGTAACAGATCATCGATGTCAGGAGATGTAGTCATGAATCCCGTAGATACACTCGAGACCGCAAAAGCCGCCAACTCGCTCAAGCAGCTTCAAACCTTCGGCCAATCCATCTGGATCGATTACATCCGTCGAGATCTGCTCAAGGGCGGCGAACTGCAACACCTGATCAATGATGACGGGCTGCGCGGAATGACTTCCAACCCCGCGATTTTTGAAAAGGCCATCGCCGGCTCGAATGAATACCAGGATTTTCTCGACTCGTTCGCCGGCCGCGCCGATCTTGATGCCAAAGGCCGGTACGAATTGCTCGCCATCCGAGACATTCAGGACGCCGCCGATCTGCTCCGCCCGGTCTACCAGAGCACAAAGAAGCGCGACGGCTACGTGAGCCTGGAAGTCTCTCCCTATTTGGCGAACGACACGAACGGAACACTCGCCGAGGCGCGACGGCTCTGGAAATCAGTGGCCCGCGAGAACGTCATGATCAAGGTGCCCGGAACGCCCGAGGGCATCCCTGCATTTCGCCAATTAATCAGTGAAGGGATTAACGTCAATGTGACGCTGCTGTTCTCCCAGGCAGTGTACGAAGAAGTCGCCGCAGCCTATATCGACGGCGTCGAAAGATTTGGGGCCGGCGGCGGAGACGTCAGCCAGATTGCCAGCGTGGCCAGCTTCTTTATCAGCCGCATCGATTCGCTGGTCGATTCGCTGATTGGTGATCAACTCAAGAAGGAAACAGATCCCGCCCGCAAGGCGAAATTACAGGGACTTCTGGGAAAAGTTGCCATCGCCAACGGAAAGCTGACTTACGAGGCCTACGAACGCATCTTCTCATCGCCGCGTTGGAAGGTGCTGGCCGTCAAAGGCGCGCAGACGCAGCGCGTTCTGTGGGCAAGCACGAGCACGAAAAATCCCAACTATCGCGACGTGATTTATATCGAGGAATTGATCGGTCCCGACACCGTCAACACAGTCCCTCCCGCTACGCTCGATGCCTTCCGCGATCACGGCAAGCCGCGCCAGAGTCTCACCGAAGATCTCGATGGCGCGCGTAAAACAATGTCGGATCTGGCCGCGGTCGGCATCGTGATGAAGGACGTCACCAACAAGCTGACCGTGGACGGTGTCAAGTTGTTTGCCGACGCTTTCGACAAGCTCCTCGAAGCAGTTGAAAAAAACACCCATCGATCCGCAGCCCCACAGGTCAATGCGCAGAGCGCGACGCTTCCCGCTGATCTCGACGCGGCCGTAAAAAAAAACATTAATGACTGGCGGGCCTGCGGAAAAGTAAGGCGCCTCTGGCAACGCGATGCCTCTCTGTGGACTAATGAAGACGAGGCCCAGTGGCTAGGCTGGCTCGCCATCACCGACGATCAACTCGCCAATGCCTCCAAACTCAAGGAGTTTGCGGCCGACGTTAGAGCAGCCGGGTTCTCCGACATTCTGCTGCTCGGTATGGGCGGATCAAGTCTCTGCCCGGAAGTATTTTCGCTGACGTATGCGCAAACGCCCGGCTTCCCGCGCCTGCACATACTCGACTCTACCGATCCGGCGCAAATCAGGAGCGTCGAAAAGAAAATCGATCTCGCTAAGACTCTCTTCATCGTCTCCAGCAAGTCCGGCAGCACGCTCGAACCCAACATTTACAAACAGTATTTCTTCGAGCGCATGCGGCAAACGGTGGGCGACAAAGCGGGCAGCCACTTTATCGCGATCACCGACCCCGGCTCCAAGATGCAGCAGGTCGCTGAGCGCGACCGCTTTCGCCACATCTTTTATGGACTACCTTCGATCGGCGGCCGCTACTCCGCGCTCTCAAATTTCGGAATGGTCCCCGCAGCCGCCATGGGCATGGACACCGACAAGTTTCTCGGGCGCACCAAAGAAATGGTCGGGGCCTGCGCCGCTGCCACTCCCGTGGAGCAAAATCCGGGGGTGTTCCTCGGCATCATCATGGGTTCGGCGGCAAAACTTGGCCGCGACAAAATCACGCTCATCGCCTCGCCCGGCATCGCCGACCTGGGCGCGTGGCTCGAGCAACTCATCGCCGAATCCACCGGCAAACTCGGCAAGGGCATCATTCCGGTAGATCGCGAAGCCCTCGGCGCGCCGGACATCTATGGCAACGACCGCATCTTCGCCTATGCCCGTCTCGAGTCCGCTCCCGACGCCGCGCAGGATGCCAAGGTCGCAGCGCTTGAAAAAGCCGGCCATCCTGTAGTGCGTATCGCCGTATCTGACATCTACAACCTGGGGCAGGAATTCTTCCGCTGGGAGATTGCGACTGCGGTCGCAGGCTCGATCATCGGCATCAACGCCTTCAATCAACCCGACGTCGAGGCCAGCAAGATCGAGACCAAGAAGCTGACCTCTGAGTACGAAAGCAAAGGCTCCCTTCCCGCCGAAACGCCGGTGCTGGAACAGGGTGGCTTCAGCCTCTTCACCGATGAGAAAAACGCGGCGGACTTAGCTAAAGCGGTTGGCGCCGATCGTTCGCTGGCGAACTACCTGCGCGCCCACCTGGCGCGGCTGGGTGCAGGCGACTATTTTGCTGTGCTGGCATATGTCGAGATGAATACCGAGCACGAGGCGCTTCTGCAAACACTGCGCATGAGCGTAAGGGATCGCAAGAAAGTGGCAACCTGCCTCGGCTTTGGCCCGCGCTTTCTGCATTCCACGGGGCAAGGCTACAAAGGCGGCCCCAACAGTGGAGTCTTCCTGCAAATCACCTGCGACGACGCGGCGGACTTGCAGGTACCGCAACAAAAATATACCTTCGGCATAGTGAAGGCAGCCCAGGCCCGCGGAGATTTCGCGGTTCTGGCCGAGCGCAACCGCCGCGCCCTCCGCGTCCATCTCGGAAGCGACGTAAAAACCGGCCTGAACAAACTCGCATCTTTAGTAAGCGAGGTACTCTCGTAGCGGACCTATCAGCCGTGGCGAGTGTATAGCCGCAGAGCGGCGAAAGATTGCAGCCCACGGCGCAAGCCGTGGGACGATGTGGGGAATGAGAGACAAGCCCCAACGGGGCGAAAGACGCGGACGTTTTAGCGCAAGGAGCAAGCATGCAACTTGGAATGGTTGGCCTGGGGCGCATGGGCGCCAACATGACGCGCCGTCTGATGCGCGGCAGTCATCAACTGGTCGTCTCCGACCTTAGCCCCGACTCCGTCAAGCAACTGGCGGGCGAAGGCGCAGTCGGATCCACTTCGCTCGACGACCTCGTCGGCAAACTAACGCCTCCGCGCGCCGTCTGGGTTATGGTCCCATCCGGCGATCCCACGGAAAAAACCGTGCAGACTTTGCTCTCCCGTATGCAGGCGGGCGACACCATCATCGACGGCGGCAATTCCTATTTCAAAGACGACGTCCGCCGCGCCGAAATGTGCAAAGCGAAAGGTGTCCACTACGTCGATGTCGGCACCAGCGGGGGCGTCTGGGGACTCGAACGTGGCTATTGCATGATGATCGGCGGCCCGAAAGAGGCCGTCCAGCGCCTCGATCCAATTTTCAAAACGCTGGCTCCCGGACGCGGTGATATCCCGCGCACCCCGGGCTTCGAAAAACGCGGCGGCACCGCCGAAGACGGCTACATTCACTGCGGCCCCAGCGGCTCCGGCCACTTCGTAAAAATGGTCCACAATGGCATCGAGTACGGAATCATGCAAGCCTACGCTGAGGGCTTCGACATCTTCAAGAACGCCACCAGCAAGGAACTCCCCGAAAATATTCGCTACGATCTCAACCTGCCCGATATCGCCGAAGTCTGGCGGCGCGGCAGCGTCGTGAGTTCATGGCTGCTCGATTTGACCGCCATGGCACTGGTCGAAAATCCCACACTCGCCGAGTACAGCGGTTTTGTGCAGGATTCAGGCGAAGGGCGCTGGACCATCCAGGCGGCGATCGAAGAAGCCGTGCCTGCGGAAGTACTCACGGCCTCGCTCTACGCGCGCTTTCGCTCGCGCCAGGAACACACCTTTGCGGATAAGATGCTTTCTGCCATGCGACAGAAGTTCGGCGGTCACGTCGAACCGAAGTCGAGCGGCAAAACGTAAGCGGTCGACAAAAGTTGCATCAGCGAGTTACGAGTTGCGAGCCGCGAGCGATCGCATCGTAAGCTTGCTCGCGGCTCGCAACTCGAGACTCGAAGCTCACTAACGAGGAACCGATGGCTCATACAGAAGTTCTGCCCGCAGCAACCAAACCCCGTGTCGGCCGCGTGGCCGACCCCTGCGTCATGGTCAGCTTCGGGTTCTCGGGCGATCTCACCCGCCGCAAACTGATTCCCGCTCTCTACAACCTCGCCAGCCAGCAACTCCTGTCGCCCGATTTTGCCCTCATTGGCGTCGGCCGCAACCCAATGAGCGACGAGGATGCGCGCAAGAAACTTACTGAAGACTTCAAGCAGTTCGCCAGTGGCCCGATCGACCAGAATATCTGGAGCGATTTTGTCCGCCGCGTGACTTACATCAACGGAGACTTCGACGATCCCGCCACCTACGCACGCCTTAAGGATGCCCTGGCCAAAGTCGATCACGACCACGGCGACCATGGCAATTTTTTCTTTTATCTTGCCACCGCGCCCAACTACTTCGGTGACATCGTCGAGCGGCTCTCCAAGGTTGGCCTGATGACCGAGGAGAATGGCCATTGGCGCCGCGTAATTATCGAAAAGCCCTTCGGCCATGATCTCGAGTCCGCCAAGGCGCTGAACCAGCAACTTTTGAAAGTGGCGCACGAACATCAGATCTACCGTATCGACCACTATCTCGGAAAGGAGACCGTCCAGAACATTTTAGCCCTTCGTTTCG
>ODAK010005042.1_pt1 | contig 13447 bp, 16 predicted proteins | sample 1539591 | NCBI WGS metagenome assembly ODAK01 (sample SAMEA3539303, study PRJEB22396) | soil metagenome | biome: tundra; feature: field; material: soil | place: USA | collected 2010-05 | depth 0.15 m | reverse complement strand
GTGGAATCCCACGACGAAGACCGCCACGAGATTCCCGGTTAATGGACGCTTGGCCCGGCCGCCGCCGGGGGTTCGGCGTCAGTCGGCTTTCCTGCCGCGGCGGCGCAGGAACATCACGACGCCGAACAAGACGGCCAGTGCCCCACAAATGAGGCGCAGAGTGGTTGTATCCATACCTAAAGTCTCCTTCCCCCTCCTTATCGGCCAATTACATGTTTTCAATCATGGGAATCAGATCGCGCACCAGGCGGACCATGACCGGACCTATGGTGACCACGAACAGGGTGGGCAGCACGCAGAAGAAGATCGGGAAAACCAGCTTCACCGCGAGCTTGGCCGCCTTCTCCTCGGCCCTCTGCCGCGCCATGGTCCGCAAGTACTCGGCGTGCCCGCGCAGGCACTGGGCGATGCTGGTTCCGAAACGGTCGGTCTGCACCAGCACGGCCACCAGCTTCTTGACGTCTTCCACGCCGGTGCGATCCGCCAGATTGTGCAGCGCTTCGGCGCGCCGTTTGCCGGCGCGCAGTTCGAGGTTCATCACGGTGAACTCGCTGCAAATGTCCGGGTGGGCGAATTGCAGCTCTTTGGCCACCTGCAGCATGGTCTGGTCGATCCCCAGGCCGGACTCCACGCACACCACCATCAGGTCCAAGGCGTTGGGCAAACCCCGGGCGATGGCGCGCTGGCGGCGGCGTATGCGCAGCAGTATGTACTGCATGGGCGCCAGGTATCCGAAGAAGGTAGCCGCGCCCGCGCCCCATAGCAGGTTGTCGGGCGCGGCCTGAAACTGCCATCCCCCGACGAGCGCGGCGGCGCCGAATAGCAGGGTGGTGACGAGGCGGGCTCCCTGGAAGTAGCCTGCCGCGTTCTGGCTGCGGAAGCCCGCGCGGATGAGGCGGCGCTTGAGGCGCGGCAAGTTCCGCGGCGATGCCGGCACCGCCGAACCGATGCGGCCGACCAGTTCGCGCCAGACCAGCCCGGCGGAGGGCAGAGAGTCCGCGTTGGCAGCGGGCAACGGCGCCAGGCGGCGAACTCCGCGCGCGCGCCACGTCCTCTCACGGAGTCCGGCCCAGGCGATCCCGGCGGCCACCAGGAGGAACAGAAGCGCGGTGAGTAGCTCCAGCATGTCTACACCTCGATGGTCACAATTTTGCGGATGATCAGATAGCCTAGCACCTGCAGCCCAATGGCCGCGGCGAGCAACTGGTTTCCGGTGGGATCGTCAATGAAGAAGCGCGCGTATTTCGGATTGGCGGCGAACATCATGCCCCCCACGCCGATCGGGATGGCCGACAGGATGCGCCCGGACATGATCCCCTGCGCGCTCACCGTACGGATCCGCGCGCGCAGTTTGAAGCGCTCGCGGATCAACTGCGCCAGCTTGTCCAGCAACTCCGCCAGATTGCCGCCGGTGCGTCTTTGCAGCAGCACGGCGGAAACGAAGAATTGCACGTCCATGGAGGGCACGCGTTGGGAGAGCTTGCGCAGCACGATGTCGAGCGGCTGCCCCAGGTTCTGCTCTTCGAAGGCGCGGCGCAGTTCGCCGGCCAGAGGTTCGCTGAATTCGCGGTGCGCCATTTCGATGGCCTCCGCGAAGGCGTGCCCGGCGCGCATGGAGCGGGAGACGAATTCCAGGCAATCGGGGAACTGCTCCTCGAAGGAACGGATGCGCAGCCGCGCCTTGCGGCGCACGTACCACAAGGGGACCAGCCCCAGCGCCGCGCCCGCCCCGAGGGCCACCAGCGGCTGGGTATTGCGGGTGAACGCGGTGGCCGCCCCGAAGCCGGCCAGGAACAGGGCGATGGAACGTTGCAGCAGTCCCGCGGGCTCCCACTTGAGCGCTGCCGTCTCTAGCAGACGCCCGGCCGCTTCGCGGAGCCGCAGGCCGTCCAACAGGCGTCCCGTCAGCCGGCCGCGCATCTCGCCGGCGGCTTCGATGAGGTGCGGCCGGCCGCGGCCCGCTTTCTCTTTGCCGGCGGCGCGCACGGCGAGGCGCCGCACCGCCTGCGCCGTGTCCCGGCGTTGCAGACGTTGCCAGAGCAGGGTGTACGTCAACACCCCCGTAGCGGCCGCCACAAGGAAAAGGGTGAGCATCACAGGTCTCCGACCTCGACCATCTCGTCGAAGATCTCCGGGGGGAGGCTGATCCCGGAGGCCAGCAGCTTCTCGTTGAACTTGGGCAGGATGCCGGTGGCGCAGAAGCGGCCGCGCACCGTGCCGTCCGGCGCCAGGCCGCGTTTTTCGAAGACGAAAATATCCTGCAGGGTCACGATGTCCCCCTCCTGGCCGGTGACTTCGGTGATGCTGGTCACGCGGCGCGAGCCGTCGCTCAAGCGCGAGCATTGCACCAGGATATGGACTGCCGAGGCGATCTGCTGGCGTACCGCAGCCAGGTGCATGTTGGCACTGGCCAGCGCCACCATGACTTCCAGGCGGGAGATGGCATCGCGCGGCGTGTTGGCATGCACCGTAGTCAGCGAACCATCGTGGCCGGTATTCATGGCCTGCAACATGTCGAGCGCCTCCTCGCCGCGCACCTCGCCCACGATGATGCGGTCCGGCCGCATGCGCAGGCTGTTGATCAGCAGTTGCCTTTGGCGCACGGCGCCGTTGCCTTCGAGATTGGCCGGCCGGGTCTCCAGGCGCACCACGTGGGGCTGCTTCAACTGCAGTTCGGCGGCGTCCTCAATGGTCAGAATGCGCTCCTTGGGAGAAATGAAGAAGGAGAGCGCGTTCAGCAGGGTGGTCTTGCCGGCGCCGGTTCCGCCGGAGACGATGATGTTTAACTTGGCCTTGACGGCGGCTTCCAGCAGGCGCATCATGCCGCGCGTCATGGCGCCCTTGGCCACCAGGTCGTCCGGCATCAGCCTGTCGGTGCTGAAACGGCGGATCGACAGCAACGCCCCGTCCACCGCCAGCGGCGGGATGATGGCGTTGACGCGCGAGCCGTCGCTCAGGCGCGCATCCACCATGGGGTTGGATTCGTCCACCCGGCGGCCCACCTGGGAGACGATCTTGTCGATGATGCGCAGCAAATGCCCCTCGTCGTGGAACCGCACGCTGGTCAGCTCCAGGATCCCCTTGCGTTCCACGTAAACCTGCCGGTGGCCGTTCACCAGGATGTCGGAGATGGTCGGATCCTGGAGCAGCGGTTCGAGCGGTCCGAGGCCGAAGACTTCGTGCAGCACCTCATGGCTGATGCGCTGTTTTTCGACGGCGGTGAGCAGATTGGGCTCCTCCTCCACCATGGCCAGCACGGCTTGCCGCACTTCGGCGCGGATGCGGTCGTCATCGATGCCCGACAGCGCCTCCAGGTTGATGCGGTCCAGCAGCTTGCGGTGCAGGGTGAACTTCAGCTCCTGGTATTCGGGTCTGACCGCGGCGGGGCTGGCGGCGTTGCGCAGCAGGCGCTGCTCCCAGCTCGATTCGGGGGCACTGTGGGCGATGGCAGGCGTCATTTGGTCTCCGGCTCGCGGGCGAAGAATTCCACCTTTTTGACGGCTCCGCGAATCATGATCATCTGTTCGGGTGGGGCCGCCGGCGCGGCCGGCGGCGGGGCAGCGGCCGCCACCACCACCACCGGGGCCGCCGCCCGGTGGACTTTCGGCGGCGCGGCCTCGGCCGCTGGAACCAGGTCCGGTGACGCCCCGTAGAGGTCGTGCAGCCTCCGCCCTCTGGTGGCGACCGTCGCCCGGTCGCTGGAATTGCGCAGCACCAGTTGGATACGGCCTTCGATGTTGGACAGGGTCAGCGCCTCCGCCTCCGACGGACTCACCAGCAACGTCACCACCGGAGCCACGATCGGCTGGCTCTTGCCTTCGGTCGCAATCGACTGCCCGGCGGAGAGGACCGTGATGTTTTGCAGCACGGTTTGGGTCTCCGTGTCGGCGCGATTGTTCGGCTTGCCGGTGACCAGTACGTCCACCCGCATACCTGGCAGCACGAAACCGGCCACACCCACTACGTCGTTGACGCGCACGGAGATGGCGCGCATTCCAGGCGGAATCAAGGGTCCCAAACCCATGCCGCTGCCCTTGACCGCGAGGCGCGCCTCGACCACCGGCTCGTCCGCCTGGATGGCGCTGATCACGGGCCGTTCCAGCACATCTTCCAAGCGCGCGAAGGCTCCGGCGGGAAACAGGCTCCCGGGCACGCCGCGCAGTCTGACGGAGGTGCGGTCGAGCGTGCTTCCCACGGGAAGCAGTTTGGTAGCGACCACGACCTGTTTCTCCGCGGCGGCGGCGCGGGTGCGGCCGCCCGCGCCGCGGGCCAGCCGGTAGAAACCTCCGGCCACCAGCAGTGCGCAGGTCATACTAACCGATACCACCAACACAAGTCGCCGATCGAACTGCATTATGAACCTCCACCCGGCAGATTGACCCAGGCTCCCGAAACCATGGCGTGCGCGTACGGAATGGCCGCCGTGGGCTGCTTCGAGAGCCATGCGCCGGCCGCCGAAAGGCCGCCGGCGAGGGCATGGTCGAGCGCCCCACCGAGGCCGGCGGCGATAGCCATGTAGGCCATCATGGCAGGACCCCCGGTTGGCGCGCGTAGAGCACGGCCACCGAATCCCCATACACCCGCCGCCATCCGGGTTCGCGGTCGAGCGCCGTGCTCAGTGCCCAGGAGTGCGGCAACAGCGCCAGGTCGAACTGGTAGCGCGCCAGCAGTTGGCGCCAGGAATTCTCGCCCGCCAACAGCTTGCAGTAGTCCGAGCCGATTGCCGGACCGAAGAAATCGCTGCGTCCGTCGAAGAAGACGCGCTGTGCGGGATACAGGCGGTAGATCAGGTAGTCGGCCCATTGGTCGCTGGTCAGGATGTGCGGCATGGCAGCCGGGGGGGTGAGTAGTAACGTGTTCCGTTCCACCGCCTGCACCGGAAAAACCGTGTCCGGGAAGCCGACGCCGGGCACGGCCAGTATCACCACCGCGGCGGAGAGTGGCAGCCATAGGCTGGCTCGCGGACGCCGCCCGTATTCCTGCGCCAGTTCCCAGCAGATGCGCCGCGGGGCGCGGCTGCCGGCGCGCGACGCCAGGCGCTCCCAATACGCCGCGGCGCCGGAGGCCAATACGGGCGCGGCCGCAATCGCGAAGAACGGCACGTGGCGCGCCGAACGCAGCGCCATAAATCCCCAAAACAGCACCAGCAGCGCCTCAAAACGGCCGGTTTGCGGCACCAGCGCCACCGTTGCCAGCAGCAGCAGGGCGAACACGGTCATACCCTCGGAGCGGATCTGGGGAGACTGAAACTCCTGCACATGGCCCATAATCCACGACGAGTTCAGGTAGCGCGCCACGTGCAGGTGCAACTGCCAGCCGTACGGATTCAGCAAACTCGCCAGCGTACACAGCGTCAGGAGGGCGCCATAGCGGCGCACTTGGGACCAGTCGCGCCGCGCCGCACAGAGCGCCAGCAGAAGCCCTAGCGTGGCCAGCCAGGCCACAAAGCCGGCGTGCAGATTCACCCAGAGCGCGGTCAGCGGCACTAGCAGCCACACCAGCGGCCCGCGCCGCAGGCGATCTTCGGCCAGAATCCAGACCGCGAGCGTGTAGAACAGAATCGAAAAGACGTGCGGGCGCGCCAGGTAATGTGCGCTCGAAGCGCTCACCGCCACCAGCGCCGCCGCCAAGCCGATCCACAGCCCGCAGCCGCGGCGAAGCATGCGCGCCAGCAGTGCCGTGGCCGCCAGCGCGAGCACCGCGCCGGCGAGCGCGCCTACCCCCGCCAACCCGCGCCACCGCCAGGTCACCGCGAACACCACGTCGGCCAGCCATTCCCAGGCGAACCACGGCTGGTGGGGGCGGCTGAAGGAGAACGGATCGGCTACCGGCGCGCGCCCGGTTTGGAGGACCAGTTCGCCGGTGCGTATGTGCCAACCCGTGTCGCCATCGGAAAGCAGCGACCGCAAACCCTGCGGATGGGCGAACGCCGCCAGCAACAACGCCAGGAAGAACACATCGAGTAGCGATGGCACGAGCAGCCGGCGAAACCAGCCGCGCGGCGCCTCTACTGGAACGATGGCTGACATAGAATCCTGCTAATCAGATCGACCGGCCAAGAGGATTCTTGAACCTCCGTACTGGAACCAGTACTGCTGGCGCGGCGGTGCGGCTCCCGCTAAGCTGATCCCACTAGGTAAACAAGGTAAATATGGCGATTCTCTTCGTCTTTCTGGCCCTTCAGTTCTGCGATCTCGCGACCACCCTGGTGTTCCTGCAGCACGGCGTAGCCGAAGGTAATCCGCTGATGGCGGCCTTGATTCGTGTCTCGGCCCATCCCGCGGTGGCCTTGCTGCTGGTCAAAGCGGCCGCTTGCGGACTGGCGGTGTATGCCTGGAGAAGCCGGCGCACCCGCTTGTTGCGGCGCGCCAATTTCTTCTTCGCGCTGTGTGTTGGGTGGAATCTGCTGGCCATCGCCAGCGCCTGAGCGGCGGGCCGCGGGGCTGGCTGCTTAACGGGCCAGGCGGAGCATCTCCGATGCCACCCGGGTGAACGCCTGGTTGAGTTGCGTGGCATCGGCCGCATAGACGTAGCGTCCGAGGGTGCCCGCGGCCACCGGGTTGGGCGTGAGCGACGGGTCGTTGGCAATGCGTTTGAGCAGCACGTCGTCCACATCGCCCAGGCCGATGCTAAAGATCATCACTCCCGCCAGCGAGCGGTTGCCATTTTGGGGGTCCGGATCGCCGCGGCGAATGCGCAGCGCCGCATGGTCGGCGGCATTGGTGGAGAAATTCTGCACATTCTGCGCCGATGTGATGCTGAGCCCGGCGCCGCTGGTGGTCACGGTCTCGTAGGCATGCGCCGGGTTGAGAGCGTTCCCCCAATAGTCGGTCAGGGGCGCGTAGGAGACATCGGTCGTCACATAGGTCGCATCCGAGGTCTTAAACTTGCAGCCAGCGTCGTCCGTGATCAGCGTCACGTCCGACGCCAGCGGCTGGGCGGGGGCGGCCCAGCGGTACAGGCCCTGGGTGCTGCTGCCCAGCGTGAGCGCACCCACCTTCGGGGGGGCAGTGTGGAGGGGGGTGCACGGGCTGGTGCTCTTGATCGGGAAAGTCTCGGTAACGGCGGTCGGGCGGCCGTCGGTGAAGAAGACGATTACGTTGAGCGCGCCCGTCTGGGCCAACGCCGCCAACGCCACGTAACTCTGCCACAAGGCCTGTGAGGAGTTGGTGGCGCCGGTGCATACCAGACCGTTCAGGGTGTTGGCCACCGACGTCTTGAAAGTCATGGTCAGAGGGATGTCGACGCGCGAACCGGTGGCGAAGGTGACCAGCCCCAGGTTGTCCCGGCCCTCGGCGAACTTCTGCACGAAATTCACCGCGGCGGTTTTCAGCGGGGCGCATGCGCCGCTGGTGGCGAGCGACCCCGAGCGGTCCATCACGATCATGATGTTGACATCGCGCCGCGTCGCCTTGGCCGACGCCCGCAGCGTGGTGTGGTCCAGGCCCACCGCGCGCAAGAAGAGGAACGGCAGGTCGACGCTGCTGGTGGTGGTGACGGACCGCATGCTCGTCGAGTCGGTGGCCGCCACGTTGGTCACTTGGACGTTGCTGGAGGCGAAGTACCCGGAGGGAAAGTTGGCGTGGAAGTAGGTGTCGGCCGTGGACTCCGCGCTGGCGCGCTGCGCGCTATCGTCGGTGCCGCGGGCGAGCGCCCGCGCACCGGCCAGGGACGCGGCGTCGCAAGCCGCCGACAGGCGCGATTGCACCAGGTACATCACGCCCACGTCGACCGCCAGGCCGATGGCCGGCAACAGCACCACTATGGTTATGGCGGCGGCGGCCAGCAGCACAAATCCCTGGCGCGCGCGCCGCTTCCCGGTGCGCCTCACGGCCGGCTCAAAACAGGAAGCGGACATAGTATCCTCCACCCGAATTGGGGAGATTGAGAAAGTTGATAGCGGGCATGGCGAAATACCCCTCCACCAGGGTTGACGACTGCCCGGCAGCGAGCGGCAGCACGGAATTGAAACCGGCGGCGACCAGCGACGTCTGCTTGCAGTAGTTGACGGGAGTAATGTCTCCCCCGCTGCCGATGTAATTCGCCGGCGGGGTTCCGAACCGGCTGGCGCGCAGGGCCACGTTGCCGATCGCGATGCGCTGAGTAAACACCGGCAGGTTGAGGTTGGGACAGGTATTCAGCCCGGCCGCGGCACAGTCGGTCTGCTGGACCACGTAGACGGTCGAGAAGAGGAGCACCGCCTGGCCCGTGCCGGTTAGAGTGAAGTCCCGGCTGAGCGTGCGCGCGATCGCCTGCGTGCCCGGCAGCGAGAAGTCCGCTCCCAAGGCGTACATATGGGCGACGTCCCGGGTGAGTTGGGTGGCCTGCAGGGTGCGGCCGAGGCGGACGCCGACCGCCGCCACGCCGAGCAGCAGCGGAAACGCGAAGCTCATTGCCAGGGCAAGTTCGATCATGGCGGTGCCGCGCGGGCGGGCGGCTTTAACGGGCGGGTGCGCCGGCAATCGGGGTCGCCTCCATGATGGCCGCCGAAGAGACGGCGAATTGCAGCGGCGCCGCACGGTGCAACAGCGGCACCATCCACGCCCAGGACAGACCGCTGGCTGAGACGACCACGATATTGCCGCCGGCGTTGCTGCCGGCCCCGGCGAGCGGCGCCAGGCTGACCGGATCGTAATAGGTAATGGCGATGCGGTTCTTGCCGACGTGATCCGGGCTGAGGTAGTCGAGAAACCCCAGGCTGTAGCCTTGAATCACCGATTTGATCGAGTCGTCCTGCCCCTTGCCGGCCAGGGTCTGGCTGGTAACGGCATAGCGCACGCCCTGGCACACCGCAAACTGCACGGTATTCTTGACGAAGAGCGCGATCGAAAGATCCAGAATCACAAACAGGATGGCTAGCAGCGGCAGTACCACCAAGACTCCTTCCACCAGCACGCTACCCCGCTGCCGGGACGAATTCGCACGCTTGCGTTGACACATCTCTGGCTCTTATATCGACGCGCGGCCGGCATTTATGAACCCGTGCCGCCGATTCGCGGCAAGAGATCGCCTGACGCGCGGCGGGAGTTTGACTTAGTGGGTGGCCGGTGAATGGGCTTACCTGTATTGGTTCCGGCTCCACCGGTTCAGGTTCCAGGCGATTGTGCCGATCAGAGCAGAGAGGAGACCATGCAGCCACCCAACCGCACCCGGAGCGTCGTGTGGAAGCCGCTGGTGGTGTGCCCGCAGCCGGATTTCCAGCGGCGCCTGCATGCCGTGCTCACGGAACTCGCGGTGGAGCAGCCATGCACGCTTACCGAGTACCCGCGCAGCGGCACGATCGCCGCGCTGGTGGCACGCCACGCCTGCAACATCTGCTTCCTGGACGCGGCGACCGACTCCGAGGATGCGCAACTGCTGATCTCCGAACTGGCCCCGGTGGTGCCCGTGGTGGCGCTGCACCCGCGCAACGATGCGGACCTGATCCTGCGCTGCCTGCGCCGCGGCGCCTGTGAGTTCGTTGCCGACCCCACGGCCGACGCGGTGCGCGGCGTCTTCGAGAGGCTGGCGCGCACGCATCTCGATGCGGCGCACCCCGCTCAGGGCGCGGTGTACTGTGTGGTGCCCGGCAAGCCCGGCTGCGGGGCGAGCACGCTGGCCGCCCACCTGGCGATTCAGTTGCGCAGCGACGGCGCGAACCCGGTTTTGCTGGTGGATGGCGACCAGCTGACGGCCAGCATCGCGTTCATGCTTAAATTGAAACCCGAGTTTCACCTGGAAGACGTGCTGCGCGACTGGGCGCGCATGGATGACGACTTGTGGTCGCGGCTGACCGTCCCAGCTTTCGGTTTGGACGTGCTGGCCGCGCCGGAAGACCCCACCATGCGCACGGCAGTGAGCCGCCAGTTCGCCGGCGAACTGTGCGCGTTCTGGCGCGAACGCTACGCGGCGGTGGTTCTGGACCTGCCGGACGTGCGCGCGGCGGTGGATTGCGGCTTTGCGGCGCAGGCCGATATCGTTCTGCTGGTCACGACCAACGAACTGGCGGCTTTGCAGGCCACGGGCCGCGGCCTCCGCTGCCTGGATGCGGGAGGCGGCGACCGCGCCAAACTGCGCCTCATCCTGAACCGCTACACGCCGGCGACAGGCTTAAAGCGCGAGGACGTGAAAACCGCTTTGGCGCTACAGCCCTTCGCCATCCTCTGCAACGATTACGAGGTGATCCAGGCGGCGCTGCTCGACGGCAAGCCCGTGCCGCCGGGTTCGCGATTCGGCGCGAGCGTGCAGGCGCTGTGCCGGCAACTGTCGCCCACGAGCGCTCCGGAAAAGCAAAATGCATCGTGGCTTACCTCACTACTCCGTCGAAAGTAAGTTGTAAGTCGGTGACAATCCCGATCCGAATAGGTACTCAAACCGATTTAAGTATTCTAAGTCCAATGTTAGTCTGAAATGGGAAAGGAGCAATATCGATGAAAACATTTTGCAGAAACTTATGGAAAGATACGCAAGGGCAGGACCTGGTGGAATACGCACTGATGGTGGGTTTGGTTGCCGTCGCAGCGGTGGCCGTGGTGCCCGCGATGGCCACACAGATCGGCACCATCTTCAACAAGGTCACCTCAACCCTCAGCAGCGCCGCCGGATAACCCGATGGCGGGGCAGGCGCCCGCGGCCTTTCGCGCCTCCCCGTCCTCGCATCGCCGGGCGTGCCGCAATCACCAACGGTGCCATTCACTCTGGTCAACAACGGGTTGTATACCCACGTTGCCATCCTGATATCCACCGGAGCCAGGCTTGCAGTAGTTTGCACTAGGGGATACTCTTGTTTCCGGTACCATAACGGGAGGAAGACGATGTCCGACGATCTGGAAAACAAGCCCGACAGCGAGTGCACAGTCTGCTATGCCGCTCACGATGAGGAAATTCACCAGGCGACGCTGAGCATCCACCTGTGGTTCCAACATCAGGTGACGCACGAATTCGAAGACGACGCGCTCTACCTGCCGCCGTGCGACGCCAGGCTGGTTGCCGTTTAAGCCTGCGCCAGCGCGCGCAGCAATTCAACGCCTTCGGCGAGATCGCGGAAGCGTTCGTGCCGGTCGTCTGTCTCGCGTTCCACGTTCAACGGTCCGCGGAAGCCCACTTTCCGCAGAGTCTCGACGAATCGGGCGATGCCCACCGACCCCTTGCCCAACGGGCGCTCCCTACCCAATGCGCCGGGAACCCCGGGCGCGGGCCAGTCGCCGTCCTTGCAATGCACCGAAATCACCAGCGGAGCCAGCGTCTCTAGCGCCGCAATCGGTTCACCGGTGCCGTAGAGGATCAGGTTGGCCGGGTCGAAGTTGATGCGCAGATTGGAGCGGTCCACGTCGCGCATGAATCCCAGCAGCACGTCGGCTGGTTCCTGGCCGGTCTCCAGTGCGAAGCTCTGGCCGTGCCGCGCCGCATGGTCGGAGACGCGGCGCACCATCTCGCGCACCGCGACGTAATCCGGGTGCCCGGCGTCCTCCGGCACAAAGCCGATGTGGCAGGCGATGCTGGCCACGCCGAGCAGCGCCGCGAAATCGCTGACGGCGAGCGTTCGCGCCAGGCGCGCGGCGCGCGTATCCGGTGGGACGAACCCCACGGTACGCGCCACCGCCGGAATATCGGTGTAGTCTTCGCCCTGATAGGCGGCGAAGACGGTGACCAGCGTGCAGCTCGCGGAAGCGAGCCCGGTCTTCCACTGCGCGGCCGCGGCATCGCTCAGGAGCATTCCGCCCGGAATGCCCAGTTGCCCGTAGCGCACCCCGAGCGAGCGCACCATTTCCAGGTCGTCGCGACCGGCCCAAAACATTACCCCAGGTTCGAACATAGAATCTTCCTCCCGTCTCTTTCGCGCGCCACCAGCAGGGTGCGCATCAACTCCACGGCGAGCGCCGATTCCCGCGGAGGGCACCGCTCGGGTTGCCGCCCCAGGCGGCAGCACTCGACGAAGTAGGCGATCTCGGCCGTGTACCCATCGCGGATGGCTGGTCCATCTTTCACGGCCTGCCCATCGCACAGTTCCAGCGGCAGCGCCTGTTCGGTCCGCGTGTAGAGCGTGGGCGGGCGCCCGGCGGAGCTGTACTCGATGGTCCCTCCGTCCAGGGTGACGCTGTATTCCATGGCGAAGGGGAAGGCGAGCGCAGGCTGCCAGCCGCCGCATACGACGACCACTCCGAATGGGTAGAACAATTGCCCGTAAAGCATGTCCAAGCCGGCAGGCGCGTCGCAGCGACCCACGGCCGACACCGCTTCGGGCTTGCCGAAGAGATGCAGGCACATGTCGATGTCGTGGATCAAGAGGTCGAAAACGCCGCCGCCGCTTTTTTCAGGGTCCTGGAGCCATCCACCCCATGCCGGGGCCGCGCAGCGCCGCCGGAAGAAGGCGCCGCGCACGGCGCCGAGCCCGGGCAGGGCATGGCGCAGCGCCACATACTCGGGGAAGAAGCGCAGCACCTGCGCGGCCATGAGGATTTTGCCCGCGCGTTTCGCCTGGGCGACCATGCGGCGCGCGCCCGCGCCCTCCAGCGCCATGGGTTTTTCCACCAGGACGTGCTTGCCGGCGCGCAGGGCCTCGACCGCCACGTCTTCGTGCAGGAACGTAGGCAGGCAGAGATCCACGGCATCGATGGCGGAATCGCCCAGCAGCGCCTCCAGGTCGCAGTACTGCCTGACGGCGGAAAAATCGAAGCGTTCGGCCGGCCGTCCCAGATTGCCCTGTGTGGCCGTGAGGTCGCCGGAGAGTTGGCGCTCATCGTTGGAAAAGACCGCCGCCAAGGTTGCGCCCGCCACCTCGCGCAACGCACGCAGATGAACGCCACCCATAAAACCCAATCCAAGCATCGCGATACGCATCGTTTCACGATCTTACCGCGCGGCGGGGAAACCCGGGGACAGACCCGCGCCCAAAGGGCACCCGCCACGCGGTGCAAAAGGCGCACCTTGGGACAGGCAGGCCAGTCCCCGCGGGGAGTTGGCAGTTGCAGCGGACTCCCGCTGCCTGTAAACTTTGAAGCGGGATGCAAAATCGGTACCCACTCACGGTGGCTCAACTCCGCCAGACGAAAGAGGAACTGTCCGCCATGAAGGAGCGGGCTGAAGAGATTTCGCGACTCATGGCGGCGGGGTATGGGGCCTCGGACCCGAAGGCCATTCGAGCCGGCGAACTCAACTCCGCAATTCAGCGCCTGCAATGGGAATTGGAGCGGAGCGCCGGGAACAGCGCGGACGCGACCACCGCTTAAGGCCGCGCTCTCCGAACACGAAGCACCACAAGAGAGTTGTGCATAGTCTGCCGCTTGGCGGTACACTCTTTTGTGGGAGGCTTGAATGTCCGATCGTAATCCTACTCACGGGGTAGTGCGGCCGCGGACGGCGGTGCTTACGCGGGGGTTCGATCCCACGCTTTCGGTGGGGTCCGCCCGGCCGGCGGTTTTTCGCAGTTCGACCTACGTGTTTCCGAGTCCCGAGGAGGCGGAACACG
>ODAK010005041.1_pt1 | contig 13448 bp, 17 predicted proteins | sample 1539591 | NCBI WGS metagenome assembly ODAK01 (sample SAMEA3539303, study PRJEB22396) | soil metagenome | biome: tundra; feature: field; material: soil | place: USA | collected 2010-05 | depth 0.15 m | reverse complement strand
CCAGAAACACATCTAAAATTTGCTCTGGGTGTGGAAGGATTGTAGAAAAGAAAATTTATACCCGTTCTCACGATTGCCCTGTATGTGGTTTGTCGCTTCATCGTGACCTAAATGCGTCCCTAAATATTTTACGGTTAGGAACTGACCGTATGAAAGAGGGCTTTGCCCGACTTCATCAAAGCCACATTCTATGAATGTGGTTGTTCACTCAATTCGGGTAGGGATCGACGTGGAACAGTCTGGATTGGCAGCAGTCATCCTGGATACTAGCAGACAGAAATTGATGTTCAGCCTCTCGGGACTTATCGGCGATCATCTGTATCGTATTGCCGCTAGTTTTCAATCCTAAATTGAATTTGAAATTAATTTTTAATGCCTCACTGGGTTCCAAAGAACCAGTTCCTGCTCTTTTAGTTCACGCCCACCGAAACAGATGCACATTAGCATGAAAAATACAGGAAGGAGATTTAATTAATGGAGGCAAGCGGATTCTCGTTTAAGGTTACTGCGTGCATTAAATGGAATATACCGGTCTGTCAAAAAATTCGATAAGTTTGTTTACGGAAACCTTCCGGTGCCTGCATCGTCTATGAACTTCAAAAAGCCATATTATTTCTTTATTCTTTTTTTTATTTTGCCATTACTGCTTGTACATAATACGGGTTGCTATAAAGAATATAGTTTAGAGGGTTAGGATACAACAAGGATTAATAGGGATACAGTGAGCCCGGAACCCATTTCCCCTGTTAAAGAGTTTCAAGACTGTTCACTTTGTGACGTTCAAAGTGAACTTGCTGTTGGACAATGGAATTTCAAGACGGGCAATTCTTTTCTATGCGGTAGCGTTACTAATTCCGGGTTTTTCGGTGGTTATTCAAAATCGGATATTACTTTCTTTGGCCCTTCGGCCTGCTCTGTTGATACTGGGTTGGTAGTATCAGCATATCTATCGGTCCCCTTAGACCAGGACAGGTTCAATCTCACCACTTTCTTGGCAGCATTTTATTATTATGACCATAATGCAACCAAAGACATATTTATAAGTCTGCCATCCGAGCCATTCTCCGTAACCGTTGAAAGTTTTATTTACGCAACAGGGATTGCTACGGGCACATTCCAGGGTATAGTTTATAAGGCAAATGGTGATACGGCTACCATTACCGACGGGAAATTTAAGGTAAAGATTCATTAGAGAACATAGGTTAATTATCTCCCTGTTCGGCGATTTTACTGGAAAATCCTGAAACCTTGACTTTTGTCCTGACTTCCTCGCTGCTGTAAAAAACTACAAAAAAATCTTCTAAAACCCTTGCTAATACTATAAAAGTATTTTTCCTCTTGGTGTCCCTGCTATATTTTAGCGGGGTGTTCGTCAGGAAGAAAAAAAATAAAAGCGGAGTTGTCAGCATTCAAATTATTGATAAAAGCTCTGGAATATATGAACTGTATCGTACGATAGGAAGTTCTAAAGAACCGGCAGAGATTGAGCGGCTTTATAAAGAAGGCAAAAAAGAAATTGAAAGTATTACCGGTCAACAGAAATTACCTTTTGAATATGACGAAGAAAAAGAGTTGATAGATATTTTTTTGGGTGGCGTAGAAGATTTTAAATTAACTGGCCCGGAACTGTTATTGGGGAGATCTTTGTGGAGATTGGGTTTGATAAAATATCGGATGAATTATTTCGCCACCTGGTAATTGCCCGATTGGTATATCCGGTAAGCAAGCTAAAAACGGTTGATTATATTTTTAAATACAAGGGCATCATAATAGACGTAGAAAAAGTGTATCGCTACTTAGATAAGCTACAAACCCAACAGATGCAATTGGTTCAGCAGATAAGTTACCAGCACACTTTAAAAATATTAGACAATTATATTTCCATTGTATTTTATGATGTAACCACTTTGTATTTTGAAGCGGCAGATGAAGACGATTTTCGCCAGACAGGATTTTAAAAAGATGGTAAACATCAGCAGCCGCAGATTGTCTTGGGACTTCTGGTAAGTACGGGAGGATATCCATTGGCTTATGAACTCTTTGAAGGAAGTAAATTTGAAGGCCATACGATGATACCGGTTATAGAAACATTTAAAGAAAAATACAAGCTGGAAAAATTAGTAGTGGTGGCTGATGCGGGCTTGTTATCCACTAAAAACATAGAAGTGCTTTGCGAAAAAAATTATGAATTTATTTTAGGTGCAAGAATTAAAAATGAAACACTGCAAGCTCAACAACACCTGTTAACTTTAAAACTTGAGGATGGGCAAAGCAGTATTATTAACAAAGGCAACGGTCAAAAACTTATCGTCAGCTATTCTGACGGGCGGGCCAAAAACGATGCCTTCAATCGCAAACGCGGATTGCAAAAATTAGAAAAGGCATTGGCCAGCGGAAAGCTTTCTAAAAAGCATATCAATAACAAGGGCTATAATAAATATCTTAAGTTAGAAGGAGAAATAAAGATCAGCATTGATTATAATAAGTTTACCGAAGATGCAAAATGGGATGGGTTAAAGGGATATATCACTAATACCCAACTCACCAAAGAAGAAGTGATAGAAAGCTATAAACAATTATGGTTTATCGAAAAAACATTTAGAATATCAAAATCCGATTTACGCATCAGGCCCATCTTTCATTATCTAAAGCGCAGGATACAGGCTCACATCTGTATTGCTTTTGCTGCTTGCAAAGTATATAAGGAACTCGAACGCCAACTCAACGAAAAAAAAGCAAACCTAAGCCCTGAAAAAGCGATAGACATCCTGAAAACAATTTACTCACTGACTATAATCACTCCTTACTCTCATACCAAACATACACGGTTACTAATCAAAAATCAGGAACAAAGTGATTTACTAAAATTGTTTAATTTGCCTTGGGTGTCCCAGTGAGGAAGTCAGGAAAAGTTTTATCACGGCAGAAGTAGAAGCTGTAATATGTTGACGCATTTCATGGGAAACTAACGGTTGGTTTATGAACCCGTTGGTCAGAGACCAGTTGGGGGCGTTACAGGCCGTAGGACTTTTATTAAATTTTTCAATCACACTATTCAATACCTTTGAGAAAGCGCTGCGCTGCTTTAACCCAGGTATAGGTTTGATCATCCCGGTGTAGAAAATAGAAACTTCAAGAGCAAACATGAAATTAACTGTAATTATCTTTTTTTTTCTGCTGGCGTCTTTTACCAGCATTACTTCTTTGGGCCAGGTTCCTGCTGATAGTTCTGCAACAGATTCTGCGTTACTGAAAAAGGTGGAGGCGGAAATGCAGGCGGGTGCTACAACACAGCCAGTGGCAGCTCAACCACGCTCCAGTCTCACTTTCAATCCTGATATAGGTGTGATAGGTGATTTCCAGTCATCATTCATTAGCCGGGGTAAGAAGAATTTTGATATGTATTTAAATGAAACAGAAGTTTCGTTGCAGGCAGTTGTGGATCCTTATATCCGGGCAGATTTTTTTCTTACATTTAGCAGGGATCCCCTAACTGGTAAATATGGTGCAGGAGTGGAAGAAGGATACCTTACGACACTTACTTTGCCGGCAAAGCTGCAACTAAAGGTAGGAAAATTCCGGGAAGCGGTTGGCAGAATAAATCCAACGCATCCTCATGCCCTTCCTTTTATTGATCTGCCCAATGCTTATGTGAATTTGTTTGGCGAAGAGGGATTAAATGACGAAGGCGCATCGCTTAGCTGGCTGCTACCCAATAAAGCGTTTTACCAGGAGTTTATATTCCAAACCACATCAGGCTTTTCGGAATCGCCGGCCTTTGCCCGCAGCGAGGGAAATCAGCTGGTATACCTTGCTCACCTTAAAAACTTTTTTACCCTGAGCGATAATGCGACATTCGAATTAGGCCTGACGGGAATTTCAGGACCGAATGATTCTTCAAGAACTACCAATATTGCTGCCGGAGATTTAACTTACAAATGGAAACCGGTTCAAATGAATACTTACCATTCAATTACGTGGCAAACCGAATTGTATTATAGTAACAATCACAATGCACCAGGCACTACCATTAATTCATTGGGCTTATATTCGTTCCTTGAATATCAATTGGCAAAAACCTGGTTTCTCACAGGAAGGTATGATTATGCGCAAAAGCCTTATAATAAGTCAATTAGGGAGCAGGCATATTCATTAACAGCGGGTTGGTATGCTACAGAGTTCTCTAAACTTGAGCTTGAAGCAAAAACAACTAAGGATAATATCCAGTCAGGATATTACCAGGCATGGATACGCTGGATATTTGTAATAGGGGCACATGGTGCTCATCAATATTGAAAACTAAAACTATTGTAACAATAAAATTAACAAGATGAAAAAAAGATTAGTGATAAGTATTTTCCTTTTATTATCAGCTTTCGCTTTTGCTAATGCAGGCACGGTTAAAGTAGTAACTACTACAACCGACCTGAAAAGCATTACTGAACTAATCGGCGGCAGTAAAGTATCGGTTTCTTCTATTGCAACGGGATACCAGAATCCGCACTTTGTAGACCCCAAGCCAAGCTATATTATCAACCTGAGCAATGCTGATATGTTCGTAACGGTAGGCCTTGATCTTGAAACCGGGTGGTCGCCGCAGCTATTAACAAGTTCCAGGAATACAAAAATTCAAAAAGGCGGTGCAGGATATGTAGATGCTTCAGAGGGAATAGGCTTGTTACAGGTTCCCACATCGGCAAACAGGGGGGAAGGAGACATACATATCTATGGAAATCCACATTATTGGCTCGATCCACTGAATGGAAAAGTAATCGCAAGAAATATTGCCAACGGACTGGAAAGGGTTGATCCTTCAAATAAAGCGATTTATGAAAGTAACCTCCAGGCCTTCTTTAATAATATAGATATAAAGATTCGGCAATGGCAGTCTGAGATGGCTCCCTTCAGGGGATCAAAACTTATTGCTTATCATAATGAATGGGCGTATTTTGAAAACCGTTTCGGATTGAAGATTGTTGACTATATGGAACCTAAACCGGGCATACCGCCAACACCTTCACAATTGGTTAAGGTAATTGGAGAAGTGAAAGCCAACAATATTAAAGTAATTATTTCATCACCTTATTTTTCTACCTCGTCGGCTGATGTTGTAGCAAAGCAAACAGGAATAAAAGTTTTAACGCTTGCTACTTCCACGGGTGCTTTTCCATCAATAAAAAATTATTTTGACTTATTTGATTATGATGTTATCCAGTTAACGGCAGTCCTCAAATAATATTTATAGATAAAACCTGGCAGATTATGTTTGATATGTTTCAATTACCTTTTATGGTTCAGGCTTTTACGGCGGCCATAATTACAGGCATTTTATTATCTTACCTGGGCGTGCATGTAGTTGGGCGTGGAATCGTATTCGTTGATCTTGCTCTTGGCCAGATCTCATCTTTGGGCGTGGCTTTTGGGGCTTTTATTGGTACCGGCCTTACTTCCATACCGCTGATATTTACCTTAGTGGGTGCGCTCCTTATGTCGTTCATTAATATAAAGGATAAGCGGCTGAAGCAGGAGGCAATCATTGGAATACTATATGCATTTTCGTCCGCTCTTACGGTATTACTTATTTCAAAAACACCGCATGGCGATTCAGACATTCAGGAAGTATTATTCGGAAGCATATTATCAATAAGCTGGCAACAGATTTCAGTGATTGGTATCGTATTCGGGTCTATTGCATTGGTGCATTTAGTTTTCTTCCGTAAATTTTTTGCATTAACCGAATCCTTTGAAAACGGGGAAAATCATTTGATTGGCATTTTCAACGTTTGGAATTTTCTCTTCTATATTTCGATTGGCTTATCAATTGTATTTGCAGTAAAAGTGAATGGGGTAATACCTGTTTTTTCTTTCCTTATTATTCCGGCTGTTTCAGCCATATTAATTTCAAAAAATAAAATAATAGTAATAATAATTGCTTTTATTATCAGCATACTGGCAAGCTTTTTTGGATTGAATTTTTCTTTCCATTATGACTTCCCTGGAGGCTCGTCTATTGTGACTGTATTGGGAATTATTTTTGTTTTGGCTTCGTTATTCAATATTCTCAAATCGAAGGTAAACAGAATAAAAAGTAAAGAGGTTGTATGAAGCATTCCTTTGATTTCTATGACTTTTTCAAATTAAATATGAACAAGATTTTTCGGAGCGCTGCTGTTGATACAAACTCAGAATAACAATCGGCAACTCTCCCAGGCCGTGTCTCTACTCCAGCAGGCGTGGGTGTTACCTCTCTTTCACAAGCCCACATTAACCACTCGTGAAAGCCGACGTCAATCCTAGGCCGTGTCTCTACTCCAGGCCTTTGTGTAGCGGCAGGACACGGCTGGTCAAGACTTCTTCTTGAATCGTCGCCGTGTCCCGCCCCATAATGGCGCATGGTAGCCTGGCTTTATATGTTGGCTATAATTGTGCCATATTAAAGAGATGCTAATATTAGCGCATGAGCCGTAAATATAAATTCCACGATAACGATAAGTTTTATTTTATTTCCTTTGCAACTGTGCATTGGATTGAGGTTTTCATAAGAGAAGAATATAACCAGGTAATTATAGATTCATGGAAACATTGCCAGGAAAAAAGGGGGTTAGAAATATATGGATGGTGTATCATGCCAAGCCACGTCCATATGATAATTGGAAGTAAAAAAGATAAATTGGAAGATATTGTTCGCGATATGAAGAAACATACTTCATCCGAACTTAAAACTGCTATCAGATATAATACTGTTGAGAGCAGGAAGATGGAAAGGGCAGGCAAGGAAAACGGCAATAATAAAGATTGGCAGTTTTGGCAACATCATAATAAACCGCTTGAAATTAAGAGCCCGGAAATGTTTGATGAAAAATTGGCGTATATACATCAGAACCCTGTGCAGGCTGGTTTTGTAGCAAGAGAAGAGGATTTGAAATATAGTAGCGCACGGGACTTTTGTGGTTTGAAAGGATTGGTTACATTATGTTATAGTTAGTGTGAAGTGGCCCAGGTAGACCACGCTAAGGCTTAGCCTCATATGCCATGGAACATTCTTTATACCTGGACGAACATGGAGCTTTACAGGCTGCAGGATTTTATTAAATTTGGTGCGTAAATACCTACAAAGGCTAAAGTGATTTTTATAGCATGGCAAATGAGGGGCTCAAATAATTCTCAGCAGGTGTGAGATATCCCAATCCTTCAGTGTACAGCTTAATTCAAAAGGCATATTAAAAAGCAGAGGAAACGCCATCAGAAATCCCACGTCTACCCGTCACTCCTCCAAAGGGAGATTCATTCTCTGTTATTAAAATTGTTCATTCGTTCTGACCTTGCCATACAAAACCCATAGGAAAGACAGGAATTGACACTACCTTTAATTTCAGCATCAGGATAATTTTGACTCATGTGTTTTTTCAAAAGTGCCGCATCGGGATTCTGGCTAAAACTTGCTATTTCAAAATCTCCCATCCGGCAATTGATTTTCCAATTTGTTTTATGGGCATCTAGCCCACAATAAATAGTTTGCCCCGAAAAGCTTAGTTGTTTAACTTTGTTCATGGTTCTTGTTTTAAGTGTTTGAAATTTATTTTTACACTACAAATTTCACTTATTTCAAGAACCTATTTTATTTACCGCTACCCTCTACATTTCACTTTTCATACATAAGACCTTTAATAATAATATTGTAAAAGCACATGGCGGGAGATTAAGGTAGAGACGAAGGAAGGGGATGGTTCAGAATTCATTATTCAACTACCATTATAAAATCACCACATAAATATGTCTCCAGAAAAATTAAGTAAGCTGAATGATATCTATCAAAAGTATATAGAAGTTGGGATGTTCGATTTCCCGGTAGACGTCTCGAAGGAATTTATTGCTGAAAAATTTATGGGCTATGGCACTAACCTTAATGAGAAAGTATTTTCCCTTTCAGAATTCAAAGAATTGGTTTTGAGACAACGGCAGCAGTCTGCCGGAATAGAAATGCATGTTGACAGAAACCAGGTTTTTCAAAAAATTACAAACGATGAAAATGCAGGGATCATTGTTGAAGAACTTATTGTTACAATGATCATTTCCGGTATGGAACATAAAACCCAGGTTCGGCTGACAACATTTTTAGAGTATGTGAATGTGAATTGGGTGGTTATTCATATGCATGCTTCTGTGCCGGTTGTAGCTGAAGCAAACGATATCTGGAACCTGGATGAATTGAACCGGAAAAATAAAGAGCTGCAAAAACTGGTTGATGAAAGAACAACAGAATTAAGAACATCGCTGGAAGAATTAAAAGCAGCACAGGCACAACTGGTTCAATCAGAAAAAATGGCTTCGCTTGGAGAACTTACGGCAGGTATAGCCCACGAAATTCAAAACCCATTGAACTTCGTCAACAACTTTTCAGAAGTGAATACAGAATTGGTAGATGAATTACAAAGCGAACTAAAATCAGGAAATACAGAAGAAGCCATTTCAATTTCAAATGACATTAAAGAAAATTCAGAAAAAATAAATCATCACGGCAATCGGGCAGGAGATATTGTAAAAGGCATGCTGCAGCATTCACGGACCAGTACAGGCAAAAAAGAACCCACCAATATCAATTCCTTAGCTGATGAATATTTACGGTTGTCCTATCATGGCCTAAGAGCGAAGGATAAAAGTTTTATTGCAGAAATGAAAACAGATTTTGATCAAACCATTGGAAACATCAATATCATTCCGCAGGATATTGGCAGAGTGCTGCTGAATTTATACAACAATGCTTTTTATGCGGTAACAGAGAAAAAGGAACAACAACCTAAAGGTTATGAACCCACTGTTTCTGTAAGAACAAAAAAGATGGGTGATAAAATAGAAATAAGAGTAAAAGATAACGGCATCGGCATACCTCAAAAAGTAGTAGATAAGATATTTCAGCCTTTCTTCACCACCAAACCTACAGGAGTGGGAACGGGACTTGGATTGAGTTTGAGTTATGATATAGTAAAAGCGCTTGGAGGGGAGATTAAGGTGGAGACGATAGAGGGGGAAGGCAGTGAGTTTATTATTTTAATCTCTGCAAAATAAAAATCAAATGGATTAATTGTTATAAGTAAATGAAATCAATAAAAACCAAACCAAATTATAAAAAGCTTTTGGCAGATATTGGCGTTGCTATTGAAACTGCCAGACAAAATGCAGTTAAGGCTGTTAATACAGAACTGGTGAAGGCGAATTGGGAAATTGGCAGGCACATTGTGGAATTTGAGCAACAGTGTAATGAAAGAGCAGAATACGGAACTGAACTGGCCAGGCTTTCCAAAGATTTGAGATTGAAATTTGGTAAAGGATTTGGCAGGCGCAACATTCTCGATATGCGGCGCTTTTATCTCTGCTATCAAAAGTGGCAGGCAGTGCCTGCCAAATTGAGCTGGACACATATTATTACTCTGCATGCCATCACAGACGAAACAACAAGAAAGTTTTATGAAAACCAGACTGTGCTTGAAAACTGAAGTTACAGGGAACTGGAAAGGCAAATAGATTCTTCCCTGTTTGAACGCGTTGCTTTGAGTAAAGATAAAAAAGGAGTGTTGCAACTTTCAGAAAAAGAAAATATTATTTCGCAGCCGCACGAAGCAATAAAAGACCCATATATACTGGACTTTCTGAAAATACCACAAACGTACAGGATGACTGAAAAAGCACTTGAGCAAAAGATAATTGATAACCTTCAATTGTTTTTACTTGAGTTAGGAAAAGGTTTTGCATTTGTGGCAACGCAGTTCAGAATTTCTCTTCGCAATAAGCATTATTCCATTGACCTGGTGTTTTATCACAGCATATTAAAATGCTTTGTGCTGATTGATTTAAAAACAAAAAAAGTGAATCATGAAGATATTGGGCAAATGAATTTGTACCTCAATTATTATAAAGCTGAAGAAAATGTAGCAGGCGATAATGAACCAATCGGAATTATTCTTTCCGCCGAAAAAGATGAAGTAATGGTGGAATATGCCATGGGCGGTATTTCAAATAAAATATTTGTATCAAAATACCAGTTGTACCTGCCGGATAAAAAACTGTTGCAGAAGAAAATTAAAGCAATTATGCATGAGAGATAAAATCTTTCAACCTTTCTTTACAACCAAACCCACAGGAGTAGGAACAGGAATGGGTTTATCACTTACCTATGATATTGTGAAGGTGCATGCAGGAAAGATAAAGGTGGAGACGAAAGAAAGGGAATGGAGTGAGTTTATAATTATGCTTCCTTTTGTCTGAATCGCGAATGAAAATAATTAATGGATTACACGGAGAAAGCCTCTGAAAAATCTTTGAATTCCATAAATCCGTTTAATTCGTGATATGGACAACTATGAGGTTGTGAAGATGCATGGCGGTAAGATAGGAGTTGAAACCAAGGAAGGAGAGTTGTTCCTTTTGTGATGTATTTTCAAATTGCTGAATAATAGCGCAGCTAAGTCATTAAAAGACGGCAAGTTGCCATTGGTAAAATAAAGGATTCTCAAGCACATCAATATTAAAACAAGAGATTTCTGCGATAATTGCTGAAATTGTAATCTGCTATTGAAGAATTTTTCGTAAAATTGATATACAAACGAAGATGACATGTTCCACTTTAATTCTTCCACACTCAATGTATTCCAAAATTGACCTTAAGCGCTAAATAAAAAATAAATGTGTGAAAATGGGTAATAGTGATTCAAACGAATCCGTCGACCAAATGAACGACGGCAAATCAGAAAATCGCCGTCGGTTCTTAAAAACGGCCGCGACATCTTTTGCAGGCTTTCTGATTGCACCTTCGATGTTTGCATCCAAGGTGGAAGAATATCATAAGCCGGAAAAGAATTATCCCGATCCATCCATAGTAATACTGGATAAACGTTTTGCAAAATATGTTCAGATCAATGCCGCGGTTGAACGCTTATGGACTGGCGCACGGTGGGCGGAAGGGCCGGTTTGGTTTGGTGATGGAAAGTATTTGCTGTTTAGTGACATCCCAAACAATGCTATGATGAGATGGACTGAGGAGACGGAAGAAGTAAGCAAATTCAGAAGTCCGTCAAACTATGCCAACGGAAATACAAGAGATCGCCAGGGTCGGTTGATTACCTGTGAACATGATTCCCGAAGAGTTACCCGAACGGAGCTTGACGGAACTATTACGATATTAATGGATAATTACAAGGGCAAAAAATTGAACGCACCCAATGATGTTGTTGTGCACTCCAATGGAAGTATCTGGTTTACTGATCCGGGGTATGGAATCCTATCTTATTATGAAGGACATGTTGACACATTTGAATTACCAACAAATGTTTACCGGCTTGACCCTTCAAATGGCGAGGTTACCGTAGTGGCAGGTGATTTTGCCAGGCCCAACGGACTATGTTTCTCTCCGGATGAAAAATTATTGTACATCGTTGACACAGGCCAGCCGCCGGATAAGCCACATCCGATCAAGGTTTTCAACGTGGTCAATGGTAAGACACTGGAAAAAGAACGTTTATTCTGTGACATGGGTAAAGGAGTTTCAGATGGTATCCGATGCGACATTGATGGAAATGTATGGTCAGCTGCCGGTTGGGTAGGCAAGGATTATGATGGTGTACATATCTTTGCTCCGGATGGAACATTGATTGGTAGAATATCTCTGCCGGAGCCTTGTGCAAATATTTGTTTTGGTGGTGAAAAACGCAACAGATTGTTTATGACTGCCAGTCAAAGTCTCTACTCACTTTTTGTAAATATTAAAGGAACTCAGATACCATAAAAGACCATATGGTCTTTAGCCAGTAATGCCGGAAAATAATGTAAAAGACAAGAGGCATGGGATCTCTCTCAGAAAATTCTTGATAAAATCTTTTTACCCTTCTTTACCACCAAACCTACAGGATTGGGTACAGGATTGGGTACAGGATTGGGGTTATCTTTAAGTTATGATATTGTGAAGGCACATGGTGGGGAGCTGAAGGTACAAAGTGAAGAAGGCGCCGGAGCTACCTTTAGTATTGAAATTCCAATTACTTAAATTAAATAACAGCGTTATGAAACACGTTAAAGCAATCGCTTTCTTTTTAGCAGTACTTTTTTGTATAAATGTAAATGTTGCATTTTCACAATCATCATCACGATTTAGTTTTGAAAAGTATACTGATAATGGAGACACATTATTATATCGACAGCTTTATCCTGATGCAAATCAGCTGCGCAAGTACCCCCTTGTGATTTTTTTGCACGGCTCAGGTGAACGTGGAAACGATAATGAAGCGCAATTAAAATGGGGCGTGATGAATTTTGCAACAGATGAGAATATGATCTGGCACCATGCTTTGGTTATTGCTCCGCAGTGCCCGGAAAAAAAAAGCTGGTCAAATTTCTCACGTGACGACATGAAGTTGCAAACAACACCAACCAAACCGATGGAACTTTTGATCGGGCTCATTAATAAGTTGATCAAAACAATGCCTGTTGACACCAACCGTATTTATATTACAGGTCTCTCCATGGGCGGTTACGGAACATATGATGCAATTGAACGATACCCTCATTTGTTTGCAGCAGCCGTTCCTGTTTGCGGAGGTGGTGATACATCTAAAGCAGCTTCCATAGCACATTTACCTATCTGGATCTTTCTAGGAGCGGAAGATCCTGCAGTCAATCCCGTTTATTCTCTTGAGATGTTAGAGGCATTAACAAAAGCAGGCACACATCCAGGTTTTACACAATACCCTGAAGTGGGGCATTTTTCATGGCTCGGTGCATATAGTGACCCATTAATGATGGAGTGGTTGTTCAGGCAGCATAAATAAAGGGGCAGCGTCATTAAAAAGGTAGTAGATAAAATCTTTCAACCTTTCTTTACTCTCAAGCCCACTGGAGTGGGAACAGGACTGGGATTGAGTTTGAGTTAAGATATTATTAAAGCACATGGAGGGGAGATAAAGGTGGAAAGTAAGGAGGGAGAAGGTGCTGAATTTATGATTCAACTTCTAGTCTGATTTCGCATGGTTTAATTATTATCCCCTTGTCGGCCAAGCGTTCGTGTGACCTATAATAAACTACAAGCTGAATTAACTAAGATGGCCATCATGAGAAGATTTTCCTGAGCATAGCTTTTTAGTTATTTACTGTTAAATCTTTTCAGTTTGAGCATAAGCGGACAAGCTAACTCTCTGAGAATTGAAGGATATACTTGCGCGAACCTGGGGACAGCTATCTTCAGGTTAGGATTTTACTAAGATGAAAACCAGTTTATTTGCTTTGAAAGAATACTCCGTCAGCTTGCTGCGGAGATGAATTTCGATATTGTAATCTTATAATATTGTGTACTACTTCTATAAATAGAAGGATATTTGCAATAATGTTAAAGTCTTTTAAATACAGAATCTCCCCAACAAACGAGCAAAAGTTACTATTGGATAAACATTTTGGCTGTGTTA
>ODAK010005039.1_pt1 | contig 13449 bp, 15 predicted proteins | sample 1539591 | NCBI WGS metagenome assembly ODAK01 (sample SAMEA3539303, study PRJEB22396) | soil metagenome | biome: tundra; feature: field; material: soil | place: USA | collected 2010-05 | depth 0.15 m | reverse complement strand
TTCGTCCAGCTTGTCGCCGTAGTCCTCGAGCAGCGCCAGGGAAAAGCCGTCCATGGCGCGCAGCGGCCCGCGCAAATCGTGGGACACGGAATAGCTGAACGCTTTCAGCTCCTCGTTCAATGTGGCGAGATCCTGATTGCTGCGCTCGATCTGCGCAAACGACTGCCGCAGCGACTTGGTCATGGCGTCGAAATTCTTCGACAACTCGCCGATCTCATCGTCGCCGCGTATGCCAAGAACGTAATCCCAATTGCCCGCGGCAACCTGCCGCGTAGCCTGGTGGAGTCCGGCGATCGGCGCGAGCACGGCGCGGCGGAGAAACCATGACATGCCGACTATGATTGAAGCGATAAGCACGAGTCCCGCGAGGATCACGATCATCACCCGCCGCTCGGCTTCGATGATGCGCTCCGTTGCAAGGTTGGTCAGCCGGAACGCGTCGGTGAAGTTCTCCTGCTGGTAGGTCAGCAGTTGGCCAAGCAGTTGGGCCTCGAAGCGCCGGCTCACATCGTCCAATGGGACGTCCGCGGGGTTTGCACCGTGTGCCCGTGTGAGTTCGGCGAAGAGATGCTGCCCTGCCGCTTTTTTTTCGCGCAAACCGGCGAGGATTTCCGTTTGCGCCGGCTCCCGGAACCCGGCGTTCGCGATAAGCCGGTCGACACGGTCCGACACCGCGTCCCACTGCACCCGAGCCCGCTCATTGTGATATAGGTGGTACTCGAAGGTTACCAGCCTCAGCTCGGTGAGTCCGCGCCCGATCTCGCTCGCCACTCGGCGCTGGCGATTCGCGTCCTCGACTTCCGAGTATGTCCACCAGAGCATCGCAGCAATGATGCCGATCGCCGCGAGCCCCATGCCCGTTACGAGCCGTTCTTTGGTGCCGATTTTCATGCGAGATCCCGGCGCTAATGCAACACCGTCACGCGTTCGGGCTGGACGGCCAGCAACGCGTCCAGGTACAGGTGCGGCAGGAAATTGTGAATCGGCCCCTGAGCGACGCGGCCGCGCGCCATGGCCCAGCGCGCCTCGTCCTCAAGCGTGATCAGATGCGATTGCAGCAGGTTAATCCTGAAGTCGAACTGCTTCCATGTCGGTCGCAGTGCGTCGACGTCGATCTTCAGCCACTCGGCGGCGAGGTTCAGCGTTTCTTCGGGCCGGGACCTCATGAACTGCTCCGCCTTCAACATCGCCCGCACGAGTTTCTCCATTGCATTGGCATGCCCTTTCAGGAATTCGCTGCGGCCAATCGCCGCAACGGTGTTCCTGTACGCGTCGGCCTCGGTGAAGGACAAGGCGTTTTTGCCCAGCGCGGCCTGCGCCTGGAACGTGATCGGCTGCCAGGTCGCCACCGCGTCGACGCTGCCGTCGGTGAGCGCTCCCACGATCCGGTCCGGCGGCAAGTCTACCAGCGCGATTGAATCGGGCGGAAGTTTGTGTCTGATGAGGAACGCCCACAGGAAGTACGAAGCGCTGGTGCCAAAGCTGACCCCTATCTTCCTGCCTTCCAGGTCGCGTGCCGCGGCGATCATATGGTCTCGCCGCGCGACAATCGCATTGTCGTTCGAAACGCTGGCCAGGCTGGCAACCATTCCGAGGGCATCGCCTTTCATGACCGCAATGACGAACGGCACCTCCGCCGCGATCGCAATGTCGGCCTTCCCCTGAAGCACGTCGCCTATCGCCGCCACGCCGTGGCTCACCGGCAGGATTGATACGTCGAGCCCTTCGTCGGCGAAATATCCCTTCGCCGCCGCGACGTGCACGAGCGCGGTGTGCGGCAGCACGGCTAGCGCGATGCGCAGCTTTTCGGCCGGGAAAGTCCGGGTGACAGGCTGGCCTCGTGTTCCCAGGTAACCGAGGCCGAGAATGATCACTGCCAAGGCCGCGGCGGCGCTCGCTTGGAATAGTCGGCTGTGCACAGCGTCAGTCATTTTGGACTGCTCGTAGACACGTGCCGCCTCCAGTCGAAACATGGAATGGCCTTGGAGGCAGATCGCGCGGCAAGAATCGCGGGAAGAGCCTGAAAAACCGGCTCGGTCAGGGAAATGGCCATGGTCTCCTGATTCGATTACGATACGCTTATTTACTGTGGCGTTCTGTGAATTAAGTCACACAAGTCGCCGTCGCGCTCAGGTGCCGGAGGCAGCGGCGAGGAACCATGCGTCACAAAATCGAAAGCTGCTCCCCGCCTGCTTGGCGCCGTGCATGGCGGCATCGGCTGCCTTGACCATCGCGTCCGCATCTGGTGCGTGTCGCCCTCCGATCGGCCAAACCCTGCGACGCCAAATGAGTGTGCGCCGACCGGAAAACTGCGGTTTGGCGTCGTGACCTCCGCGGAGCGGACTTCGTTCTTCGTCGTGAGGGACGCTGATGGAAAACTGAGCGGAGTTACCGCCGGCCTCGGGCATGCGCTTGCGCGCCATGCCGGCACGCCTATCGGAATTGTCATCGCCGTTCCGAAGAGCCAGCCCAACGCGCTTGCCTATGTGACTGCGTTTTTGGAAGATGCCAAGGCCTCGGGCATCGTCCGCAGGGCATTCGACGACGCGAGCCTGAAGGAGCTTTCGGTTGCGCCGGCCTCCGGTGGCCGATAGCTAGCTAAGCCATTGGTTCTTTTGGCGGGCCGCGGCGGCACCGAAGCGGGTGAAATTGCGCGAAGAATTCCGCCAGCGGCCGAAGCAGAACACATCAATGTTCCGAGCGAGGAATAAAGCATGACCACGGAAACAAGAAAGGACGTCTTCTACAGCGACATGCTGGTTCGTTTCTCGCATTGCGACCCGGCCGGCATCGTCTTCTACCCGCACTATTTCGTGATGTTCAACGGACTGGTGGAAGGCTGGTTCAACCACGCCCTGAAGATCGACTAGGCGGACTTCATCACCACCAGGCGGCTGGGTCTGCCCATGGTCAATATCAATTGCGATTTCGTCGCACCGTCGAAGATCGGCGAGGTCATCACGGTGACGCTGAGGATCGAACGCATCGGCAAGAGCTCGCTCACGCTGGCGATACATGCCCTCCTGGATAATCGGATACGGATTGCGGCGCAGCTCACGCTATGCGTCTATTCCTTCGAAACCGGACGCGCCGTACGCATCCCTGACGATCTGCGCGAGCGCTTCACCGGATTTCAGCAAGGAAAACCGGACCATCCTTGGAGGCAGGCCTAGTGTGCCGAAGCCGGTGCTGGGCCGGCTCAGTCCAGAGCGGCCCCGGATTGTTTGACCAGCTTGGTGTGCTTGTCCAACTCGCCCTGGAAGAACTGCGCGGTGTGCTCGGGCGTGCTAGCCACCACGACCAGACCTTGCGCGGCAAACGCGTCCTGGACTTCTTTTAAGGCAAGTGCGGCCTTCGTCTCGGCATATATGCGATCCACGATGGCTTGAGGAAGGCCGGCCGGTCCGACGAATGCAATCCAGGCTTCGAAGTTGTAATTCGGCAAGCCCGACTCCGCGAGCGTCGGAATTTCCGGCATCACGGCGGCGCGCTTCGCCGTCGTCACGCCAATTGCACGCAGCCTTCCGGATTTCACCTGCCCGACGATCGAAGGGAGGCCCACGATGCCCATTTCCACCTGACCGCCGAGGAGGTCGTTCACCAGCGGGCCCGTCCCCTTGTAGGGCACGTGCCGGATGTCGATTCCCGCTTCGGTCGCAAAGAGCACCCCGGCAAGGTGCAGGACGCTGCCGTTACCGGCTGATCCGTAATTCAGTGCGCCGGGCCTTGCCTTCGCGAGCGCAATGAGTTCTTGCGTGTTCTTCGCGGCGACGCCGGGATTGACCACGAGCACCAGGGGCGAGTTCCCGATGACGGTTATCGGCGTGATGTCCTTCAGGGTGTCGTAGGGAATCGATTTGTAGATGCTGGGGTTGATGACATGGTTGTTTGTGATCACGGCGATGGTGTAACCGTCCTTGGGCGCGCGAACGAGCTGTTGCGTACCGGTGACGCCGCCGGCGCCTGGAAGGTTTTCGACTACCAGTGGCTGCCCGAGCGCTTTGCCCATAGGGCCGCTCAGGATGCGCGCCACCACGTCGCCGGTCGAGCCGGTGCTCAGGGGAAGGATCAGGCGAATGAGTTTCGCGGGATAGGCCTGCGCCATCGCGGGCTGCGCTCCCAAAGCTAAGGACAAGGCCGCGAGCACCACGGCAAACTGGCGGATATGCGTGCGATTCATCATTTTGCTTCCTCCTCTGTGGACGTCTTAGCGCACGTGAGGCTCATGAGATGCATGCTCTTTCCCGGGCGCGCGAACCTTCATGTGTGGACTATGCTATTCAATGTTTATCCGACGTCGCGAAGCGCTGACGCAACTCATCAAACGAAACCAGCTCACCGGCAATAGCGCTCGCCGCCACCGTGGGCGGGCTGGCAAGCCATACCCCACCCGGTCCGGAACGGCCAGGAAAGTTCCTGTTGATCGCGCTCACGGTCACTTCGTCCGCGCGCATGGAGGAGCCCGGGCCGCCGCCCGCGCATGCGCCGCAGGAGGGCAGGAGTATCTCCGCGCCGACGCGCTCGAAAACGTCTAGATAGCCACGCTCGATGCAGTAGTCCCGGACCGCCATGGTGCCGAACTGCAGGTAGAGCTTCACCCCCGGAGCGGCACGCAGGCCGTGCTCGGCCGCCCAGGCGAGCACGGCATGATATTGATCGAAGTCCTCGCGCTTGCCCGCGGTACATGATCCGCCATAGGCGATGTCGACCTTCGCCCTGCGGTCGAGGCCAGCCAATGCGCGGCCATTGCCCGGGTCGCCGGGCATGGCGACCATCGGCGTGAGCGCAGAGCAGTTGATTGCGATGACCGCCGCGTAGCAGGCGCCTTCATCGCTGCGCATCCAGGGCTCGAGCGCAAAGTCGATGCCGCGGCGCTCGCGCAGAAAGCGCAGCGTCTCTTCGTCGGGAGCAACAATGCCGGTGAACCCGCCGAGTTCCGCCGTCATGTTGGTGAGCGTGGCGCGATCATCGGTCGAAAGCTGCGCGATTGCCGGTCCGGCAAATTCGAATACCTTGGCGACGCCGCCGCCTGCCTTGATGTCGGGGAGCGCGAGCAGGTGCAATACCAGATCCTTCGCGGTCACGCCTGCGGGCAGCCGGCCGTTTAGTTCGATGCGCAGGGTCTGCGGCACGGTCAGCCTTACGGCCCCGTAGACCATGCTGAAAGCCATGTCGGTCGAGCCGACACCAAAGGCGAGGCAGCCGAGAGCACCGCTGTGCGTGGTGTGCGAGTCGGTCCCGACGACCACTTGACCGGGTAGCGCGTATGTTTCCGTCATCATCGCGTGGCAGATGCCTTCGGAACCCTCGCCACTGGGCAGATAACCATGGTTGCGCAAGCCATATTCCGCGGCGAATTCCTGATGCGCCTGCGACAGGCCCTTTACCGCAGGCAATAAGTTGTTCTGGATATGGACAGGGCTGCGGTGTGCGAACGTAAGGTGATCCTCGAACAGCAGGATCCTGTCGCGATCGTGAATCGGCACCGGACGCTCGAAATTGCTGTGCAGTATGTGCGCGATCATCCCGGTGTAGTACTCGATGGAAAAACGCCAATCCGCGCGGACGAACCCGCCCTCGCCGCGCTTGAGCGGCTTGGCCGGGTCGAGTGCATGGCGGGCGAGGATCTTCTCCACCAGCGTCTGCGGAGCTGCCGGGGCGGCGGCCGGTACTACTGCGGGAACGATCGCCAGGCGTGCGAGCGGGGAGGGGGACGAAGCCCCAATGCCTTGTTGCTTTCCATAAGCCAACAGGCCTCCGCTGCGTAGCAGAGCTGCCGCAAGCGCTTCGCGCCCGCCGACGAGTTCTTCGATGGAAATGGCTTCCCCGCTCCGGATGCGAGCTATGAGGCCGAAGTCGCTTGAGGTGAACAAGCCGAGGTTGTCGCAGTTCTGGCAGAAAATGCGCTCGAAGCTCTCCGCGATGACGAGGCGTATGCCCGCAGATACGTGCGCAAGCGGGCTGTGTTCTCGCGACGAGCCCTTGCCGTAGCGCATGCCGGCGACGATGACGGAGAAACCGCCATTCTTGATCGCATTCTTGCCGATTGGATTTCGGCCGCCGGCCTTGTACGCGAGCAACAAGCCTGCGCCGATGCGCTCATCGAAGAGGAGGCACACCGTCTGCGGCGTCATTTCGTCGGTCGAAACGTTGTCGCGCAGCGGCGTGGCTTCGGCCGGGCCGAGCGACTTGCCGGAGAATTGGGCGTCGATCTTCTGCGGATCGTCGCTAAGAAAGAGTATCCGACCCGGCAACTGCAATTGCGTCATGCTCACCTCCATCAATCCAATTTGCCGGAGAATTGGGCGTCGATCTTCTGCGGATCGTCGCTAAGAAAGAGTATCCGACCCGGCAACTGCAATTGCGTCATGCTCACCTCCATCAATCCAATTTAAGCGCAAAGGCTCATGTGCGGAAGTGCCGATTCGGCACGGGGTCATCGCCAAATGCGATGGCCGCAGGGAAGTTGCCGGTCAGGACGCTAGCCGCTAAGGGCCGCAATCAGCGCGGCGAGCGCGCGCGGCCGCGGAACCTTCTTGGCTGCGTACAGCCGAAGCTCGTGCTTCGCCCAGGTTTCGTTCAGGGCGCGGCGCAGGAACCGGCGGCTGCCTGCATACGCCGATGCGGCGCTGTTCGGCAGGACCGCGATGCCCAGTCCGGCTTCGACCATCCTGCACGAAGCGTCGAAACTACTGACTGCGACACTGGTCCTGAACTGCATGCGAGCCGCCGCCGCGCGCTCGCGCAAGAGCTGATCGACGGCGCCTCCGGTCATCGCGGTGACCAAGGGATAGGCAAGGACCTCGGTGAAACGCAGCGAGCGCCTTTTTGCGAGCGCGTGTCCCAAGGGAAGAACCACCATGAGCGGATCGGCGGCGAAATGCCAGGACTCTACGCTGTTCGGCACTTTTCGCGCGACGCCGACGCCAATATCGGCGCGGCCGTCCAGGCATGCCCGTATCACTTCGTCGGTCATGCGCTCCTGCAGCGCAATCTCGACGAGCGGATATGCGCTACAGATACGATGCAGCCGCTCCGGCAGAAATCCGACGATGGACGAGGTGTTGGCGAAAACACGCAAGGTCCCGCAAACTTGGCCACTATGCGCCTGGACTTCACGCGCCAGCGTCTGCAAGTCGTCGTCGATCAGCACGCCGCGCCCAAAGGCGATTTGTCCGGCCTCCGTCAACGCGATGCCCCGGGGCGAACGCATGAACAGCGCTGCTCCCAGCGCGTATTCAAGATCGGCGATACGCCGGCTCAGGGCGGATGCGGCAATGTGTTCCTTCGCCGCAGCGCGCGCGATCGAGCCCTCCTTGGCCGCGGCCACGAACAGACGCAGACTGTATGGATCAATTCGCAGAGCCATGGCCGCAATTCTAACCCGAGACCCGCGAGCTTAAGCCGGGAACGCGCCTGCGGGCGCGTCCGGCTCATACGGCACCCAAGCGGGAAAGCTCTGCGATCGAGCGGCTCCGAAGCGTGGAGGGTGCCAGGGGTCTATTTTGTCGATGACCCCGATCGCCGAATGGTGCGCAGCCGCTCATACAACTCGCGCTCCTGGAGGCGAATGCTTTCGCGCTCGCCCACCCTGCGCTTGAAAGCAGTGACGGTGCCTTCGGGGTTCGCCGCCGCCTGGCGCCGCGCCGGTTCGCCCACCAGAACCTGGCCGTCCGCAGTGAGCGCGACGTAGCTCGGAAACGCCTTGCCGCCGATGCTGATGCCCTCGGCGCTGGGGATGATGACCGGACGCCCGCCGCGCAGCACCGCGGCGGCAGAATTGGAAGTACCGAGATCAATGCCGATGATGGCCATAACTTCTCCTAACACGATGCTTCTTGTGAAGGGGCACGAGCCGATCCAGATACATTGACGCCATTCCATTGCCTGCGCGATCTGATCTTAATCAAGGATTACTGAAATAGGGTCGAACGCGACGCAGTGGCTGAGGCTCGACTTGGCCGCCATCTTTGCCTCGAAGCCGTGGTCCCGCATGTCGACATTCACCTGTTTCGAATCCTTGCGGCGAATATTCCTTGATTATTCTCACATCGGCGAAATCGGGCAGAGGTAGCCTGCATCCAAAGCTCAAAGGAGGACAAACATGCGCACGTTACCGGTTAAATCGTCTGCCCGTACTGGCGGGCGATCAAGGCAGTTCCCCTGAAAAGCCGTACGAAATGATCACCGTGGCTGCGTATTACCGTGCCGGGCGCCGAGGATTCCGGGGCGGCGAGGAGCTTAGCGACCGCTGGCAGCGGAAGCGGAAGTCAAGCACGTGCTTGAGCCGTGGCCCGGCAACGAACCAAAGACAGGCGCGAAACAGGGCTTTCAGCAAGAACTCGAAGCCCAGCTCAAGGAGTGGGATGCAAAACTCGTGGAACTAAAGGCTAAGGCGCTAGACGCAAAAGCGGAAATCCGCGCGGAATTTGAGGTAGAGCTCGAAGCCCTTGCGGGCACGCGCGCAGTCGCCCAGGAGAAGTTGCAGGAACTGCGCTGGCACGGGGAATGGGCCGGGGAAGATCTGAAAGGCGGCGCGGAAAAGGCCTGGAGCGAGCTGCGCGAGGCGATCGAACGTAGCGCATCCAGTTTCAAATAGCGCCGTAGTCAAGCAGGAAAAGGAAGAAAAAGAAGGCAAGGAGACGGTCTGCAGGGAACGCTATTACGGCAAGCAATACCGTAGCTGCAGCCTTGTCAGGGGGGATGCATGAAGGCGATGATTCTGGATACGCAGGGCCGGCCATTGCGGCTAGCCGAACTGCCTCGCCCCAAACCCGGGGTCGATGAAATCCTGCTCAGGGTGCACGCCTGCGGTGTCTGTCGCACTGATCTGCACGTCATGGACGGCGATCTGCGGCAACCGAAGCTGCCTCTCATTCTCGGCCACGAAATCGTCGGCACCGTGGTGGAAACAGGCGCGAATGTGGAGCGTTTTGCCCTGGGCCAGCGCGTCGGAATCCCCTGGCTCGGGCGCACCTGCGGCCATTGCGCCTACTGTGCGAGCGGTCGCGAAAACCTCTGCAACGATGCGCAGTTTACCGGCTATACCCTGGATGGGGGTTACGCCGAATTCGCGCAGGCCGATGAGCGCTATTGTTTTTCGTTACCGGATGCATACACGGACGCCGAGGCCGCGCCGCTGCTATGCGCGGGGCTGATCGGCTACCGAGCGCTGGTCGCAACCGGCGATGCACAACGGATCGGCATCTACGGTTTCGGCGCGGCAGCGCATATCATCGCTCAGTTGGCCCTCTGGCAGGGGCGGGCGATATACGCTTTCACCAAGCCGGGCGATGCCGATGGACAGCGTTTTGCTCGCGGATTGGGCGCTGCGTGGGCGGGAGACTCCACCGCAGCGCCACCGCAGGAAATGGATGCGGTCATTCTGTTCGCACCGGTGGGCGCACTGATACCGCAGGCTCTTCGTCACACCGCCAAGGGCGGGACGGTGGTGTGCGCCGGTATCCACATGAGCAATGTGCCGGAATTTCCTTATTCCATCCTGTGGGGAGAGCGCAGCGTGCGCTCCATCGCGAATTTGACCCGCCGCGACGGCGAGGCGTTTCTCGATATCGCGCCGAAGGCTGGCGTCAGAGCGGAGGTGGAGACTTTCCCCCTGGCGTCGGCCAACGAAGCCCTGCAGCGCCTGCGCGCAGGCCGGATACGCGGCGCGGCCGTTCTGATCATTGACGAGCGCGGAAATGATCCCTGTTAGACAGCCAGCACTTCGATATCGGGCTCGATCGTTTTCAGCAGCTGTTCGATGCTGACCAGCGTGCCCGACATCGAGCTCGGGCAGCTGCCGCACGCGCCCTGGTAATGCACGGTCAGCCTGTTGCCTTCGAGCGCGAGCACGTGAAGGTCGCCGCCGTCGCCTTGCAGGTAAGGGCGGATCTGCTCATCCAGCAATCCGTTGATCATGTAGATCCGTTGCTGATCGTCGGGGCTCAAGTCGGAGATAGGGGTCGCCGCTGCGGCGGTCAGCCTGGCGGTTTGCTCGTCCGCTGCCGGCGCGGCCCGTATCCGATCCGCGACCCTGCGCAGCAGTTGCTGCCAGTCGGCGCCGCCGTCCTGCGTGACCGTGAGCCAGTGGTCGACGTAGAACACGTTGGTCACATGCTCGATGTCAAATATCGACGCGGCCAGCAGATCGTCCATCGCCTCCCCGGCGTTGTCGTAGGAGCGCGTGATGCCCCAGGTCAGCGGTTCCTTGAGGATGAATTTCTTCGCGTTCGGATTCGGCGTGTCTTCGATGTCGGCTATCTTGGGCATGGCGGCTTTCGTTCAGGCATCGCCGATCGGCGCGTGCATCGGATCGTTTTCGGATTCGGTCGAGGTGTCCGCGACCGAGTGGAGTGCGGCATGCAGCGTGTGCCACGGCAGGATCGCGCATTTGACGCGCGTCGGCAGATCGCGCACGCCCGCAAACACCGTGAGCCGCCCGAGATGATGCGTTTGTTTGTCGACATCGATGTGGCCGGTCGCCATGTCGCGAAACTCCCGAATCAGCGTTTCCGCATCCTGCCGCGTCTTGCCCTTGACGCTCGCTGTCATCATCGATGCGGAGGCTTTGCAGATCGCGCAGGACTCGCCCTGGAACGCGATCGAGGCTATGTGCTCTCCCTCGAGATTCAATTCCACGCTGAGATGGTCGCCGCACAAGGGGTTGTGGCCTTCGGCCTTGTGGCTCGCCTGCTCCAGCGCGCCGTAGTTCCGCGGCTTGCGGTTGTGATCGAGAATGACTTCCTGATACAGGGATTTCGGGTCGGCCATCAGGAGAAAACCTTTACGAGAAAACCTTTTGCACGTTGCGGATGCCCGCGACCAGCGCGTCGACCTCGGCCATGGTGTTGTAGAAAGCGAACGAAGCGCGCGACGTGGCCGGCACCTTGAAACGCTGCATCACCGGCTGCGCGCAGTGATGGCCGGTGCGCACCGCGACGCCGTCCTGATTCAGCAGCGTGCCGACGTCGTGCGGGTGCACGCCCGCAAGCACGAACGACAGCACCGCGGCCTTCTCTGTTGCGGTGCCGATGATGCGCACGCCCGGCACGCGCTTCACCTGCTCGGTCGCGTAATCGAGCAAACCGCACTCGTGCGCTGCGATCGCGTCCATGCCGACGGCGGAGAGATAATCGACCGCCGCGCCGAGCCCGATCGCGGCCGCGATTGGCGGCGTGCCGGCCTCAAATATCTGCGGAATCACGTTGTAGGTGGTTTTCTCGAACGTGACCGACAGGATCATGTCGCCGCCGCCCTTGAACGGCTGCATGCGCTCGAGCAGCGCAGCCTTGCCGTAGAGGATGCCGATGCCGGTCGGGCCGCACAGCTTGTGCCCCGAAAGCGCGTAGAAATCGCAATCGAGATCCTGCACGTCGACTTTCATGTGCGGCGCCGCCTGCGCGCCGTCCACCAGCACCGGCACGCCGCGCGCGTGCGCAAACGCGATCATCTGCTTCACCGGATTGACGCTGCCGAGCGCGTTCGAGACGTGCGCCACACCGACCAACTTTGTGTGTTCGTTGAACAGCTTTTCGTATTCGTCGATCAGCAGTTCGCCGGCATCGTTGATCGGCACGACGCGGATCCGTGCCCCCTTTTCCTCGGCCAGCATCTGCCAGGGCACGATGTTCGAATGGTGCTCGAGCGTGGTCAGGATGATTTCGTCGCCGGCGCCGATGTACTTGCGCCCGTAACCGTGCATCGCAAGATTGATCGCTTCGGTGGTGCCGCTGGTGAAAATCACCTCGCGCTCTTCGCGCGCGTTGATGAAGCGCGCAATCTTGCGCCGCGCCTCTTCGTATTCGGCCGTGGCGATCTCCGACAGGGTATGCACGGCGCGGTGTATGTTCGCGTGTTGGGTCGTCTGGTAGCGCACCAGGCGGTCGATCACCTGCTGCGGCATCTGGCTGGAGGCTGCGTTGTCCAGATAGACCAGCGGCTTACCGCCGGGCTTGAGTTTGAGGATCGGAAAATCGGCGCGAATGCGCTCCACGTCGAAAGCCGATCCGGAACGCGGTTTCAGCGCGCTTAGGCTTGTGCTCATGATAGTCGCGCCGCGCCGGGTAAGGCGCCCTGGGTCTGCGCCAGCACCATCTGCTCGAGCCGGTTCCTGAGGGAGGCGACGGGGATGCGCTCGATCACCTCTGCGCCGAAAGCGTAGGTCAGCAGGTTGCGCGCCGCAGTATCCGAGAGGCCGCGGCTCTTGAGGTAGAACACCTCGTCGACATCGAGTTGGCCGACGGTCGCGCCGTGCGCGCATTTCACATCGTCGGCGAAAATCTCGAGCTGCGGTTTGGTGTCGACTCGCGCTTTGCCACTCAGGAGCAGGTTGCGGCTCGATTGCGACGAATCGGTGCGCTGCGCGCCGGCCCGCACCATGATGTTTCCATTGAACACCGCGCGCGCGCCGCCGTCGACGATGCACTTGTGCAGCTGCCGGCTCACGCCCTGCGGCATGGCGTGGTCGATGAGGGTATGGGTATCGGCGAGTTGCCGGCCGCCGATCAGCGCCAGCCCGTCTATGCTGCACTCGGCGCCTTCGGCCCCCAGCAGCGCGCCGAGGTTGTGGCGCGAGATGCGCGCGCCCAGCGCGACGCTCACCGAATGATAGCGGCTCGCATGCGCCAGCGATACCGCGCAATTCGCGAAATGGAACGCCTCGGCGCTGTCGCGCTGCACCCGGACATGACGGACCTCGGCGTTGCCGGCAAGCGCCATCTCGGTCACCGCGTTGGTGAAATAGGCGTCGTTCTGCAGCGCGACGAAGTCCTCGACCACCGTGACCGCAGAGCCCGACTCCGCAATCACCAGGCAGCGCGGGTAGCTGGCCGCGTGTTTGCGCGTCGCAATGAACAGCAGATGCACCGGTGCCGCAAGCGCCATGTCGCGCGGCACGACGATCAGTGCGCCATCGTGCAGGAATGCGGTATTGAGCGCCGTGAACGCATTGCTCTCGAATCCAGCGTGCTGGCCGAGGTGCGCCTGCACCGCAGCGCCGTGCCCGATCACGCCTTCCGCAAGATTTTCCACTGTGAGCCCGGCATGGTTGAACGAATGCTGCGGCGCGTAAGTTCCGTCGACGAATACCAGCCGCGCGGCGGCTTCCGGTATGGCCCACTGCTCGATGGCCGCGGGTGCAAGTTGCGGCACGTCTTGCGCTGGCTGGAACGACAGCTTGGTGAGCGGCGATATGTCGGTGAAACGCCAGTCCTCGTCGCGCGTGGTCGGCACTGTCAGCGCGCCGACCCGATCGACCGCGTGCGCCCGCAACTGATTCAGCCAGGTCAGCGAACTGGCCGGTGGCTGCCCCTGCAGCAGGCGGTCGAGATAGCTGGCGGTCGAGGCGGTATTCATGCGCTCACGCGGGCGTTCGCCTTCAATTCCGCGCCAACCCAATCGTAGCCGCGGGCTTCGAGTTCGAGTGCTAGCTCCTTGCCGCCGGTCTTG
>ODAK010005038.1_pt1 | contig 13452 bp, 10 predicted proteins | sample 1539591 | NCBI WGS metagenome assembly ODAK01 (sample SAMEA3539303, study PRJEB22396) | soil metagenome | biome: tundra; feature: field; material: soil | place: USA | collected 2010-05 | depth 0.15 m | reverse complement strand
GTACACCCCTTTCCCTCGCCTTCCCGCCAGATCCACAGGTCTCAAGCATTGCTCCCAAGCTGACAGCAACAGTGACAGCAACGCTGCCGCGCATGGACCCGACCAAACGCACCCCGTCGGCCGCGGATCGTGATGTCCCGGTCTATTGACCCGTGGTTGGCCAGAGCTGATAAGGAAGAGGTCAGAGGTTCAAGTCCTCCAGACGCTAGGCCGTATAGCCTTCGCTTGCACCCGGGACTAGACCCCAGCAGTGGTTTTCTAACTGTCTTGCTTCGTGCGACCGGCTGTCGTACGAACCTGCTCCGACTCCCGTGATCGTCCCAGCGCGGAGTGGGCGACGCCGAGGTTGTTCCGGGACTGGGCAAGGCCCGGCAGGTAACGGTCAGGGTTGTCCTGGGCCAGATTGCGGAAGGTAGCGACCGACTCTTCGGTCACCGCTAGGGCCTCGTGCAGGCGTCCTTGCTCGGTGTAGGTGACGCCGAGGTTGTTCAGGGACTGGGCAAGGTCAGGCACGTAACGGGCAGGGTTGTCCTGAGCCAACTCACGCCGGATGGCTACCGACTCTTCGGTCACCGCTAGGGCCTCGTGCAGGCGTCCTTGCTCGGTGTAGGTGACGCCGAGGTTGTTCAGGGACTGGGCAAGGTCAGGCACGTAACGGGCAGGGTTGTCCTGGGCCAGATTGCGGAAGGTAGCGACCGACTCCTCGGCCAACGCCAAGGCGTCAGCTGAGCGCCCCTGCTCGGTATAAGTGACGCCGAGGTTGTTCAAGTTTTTGGCAAGGCCCGGCAGGTAACGGTCAGGGTTGCCCTGGGCCAGATTGCGGAAGGTAACAACCGACTCTTCGGCTATCGGCAGGGCCTCAGCCGAGAGCCCCTGCTCAGAGAACATCGCACCGAACTTGCCGAGGGACGCGGCGAACTCAAGCTGGTTGTGACCGGGCTTGCCCCGAGCTGCTACCAGCTGGGCAAAGCCACGCTTAAGCGACCTCGTAGATGTACCGAGCAGCAGCGTCGGGGCGCCACGTCCTACAGCCTGACGGACCTCATCGTAGTAAGCAGCGTCTTTCTCAACGGGAGAGGGAGCCTCCCCCGAGACCTCGACCGGGGTCCAGGTGACCGTCCTCCCTACTGCTACTGAGGTTGGGCCAAAGGCGGCTACTACCGGCGATCCAGAGATGCCAGGTCTGAACACACTTTCATCGACTGGGCCTAGGTCGATACGTAGATACGCTGCCGAGGTCGGTTCCTCGGCAGCAGTTGTCAGCTGCTCGCTTTCACGCTCTGTACGTTCTGACACAGCCGCTCACTTCCATGCCGAATATCCCAATGCTAGCCCGATAGCCACGATGGTTGCCGCCGCCTGTATTGCGAAGAGAACACGCATTACTAGCCAGCGGTTCATGTTCGCCGCCAGAATAACGATCTTGGTGTCAAACAGCAGACTGGAAGTGGTGGGGGAGGGAGTCCCGCCCATCCAGCCGACGAGCGACGTCGGAACAGGGCCGATCTTCAGAGAGGGTGTAAGTACAGCAGCTCCGGAGAGGGTCGCTATAGCTAAGCCCACGAGCGCGAGGACTAGCAGTACCTCATGATGGTGGACGCCGATCCGGGCAGCCAGGATGGCTGCACCCACCCCGGTAGCCGCGACCAGGAGGCCCGATCTGGTGGCTAGACCATCACACGCAGCTCTAACGTCGCCAAGTTGCCGGTCGATCTCTGCGTGGAGCCGGTCGTCATGGACCGTCACCCGGTCTGCCTCCACTCCCCAAGCACCTCGTTCGGCGAGCATATCGGGGAGATCAGGTACTCTGCGGCCGGACTTGGCCCGCTGAGTTTCAGCAGAACCCTAGATCTGGCCCTACACAAGCCCTACGCCACCTGGGACAACGCGGGTAGACGAGGGCCATCAGGGCTAAGTTAAGGCGTTCAGGTAATAGCTGACCCGCAGGTCAGAGGCCAGAAACTATCATCTGAGCCGTCATGCCAACACTCTGATAAGGAAGAGGTACCGGCCTTCCGGCTGGCTGGCGGACCGAGTGACCAACTGAGTGACGATCGGGACGTTCGGGCTCGGACTCCCACGGACGCTCACGAACAAACTCAGCAGGTTAGGTGCCACATACGCCCAGCATGAGAACCCACGAACTTGGCTTCGGGACGAAGCGGCCGAGTATGGCTCTTGGTCCGCGCATGGTCCGCGAACGTCGATTGACCCTTGGAGTTCGTCAGACTAAGCGGGACCGACCGATCTGCCGCACCGGCTATATCCACGCAGGTGGACCGGCCTTCGCGCTGCTCAGGATGTGTGATCGTTGGTCAGGCTGCTGGGCAATGGTCCCTTTTCAAGACCGCCGCCATCGGCCACTAGGCGAACCCTCCTGACGGCGACCTCGTCGCGTTCCCCCGGCTCACCAGAGTCCGTTGGTCCGCAACTGATCCGCCGCGCTGGCGCCATGACCGATGCGGCTGATCCGGCGCCCGGACCAGCTTCTCATATCGCGTCATCCTGCGGCGCCGCGCAGTCAGCTCTCCATCTCGATTGGCGTGCCAAGCCCCAGCTCACGGGGACTGCGAGGGCTTCCTGCATCTGCCGGGCGAGGGCCGTGGCGGCAGCGGGGTCGGCATCACCCGGTAGGCCGGCCCGCCGCTGGACGTCAGGGCCTCTCGCAGCTCGTCGGCGAGCACCGCGCCGTCCACCGACGGCCGCAGCTGTGCGCAGGTCAGCAGGAGTGCGGGGGCATCGGCTCATGATGTCGCAGATCCCTGTTCAGCTGTCAGGCGTGTCAGGGCCGGCGAGTAGGCTCACCGTGGAGGGAGGTCGCATGCTGCCCCCGTTCGGGTTGAACGCCATCGTGACGGTCTGGCAATTCGCGCCCATCGTCTCCGGGCTGACCGCCGTGGCGGCTGCCGGGTACCTGTGGGGCGTCGTGCGGGTAGCCCGCCGCCATCCAGCGCGGCCGTGGCCAGCCTGGCGGACCGGCATGTTCCTCGGCGGCCTGGCTGTGGTGGTCGTGGCCACCCAGAGCGGCATCGGCGCCTACGACGACGTGCTGTTCTGGGACCACATGGTGCAGCACCTGATGCTGCTGATGGTCGCGCCGGTACTGCTGATCTTCGGCCAGCCGGTCACGCTGCTGCTGCACGCGAGCAGGAACCCGCTGCACACCTGGACCAAGCGGCTAGTGCGATCCCGCGTCGTCAGCTTCCTGACCTGGCCGGTCTTCGGTTTCGTCGCTTATGCCGGGGCCGTCGTGGCGGCACACCTGACCGGCCTCGCCAACCTGGTCGAAACCAGCCAGGCCATCCACAACGCCGAGCATGCGGCCTTCCTGATCATCGGATACCTGTTCTTCCTGCCGATCATCGGCAGGGAGCCGATTCGCTGGCGGCTCTCCTATCCGGCGCGGTTCATCATCCTCGTCCTGGTGATGCCCGTCGACACGTTCACCGGGCTGGTACTCAGCTACGGCAACGCGGGCACCCCGGGAGTCGCCACCGCCGGCCGGCCCGCCTGGGCGCCTAGCGCGGTGGCTGACCTGCACGCGGGCGGCGCCGTGATGTGGGTGGCTGGCGACGGGATCATGTTCGCGCTGATGATGATCGTCTACATGCTGTGGAGCATGGACGACCGGGCGGCCGTGAGCGGCTACGGCTGGCTCGAAGCTGCCCGGCGGGCCAGCCTCGCCAGCCTGGTGGCATCGCACCCGGCGCGCACCGTCACCGGCGATGGCGAGCCCGGCCCCGACGGCGGGCCAGGCAGCGCCGAGCCAGGGACCCCAGCGACCGCCGCCTGGGGAGACGGGCGCGGCGGGATTGACGATGACGAGCATCTCGCCGCCTACAACGCATTCCTGGCCAGGCTGAATCAGCCAGAGCCGGGTCGCAGGCAGTAACGAGGCTGCCTGCCCCGGGCGCCGCGAGCCCGCCGCCTGCATGGGCGCCGCCTGCATGGGCGCCGCCCGCCTTGCCGCCTGCCCGGCCTTCGCCGGCCGGCGCCTTCGTGATCAGCGGCAGCGCGATGACTGGCGCGGGCCACCCGTTCTGCTTGGTTGTGAACTTGCTCATGAACCCCGAACGCAATGTGGCCGTTACAGCTAGAGCGGTGCGGGCGGCGCCTCACAGGCAGCTGCCCGCGCCCGCCACAGCTGCCGCGCCGCGGCGCTGAAGCCGTTCTCTCCGAGAAGGGGGGCTCAATGCCACTGCTCAACCGGATCGCTACCGCAACGGTCGCGCTGGCGTCGGTCACCGCAGCGGGACTGACGATGACACCTGCTGCCAGCGCGGCGCCCGCCGCGCGCCCGGCGTTCCTCGCGCACTTCCACAAGATCAGGAATATCGCGTCCACGGTGCCGGCCAACGGGGACATCAATCCGTACGGGGTGGCCGTGGTCCGCCAGAGCCGCGGCCGGCTGCGCCGCGGCGATGTCCTGGTCAGTAACTTCAACAACGCCAAGAACCTGCAGGGCACCGGCACCACGATCGTCGAGATCTCGCCCGGCGGCCACCGCAGTCAGTTCGCCCGCATCAGCGCCGGCCAGCTGCCAGGGAAGTGCCCCGGCGGCGTCGGGCTGACTACCGCGCTCGTCGCGCTGCGCGGCGGCTGGGTCGTCGTCGGCAGCCTGCCTTCGACCGACGGGACCGCCACGACCGCCAAGGCCGGCTGCCTGATCGTGCTCAACAGCCAGGGCAACGTCGCCGAGACGATAACGGGTTACGGGATTAACGGCCCGTGGGACGCGACCGCCGTTCAGCGCGGCCGCACCGCCGACGTCTTCGTCACCAACGTGCTGAACGGGACCGTCAAGGCGGGCGGCGCCGTCGTGCACCGCGGCACGGTGGTCCGGCTCCGGCTGCGCCTGGCCGGCCATCGCCCGCCGCAGGTCATCGGCGCCGCGACGATCGGTTCCGGGTTCGCCGAGCAAACCAACGCCGCGGCGTTCGTCATCGGGCCGACCGGGCTCGGGCTCGGCCGGAACGGCACCCTCTACGTGGCCGACACCTCGGCCAACAGGATCACGGCGATCAGCCATGCGGTCACCCGGCGTAGCACGGCCGGGACCGGCAGCGTGGTGACCGTGAACGGCCTGCTGAACTCCCCGCTCGGCTTGGCTGTCGCTCCCGGCGGTGACGTCCTCACCGTCAACGGCGGCGACGGGCTGATCGTCGAGACCACCCCGGGCGGCGCCCAGGTGGCCAAGCGGCAGCTCGATAAATCGGGCAGCCCGGCTGGGGCAGGCGCACTGTTTGGCCTGGCCATCGCTCCGCACGGGGCTGGCGTCTACTTCGTGGACGACGCGGCCAACACGCTGCGCCTGCTGCACTGAACCGTCGCCACCAGGGCAGTCTGCCGCCCGGCCGGTCTTGAGGGGGCCGGGCGGGCGGCGGGCCACCCGGTGCCGGGGCCAGTCCGGCCCGGCGGGCGGTCCCGGCGGGCAGTCCCAGCGGGTCGGCCCGCGACACGCCGGCTAGCGCTTTCTAGTTCAATCTAGGGAGCTCGCTAGATCAGCACATAGGCTCCGATAACGTGGATCCGGTTCGCAACCCCTATGCCCCGGGCGCCGGCCAGCGCCCGCCAGAGCTGGCCGGCCGAGACCGGGAGATCGCCCAGTTTGAGGTAGTGCTACAGCGTGTCGCGCGCGGCCGCCCCGAGCGCAGCATGGTGCTCACCGGGCTGCGCGGCGTCGGCAAGACTGTGCTGCTCAACGCGTTCAGGTCGATGGCGATGCAGCATCTGTGGGGCACCGGGAAGATCGAGGCGCGGCCCGAGCAGTCGATCAGGAGGCCCGTCGCGGGCGCCCTGCACATGGCGGTGCGTGAGCTCGCCCCGCGGCACCGGGCCCCGGACCGGATCGATCAGTTCCTCGGCGTCCTCAAGGCGTTCGGCGCCCGCGATCCAGGCGCTCCCAAGGGATCCCTCGGAGCCGGCCTGGGCATCGACGTGCCGGCGGCCCGCGGCCGGGCCGATTCAGGGGATCTCGAGATCGACCTCACCGAGCTGCTGACGGACGCCGCGTCCGTAGCGTCCGACCTTGGCGTCGGCATAGCGCTGTTCATCGATGAGATGCAGGACGTCCCGTCGCGCGACGTGTCCGCGCTTTGCGCCGCCTGTCACGAGCTGTCGCAGAACGGCGGCCCGCTGATCGTGGTAGGGGCCGGGCTGCCGCACCTGCCTTCCGTCCTGTCAGCGAGCAAGAGCTACTCGGAACGGCTTTTCCGGTACGTGCCGATCGACCGGCTGGAGCGCGCCGCGGCGGATTTCGCGCTGCTCGCGCCGGCCAGGCGCGAGGGTGCCGACTTCGAGCCTGCGGCCCTGGACGCGCTGTACGCGGCGGCCGATGGCTATCCCTACTTCGTGCAGGCCTACGGCAAGGTCACCTGGGACGTCGCGGCGGCGAGCCCGGTCACGGCCGGCGATGTCAGCGTGGCGGCTCCGGTCGCGGCGGGCGAGCTCGCTATCGGTTTCTTCGGCAGCAGGTACGAGCGGGCCACCCCGGCCGAGCGCGAGTACATGCGCGCGATGGCCGCACTCGGCGACGAGCCCGTGCAGACCGCGCAAGTGGCAGACGAACTGGCCCGCAAGCCGTCCAGCGTCTCCCCGGCCAGGGACAGCCTGATCAAGAAGGGCCTGATCTACAGCTCGGAACGCGGCCTGATCGCGTTCACCGTGCCGCACTTCGGCAGATTCCTGCGGGCCCAGCCGGCCTGACGTCAGCAAGCGGGCCGCGGCGCGGTCCCGCCCCGGGCAGGGGCGCCCCGGTGCTGGCGCGCCCCGGTGCTCTCTCCGGAACTATTGGGCTATCTATGACCCAGACTAGAGTTCGCTAGAGAACGGCAGACTCTTCACCGGGCTGAGCGGGCTCTCCGGCCTGATCAGCCTCGCCGCCCGCGGCAGGCTTCCCGGCCGCAGGGCAGGCGGCCACGGCAGCAGCTCGCCGGTGACCGAATCGACGACCGCGGCCAGGACCGGCGGACGGCGCGGCTTGAGATAGACGGCGAACACGACCTCCGCGTCCCGGTCGCCCCAGCGGCCGGGGAACACCACGTACCGCCAGCAGAGCTCCCGCCACATGTCAGCGGGCACGTCGGCGGTGATCGCGCCAGCGTGCCTGCGCCACTGGGAACTCCTCCGCAGTGCGGCCAGCGTCCGCTCGGCAGGCAGCCTGCGCAGCTCGCAGGGCTCGGAGTAGCCCAGCCGCACCAGCCCTTCGCCCAGCTCCGGCGAGAGTGTCGCGATCAGCGCCAGTTCGGCCACCAGGATGCCCAGCACGCTAACGGCGGGCAGGCCGGGCTTGGGCAGCTGCAGCGGGCCCAGCCCGATGGTGGTCAGCGCCGCCACGGCGAGCAGCGCGGATCTGGCGAGGGTGCGCGCGCTGACCGGCGCGGTGCTGAGCTCACCGAAACATCCGCACCCCAGGTCAGGCCGGGTGTTGCGGAGTTCAAGCAGGGCGCAGGTGGCGACCATGAAGAGCACTGCCACGAGCAGCCGCACGGCGCTGGCCGGGGTACCCCTGCCGAGCCGCCCCACCGTAACGATGAGCCCGATTCCCAGGGCGAACTCGATGCCGCCCAGGAACATCGCGGCGGGGCGCCGCAGGTGTAAGGGGAACATCGCGGTGGGGCCCAGGGCGGCCGCCACTGTGCGAGTCCGCAGCACGCGGACCAGTTTCGCGAAGCAGCCGCCAAGGAGCATCGCGGACAGCAGCGGGATCTGCACGTCCGCGGCCGCGGTCAGCAGGGACATCAGTGGCCGATCGCGATCGTCGCATTGAAGCACCCGCGCTCCAGCTCGCCGCCCAGCGCCACGAAGCTCGCCATGCTGAGCTCGGCGATCCGGCCCCGGGGTGACGTTCCGCAGGTGAGGCACCGGTCATTGAACAGACGGGCGGCCGGCGCGCAGCCGGTGACGGGGAGCATGCACATGCTGGCCGTGCAGTCGTTACGGATCCGCAGCATGCTGCCCACCGACAGATAGGGCATCCGCACGAAACCGGGCGCCGCGCCTCCGGCCGGTTCCTCGGCGCATCCGGCGCCGGGGTCGAGGGCGGGATACGCGACACCGAGGACGCCGTACGGCTCGTCGAAGGGTTCCCGCCAGGTGGCCGAGCCGCTGATGGAATCGGGCACATGACCGCTCACCAGCGGCGGTGCCGGAAGCCTGCTGACCGGATAGGCGGGCTGCGAGGTCGCGGGCACGAGTGCCTCGAGCCAGTCCTCCCGGCGGAGCCCGATGACGTCGATGAGGTAACCGGGTTCGGTGTTCGGGAACCGGACCTGGATCCGGCTGGCCGCGCGGGGCGGCACCACGACGACCTCGCGGTCCCTGGTCGCGCCCACGTCGACCAGGAGCGTGCCGCGGTCGCGCTTGACGATCGTGCCTGTCACCCGCCCGATGTTGGCCCAGATGCGGTCTGCCACGTCGCGCCGCGACCGGTGCAGCCGGACGACGGCGAGGTCACCGGGATGCAGGCTGGCCGGATCCGCCGGCTGGCCGCGCCATGCGGTGGCGTCCGCGGTGAGCGAGAGCCGCATCTCAGTGGCGCCATGGCCGGTCACCAGGACCTGCGGGCTGACATCAAGGATGATGCCCATGACCGTGCGCGCCAGCTCGCCGGGCTCAGCGAATTCACTGCCGTGATAATGACCACCCTGGGACCCCAGGGCGCCGCCCTGATCATCCTCAGGCCGGAAGATGGCGGCCTTCAGCAGCCGCCGTCGCGCGATGCGCACGGCGGCAGACGTGCTCACGCAGCGATCGCAGCAGGTGCGGCCCCCGCGAACGTCGAGCATCGGCCCTCCCCGGGCGATGAGTCCCGCGTCACGACACTGCGTAACCGCGGCGCTGCCGTCAAGCGATTCGGCCGGCTTCAGGCCGATGGTCACGGATGTGCCCTTTGCGGCAGGACCGAAATTGCGCTCTCGGTCTGTCTATATTCAGGGCCCAGACTCGCCGTTACAACATCGAGCCGCTAGTCACGGGCGGTTTCGCGAGTACCGTTGAGGTGTGAGCGTGGGGGGCGATCACTTCGTCGGGAATGCGCGGGACAATGGCGCCAGCGTCCACGTGAACGGCGCCACGCGCCCGGTCTCCTGCGGGCAGCCGGGCCACCGGGCCTTCGATGACACCAGCTTCCGTGACTACGTGACAACGCGCGGCCCCGCGCTGCTTCGCGCTGCTTACCTGCTCACCGGAAACCGGGCCGACGCCGAGGATCTCGTCCAGGCCGCACTGGTCAAGACATACCTGGCCTGGAACCGGATCGAGGACCGGGGAGCATTGGACGGTTACGTCCGCCGGGCGATGATCAATACCCATATCTCCTGGTGGCGCCGCCGCAAGGTGGAGGAGTACCCCACCGATGAGGTCCCCGACCGGGCCGTCGATGATCACCCGGGCAACAGCGACCTGCAGGCGGCCCTGCGCCGCGCCGTCGACAGGCTGCCGGAGCGGATGCGGGCCGCGGTGGTGCTCCGTTACTACGAAGACATGACCGAGGCGGAGATCGCCGACGCGCTCGGGGTTAGCCTGGGAACGGTCAAGAGCACGGTCTCGCGCGCCGTGGCCAAGCTCCGCATCGATGCCGAGCTGCTCCCTGACTGAGGTCCGCGCGGCCGCGACAGTGACGTTTCGGCGCTGACATGGCACTATCCACCCAAAGACGATTCAGGCGTCTCTAGTGGGACGCTGAAGGATAGCCACAGCAGGAGGTTCTAGGGTGCGCAGCACGATGATGGACGTGCCGCTGACCGTTGCCGCGCTGATGCGGTACGGCGTGTCGGCCTTCGGTGACCGTGAGGTGGTCACCGCCACGGCCGACGGCCTGCGGCGCCAGACCTACGCCGAAACTGGCGCCAACGCGGCCCGGCTGGCCGGCGCCCTGCGCCAGCTCGGCATTGACGGCGACCAGCGGGTGGCGACCCTGATGTGGAACAACGCCGAGCACCTGGAGGCCTATCTGGCCATCCCGTCCATGGGTGCGGTGCTGCACACGCTGAACCTCAGGCTCGATCCTGACCACATCGGCTATATCGCCAGTCACGCCGGCGACGAGGCGATCATCGTCGACGGCACCCTGGTGCCGCTGCTCGCGGCGGTCCTCCCGCATGCGCCGGGCATTCGCCACGTGATCGTGGCAAGACCAGAAGACGTGACGGATGCCGCCGCGCTGGCCGAGCTTTCCCGCCAGTCTGTCCAGGTGCACTCCTATCCGGAGCTGCTCGCACCGCAGCCCGATTCGTTCAGCTGGCCTGATCTGGACGAGCGGTCGGCGGCCGCGATGTGCTACACGAGCGGGACCACCGGACGGCCGAAGGGCGTCGTCTACAGCCACCGGTCGATCTACCTGCACTCTATGGCCATCGCCATGGGCAACGTGTTCGCGATGTCGGAGCGGGACCGGGTGCTTCCCGTGGTGCCGATGTTCCACGCTAGCGCCTGGGGACTGCCGTACGCTGCGGTGCTGGCCGGAGCTGACCTGATCATGCCGGACCGGTTCCTGCATCCCGAGCCGCTGACAGCGCTGATCGAGGCGGAGCGGCCGACGCTGGCCGGGGGGGTGCCGACCATCTGGAACTCGGTGCTCACTCATGTCCGCGCGCACGGCGGGGACCTGTCGTCGCTCCGGAGCGTCCTGTGCGGCGGCGCGGCGGTGCCGCACGCGCTGCAGGAGGCGTATGAGAAGGAACTCGGCGTCCGGATCGTGCAGGCCTGGGGGATGACGGAGACCTCACCGCTCGGCAGCGTCGCGCACCCGCCGGCCGGCGTGCCCGACGCGGAGGCCTGGCGATACCGCGACACCGCGGGCCGGCTGATCTGCGCGGTGGACGGAAGACTGGTCGGCGACGGCGGAGCTGTCCTGCCGCACGACGGCGAGGCGGTGGGTGAGGTCGAGGTCCGCGGGCCGTGGATCACCGGGGAGTACTACAAAGACGACGACCCGGCGAAGTTCAGGGACGGGTGGCTGCGTACCGGGGACGTCGGGACCATCGACCGGCTTGGTTTCGTCACGCTCACCGACCGGGCCAAGGACGTGATCAAGTCCGGTGGCGAGTGGATCTCGTCAATGGAGCTGGAGAACGCGCTGATGGCGCATCCGGACGTAGCGGAGGCGGCGGTAATCGGCGTGTCCGACGAGAAGTGGGGCGAGCGGCCGCTGGCCACGGTCGTGCTGCGGGCGGGCGCCACGGTCACGGCGCCGGAACTGCGTGCCTTCCTCGGGGCCAAGATCCCGCGCTGGCAGCTGCCAGAACGCTGGTCGTTCATTGCCGAGGTGCCGAAGACCAGCGTCGGCAAGTTCGCGAAGACACGGATCCGCGACGCCTACGCCAAGGGCGACTACGAGGTCATCGAGGCGAGGTGAACCCGGGCCTGCCGCCTGCCGCGACCTGGATTCGTTATAGGTAAGCCCTGGCGCTTTAGCCGGCCGGAGTCAGCTCCTCGTACCTGCGCACCGGCGGCCCTGCGGGAGCAGTTACCTCATCCGCTGGCTCAGTGATAGAGGCTGGCATCAGCTTTCCGCCCGGCACGGCGGCGGCCTCGCCGGACCGGTCGGCAGACTCGCCCGAGCCAAGCTCGGCCGCCGGGTCTCTGGTCACAGGGCAGGACATGCAGCGCGGGCCCCCGCGAAGACTGAGTAGCTCACTGCCCGGCACCCGGATCACTTCGATGCCCGCGGCCTCAAGCCGGGCGTTCGTCTCGACGTTGCGCTCGTAGCAGACGGCCAGGCGGTTGCCGAGGGCCAGCGCGTTCCCGGCGTCGTCCCACTGCTTTCTCGGTGCGGAGAGCGGATCCAGCCCGGTGTCGATGACCTTGAGCTGAGGTATGCCCATCGCCTGCGCAGCCGCTTCGAGGAACGGTTGTGGCCGCGAGACTCGCATGCCATCTGCGCGCGGCGTGATGGTGTGCGCGGTCAGCGTGAAGGCCAGGGCTGGGTACATGATCACGGTGTCCACATCGATCACCGTGCAGACGTTGTCAAGGTAACCGGTCGCCTCGCGCTGCTCGATCGGGACCGCGAGAACTGTGTGCGCCAGGCCAGCGTCAAAGACGCTCCGGGCGAGGCGCTCAACGCCCGCGGCGGTTGTCCTGGCGCCCACGCCGACAGCAACCACGCTCGGAGCCAGGAGGAGCACGTCACCGCCCTCGACATGCTCAAGGTGCGGCCAGTAGAGGCACTTGGTCCCGGCGAACCTAGGGTGATGCTCGTAGATCACCTGGATCAGCTGGGCCTCCCTGCTGCGCCCTGGCGCGGCCAGGCTGGCGACGGCGACCCGGTCGCTGATCCAGAAGCTGGAATCCCTGCAGAACATCAGGTTGGGAAGCGGATCGATGACGAAGTCGTGCCGGCCGAGCAGCTCGAACACAACGCCCTGGCCCGTCCTCAGCTCACTGGGCGTCAGTCCGGCGATCAGGACCTCGGCGAGGACCTCGGGGTCGAGGTCGCCAAGGTAGCTCTGGAGGCGGCAGCGCAGCTCATCGCCGAGTGTCACATCACGCAGGACTGAGGCGATCGCTTCATCCCGGGCAGGCTGGTACTCCAGGACGTCCTGCAGCAGCTCTGTCACGTACAGGACTTCCACATCATGTTCGCGAAGCGCATGGGTGAAGATGTCATGTTCCTGCTGGGCGCGGCCGACCCAGGGCAGCGCCTCAAACAGCAGCAAGTCCCGGTTCCGCGGGGTGATTCTCCTCAGCTCAAGGCCTGGCCGGTGGACAAGCACCGTTCGGAGCGTGCCAATTTCGCTGTCGACGCCGTGCGTATAGCTCACGCTGCCCCCCCGCAGTCATCGCGTCCCGCCGCGATGGCCCCCTGTGAGGGAGTATCACCAGTTCAGGGTCTCATTACGCATGACGCTAGCTATTCGTGCTGATGCCGCTCACGGCGGGCAGCCGGCTGCAGGGCGAACTGCCTCACCCGGTGTCGACGGCTCGGGGCTGCGGGCTAGGCCTGGGCTAGGCCCGGACCGAGAACTCAGTCGCGGCCAGCCCCCGGCCGCCGCCCCGGATCTCGAAGCCGGCTTCGACGTTCAGCCACCACCAGCTCGGGCGGATCCAGCCCATGCGCTCGGAGTAGGCGATCAGCGGAGCGAGTCTCAGGTTCGTCAGTCCGTCGAGGGGGCGGACCCTGCGGAACTGGATGTAGTTCCAGGTCGTGCCGGTGTGGTGATTCGCTATCCAGTGGGCGACGTAATACCGCACGCCGCCCACCGTCGCGATCCGCGTGCTGTCCAGCGGCCACTTGCCGCGGAGCCACACCATCAGTTCGGCACCGTTGGCCTGGCCGGTGGTCATCCTGCGGGTGGCGAACCATAGGTCGTAGGCAGCGTTCCAGCTGCCGACTGAGTCGCCCACAGTATGGAAGGTGCTGACCGGGCCGCGGATGGCCGATGTCCTGGCTGGCAGGGCCGCCCCCGGAGTGCACAGTCCCCAGGAGCAGCCGTAAAGCTCGTAAGGGAA
>ODAK010005036.1_pt1 | contig 13458 bp, 19 predicted proteins | sample 1539591 | NCBI WGS metagenome assembly ODAK01 (sample SAMEA3539303, study PRJEB22396) | soil metagenome | biome: tundra; feature: field; material: soil | place: USA | collected 2010-05 | depth 0.15 m | reverse complement strand
TCTACACGAAACCCACTTGAACGACCTGCAAGAATGCCAGAAGTTTTCTGGATACAGCCGACGTCGAGGTGCACCAGGTCGACATCAATCGCGAGCCGCCGACGCGTGAGTTCCTCGAGAAGCACATCGATGCCGCGAAGTTTCTCGACTTCGTGAGCACGCGCAGCCCGGTGTTCAAGGAGCGGCCGCTGCCGAAGTCGAAGAAGGAAGCGATCGCGATGATGATGGAGAACCCGAACCTGATCAAACGGCCGATCCTGATTCAGGGCGCGAAGGTGACGTTCGGGTTCGATAAAGAGGTGTACGGGAAACTAAAATGAGCTCGGATCTGCGGGTCGGCACATCGGGCTGGAACTATCCGTCCGGCCGCGGCACCTGGAACGGCGTGTTCTATCCGCCGGCGCGCGGGCGCGCAAAGGGGTTCGACGAGCTCTCGTTCTACGCCGAGCACTTCAACACCGTCGAAGTGAACTCGACGTTCTACGGCCAGCCGCGCGCGGACGTCTGCCGCGCGTGGGCCAACCGCACCCCGGCCGGCTTCGAATTTTCGGTGAAGCTCTATCAGAAGTTCACGCACCCGCGGATGTTCAAGGAGACGCTGACGCGCCGGCTGCCTGGCGATGCCGCGCCAGACGATCCGCTGCTCGACGCGCTCGCGCGGCCCAACCAGGCGGACCTCGACGCGTTCCGCGCCGGCATCGAGCCGCTCGCCGCCGCCCGCAAGATGGGCGCGCTGCTCGCGCAGTTTCCGCCCAGCTTCAAGGACACGCCCGCCGCGCGCGACTACCTCGCCGATCTCATGCGTGCGTTCGGCGCGTATCCGGTGGCTGTGGAGCTGCGTCATCGCAGCTGGAGCGACGCGATCGGCGACACGCTCGCGCTCCTGAACACGTTCGGCGCCGCGTGGGTGCAGATCGACGAGCCGAAATTCAGGTTCTCGATCAGGCAGAACTATCTGCCGAACGTGAAAGGCTTCTACTACATGCGGCTCCACGGGCGGAACGTCGAGAAGTGGTGGAGCCACGAGAAAGCCGAGGACCGCTACGACTATCTCTACTCGGGCGAAGAGCTCAAGGAATTCTCAGAAACCGCGGACGCCGCGCGGCAGCTGGTGAAGAAGGTGTATCTCTACACCAACAACCACTTCTCGGCGAAGTCGGTCGCCAACGCCGCGATGATCAAGAAGCAGCTCGGCGAGTCGCTCGAAGGCGAGTATCCTCCGGAGTTTGTGGCGCGGTATCCGGCGCTGGCGGGCGCGGTGAAGGCGATGCCCGTGCGAAGCCGGGCCGCTAGCGACATGCTGGATTGACGACTCACTTGCAATCCGTGTCGATCGGCTCGACGTCAAAGGTGCCCGTCCTGCTCGGCGGCCCCTCCGTGCCGCCAGCTTCTGCCTGCACATACCAGTGCCATCCGGTTAACGCTGCGGTGTATGAATTGTTGCTGAGTCGGTAGGCGGGTAATTTGATGCCCTTCAGATCGATGACAGGAATCGTGGCAGTGTCTTGTTTCACATACAGGTGATAACTCGTTGCGCCAGGGACGTCAGACCACGCGAAGTCCCACGTCATCGGATCGCTCTGGTTCAGACAGCCGTTGTCGAGGAGAGCAAAGTCGACCGGCGACACGAGTGTCGGTGACGCGAGACTCGGCGACGTCGCGCCGCCGCATCCACAGAGGATAATGGTTCCTGCGATGAACGACCTTCGCCAAGACATAACCACCTCTCTGTAGTATTTACGCTCGAGCCCTTCAGAACATTTCCGCCGACCACACCCAAGGCGTGTAGTTTTTCGAGACATCTCGTCATAGACGAGGTGGCAGGCGACGCGACGCGCGCAAGCCCAGTCCTTACTGTCCCAGATACATTCTTCTGATCACATCGCCGACTTGCAGACGCTCGAGCACTTCGTCGCCGGAAATGACGTGACCGAAGACGGTGTACTTGCCGTTCAAGTCCGGACGGTCGGCGAGCGTCACGTAGATCTGGCTATCGGCCAGCGCGGGGAGACCCGTGTGCGCGACGCCGACGGCGCCCTTCGTGTGCAGACGCTTCTTCGTCATCTCCGAAATCCCGATCGGCGTCCCGCTCGACGCGGCCACGCCTCTCCCCCAGTCGCCCTGCCGGCTCACGTCGCGCGATTGGGGATCGCCCCACTGCACGACGAATCCCGGCAGCGCGCGATGGATGCGCTGACCGTCGTAGAACCCGCGCCGTACGAGCTCGAGAATGTGCGCGACGGTCTTCGGCGCGTCGTTCGGATACGTCTCGAACTCGAAGACACCCTTCGTCGTTTCGACGACGACGATCGGGCCGGCGCCGAGGGTTTGCGCGCGCAGGTGCGGCATCATCAGGCCGCACGAAAGCAGCAGTGCGGCGATCGTCACGGCCCAAACCACGCTATTGCGCATGTTCCTTTGACACCTGCGTCACACCGACCTGCGAGCAGTATGGCCGAATCGCGCACGCGCCGCAGCGCGGATACACGGGACGGCACACGTTCTGGCCCCACGTCACCAGATACAGGTTGATGTACGGCCACCAGCGCGCCGCCGTCGCAGCGTAGAGCGCCTGCTCGGTCTCGTCCGGCGTCCGCGTCTTCACCCACCCCAGGCGGTTCGAGATGCGGTGCACGTGCGTGTCGACGCAAATGTTCTCGAGGCTCTTGAACGCGAGGATCAGCACCAGGTTCGCCGTCTTTCGGCCGACGCCAGGCAACATCAACAGCTCCTCCAGCGTCTTCGGCACGTGGCCGCTGAAGCGGTCCACGAGCATCCGGCACGTCGCCTTTACGTGCCGGGCCTTGTGACGATAGAAGCTGACGGGATAAATCAGCTTCTCGATCCGCTTCACGGTGAGCCTCGTCATCGTCCTCGGCGTGCGCGCGACCTTGAACAACCGCGTCGACGCGGCGAGCGTCGTCGCATCCTGCGTGCGTGCGGAAAGCAGCGTGGCGATCAGGACCTGAAACGGATCTCTTTCCTGGCTGTTGGAGATCTTCTCGACGGCGGGCAGCTCGAGGCCATCGATCTCGCGGGCCAGCACGCGCATGATGGGAAGGAGGTGCTTGGCTTTCATGCGACTGGCGTCAGGGCCGGCTTCCCGCTCAACACTGCGATGACGTTCCGGACGGCGAGATCGGCCATCGCCGTCCGCGTCTCGGTGGTCGCGCTGCCGAGGTGCGGCACGAGGAGCACGTTTTCGAGCGCCAATAGATCAGGATGGATGGCTGGCTCGTGTTCGTAGACGTCGAGCGCCGCGCCGGCGAGGAGATGCTCCCGAAGCGCCCAGGCGAGCGCCGCTTCGTCGACGATCGGCCCGCGCGAGGTGTTGATCAGATACGCCGACCGCTTCATCCGCGTCAGCGCCTTTTTGTCGATGAGATGCCGTGTCTCCGGCGTCAGTGGCACGTGCAGCGACACGACGTCCGAGGTGTTCCAAAGCTGATCGAGTGACAGCGGATGGGCGTCAGGCAGCTGCGTCGTGCCGCGCGCCGCGTACGCGACGCGCATGCGGAACGCCGACGCACGCGCGGCCACCGCGCGGCCGATTCTTCCCACGCCGACGAGGCCGAGCTGCTTGCCCTGCAGCTCCGTGCCGAGCATGAAGCCGAGCCCCCAGCCTTTCCACTCGCCCCGGCGCACGACGCGCTCCCCTTCCGACAACCGCCGCGTGATCGCGAGAATCATCGCCCATGTGAAATCGGCGACCGACTCGGTCAGCACGTCCGGCGTGTTGGTGACCACGATGCCGCGCGAGCGCGCGTAGGCGACGTCGACGTTGTCGTACCCGACGGCGACGTTGGCGATGATCTTCAGCTTCGGGGCGGCGTCGATGGCCGCCCGGTCGATCGTGTCGGTCAGCAGGCAGACGAGCGCATCTGCGTCGGCCAGACGCGCCCGCAGCTCACCTGGGGCAATCGCGGTGTCGCCGGCGTAGAGGTCGACCGATCCGATGGCGTGGAGCTTGGCAAGAACCGAGGACGGGAGCTTGCGGGTGACGAGAACGTTCAAAGTCCGTACGAGAGGCAGTACCCGCAGTGATTGCAGCGGACGGCCCGCTCGATCAGGCAGGCGCCGTCGCCATCGCCTCCGCGCGCGAGCGGCAGGAGGACCTGGCTGGCGTGGCGGGCGTCGAACGGCGTCGGCGGTGGCGGGAGTACGCGCGACGGGATGGCGTCCCCAGGGTGCCCAGCGTGGCCCGTGTGGCCCCTGTGGTCAACGTGCCGCGCGATCGCGTCGCGCACGAGCGCCCGCAGTTCCTGATCAGAGACTTCCATCGAATTCCACTTCGTCAATAATCCCGATGATGGCGGCATCCACCGGCGCCGCCTTCTTGCCGAGCGCTTCGCCCGCCGCGCGCCCTTCGAGAACGACGAGCACTTTTTCATGCACGCCGGCGCCGACGCCGTCCACGGCCAGCAGCGCCGTCCCGCGCGGCGTGTCGTCCATGTTCAACGGCTGCACGAGCAGCAACTTCGCGCCCTCGAACTTCCGATGCTTCTGGGTCGCTACGACCGTCCCAATCACTCTGGCAATCTGCATTTGATAATTACCCGATTGCCAGATTACCCAATGACCCGATTCACGATCTCTCCACGGTCCAGTGATCGACGATCCCGACGATGCCGGCGTCCACGGGCGGCTCGGCGGGATAGAACGGAAAGCTGGCCTCTTTCCCGCGCACGAAAAACACTTCCTCGCCGACGCCAGCGCCCACCGCGTCGACGGCGACGAGCGGCCGGCCGGCCGGCTCGCGCTCGGGCGTCAGCGGCTGGACGACGAGCAGCTTGATGCCGACGAGGTTCTCGTCTTTCCTCGTCATCACGACGTCGCCGATGACGCGCGCCAGCTGCATCTATTCGTTCATCTCCACCTGGTCGACGATGCCGATGATGGCGGCGTCAACCGGGCAGTCTTTCAGGCCGGACGCCATGCGGGCCGAGCTGCCGCTGACCACCAGTACCGTCTCGCCGACGCCGGCGTCCACCGTGTCGACGGCGACGAGGTAATTGCCTTCCGCCTTGCCGCGGGGATCAGCCGGCCGCACGATCATCAGTTTGTTGCTGACGAGGCGGGCATCCTTGCGGGTGGCCACCACGGTCCCCACGACTTTGCCGAGGAGCATGCGGCGTTACGCCTTCGAGGTCGTGGCTTTGCCGATCGGCAGCACGTCCTCGAGGTTCGTGTGCGGACGCGGAATGACGTGCACGGACACGAGCTCGCCCACCCGCCGCGCGGCCGCGGCGCCTGCGTCGGTCGCCGCTTTCACCGCCGCGACGTCGCCGCGCACGATCGCGGTGACGTATCCCGCGCCGATCTTTTCCCAGCCGACCAGCGTGACCTTCGCGGCCTTGACCATCGCGTCAGCGGCCTCGATCATCGCGACCAGCCCCTTCGTTTCGATCATCCCAAGCGCCTCGCCCATTACTGTCTCCTCATTTATTACTTTGCGGCGGGGCCCCACCCCCGCCGCGTGTGCCTTCGCGCGCTTTTCGCGCGCTCGGCATTGGCTTCAGCGACTTTCCGCCTAGTCAACATTTCCGGCTAACGCAGGTTCCTGATCGCGTCCTCGATGAGCGCGGAGAGTTCGCGGTATGTTAACCGAATTTCGGCTTCGTCACCCGTATTGCCTGAGGGCACCAGACGCCGGCCGCTGCCTGACGGCGCCTGCACCACCTGGCACGTGGCGCCGTCCGCGATAGTGGCGCCAGGGGCGCCCGGTCCGCCGGCAGGCGGATCGTCACAAATCGCCGCCGGCGCCGCGATGCCGTAGGTGCCGCGCAGCCGTTGCAGCCGCATCACCTCCTCGCGCGACAGGAGGTTCTCGCCGCCGAGCATTCGCGCCACGAGGCTGATCTGCGCGAAATGCTCGATCGTCTCCATCTTGAAATAGGCGGAAAAGAGATCGCCGCCCACCGTCAGCGCGCCGTGATTGGCGAGCAGCATCCCGTCGTGCGCCTTGATGTACTGTCGGACCGCCGCCGGCAGTTCGGTCGTCGACGGTGTCGCGTACGCCGCGATCGGCACGCTGCCGAGCGTCGTCACCACCTCGGCGAGCACGGCGCGATTGAGCGGGATGCCCGCGACCGCGAAGCCGGTCGCCGTCGGCGGATGCGCGTGCACGACGGCCTGCACGTCCGCGCGCTGGCGATACACCTCCAGGTGCATCAGCATCTCGGACGACGGATCGCGATCGCCCTGAATCTTCTTTCCGTCGAGATCGGTGACGCACATCATGTCGGGCGTCATGAATCCCTTGCACACGCTCTTGGGCGTCATCAGCAGCCGATCCGCTCCGAGCCGGACGCTGATGTTCCCGTCGTTCGACGCCGTATACCCCCGCGCGTACATGCGCCGGCCGACCTCGACGATGTCGGCGCGCAGCGAAGACTCGGTGCTCATGCAGTACGGGCCCGGTACTTATCGCGGCAGTTGGTGGAACAAAAATACACGCGGCGCGATCCGTCGGCGAGCGTCACCGCCTGGCCGGGCAGGATGAACGTACCGCACACCGGATCCCGCACCATGTGCGTGCCGCGCTGAGGCGTCGTGCCGGGCGGCCGCCCCGACAGCCCTTCGAGAATCCCGTCGAAGGCGCGCCAGAACGTGCGGGCGATGAAGACGAAGAGGAGCAGGACGAGCGCGAGGCGGATCATCACGCACCAGGCTTTTGCGCCGGCCCGCCCATCGCCGGATGCGCCGAGCGCAGGCTGTCGAGCGCGCGCTTGGCGGCCTGCCCCTCGGGACTATCGGGCGCGATCTGCACGACCTGCTGCCAGGCCTGCACGGCGCCGTCGAGGTCCTGCTTGCCGAACGCCTTGACGATACCGACGTTCAGCAGCGTCTTGGTGTGTTTCGGTTCGAGCTGCAGCGATCGAGCGAACTGTTCGAGCGCCTTGTCCGGCTGATTCGTGTAGTAGTAGCTCACGCCGAGATCGGTGCTCACGTTGGGATCGTTCGGCGCCAGCTTCACCGCCTCGGCGTACCACTTGATCGCCTCGTCGTACCGCTCGGCGTCGAAGTACAGGTTACCGAGCTGCGCGCGCGGCGCCGCATTCGAAGGCTCGCGCGAGGCGACAGAGGTGAGCGCCTGGACCTGCGCCTGGTCGAGCACGGGCGCGGGAGTGGCCGGCGCGTTCGAGGCCGGCGCGGCGGATGTCGTCTGCGCCGCCGCCGCCGCGGCCGGGTGCGGCGTCTGCTGCGCCTGTTGCGCGCCGATGACCCAGCCGGCGACCAAGCCGAACGCGACGCCCGCGACTGCGAAGGCGATGGACTCTGATTTCATGGGGTTATCACGCGATCATAGCATCACCCGCGCGCTCGGGCGGCGGGCGCCAGCACGTCCAGATATTCGCGGACGACCTTCGAGAGGCCCACAAACAACGCGCGCGCGATCAGGGCATGGCCGATGGACACTTCGTCGAGAAACGGCAGGTCGCGGAAGATGACGAGGTTCTCGAGGTCGAGGTCGTGGCCGGCGTTGACGCCGAGGCCCAGCGAGTGTGCGAGCCTCGCCGCCTCCACATAAGACTCGAACGAGCGGCGCGCCGCGTCGGCGCCGCGCTCGAACGCGCGCGCGTACGGCTCGGTGTACAGCTCCACGCGATTGGCGCCGGCCGACGCCGCCCATCGGATCGGATCAGGGCTCGCGTCCACGAACAGGCTGACGCGCACGCCAGAGGCGCGAAGCCGACTGACGACGGCCGGCATGCGATCGGTGTCGGGACCCGGCTGCCAGCCGGCCTGGCTGGTCACTTCCCCCGGCACCACCGGCACGAGCGTGCACTGATCGGGCCGCACGGCCTCGACGAGATCGAGCAGCTCCGGCCGCGGATCGCCTTCGATGTTGTACTCGACGTGAGGCGTACGACCGCCGAGCGCGCGGGCGATCTGCCGGACATCCTCTGGCGTGATGTGGCGGCGGTCGGCGCGCGGGTGCACGGTGATACCCGGAGCGCCCGCGGCCACGCACGCCTCAGCCGCTTCCACGACGCTCGGCATGCGCCCTCCGCGCGCGTTGCGCAGCGTCGCGACCTTGTTCACGTTCACTGACAGGCGGATCATCTACCCGAGGTGCTTGTTGACCGCGTCCACGATCTCCTGCGCCCAGGCCTGGATCTCGTGTTCGTGTTTGCCTTCGAGCATGACGCGCAAGAGCGGCTCGGTGCCCGAGTAGCGCACGAGCAGCCGGCCCTGGCTCCCTTGGCCATTCACGCGCGCCTCGACTTTGGCGATCGCCGACGCGACCGCGGGGACCGACGCGAGGTCGACCTTCTCCCGCACGCGCACGTTCAAGAGCACCTGCGGATAGCTGACGAGATCGGCGGCGAGATCGGCGAGCGTCCGGCCGCTGAGCGCCACCGTGCGCAGCACGTTGAGCGCGGTGCACAGGCCGTCGCCGGTGAACAGATACTCGGAGAAGACAATGTGGCCCGACTGTTCGCCGCCCAGCGACAGCCCGCGCGTCAGCATTTCTTGCATCACGTACTTGTCGCCGACCGGGCACCGCACCAGCTCGATGCCGAGTGCCCGCAGCGCGAGCTCCAATCCGATGTTGCTCATCACGGTCGCGACAATCGCCTGCCCCTTGAGACGCCCTTCCCGCTGGAGCTGCCGCGCACACATGAAGAGGACGGCGTCGCCGTTCACCACCTGGCCGCGGTGATCGATGAAGATCGCGCGATCGCCGTCGCCGTCGAACGCGACGCCGGCCTGACACCCGCGCTCAACGACGACCTTCGCCAGACGCTCGGGATGCGTCGATCCGCAATTGAGGTTGATGTTCCGGCCGTCGGGCTTGTCGTCGATGACGACGGTGTCGAAGCCGAGCTCCGCGAAGAGCATCGGCGCCACGGTCGTCGTCGCCCCGTTGGCGCAGTCCACGGCAAGCTTGAAGTGCTTCAGCCGGGATGCTTCCGGAAACACGGCGCGCAGGTGCTCCAGATACGCCCCGACGAGATCGGCGCGCGGCACGGGCCCGGCATCGCCGCTCCCCGCGCTCCATGACGTGTCGGCGACAATGGCTTCCAGCTCGCGCTCGACGCGCTCGGTGAATTTCTCGCCGCGGCCCGAGAAGACCTTGATGCCGTTGTCTTCGAACGGATTGTGCGACGCCGAGATGACGACGCCGGCGTCGTATCCGGCCGTACGCGTCAGGTAGGCCACGGCGGGCGTCGGCACGACGCCGGCGCTCGTCACGGTCGCGCCTTCCCCGGACGCCCCGCGCGCGAGCTCGGCTTCAATCCATTCGCCCGACTCGCGTGTGTCGCGCCCGACGAGCAGCCGCGGCGCGTCGGTCCCGTGCGGCAACGCGCGCACGAGCGCCGCGCCGAACCTTCGCACCGTCGGCCGATCTAGCGGATAGCGGCCCGCGGTGCCGCGCACGCCGTCGGTCCCGAAGAGACGCGGCAACGATTCAGTTCTTGCCACTGGCAATGCGCACCTGGATGGTCGCCGGGTCGATGCGCGTCACGCCCGCTTCACGCGAGGCGTCGGCTCGCACCGTCAGCGTGTAGCGCCCGGCTCCGAGGCCCGCCACGTCGACGTACACCTTCACCTCGTCGGCCCCGATACTGGCGAGCCCGTCGCGGCTGCCCCGCAGGCTGACGTTCACGACCGAGGGAACCGCGTCCGCGGCGAGCGCCCGCCCGAGGTTCTGCACGTGCACGGGCAAATCGTGAAGCGTCCGCTCGATCGGAGCCGGGACGATTTCAACGGTGACCCTGGCCGAGCGCGCGCTCTTGAGACGCAGCGCGGGATCGAGCAGGCCGACAGTGACGGTGTCGGTGACCGGCGCGTTGGCGCCGGCGACCGACACCGGTTCGGTCAGCGCTTCCGTCGCTCGATCGACCGCGCTCTCGGGTCCGACCACGTCGACGCTGGCGGGATCGGCGTACCACGCGCCGACGGCATAGCCCGGCGCCGGCTTTCCATCAATCGCCGGACGAACCCGGACGGTTCCCGTTTTCGAATGTTCGAACGCTATCGTGATCGTGCCGGGGTTGATTTGGACGACCTCGATCCCGAACGGGGCGCGCACCTGATCGGGCGTCAGATGAAACAGCCGGTTGCCGACGTGCGCGCCGCGCAAGTCGAGGACGGCGACGATGTCGCCCGGCGAGATGCGCGCGAGCGCCCCCGAGGATCCGCGCACGCGGACATCAATGGTCGCCGCCGGCTCGCCCTGCAGCTCCAGGCCCGCGGGAAACTGCTGGAGCTCGAGCGGCACGCGGAGGCCGCGCTCGACGGTCTCTTCGCCGGACACGACCATCCACAGGGACACCGCGAGGCCGAGCGACAGCAGCTTGAGTCCGAAATGACGAAACGGCCAGATCGTCCGCATGTCCTTTTACGTATACGAGAGCCGCGAATCCCGCTTGCGACCGGCGGCACGGCGTTGCAGCACGAGCGATCGCAGCCGCGCGCGCAGCCCGTCGGCGTCGAGGCCGCGTTCGATCTGGCCGTCGGCCACGACCGACACGATTCCGGATTCCTCCGAAATCACGATCGCGACCGAATCATTTTCTTCCGTGAGACCGATCGCCGCCCGATGCCGCGATCCGAGCTCCTTGCTGAGCCTCGGGTTGACCGTCAGCGGCAGGAAACAGGCTGCGGCGGCCACGCGATCATCCTGCACGATGACCGCGCCGTCATGGAGCGGTGACGAGGGTTGAAAAATGCTCAACAGCAGATCGTACGTCAACAAGGCGTCGAGCGGAATGCCCCCTTCGATGTAGTTGCGCAAGCCGATCTGGCGCTCGAGGGCGATGATGGCGCCGATGCGCTGCGACGACAACATGCTCGCGGCCACGACCAGTTCCTCGATGGATTCCTCGGCGGACTCCGGCTTGGCGAAATACCGGAAGAACGGCGCGCGGCCCAGGTGCGCGAGCGCGCGGCGGATGTCGGACTGGAAGAGCACGATGACCGCGAAGACGAGATAGCCGACCATATTGCGGATCAGCCAGTTGACCGTCTCGAGGTGCTCCCACCGCGATCCGTAAAAGAGCGCCACGAGCACGCCGCCGCCGAGCGCCATCTGCACGGCGCGGGTGCCGCGGATCAGCTTGAGCAGCTCGTAGATCAGCACCGACACCACGAGGATGTCGACGAGATCCCACCAGTCGATGGGAGGACGGCGGAGAAAGGCGGTCAGCCAGATCATCAGTCGTCAGTCCCCAGCCGCGTCATGAATGCGATCGGCGGTGCGCACCACTTGCACCATCTCGGCGACGGCGTGCACGCGCACGATGTGCGCGCCGGCCAGGACGGCGGCGGTCACCGCCGCCGCGGTGCCCCAGTCGCGCTCGGGCGCGGGACGCTCGCCGATCGCGTCGCGCATGAACGACTTGCGCGATGGCCCGACGAGAATCGGCCTGTCGATGAGCGCGGCCAACTGCGGGAGCCTAGCCAGCACACCATAGCTGTGCGCTGCCTGTTTGGCAAACCCGATGCCCGGGTCGACGATCATGCGGTCGAGCGGCATCCCGGCCTCGGCGGCGGCCCTCAGGCTTACGCCGAGCTCGGCCGCGATCTCGCCGATCAAGTCGTCGTACACCGCTTCGGCGTACATCGTCTTGGAGCGGCCGCGGGTGTGCATCACGATGAGCGCGGCACCGAGGCGGGCGACCACGCCAGCCAGCGCCGGATCATAACGTAACCCACTCACGTCGTTAACGATGGCGGCACCGGCCTCAATCGCCGCGCGCGCCACGTCGGCCTTGTATGTGTCGATCGACACGGGAATCTTCAGGCGGCCGGCGAGACCAAGCACGACCGGGAGCACGCGCGCCAGCTCGTCGCCAGCCGACACCGGCTCGGCGCCCGGCCGGGTGGATTCGCCGCCGATGTCGACGAGGTCGGCGCCGTCGGCTTCCATGCGCAGCGCCGCGTCAATCGCGCGAGAGGGGTCGGTGAGGTGAGAGGCGTCGCCAAAGGAGTCGGGCGTCACGTTGACGACGCCCATCACCAGGCAGCGCCCGCCGAGATGGAGCGCTCCGTTGCGTGGAAGCGGGACGGTGTAGACGCGGCGCGCGGGAGTTTACTCCTGCGCGAGCGGTTTGGGGAGCGCGACGAGCGGCGTGCGCTCTTTCTGACGCGGGCGCGCTTCGTCCCCGTCGCTGTTCACGGGGACGGCGGTCCGCGCGGCGACCGGCGGCAGATCTTCGAGCGGGAGGCCGGCCGCGAGGCGCGTGACCTGCTCGGCGTCGAGCACTTCGCGCGCGAGCAGCGCGTCGGCAATCTTCACCAGCGTGTCCTTGTGTTCGGAGAGCAGCCGGTGCGCGCGCTGGTAATTGTCGGTGACGAAGCGCTTGACCTCCTGGTCGATCTTGAGCGCCGTATCCTCGCTGTAATCCTGGCGCTGCGCGATCTCGCGGCCGAGGAAGATCTGCTCTTCCTTCTTCCCGAAGGTGAGCGGCCCCATCGCGTCGCTCATGCCCCACTCGCACACCATCTTGCGCGAGAGCTCGGTGGCGCGCTCGAGGTCGTTGCCCGCGCCGGTCGTCAGGCTGTCCATCGTGATCTCCTCGGCGATGCGTCCGCCGAGCAGGATCGCGATCTGATCGCTCAGGTAATCGCGCGAGTAGTTGTGCTTCTCGTCGGCCGGGAGCTGCTGGGTGGTGCCGAGCGCCATGCCGCGCGGGATGATCGTCACCTTGTGGATCGGATCCGCGAAGGGCAGCAGCACCGTGAGGAGCGCGTGGCCCGCCTCGTGAATCGCGGTGACGCGCTTCTCGGCGTCGCTGATGATCATCGAGCGGCGCTCCGATCCCATCAGCACTTTGTCTTTCGCGAACTCGAAGTCGTGCATGCGCACGACCTTCTGGTTGTAGCGGGCGGCGTTGAGCGCCGCTTCGTTGACCAGGTTCGCCAGATCCGCGCCGGAGAAGCCGGCCGACCCGCGCGCCAGCACCGCAATCTCCACATCGTCGGACATCGGAATCTTGCGCGTGTGCACGGAGAGGATGCCCTCGCGTCCCCTCACGTCCGGCCGGTTGACGACGATCCGGCGATCGAATCGGCCGGGGCGCAGGAGCGCCGGGTCGAGCACGTCGGGCCGGTTGGTCGCCGCGACGAGGATGACGCCTTCGTTCGACTCGAAGCCGTCCATCTCGACCAGGAGTTGATTGAGCGTCTGCTCGCGCTCGTCATGTCCGCCGCCCAGACCCGCGCCGCGATGGCGGCCGACGGCGTCGATCTCGTCGATGAAGACGATGCACGGCGCGTTCTTCTTGCCCTGCTCGAACAAATCGCGCACGCGCGACGCGCCGACGCCGACGAACATCTCGACGAAATCCGAACCACTGATCGAGAAGAACGGCACGTTGGCTTCGCCGGCGACCGCGCGCGCGAGCAGCGTCTTGCCCGTGCCTGGCGCGCCCATGAGCAGGACGCCCTTGGGGATGCGTCCGCCGAGCTTCTGGAACTTCTGGGGCTCACGCAGGAACTCGATGA
>ODAK010005035.1_pt1 | contig 13461 bp, 16 predicted proteins | sample 1539591 | NCBI WGS metagenome assembly ODAK01 (sample SAMEA3539303, study PRJEB22396) | soil metagenome | biome: tundra; feature: field; material: soil | place: USA | collected 2010-05 | depth 0.15 m | reverse complement strand
CTATCTGCAGCGTTTTGCCGACTGGATCGACCACGCGCCATCGCGGGCGTCGTGCCAGCCGGTCAGCAACTACAAAGGGGCTGTCAGCACAGCGTGCAAGCTGGTCTTTGTCGCTGGGCACGGCACGTTTCGCGGGACCGAACAAACACTCAAGTCAAGGGCAAGTTGGGTCGTGAGATCACCATCGAACAGGGTAAGGAAAGCGGCACGCATCGCGATGATCAGTGGCAGGATCGCGTCGATCGGCGGGCAAGCCTGCCGATCGACGCCCTCACGTCCAACGTCTCGAGGGGCAGGTAACCCCCCAGGGGATGCCCGTCAAATCATCGCTCCATGCGCTCTCCGTCCTGCGGTCGCTCTCGGCCGCGCGCCTCGGCGCCGCCAGTCGGCCCGCGCCTGACGAGACGCTGCAAGACTCGCTACAGGATCTGCGACAAAAAGGCCCGCGTCCTCTCTTTGCTCGGCCGGTCGAACAGTTCCGCCGGCGGACCCGACTCCACGATCACGCCGCCATCGGTGAAATAGACGTCGTCCGCAATCTCCCGCGCGAAGCGCATCTCGTGGGTCACCAGGACGCAGGTCATGCCCTCCTGCGCGAGCGCCTGGATCGTATTGAGCACCTCTTTGACGGTCTCGGGATCGAGGGCCGCCGTCACTTCGTCGAAGAGCATGACCTCGGGCCGCATGGCAAGCGATCGAGCGATCGCCACCCGCTGCTGCTGTCCGCCCGAGAGCTCGCCCGGATAGGCGTTCTGTTTCGCGGAGAGCCCGACCTTGGCGAGCAGCGTAACGGCGCGTGCATGCACCTCGTCCTTGTCTTCCTTGAGAACATGGATCGGAGCCATCATCACGTTCTGCAGTGCGGTCTTGTGCGGAAACAGGTTGTACTGCTGGAAGACCATCGAAACTTCCTTGCGCAACGCGATCTTTTCCTTGTCGGTCTTAAGCGCATGCACGTCGAAACTGGCGACGCGAATGCTGCCCCGGCTGATCGGTACGAGCCCGTTGATACAGCGCAGCAACGTCGATTTGCCGGAGCCAGACGGTCCGATGATGCAAATCACGCCACCCTTCTTGACCTCCAGCGACACCCCTTTCAGCACTTCGACGCGGCCGAATGCCTGATGCACATCGCGGATGACGAGGATGGGCGCGGCGACCCCGGTTGGGGAATTGATTTGCGGCATGGCGGCAACTCAGATGTTGACCGCGAACCGGGCTTCCAGACGGACCGTCCAGCGCGCGATCGGATAGCAGTAGATGAAAAACCAGAACAGCACGTAGCTGTAGAAAGGCAGCAGCAAACCTTGCCGGTTTTCGGCACCCAACGCCTGCCGCGTCACGGTCATCATGTCGTTCACACCGATGATCGACACCAGCACGGTGGCCATCGTGAGGATGGCGTAGAGGTTCATCCACGGCGGCAGCATGCGCTTGACGCATTGCGGAAAGATGATCATCCACATCGTCTGGCGGCGGGTGAACGCGAGCGAGGCGGCCGATTCCCATTGCGGGGTCGGGATCGACTGCACTGCCCCGCGCAGGATCTCGGACACGTTTGCCATCACCGGCAGCGACAAACCGAAGGTCGCCTTGATCCAGTCCGGCAATGGAATCGTGATGCCGAAGACGGTGACCTGGAAGGGCAGCAGGAACATGCAGTAGAACAGCACCACCAGCCACGGCGCGTTGCGAAAGAAGTGTGTCGCGAGCCAAGCGCCTTTTTTCACCGGCGACAACGGTGAGATCTGCGCGAAGCCGAGAAGGAGTCCCGCAACCGTTCCCAGCGCCATCGCAAGCACGCTGATGACGAGATTGAACAGGAACCCGCGTAGCAGGACGGGTGTCCACTTCAGGATCGTCATCAGGATCGATGGCTGCTCCGGCTGCATCTGCCCCCGCGCTTTAGCGATGGCACAGCCGAGCAGAAAGAGCGCCAGCAGCGCGACGCCATGCGCCGCGCGAAGCCGCAGCATCGGAACCCCGGCCGTGCGCTCGAGCGCCACGCCACGCGCGAGCCGCGCCGCCGCAGGGAGCAATACCGGCAAGTCGGTTCCCCGAGGCAGCGGCTGGAGCCAGCGCGGCGCTTTCATGCTCCGAATCCCGGGACCCGAACAGCACGCTCCCATCGGTGCATGACGTAGGCGAGGCAGCCCACCAGCACGAAGTAGCAGACGAGCAGCATATTCATCATCTCCGGCACGTTCAGCTCGTCCGACCAGATCTGGCTGGAGACGTAGAGCATCTCCGGCACGGCGATCGCGTACGCAAGCGTGGTCGTCTTGACGAGGTTCACCAGATTGTTGGTGAGCGCGGGCAGGCTGATGCGAAACGCCAGCGGCAGGACGATGAAGACGTAGGCTCGCAGACGGCTGAACCCGAGCGACTCCGCGGCCTCGAGCGTCGTCTTTGGAACGGCTTCGACGCCGGAGCGGAAGATCTCGACGTTGAAAGCCCCTGCGAAGAAGGACAGCGAGACGATGGCCCACGTCACATTGCTGATGAGTGGAACAGCCCTGCCGGAAGCGTCGGCGCTATTGAGCAGGCTACCGATACCGAAGTAGAAGAAGTAGAGCTGAACCAACGGCGGCGTGTTGCGAAAGAACTGGATGTACCAGTGAACGATGCTGCGGGTCGTGTGCAGACGTGAGCCTTGGAGCCAGGCGCCGATGATGCCGATCAGAACACTCAGAACGATGCAGATCGCCGACAGCCAGGCGGTCATGAGAAAGCCGCTGGCAAAGCGGCCTCGATCGAACTTGTCGTAAAAGACCGCCAGATTGATACCGGTTGCGCCATGCAACCAGCGGAACCACTCCCAGAACGCATCCATCGGCCGGCCGGAGCGATCTCCAGAGCGCGAACGCGCGCCGCTATTTGTACTTGGCGCTCATTTCCTTAGCGAACGTGGTCGGCTTGATGCCCCACTTGGACTCCAGCTGGATGATGAAGCCGGTCTTGTGCCAGTCGACGATCGTCTTCGACAGAAAATCGGCGAAGGACTTGTCGCCCAGCCTGACCGCCATGCCCCACGGCTGGAAGAGGATCGAGTCCAGCGGCATCTCGTAGCTGCTCCACTCCGGTTTCAGCAATTCGCCCACGAGGGCCGTGTCGTCGTAGGCGAACGCGACGCAATTGCCGTTCCTGAGTGCCGCATAGGCCTCTGGCGTTCCGGGGAAGGCGACGCCCTCGACCCCGTATTTCTCTTGCAGTTCCTTGTTGTAGAACGCGCCCTGAATGAGGCAGACCTTCTTGCCGCGAAGCCCTTCCCAACCGGACAGGTGCGGCGACTTGGCAGCCATCACGTTGGTGCCCGAGCCGTAGTAGCTGGGCTCCACGATTTCGACGATCTTGCGCCGCTCCGGCGTATCGGTCATGGTGGCGATCATCAGATCGATCTTGCCTTGCTGCAGGAACTGCATGCGATTGGCAGCGATCACCGGCGACAGCTCGAGCTTCACGCCGAGGCGCCTGGCCACATCAGCCCCGAGGTCGGCCTCGAAGCCGATGATCTTGCCCGATGGGTCGAGGTAGCCGAACGGCCTGTAGTCGGCTTTCGCACCGACCACCAGCACGCCTTTCTTTTTGACGTCATCCAGGGTATCGGCCCTTGCCGCGGCCGCGCCGAGAACGCCGATCAGCATGGAAACTGCCACGACCGAAAAGAATGTCTTACGCATGTGTTCGCCCTCGACTCGATGACCGGTTGATCCCACAAAGCTGGCAAACGCCCGTCGCTCCAGCTTCATCCTGCAGGCGGCAAAGTGCTTGGCGCCGCTACTTTCGATGAACGCGCCCTTCGCGGGTATCGGCGTTCTCAAGTGACGGCCACGATGCCACCAACGCATCAGTCCGTCAAATACCGTGTGCGCCGAGCCGGCCGGTGTTCGACCGTCCTGGTTGCATGGGTGCCCGCGTAAACTGCGCGCATCAGTCTCTGCTGTCGCCACTCCTTCACCATGAAACTCGCCTGCAGCGCGACGGGCGTCTTTCCAATCGCACCGACGCCATTTCATCCCGACGGCCGGGTCGACGAGAGCTCGCTGGACCGGCTCGCCGACTTCTACATGGGCTGCGGTGTGACCGGCGTCACCGTGCTCGGACAGCTCGGCGAAGCGCCCAAGCTTGATCACCGGGAGGCCATTGCCATCGCCGCACGCATGGTGCGCAAGATGACGGTTCCAGTCGTGGTGGGCGTGTCCGCTCCGGGATTCGCCGCCATGCGGGCACTGGCCCGCGAGGTGATGGATGCCGGCGCCGCGGGCGTGATGATCGCCCCGCCGAACACCCTGCGCACCGACGACCAGATCGTTGCCTACTATCGCCAGGCGGCCGAGTCCGTCGGCAGCGACGTTCCGTTCGTCCTCCAGGACTATCCGCTGACCTTCAGCGTGCAGATGACCGCTGCGGTCATCCGTCGCATCGTCGTTGAAAACGATTCGTGCGTCGTCCTCAAGCACGAGGATTGGCCGGGACTCGACAAGATCTCGGCATTGCGCAGCTTCGAGCGCGACGGGTCGATGCGCCACATCTCCATCCTGTGCGGCAATGGCGGGGTCTTCCTCGACTTCGAGATGGAGCGGGGCGCGGACGGCGCCAATACCGGCTACGCGTTCCCCGACATGCTGGTCGATGTCGTACGCCTTTCCACCCAGGGCCGGCGCGACGAGGCACACGATATGTTCGACGCCCATCTGCCCTTGATGCGCTACGAGCAGCAGCCCGGCGCAGGTCTGCCGGTGCGCAAGTACGTCATGATGCGGCGCGGATTGCTCGCGTCGGATGCGCAACGAAACCCCGATGCAAAGATGTCGTCTGCGGCGCGGGCCGAGGTCGACTACCTGCTGGCGCGCGTCGCCCGTGTCGATCCGCGGGCGAGGCTTTCGGAAGCCTGACCCGGCTCTCGAAGTCCAAATAGGGAAGCGAGCCTTCGCCGCCTTGAAGTATTCGATTTTCTCCCTCGCCCGCAACGCGCTCTCCCACCACGAGCACTGGCCGCTGGCGTGGCGCAGTCCGGCGCCGAAGAAGAGCTACGACGCCGTCATCATCGGCGGCGGCGGGCATGGCCTGGCCACGGCCTACTACCTGGCCAAGGAACACGGGATGAACCACGTCGCCGTGCTCGAGAAGGGCTGGCTGGGTGGCGGCAACACCGGGCGCAACACGACGATCGTCCGCTCCAACTATCACCTCGACGCGAACGCGCATTTCTACGAGTTCTCCTTGAAGCTGTGGGAAGGCTTATCGCACGACCTCAACTTCAACGTGATGTACAGCCCCCGCGGCGTGCTCAATCTCGTCCATTCGCCGGCCGACGTGGACGCGGCAACGCGCCGCGGCAACGCGATGCGACTCAACGGCATCGATGCCGAGTTTCTGTCGCGCGAACGGATCGCGCAGTGGATTCCCGAGCTCGATTGCTCTTCCGGCGCGCGCTTTCCGATTCAAGGCGGCCTGTTGCAACCGCGCGGCGGTACGGTTCGGCACGATGCGGTGGCATGGGGCTACGCGCGCGCCGCCGACGCGCGCGGCGTCGACATCATCCAGCAATGCGAAGTGACCGGCATCCGCATCGAGCGCGGCGCCGTGGCCGGCGTCGAGACGCGGCTGGGCTTCATCGGCACGCCGAGGATCGGCATCGCCGTTGCCGGCCATTCCGGTCACGTCGCCGCCATGGCCGGATTGAAGCTGCCGATCGAATCCCACGTCCTGCAGGCGATGGTGTCGGAGCCGGTGAAGCCGGTGCTCGACACGGTCGTGACGTCCGGCGCCGTTCACTTCTACATCAGCCAGTCCGACAAGGGCGAGCTGGTGATGGGCGGCGACCTCGACTTCTACAACTCCTATGCGCAGCGCGGCAACTTGCCGAGTATCGAGCACGTCGTGGCGGCCTGCCTTGCACTCTTTCCGAACCTCGGTCGTCTCAAACTGATGCGCAACTGGGGCGGCATCATGGACATGACGATGGACGGCAGCCCCATCATCGGCAAGCTGCCGGTCAAGGGCCTCACCATGACGGGCGGCTGGTGCTACGGAGGCTTCAAGGCGACGCCGGCCTCCGGCTTCGTGCATGCGCACACGATCGCGCATGACGAGCCGCATCCGCTCAACGCCGCCTTCACCCTGGAGCGATTCGCGCAGGGACGCGTCCTCGACGAAAAGGGCGCTGGGCCGTACCCGTGGGCGCATTGACGTGATCCGGGTCTTGCCATGATGCTGATCCCCTGCCCGTGGTGCGGGCCGCGCAACCAGATCGAGTTCAGCTACGGCGGCGATGCGACCTTGAAGCGGCCCGCCGCCAAAGCGCCGGAAGCGACGTGGTGCGACTACGTTTACCTGCGCGACAACCCCTGCGGTCCGCACGACGAGTTGTGGTTCCACGGCGCTGGCTGCCGAAGCTGGTTCAAGGTTCGTCGCGACACGCGCACGCACGACATCCTCGCCAGCGCACGCATCGACGAACCACTTGCCGGAGATTCGCGGTGACGCAGCCGTTTCGTCTTGCCAAGGGCGGACGCGTCGATCGCAGCCGGCCACTCGGGTTCACATACGACGGCGTACGCTTTCAGGGTTACGAGGGCGATACGCTCGCGTCGGCACTGCTCGCCCACGGCGTGCATCTGGTCGGGCGCAGCTTCAAGTACCACCGCCCCCGCGGCATCGTCAGCGCTGGTGCCGAGGAACCGAACGCGCTGGTGCAGCTCGGGCGCGGCGCGCGCAGCGAGCCGAACGTGCGTGCAACCACTCTCGAGCTGTACGAGGGACTTGCGGCGGCAAGCCAGAACTGCTGGCCCTCCGTGCGCTTCGACGTCGGTGCAGTCAACAACGCGTTGGGGCGCCTCCTCTCTGCCGGCTTCTACTACAAGACATTCATGTGGCCGCCGACGCCTCGGTGGTGGCTCAGGTACGAACACGCGATCCGCCATGCCGCCGGCATGGGCCGCGCTGCGAACGCGCCCGATCCCGATGCGTACGGACACCAGTACGCGCATTGCGACGTGCTCGTGATCGGCGCGGGCGCGACGGGTCTGGCGGCGGCGCGTGCCGCTGCGTTCGCCGGCGCGCGTGTGATCGTCTGCGACGAAAACCCCGGATTCGGCGGCGGCCTGCTCGACGACGACGTCACGATCGACGACATCGCCGCCTCGCGATGGATCGCCGCCACGTTGCACGACCTCGCGGCGCGGCCTGATGTCACTCTGCTTTCCCGCACGACGGCGTTCGGCTACTACGACGGCAACCTGGTCGGCGCCGTCGAGCGCATCGCCGATCACCTGCCGATTGCGCCGCCACACTGCCCACGCCAGCGTTTGTGGAAAATCCGCGCCCGGGCCGTGGTTCTCGCCAGCGGTGCCATCGAACGCGGCGTCGCCTACGCCAACAACGATGTGCCCGGCACGCTGTTCGCAGGCGCCGCGCGCACCTACGTCAAGCGCTACGGCGTTCGGCCCGGCACGCGCGCGGTGGTCTTCACGAACAACGACAGCGCCTATGCAAGCGCGCTGGCGCTGCACGGCGCGGGGGTATCGGTCGGCGCCATCGTCGACGTACGCGCGGAGCCGCGCCTCGATGGGGCGTTGCCGGCACGCGCGTGCGCCGCCGGCCTGAACGTCGTGCCGGGGTCGGCGATCACTGAAGCGCACGGAACGATGCGTGTGGCGGCCGTCGATATCGCGCCGCTCGCGGGTGGCGCCACTTCCCGCATTGACTGCGATCTCATCGCCGTGTCCGGTGGCTGGAACCCGGCGGTCCATCTGTTCTCGCAGGCGCGCGGCAAATTACGCTACGACGACGCACTCGCCACCTTCGTGCCAGACATCTCGGCGTTGCCGATCCAGCCGGCGGGCGCCGCCAACGGCCGCTTCGGCCTGGACGCTGCTCTGCAGGAGGGGCACGCTGCTGGCGCCGCGGCGGCGGCACGCGCCGGTTTTCCCTCGACCTCAGCCGACGTACCGCGGGCCGGCGTGATGCCGATCGGCGCGCTGGAACCGTTATGGGCCGTCGCGCCGCGGCGCAAGAGCGCAAAGCGCTTTGTCGATCTGCAGAACGACGTCACCGTGAGCGACATCGCGCTCGCGGCGCGCGAGGGCTATCAGGCCGTCGAGCACCTGAAGCGCTACACGACGCTCGGCATGGGCACCGACCAAGGCAAGACCAGCAACATCGTGGGATTGGCACTGATGGCCGAGCAGCTCGCTGTGTCGATCCCGCAGGTCGGCACGACGACGTTCCGGCCACCCTACACACCGGTGACGCTGGGTGCGTTTCCCGGCCACGAGCACGGTTCGCATGTCGAGCCGACGCGTCATTCCCCGCTCCACCTGTGCCACGTCGAGCGGGGTGCGCGCTTCGTCAACACGGGCCTGTGGAAGCGCCCGCATTCGTATCCGCGTGCCGGCGAAAGCGAAGACGATGCCGCGAATCGCGAGGCGCGCAACGTGCGCACCCATGTCGGCATCGTCGATGTGTCGACGCTCGGCAAGATCGAACTGCAGGGACGCGATGCGGCCCGGCTGCTCGACCGCGTTTACATCAACAAATGGGACACGCTGGCGGTCAACCGCTGCCGCTACGGCATGATGCTGCGTGACGACGGCATGGTGATGGATGACGGCACCACGTCGCGGCTCGACGTCACGCACTACCTGATGACCACGACCACGGTGAATGCCGCGAAAGTGATGCAGCAGCTCGAGTACCTTCTGCAGGCCGAGTGGCGCGATCTCGAGGTTTATCTCACCTCGGTGACTGAGCAGTGGGCCGCGGTCGCCGTGTCAGGCCCGAAGTCGCGCGAAGTCCTCGCCGGTCTCGTCGACATCGACGTCTCGAACGCGGCGTTCCCCTTTCTCGCGGTCGGTGCCGGTCAGCTGCGAACCGCGCATGGACCGATTCCCGCTCGGCTCTTCCGAATGAGCTACTCCGGCGAGCTCGCCTACGAAATCCATGTTCCCTCCGATCGCGGCTGCATGCTGTGGGATGCGGTGATGGCCGCCGGCGAGGCGTTCGGCATCATGCCTTACGGCACCGAGGCGATGAGCACGCTGCGGATCGAGAAAGGGCACGTCGTGATCGGCGCGGAAGCCGACGGACGGACGACGGCCGACGACCTGGGTATGGGCAAGCTCATCAATGCGGGCAAGTGGTGCATTGGCAAGCCCTTGCTCGAACGCGTGGCGCTGAAGGCCGCGGATCGCTGGCAGCTGGTCGGGCTGACGGCACTGGACGGGGCGACGATGCCGCGAGGCGCGAAGCTCGTCGCCGATCCCGATCGCCTGCCGCCCAACCCGATGCAGGGACACGTGACTTCGTGGTGCTACAGCCCGAATCTCGAAGCGTGGATCGCGCTGGCGCTTCTCGCCAACGGCAGAGGCCGACACGGCGAGAAACTGTGGGCGGTGTCGCCGCTGGCCGGTGCAAGGGTCCGCGTCCAGGTCGGGCCGCCTTGTTTCATCGATCCGGACGGGGAGCGGCTGCGTGTCTGACGACGTCGCTAACAGCGTCGGCTCGGTGGCGCCGGGCCACTACGGTGTGGCCGGAACCGGCGTCACGCTGGCCGAAATTGCGATCGGCAACGCCCTGAACGTGCAAGGCGATCCCGACAGTGCACGCTTTCTTGCGGAGGTGCAGCAGCGATTCGACATCACCCTCCCGCTAGCCCCCAACACGACGACCTGCGACGCCATGTGGACGGCGCTTTGGCTCGGCCCGACATCGTGGCTGCTGGTCGCGGAAGCGAATTCGCTGCCACCGTCGCCGCATGGCGAGTTCTCCGGCCAACGGGACGCATTGAACGCGGTCGGTGGCGCCCTGTTCGATGTGTGCGCGAGCCGCGTCGCGCTCGCCGTGGGCGGGATCCACGCCGGGAGCGTGTTGGCGGAGTCTTGTCCGCTCGACCTGCATCCGCGCGCGTTTCCCGCCGGCCGCTGTGCCCAGAGCATGCTAGGTCGCGTCAACGCGCTGCTCTACAAGCACGGCGAAACGTCGACATTCAGACTCATGGTGGCACGCAGTTTCGCGCGCGATGTGTGGCGAACCCTTTGCGTGTCGGCTGCGCAATATGGCTATGACGTATTGGCGCCGTCGGCGCCGCGACAGCGGTAGGCTCACCGCAATCGCCTAATCAGTCGCGAACGGCGCCGACGCAGCGCACGGCGAATTGCTGCATCGCATCGTCGCCGTCCGTGACCCCGCACTGGGACACGGCCGAAGGACGGCGGCTCATGGCATGGCTGCACCGACTGTCTGGCGCACCGGAATACCTGACAGGTCCAAGCCCTGAAGACAAAAGACGTTGATTCCGAGATGGTCGGGCGTGACTCGCTTGCGATGAAACGGGTAGATGGCGCAGACCTTACAGAAAAAGTGCCGCGCGGTCTTGGTGTGGAACTGGTACTCCGTGAGCGACTCTTGGCCCGCCAGCAGCTCGAGACTGCCCTCGTATACCTCGACCATGAGTGCATTCTTCCGCCGGCAGATCGAGCAATCGCAGATAGTGAGTTCCGGGGAAATCGGCTACGACTTCAAACTGAATAGCGCCACAGTGGCAACTGCCCTCGTACTTCAGGGCACGGAATGCGCTCGACCTTTGCGAGCATCGCCGAGGACCTCGTCTTCGGTGGGGTCCTGAAGCGCATGATGAACCGCGCCGCTGGTGGCGACGTGACGCTGGGCCACTATATCGGGAAGAGCGAAACCCAACTGCGGGCGGGCTGGCAGACGGTGGCCGACTTCATCGAAGCGGCGGCGGCGCCGACGGCATCAGCTGAACCCAAGGGTCGGACTCGGCGCGATACGATGCCGCGCAAGGACACCTCGCTGGACAAGCTGTCGCGGCTGCCGCCGGTTTTCGATCGCATCAGCGGTCGGGGGACCTTGATGGCCGGCAATTCGTCTTTGCTGACCGACGGCGCAGCGAGTCTCTGGGTCGCCTCCGCGGCGGGCCTCGGCAAACTACCTCGCGACACGCCACGCGCCCGGCTCGTCGACTGGGAAATCGCTTACGTCGACTATCGGACCGAGGGCCTCCTGATGGCGCCGGCCTTCGCGATACCGAGGCTTCTCGTACGCAACGGCCTGGCGTATGCGGACATTCATCTCTGGGAGATCCACGAGGCTTTTTCGGCCCAGGTACTTTTCCACCTCAAGGCGTTGGAAAGCAGCGAGTTTCTGCGCGCCAGGGCGCGTGTCGATGTGAGCCTGGGAACGTTTCCGCGCGAGCGTATGAATCCCAATGGCGGCAGCATCGCGCTCGGGCATCCCTTCGGCGCCACCGGGGCGCGGATCCTCAGTCAGGCCGTGAAAGAGCTGTCGAGCCGTCCAGTGGGCGAGTGCGCCATCGTCAGCATTTGCGCGGATTGCGGCCAGGGGACGGTCGCTCTCCTCGAAGCGGCATGACCGGGGGTATGCCAAGGCCTGCAATTGAGTTATGGCGTCAGCTTCGCTTGACCGCGACGAGCGGCTTCAGGTTGGCGGATTGGACTCGGGGACGATTGGCCTCAACCTCTGTCAGTGGCTGCACTTCCAACATGGAGGCCAAGCAGCGTCGAGTCAGGTCCTGATAGGTCAGCGTGCCTTCAAGCTTCCAGGCGATTTCGTCGTTAGTCAGTTGGCGCAACACCTTTGCTGGCAAGCCCGCGACAAGCGATCGTCCAGGCACCTTCATGCCCGCCCCTACGAACGCGCAAGCAGCTACGATGGACTGTTCGCCGATCTCTGCTTCATCCATGACGACCGCGTTCATGCCGACGAGGGCATCGTGCCGCACCACGCAGCCGTGCAGAACGGCGCCGTGCCCGATGTGTCCGTTTTCTTCGATCACCGTTTCGGCACTTGGAAAGCCATGCACGACACAGGTGTCCTGAACATTGGCCCCGGCCTTCAGGACGATGCGGCCAAAGTCCCCTCTCAGGGAGGCGCAGGGGCCGACGTAGCAGTTGGGGCCGACGATGACGTCGCCGATCAGCACGGCAGTGGGGTGCACGTACGCGATGGGATCAACGACCGGCACGACACCTTCAATGGAATAGCATGGCATCGCGATCTCTAAGAGTTTAGATGAGTTCGCGACGTCTCAAGACGACGAACACCATGAATGTTAGCGTCGTATATATGGAGCTGGCAGCGAGGCAAACTGTTGGGTTCTGTCGCAATAGTGGCATGAGGCCCAACGAAGCCGTGTGGTCGGCCGATGAGCAAAGGCCAGCGAGTAGAACTGGGATGCTGCAGTCGACGCTTGGGCTGTGGGAGAGGTAGTCATGCTTTAAGCCGCCCTCTCTGCAACCCGACGGCGGGTCGGCTTCGCTGGGGATTTGATCGGCGCGACGGTGATGCGCATGCCCATCGCCTTGAGGAGGGCGGTGAAGGTGTCGAGTTCAGGATTGCCGGCCGCGGAGAGCGTGCGATAGAGGGTGCGGGCGTTCAGCTTGGTCGCCGCGGCGACGCCGGCAACGCCACCGAAGGCGCTCGCGAGGTAGCGCATGGCCAAGAGCAGCTCTTTGCGGTCGCCGTCCGCGAGCACCTGGTTCAAGTACTCGGCGGCAAGCTCGGGATCCTCACGAAACATCGAAACCGTCGCCTCTTCATGGGAGACGAACGGAGCGATCCTCGATTTGGGTTTAGTCGTTGTTGCCATAGCGTTGTTGAAACTCCTGCCAGTACGTCTTTGCGCGGACGATGTCGCGCTCCTGCGTGCCCTTCGTGCCGGCGATCAGGAGAACGACGATCGCCTTCTCCACGCTGCCGTAGTACACGCGGTAGCCGGGGCCGACATCGATCCGCAGCTCCGACACCCCGTCGCCGATCCGTTTGTGATCCCCCAGGTCACCGAGCTCGATGCGGATGACGCGCTTGGTGATCGCGGCCTTTGCCACCTTGTCCTTGAGGCGCTCGAGCCACGCCTGGTACAGGTCTTTGCCAGCGTCGGTGACGTAGTGAACGACGGATAGTTTCATGTTCGCTTATAAGCGACTCCGTGTCAAGGGGCTGGGGGAGGACTGACCGGAGCGCGCTTTGTTTTCCTCAGTGTCGGCCGAGTGGCTCAATTTCAGGCCGGCGCCAACACCCTGGACGTCGGTTCGAGATGCCGGTGGGCGTCGTGGGCTGATCAACAAGGATCCGGAAGCGACGATCTTCCAGGTTGCCGACCGTCAGGCGCGGTGTTTCTTCATGCGAACCACCTTTAGTTGAGGCTCGCTCTCAAGCAAGTTGGATAGAAGCTCCAGGGCCTGGCGCTTCTGCGGCATGTAGTCGTGTCCGTCGTGGTGCCGCGCCTGGTCCTTGCTGACAGGTAGCGATTCAGAGCTTTCCAGAAAGTGCATGCTGCCGCGCCTCTGAAGACTTCATTGCCGCAGGACGGCACTCGGAAGGGTGGCGCGACAAGCGCTCAGGACAGGAGGTCTTGAGCTTCACCATGTTGACCATCAACGCGGACGATCATGCGCTGATGCGGCGCTTCCACAAGCC
>ODAK010005034.1_pt1 | contig 13461 bp, 17 predicted proteins | sample 1539591 | NCBI WGS metagenome assembly ODAK01 (sample SAMEA3539303, study PRJEB22396) | soil metagenome | biome: tundra; feature: field; material: soil | place: USA | collected 2010-05 | depth 0.15 m | reverse complement strand
CGGGGAGCATTGGCCTTTTACGGGAGAGCCAATTGCATGGTAGTCATCGACCGTGCAGGCCTCCGCTCCAGACGCCCTCCTCCCCGACAATCCCCGATCTCCTACCCTCTCCTCTGGTCTACTTTTACTCCGTCCCTGTGGTCTGGTTTTACTCCGCCCTTGACACATACCTCCGGGCACAGCTTGATACAACTGATCGTTCGCGCGCAGCGGCCAGGACTTCACATCGAATTCCAATCACTTTCAATTATCGTGGCGAATGGCGAGGGACAAGCCACGGCATCCGCCGTCCACGATGAGCGGAGAAAGTCAGGCTGCGACAGCGCGCGCCTTTCCCGACAACTCTTCCTCAGCGCGAAACCAGTCCTCAAGATCATGTCCGTCGTCCATTCCGCGCTCCACGTAGAACTCGTACGCCCGTTTCCGGGTCGTCTCCTCGTCGGTGCGGGAATCGGACATGACGGACAGCGGCAGCTTTCTTTTAGGATCCTTGGTCATCACATTCTCCTTATGATTTTGTCGGCACGAAATAACTGCTAACTTAGTACTCCTACCGGGGTTTACTGCAAATGTCCTTCCACTCCTAATCGCTCCAATTGGCATTCAAGTTGAACGTGAGATTGGGTGGCGTTTCCTGCCTCGACAGAGCGACTTATGGTGATTTGGGGGGATTGCAGGTTCCCAATCTCTGTGTCTGAGTTTTTGACAGATTCGCCGGGTTGTTCAAAAACTTGAACACCCTGTGATTACCCACCGCCAGCTAGCGACCCAAGTACGTCAGTTTGAACGTTCGCGACGCGGCGACGGTCTGGCACACAACTTGCTTTCGTCACGCTTGGATCGAGAAAGTTGTTCGCATGTTCACGGATGGAGAATACCTATGAAGACATTAGTCGGCATTTTCGCTTTAGCGCTCTTGTTGATCACCACTGCGATCGCAGCCTATGCAACTCAGAACTCCACGACCAGCGACCGCACGCTGGAGAATTTGCAAACCGCCTTCAATGGCGAGAGCAACGCCCACACAAGATATCTTGCATTTGCCGTCAAGGCAGATCAGGAAGGGTACGGAGGAGTTGCAAGCCTCTTCCGAGCTGCGGCCCGCGCCGAGGAAATCCACGCTGCGAATCACTTAGCTGAGATCAAGAAGCTTGGGGGTCCTGCGCAGGCCAAAATTGACAGCCCTGTGGTGAAGTCCACGAGAGAAAACCTGGAAGCTGCAGTCAGAGGCGAAACCTACGAACGCGACATCATGTATCCCGATTTCTACAAGCAGGCACGCGCAGTGGGAAATAACGACGCCTTCAGAACGTTCAATTACGCGCGCAATGCAGAAGCAGAACACGCCAAGCTGTTCATGGAGGCGTTCAATAACCTAGAAAACATGCGAGGTAAGAATACCTACTATGTGTGCACTGTGTGTGGATTTACAACCAGAAACCTGGACTTCGCCAAGTGCCACACCTGCTTTAGTGCAAAGGAAAAGTTCGTAGCAGTCAGTTAGAGCACAGGGTGCGGCCCGCGAGACGGCAAGAACAATATTGATGCTAAAGGCGCAGCTATATTGAGGTGACCAGCCATGATTCAGTTTCCACCAATTCCGAGTTGGGATGCTTTACACCCCCTCGTCATCCACTTCCCAATCGCTTTGCTGCTGGTCGTACCGTTCCTTATCGTGGTCGGGGCGCTGCGTCCACCAGAGAGGGGCCAGACGACACTCTATGTTGCATTGGCGCTGATGATTGCGGGCACATTGGGAACCTTCCTGGCAGTCGCAAGCGGCGAGGCGGCGGGTAGGATGGCGGAGCGAACTCCACAAATCGACGCGGTTCTGGAACACCATGGACAATTGGCCGAGGCGACGCGCATTGCCTTCTCAGTTCTGACTGTAGTTTTCGCGGCGGTTCTCCTGATTCCCGTAATCCTGAAAAAGACGTCGAACAGGCCCGTGTCCACGGTACTCCCGCTTGCATTTTTGGTCCTCTATGGAGGCGGCATACTCCTTCTCACGAACACCGCACACAATGGTGGACGGCTAGTGCATGAATTTGGGGTGAGAGCGGCAGTTAAGCCTTCCGCGGTACCAGCAGTAGAGCAGGAAGCGAACAAAACGGGTGCCGCAGATGCAGGCGAATCGCAACGGAGCGGCGACCACGACTGAAGATCGATTCGGCAGCGTTGGTGGGGTCTCCGAACACTTGCCGCCAGGAGGGACTTATGTACGCTTTAAAATTGATCCAACTCATCGAAACCCGCGCGGAACACTTGTCCGAAGGTCTCATGCACAGGCTACAGAGCAATGATAGGTGCATTGAGCTCTTGCGGCGAGTGCCTTCGGATGAACTAAAAAGACGCTCCCACGAGATATATCGCGACCTCAACGATTGGCTGCTGTATAGGACAGAATCGGAAATCGCAGAGCGGTACATAGGGCTGGGCATGAAGCGTGCGCGGCACAGGGTGTGCCCTACACTGATCTTCTCTGGGCCGTGAGCACGACGAAAGAGTATCTGTGGGAATTCATGCGGGTGGAAGGATTGTTCGCAGAACCAATTGACCTGTTTGGCGAGATCGACTTGCTCCACTCGATGGACCGATTGTTTGACCGAATCCTGTATTTTGCGGCGATGGGTTACGAGCGCGCTCGGCAGGTGGAAAGCGAACATGCGACGCCTCAGCATGCGGCAGCCTCGGGGTGAACGGGTGGTTCCGATCAGTGGCAGTTTGTCCCCGGGATGAAAGCCGCTGATCGTTCCCATCTAACCGACATTCTCTGAATGTTTGCCGGGAGGGGGAGCTTAACCCGCAAGGTACCAAGGATGGGATGCGTGTCCGAACAAAGCAGTAACACGAAGAATCGGGCTACCCTCGTCTTCTTGCTGGGCCTGACTGCGGTAGCGCTCTATTTTTGCTATATCCTCATTGCTCCATTCCTAAGACCAATCATCTTTTCCGCCGCATTAGCTATTCTTTTTTATCCTCTGCACTCGCGTATTCTTCGCCAGGTTCGGAATCGCAATCTTTCTGCCTTTCTGTCCACGTGTTTCGTCGTTTTGTTTATCGTTTTGTCAGCGGTGTTTCTTGGGCGGGCACTCGTAACTGGACTGCGCGACGTCTACCAATCGCTTAGCAGTTCAGGCAACGGAAGCGAACGCCTTAGCCTTTACCTCATTCATCTTCTTGATCAAGCAGTTGAGTTGGTGAGCCGTTATCTGCCGATTTCCGCCTCTGATTTGCGAACTGCGACGGTTAACCAGGCTGAGAAAGGAGTCGCGATGCTCCTTGGTATGACAGTCGGCGCTGTTGGAAGCTTTACGGCCTTGTTGGTCAATGCTTTGGTTGCATTCTTTATTTTGTTTTTCTTCTTTCGCGATGGCAAAGCGATGTTGCGGCGTACCGCCGTTCTGCTCCCACTCCATTCGGATCAAACAAGAAGGCTTGTTATCTGCGTTAAAGACACTCTCAACGCGACGGTTTATGGGACGCTTATCATGGCAACGCTGCAAGGCGCTCTCACTGGTATTGCCTTCTGGGTTTTGGGCATCGCTTCACCAGCCTTGTGGGTGATCGTCACCGCACTGTGCGCGCTGTTGCCAGTGATTGGAACATCGATTGTTCTTCTGCCGGCCATCTCGATGCTCATCTTCAGTGGCCACTGGATCAAAGGCCTTATTCTCCTTACTTGGGGATTGGCTATCGTTCATCCGATAGACAATTTGTTGCGCCCACAGCTGATCGGGAACCGCACCAGACTTTCGACACTATATGTTTTCTTTGCACTGCTGGGAGGATTGAAAGCTTTCGGCGCACTTGGAGTATTCATCGGTCCGATCGTCCTGGCGGTCACCCTGGCACTCTTCAAATTTCTCCGCGAGGAAAAGCGAGCGCGTAATTGGAGTCGTAACCATGAAACTTCACAGTTAGCGCCGGTATGTCGCCACATTTAGATCCGTGGCTGCTCGGGGACATTCCAATTACTGGCGTGAGTTCTTCCCGAAGCGATTCGAGGGTGATGCCTCGAAATATTCCCGCGGATGTGTGACGGCCCATACCATAGCCGAATGAGGACGGTCGGTATACTCATATTTTGTGCCCGGGCGGTGACGAATAGGCTATTCAACAGCGGTCTTCGAATCGTACTTGCCGAGCTTGTATGAAAGGTCGCTGCGGGATAATCCCAGCCGCCGTGCAGCTTCGGCTTGGGCGCCATCGGTGGAACGCAAGGTACGCTCAATCAACTTCTTCTCGATCGAGCTGACCAGGGCTCGTAAGTCCACACTCTGCGGCAAAGACTCGATCCACTCAGCCTCGCCCGCTTCTGCGCTCGACTTCATTGCTTGAGGTTTTCTTGACTTCTCGCCCCCTGGATCGGTGCCGGCGATCGCCGAAGCGCCGATGTCCTCGTCGCTCACCAGAATACATGCGCGCTCGATCAGGTTCCTGAGCTCACGGATGTTTCCCGGGAACTGATAAGCCAGCAATGTGTCGAGCGCTTCCTTCGACAATCGGTGTTTGGGAAGCTTCAACTCAACGGCGACGTGCCGCAGAAAGAGCTCACACAATTGTGGAACATCTTCAGGCCTTTCTCGTAAGGGCGGTATGGCGATAGGAAATATGGCCACCCGGTAATAGAGGTCTTCGCGAAACAAGTTCTCACGCACGCGTGCTTCGAGATCGCGATGAGTTGCGGCGAGTACGCGGACATTTACACTCCTCGGGCGCGTGGAGCCGACCCGGGTAACCTGACCATCGGTAAGCACGCGAAGCAATTTGGCTTGTGCCGCTGTGGATAATTCCGCGATCTCATCGAGAAGCAAAGTGCCCTGATGGGCCGCCTCGAACAGTCCTTCACGGGCGCGGTCGGCTCCCGTAAACGCTCCCCGCTCATGCCCGAAAAGCTCACTCTCCAGGAGCGACTCCGAAAGCGCCGCGCAGTTTACGGCGATAAACGGTTTTGCGGCCCGCGAGCTGCTCTTGTGGATGGCTCGAGCGACCAGCTCCTTCCCCGTGCCGGTCTCACCCGTTATCAACACCGTTGCGTCGGTCGCAGCTACACGGGCAATCTGTTCCCGAACCTTTTGGATTCCCGCGCTTCGGCCTACAATCTCCGCCGACCCCTCCAGTCGAACAACGGCATTCCTGAGTCGAATGTTCTCCCGCAAGAGTTGGGTGTGGTCCGTGGCGCGGCGCGCCGTCGCGCGTAACGCCTCGGGCAGAAAAGGTTTTGTGAGAAAGTCGAAGGCGCCTCCGCGCATGCTCTCGACTGCGAGCTCAATACTTCCCACGGCCGTGAGAAAAACAACTGAAACCGTCGGGTCATCCTGCTGTACGAGACGCAGCACATCCAGACCGGTCCCGTCGGGCATCTTCTGATCGGTTATTACGGCGTCGTATTCGCCACTCATAATCTTCTTGCCAGCATCTTCAACCCCGCCCGCCTCGAACACCGCATGCCCGTCCTGCTGCAGGTTCGTCGCAAGAATCCTCCGCATGTGTGGTTCGTCGTCTACGACTAGTATTCTCGCCATATCTAAAGTTTTGCCATCTCCATTGACACTTCAGCCGTGGCCGGCAAATTGACGGAAAACCTGATGCATTCAGGGCGGTTCGCGGTCAGGGTGACATCTCCGCCTTGGCTGCGGGCGATGGTCCGCGCAATGGCCAATCCCAGACCGGTTCCCCGTGGCTTAGTTGTAAAGAATGGTTCGAAGATACGTCCCAGCTGATCGGGAGCGATGGCCTCTCCCCGGTTCTCCACCTCGATCATGACCCAACCTGCGACTTCCTTTCCGCTCAGAGTGACGGTTGCAGGTGGCGGAGAGGCGTCAATAGCATTCATCACCAAATTCAACAGTAGTTGCTGAAGACCTGCGGGATCACAACCGCACAGCAACTCGTCGGGTGCGTTCACGGCCACCCTGACGCTCTTGGAATCGGCGTGCGCGCAGGACAAGTCGGCGACGTAGGCCAGCAGGTCCGCAACATTGTTGACGGACTTCGCCGGAGGACGTGGTCGAGCGTAAGCCAGGAAGTCATTCGTCAGTTGCTCCAGACGCGTGGCCTCTTTGGCTGCGATGGCGAACATCATTGCGCGTTGCTCGGCATCAACCACCCCACGCGTGGCGGTGGCCAGCGAGCTGGAGATCATGGCTACTGGATTTCGGATCTCATGCGCGATTGCGCTCGACAGTCTTCCCACAGCAGCCAGTTTTTCTTCAATCAGCAAGCGCTCTCGCGTTTCCCCAAGCTCGGATATGTTTCGCACCAGTTCGACTTGATTAGCCCGCAGATCTTTCACTAGCATCCATACCAGAACGCCGACAAAACCATAGATCAACGATATGGTGCCCGTTTCGAAGTATTCGGTCGGCTGTATTCGCCCGTACCGCCATACATACAACACAATCCACAAAAAATTCAGCGCGCCAGCGACCATGATGATCCCCAATGTGCTGAACAGCGAGAATGTGAAGGCAGCCTCGATGATTGGCATTGCCAGGAGAACGAAGTACTGTGCATCTGGACGATTGGTCAGTAGTGCGGCGGTAAACGCAAGCGCCAAATTAAGCGCAACCGAACCTGATGTCAGGATCTGCAGACCGACGTGGGACAGCGGCGATGTCCTCGCCTGGACCCAGGTCAGCTCAACGGCGCGCAACAGAAAGGCAACCGCCAACATGATGACCAGCGTTGGGGTTGGCAGTCCGAAGTGATTGGCGAAGAATGTATGAATCAGAAGTAATGTCGCGAGCGCAGTCAAATTGAGGATGGCCAACGTTGATCGCTGCCGCTTGAACGATCCCAACGTCTGCATCATTGGTCGCGGGCCTCCTTCTTTGTCAGTATCAGGAGCGCGGGACCTTTGCACTCTCTTGTAGCTGGTCAAATCTGTATTCATTTCTACCTGACAACGGCTTTACCCAGAATGCTTTGCGAAGGTTGAAGCCCCTTCCCGGTTCGACAGGATGCTGAGAAGGAGGCATAACCATTGTAGTCGTCCCATCGATTGCGAGGGTAGTAGCTGCGGTGTTCCCGACGTGCTCGATCGTACGAACCCGACTTCAAAAGTCGACTAAGTCCCTGGTGGGGAGCGCTACTCTAACCGCGTTCACAACTGCCGCCAAGTCAATGATTTCCTGCAGGATAGCTCCCTCAAGCGGAGGCAGGTACCCGAGCGCAGCTACGATCATACCGACGACGCTGGCCGCCATTCCTCCCACGGCGCTCTGCAGTGCGATTGAGCGCATCCGGTGGCTGACATGAATCAGTTCGTCCACTCTGCCCAGCGAGGTGGTAAGAATCACAGCGTCGGCCGCTTCGGAGGTGATGTCACTGTTGGCACCGAAGGCAACCCCTACCGTTGCTGTCATCAGGGCCGGAGCGTCGTTGATTCCGTCCCCAATGAACAGGGTGCGCGCCCGCTTAGTCTCGGCCTCCACGATCGCGACCTTCTGCTCCGGAGTCCGTTCTGCATACACTTCAGTGATGCCGACTTCCTTTGCCAGGTAGCGGACCTCCGACTCTCGATCTCCGGAGACCAGTAGAACTCGGTTGACCTGATGCCTTGGGTTCAAATGATGGACAAAGGGCTTGGTGTCCTGACGAGGTGCATCGCGGAAACGAAATACTCCGGCATAATGGTCGTCTACAAAAACGAGGCACTCCAATCCTGAAGCAAGCGAAGGCAGTGACGGCAGCAGCCTGGGGTCTACTTTGCCACGCCCGGTGATACGCACTCTCCTGCCACCAACCATGCCGAGCAGGCCATCTCCAGGTTTCTCCTGCATCTGGCCGACTTCCATTAGAGCCAGCTTTGCGTCGCGCGCTGCCTGCAGCACCGCGCCGGCCAGCGGGTGCTTGGAGAATTGTTCAAGACTGGCGGCTGCCCGCAAGACCTCATCTTGCTTGAAACCGGGGCCGCACAACACCTCTGTCATTTGAGGCTTGCCGTAAGTTAGTGTCCCTGTCTTGTCGAAGATCAGGGTGCGACAAGTTGTAATCTGCTCCAAGGCCGCAGGATTCTTGATGATGATACCGTGCTTCGCGGAGAGGGAGATCGCGCCAATGACTGCAACCGGAATCGCCAGAATGAGAGGACATGGCGTGGCGATAACGACCACGGCCAGAAAGCGCATGGAGTCCCCAGTCACCAGCCACGTCAGTCCAGCCAGACCCACGGCCAGGGGCGTGTACCATGCCCCCAATCGGTCTCCAATGCGACGGAGTTGCGGGCGCTTCTCCTGCGTTTGCTCCATCACCTGCATGATCTTGGCGTAACGCGAATCCACCGCCAGCTTCTCGGCTTCTATGGTCAGCGCCATCTCGCCGTTGATCGCTCCGGACAGAACCTTCGACCCCGGAGTCTTCGAGATCTCAAACGGCTCGCCCGTCAGATAGGACTCATCCATCACCCCATGCCCCTCCACGACTACTCCGTCAACCGGACAGATCTCGTGGGGTAGCACGACTAGGTCCTCGCCTACGTGAACCTGATCCAGGTTTACGTCCTCGACCGATGTTCCACGTTTGCGGTGCGCAATTTGCGGCATCCGCTTGGCCAGCGCGTCTAGAACGGAAGACGCCCTGCGTGTTGCAAACTGTTCCAAGGCCGCTCCGCCCGAAAGCATCAGAACGATAATCGCTCCTACGAGGTACTGCCCCATCAGAACGGAGGCCAAAATGGAGATTCCGGCGAGTAAGTCCGAACCGAACTGCCGCACCCAGAGCTTCTTGCCCAACGTCACTAGAATTGGAATTCCGCCGACCACTACAGCGACCAATAGAGGGACGAAATAGACCAACGGGGGCAGATGGGTCAGATATTTAAGAATCAGGTGTGAAGCGATCGCAATCGCGGTCACTATCGCGATGTAGGTCTCGCGGGAAGTCGAGATCGGTATTTTGACAGGGGTCGCTTCTTGTGGGGACATGAAATGCGCATCACTTTGCGACCCTCGGTTGCTGGGATTCCTCCACCAACCGGTCGACTCGGGCCGGGTCAAAGCTCCGTGTCACGGTAGCGCTCCAGCAACCTTTTAGCTGTGACGGAGGTCACCTGAAACGAGCAGCACAGTCAAAAGTGGCATCGATTCTCTCGACACTAGAAGCACCGGCGCCAGTCAGAATTCCGGGCCGAGAGTCAATGTCTCGCTCCGAGTGCGCTCTGCCGTGATCGACGGCTTCGGCACGCAAACACATTCTCTGCCCGGCTTCACAAGCAGCGTGAAGCGATCACAACACTCCTCGCACAACCAAAAGGGTTCGAAATCCTTAACGTCGGCTCCGGCTAGGCCTCCTTTTATTACCGGCTGGCGCAAATGGAGTACGACCAGCCGCCCCTGTTTCAGGGTACGAAATGGGGCGGAACACAAAGGGTTTGCGCACTTGGAAACCATCGATTACTCCTCGTCAACAATCACAGCAGAAGCGTGAAGCGGAGACCCGCGGGATCCCATCCCCAATGGCAGCAGCGGCGGTGAATAAGGCGATCATGCACCGGTTCGCCGACTCGCCGTCCATCTCGCCCCTAGCGATAGCTGCTCCGAGCAGACCGGAGGCTTCTTCCAAAGCAATAAGGCGTTCCTCGGCACACGCCGATTTCAGGCGGTAGACCAGTTCGCACCAGGCCGCCTCATCCGCTACGTTCACCTCAAGAGGACGACAAGCATTAAGCGAGTTGAGCGCCGTCATAGGGGGGACCTCAACCTGCGAGGCTTGAGACTCGCCTTGCGCATTACAAGCGGAGCATCGGACACCGTAGCTCCGCTTGCTCTCTGCAACAGGATGCACCGCCTGCTTTCATATCCGCACCAGACTTACGTCATGAAGTAGAACGCCCACATCAAGGTGTGGAAAAAAACAGGTCCGACTATTGGAGCGATTGGTTCAGTCCTCGGGATTGGTATTTCTGCGAACACCATCAACGGAGTCAGCAGGCTGCAGAACAGAGCAAACACTCTGAGTTTCATAACAGCTTCTGGGTATTTCACCCCACTCCTGGGTTAATGAATTGAGGCTGGCAAAAGAAGCTAGCCCCACGTTCTGAATTGCGCCTCCCTCACCATTGATTCGGTGATTCGGTCAGGAGCAGCGCATTCAGAATGGCTACCAGCCGATCAGCACGGCCTTGAGCGTCAGGGCAAGCGAATTCGGCCAAAATGCGATTCTCGGCGACTGGCCCTGGCTCTTGCGGGCCGGCAAAGTTGGTCGTTGCAAATCACCTTCCACCTTGCTCTGTCCTAAATTGGGCTATATCTTGGTGCCAAATTGGCGCTTTTTCCCGTGCTATGGCGACGTACCCCCGCCCGCGGCAATTCCAGCTTGCCATCTCTGCGTTCAATTTTTTTGACAGATTTACCGAGTGGTTCAAAAACTGGAACATCACCGCAATTCCCGTCCTGCTTTTTTGCCCCAAAGTACGTCACTTTGAGCCCTCGCGACAGGGTAACGGTTTGGTGCACCAGAACCAAGACTCGTCGCCAGCCCTTCCAAAGTCCGGCCAGCGTGATCCAGAACATGCGATCGGAGCGCCTTAACCGCGGGCGCTTGCTGTGGCGCTTGTAGACAGCTAACTGTTGGCGGAGGGCGAGATTCTCCAGGACGAGGGCTTGATGGCCTCTGGTGAACAGCCAAATCAACCGAAACCAGCCGAGTAGGAATGCGGACATGTCGGCTGATTGTTCCCTCTAGGTTGTTGAAAAGTCAACATCGTTCTGGCGATCTGGTTTTGGCGAACCACACCGCATCGAAATGCGCGGCGAGTCCATGCGCAAGAAACGCAATCCGTCGCAGGACGAGAAGAAGGAATGAACCGAAGTCAAAATCTTTGAGTGCGAGATGGGGATTTATCGCCAGCTAACTGTTATTTCGATGACGGTTGGCGCTTTACGACAACGTGAGGAGCAGACTCAATGCAGACAAATTGCATCGCGCCTTTCCGCTCTGGCGTGAATGGGCACACCTCGAAGTCAGTGGAAACAAAATTGCAAGGCTGTTAGATGGTTAAGTTTCCCGCTTGGTTGACTCATTTAGGCCAGGTGGGAAAACTAAGACCCTTCGGCTGTACGCACGTATTGGGAGGTATCGCCGCTTCACTCCGCCGACAGTTAGCGGGTGAACGGAGCTGGGTCAGCCCTCCTTCGGTTAAACCATTCAGCGCCGGCCCTCATTGTCCTTGGCTCCGTGCGGCGCTGTACAACAAATCTTTTGCCTTTCTAGAACCTTTTTCCTTTCTAGAGCCAAGGCAGCTATCTAATTCCGGGGTATTGGCTGGCCTTGCAGACCCTGAAGCCAGGGCAGGGATGGTTGTCCCTCAGACCTTCGCCAATGAGCCCACGATAAATCACTGCGAGTCAGACAAGTAACTGGCTGCTTATTTTGCGGTTGGCCTGTCTGCAAGCACTCAATCTATTTGAACCCTAAAGGAGGGTACAATCCGTGAAAACGCGTATCGCTTCGCTGTCACTGCTCACAATCGTTTGCCTGTTGCTGGCTGTAGCTCCAGCCATGGCAGATACTTACTCCAACGGTCCATATAATGGCACAACGAATTCCTGGATGATTAACTTCGGCTACTCCGTCACCAACTCGTTTAGCCTCACTTGCTTGGGTGGAGAGGGTCAGTGCAGTTTAACAAGCTTTTCAGCGGTTTACTGGTTGACCCCGGGCGACACCGCGCCCTTAGTAGAGGCGCAGGTCGGGAGCACCCCGTTCGGCAGCGATATCCTGGACCAGGTACTTCACGAAGATAGTACGATCTCCCTTGGCACCAACCAGGCCGGCTTCGCCCTCGAGCAGAATACGTACAATTTCATTGGCGACGATGACATCAACAATGGCCAGACCTACTGGCTCACCCTGTTAAACGCGTCTGTGCCTTCCGGCAACCCGGTTTACTGGGATGAGAACAGCGGACCGTCTTCGGCCTTTGAGAACACCCTGGGCGCGATTCCTTCGGAATCGTTCACCATCACCGGTATTGTAAGCGAAGGGACGACCCCTGAGCCCAGCAGCATCCTGCTGCTCGGTTCTGGCATCCTCGGCCTCGCAGGCATTCTGCGCCGGAGGCTAAACCGCTAACCTCGAATCCTCCTTCAAATCGTGACGTACCCCGAAAGCCGGAGAAAGCGAGATCTCCGGCTTTCACCATTTCGGGATGCACAACCCGTCCATTGGATCGGAGTGGCTCGGCACCCGATGCGCCGCGCTGTCCTACACATCGCGGTCGAGGTCGTGCCTACTTCCGAGCCCGCTGCACAGGTACTCCACTTGCCGTCAGATGTGCAAATCAGCCGGTTCTCAGGCACCTCCGTTGCACCGTGAACCTGCGCCCGAATCGGCGGCCCCAGGTTGATCTGCCCCCACCTTAGCTGAAGTGGTGCAGCCGCCTTCAAATCATTCCCGGCGTTAAAACCGCTTATCTTGCTTAGCAATCAACCGAATACGCGACGCAAGTTTCCCCGGACAGCAGTGATGTGGATACAAAAAGGTGTCCCGGAATCATCAACTAGTCGCTTATCCACTTGCCAGAGAACTTGTTCAGGTGGATAGCTTGCGTGAACAGCCCAACTCGCACCCAATCCGTCCCGGGAGGTTGGCACGCCAACTCAAGCCCACAGGGTTTTAAGACAGCGATTATGAGTGGGAGCGGCCCATGATCCTTTCTTCTACAACAAGCAGCAGGGGAAAGGGGCTGCCGCCCCTTTCGCCTGCACCCCCAATCCCCGCCGAGCCGCCTCCGCTTCGCTCCGACTGCTGTTCACTTTCGCTCCGGAACGCCGTTCGGCTTCCCTACGGAATCGATGTTCAGCTTCACCGGAATACCCAGCGAAGAGTGCTTGAGCGTCGCGCCATAACAACGGCGTCGCATATGTAGTTGCGCTTGGCTGAGGGGGCATGACCAAGATACATTTAGTCAGACAGCCGTGATCGATTAGCCACTCGATTTCCCAACTCGTACCAGGAGTATCTGATGGAATGAGGAAGATCGCTATCGAGCGGACACATAAGTCTTCGAAGGGATGTGTTGCAACTTTCGAGGTTGCTGGCTGGTGACGTGAAAGAATTGCGAAATGGGAACCCGACCCGCGATCTTCAAATGGCGGCAGACCGAACCCGGCCTCATACTCTGTGCGGTCCGGTGGTATCTTCGCTATTCGCTTTCACTACGCGATGTTGAGGAGCTGCTGGAGGAGCGTGGTCTCGATGTCGATCACACTACGGTCTGGCGCTGGGTGCAGTATTACGGCTCTGAGTTGGAGCAGCGACTGCGACAGCATCTCAAGCCGACAAACAAGTCTTGGCGAGTCGACGAAACCTACGTCCGTGTGAAGGGTCGCTGGTGCTACTTGTATCGGGCCATCGATTCCAGGGGAGCCACCATCGACTTCCTGCTGTCAGCGTTTCGCGACGCCGATGCTGCCAAGCGGCTGTTTCGCAAGGCACTCAGCGATCGATCCCATC
>ODAK010005029.1_pt1 | contig 13465 bp, 14 predicted proteins | sample 1539591 | NCBI WGS metagenome assembly ODAK01 (sample SAMEA3539303, study PRJEB22396) | soil metagenome | biome: tundra; feature: field; material: soil | place: USA | collected 2010-05 | depth 0.15 m | reverse complement strand
AGCTGCCGCTCGAAGCCAAAGGACGGTGACGCTGCCGACGCAACCCCTGCCTCGGGCGACCACGGCGGTCGAGCCAGCAGCTCGGCCCGGTAGGAGATGGAGAGGCGTCCCGGGTCGGCCAGGATCACGTACATCCGCTCCCCCTGGGGGCTGTGGATCTCTTCGAGGGAGGCTGGCGGCGCGCCGTCCGTCGCCACATCGAATCTCTCGGTGAGCACACGGGCCGCCGACTCGGCCGCGACCACCTGAACGGCGATCTCGGCCGATTCGATCACTTCGAACACGAGATCACACGTGACCACCCGGGTCATGTCGTCGCCGCGCCCGGCATGGACCGGGACCGCGTCGCTGCTCACGGCAGTACCTTCGCACACATCGTCAACGTGGCGTCACGCATCGGGATTGTTGGTGAGGACCTGATCGCGCTGGAGTACCCGCAGAAGCTCTTCGTAGGGTCCGAGCAGGTAGGCCTCGTCTCCCCCGGCAAAGCGCGTGCCGCGTCGCGGCGGATGCTCGAGTTGCCCTCCTTCGGCGGCGCGGCTGAGCGCAATGACCCGGGTCCGGGCAGAGAGGTCGGCCATGGCCAAGCCCTGGAGCCCACCCTGCGGGGCGACCGTGACGCGTCCGACGAGAAATGGCTGTTGGTCCACATAGAACGTGCTCAGCACGTCAAGGCCGAGGGCGGCCCCGACGAACCAGGGGGCAGCGAGGGCCGAGGTCGAGCGCACATGGCGGAATCCGAAGCTCTGCTCCATCATCCGGGCCAGATCCCGGTCGAACACCCGGAGGACCACCGGAACCTCCTCCCAGCGCTCCCCTAGCGACTCCCGGATGGCCAGCCCGGTTTCTATGTTGGTCAGGTCGGCGCTGGTGAGGACGGCGACAGCCGCGGCGTCATTGAGGTTGACCATGCGATGTGTCTGGAGCTGTGTCGCGTCGGCGATCAGCACCGGGACGCCCAGGGCCCGCGCCTGGGAGAGGAATCGATTGTTGTCATCGCGTTCGATGACCACGACCCGCTGACCCTCGGCGATCAGGCCTTGCACCACCGCGATGCCCACGGCTCCCAGGCCGATGACGACGATGTGATCGACCATTCCCGGCACCTGGCGGCGACCGAGGGAGCGTTCGATGCGCCGGCTGACCAAGATGTTGGTGAACAGGGCGAACGCAGTTGAGACCAGCGCCACCCCGATTGCGATCAGCGCGATCGCGAAGACCTGCATGGCGGGGTCCTGGGTCGAAAAGGTGTAGTCGCCGTAGCCCACGGTGGCGACCGTCTCGACCGTGAAGTAGGCCGCCGCCAAAAATCCAAGATGACCGTGGGTGTCGGGCACACGGTAGGTGAAGCGAAGGATGATCGTGGAGATGGCAATGAGCGCCAACAGCCCGGCGACGACGAAGGTCAATGCCCTGTTGCCCTCTTCCATCAGCTCTGCGGCTCGACGCGCCAGGCGGCGGGAGAGGGCGACCGTGCGCAGCGGCGAGCGCCGGGTTCGTTTGGGGTCGATGCCGCCGAGCCTGAGCTCCTCTTCGGTTCCCAGCACAGCGACACGGTCCCCCGGAACGAACCGATGATCCCGGCCCGGGCATTGGGCCATGTCGCTGCCGTCGCCCGGCATGATCGCCACCGGGGCCAGGTTCCCGAAATGCCCGCGGAACGTCGGATGGGCTGCGGCCTCGGATTCGGTCACCTCCACCTGGACAACGGCGAAGTGCACGCCGCCCAGCTCAATATCGTGTGCGGGCCGGCGCAGGCACGCCTCGACGAACGACGGGCCGGCCAACGTGGCGACGTCGAGGACACTGCCCCGGCCCGAGACCCGCTCGAGGGCACGTGCTACGGAGGGGTTCGCCATTTGGGTCACGATCCGGACATCGGGTCGAATCTCGCGGATCCGCAGTGCTGTCTCGAGCGCGTGGATCTCCTTCACCTCGGCGCATATCACCGCGGCAGCACGCGCCAAACCGGCATCGATGAGCGCATCCCCGAGGTACGCACTGCGCTGTAGGTGGGGAACGCCCCAATCCTCGAGGATGCGCGCGAAACGTACATCGGCATCGGCATCGATCACGATGACCGGTGTGCCACTCAGATGAAGCTGCTCGACAATGCGGAAACCGACGCCTTGGAGGCCGCACACGATGACGTGATCGCGCAGCTCGCCTTCTCTCTGCGATCCCATTCAGTTCCTCGCCCAGGTGCGTGTGATCTCAGGTTGCCCTTCGGCTAAGTGGGGGTGATCCGCCGATTGCGACGTGCCGCCCGGGGCGTTCCGATCTAGAGGATGAACAGCATCTCCTGGTAGGTCGGGAGTGGCCACAGGTCGTCGGCCACCAGGCTCTCGAGGGCGTCGGCGGCGGCTCGTAGTGCCGCCATGGCCGGGAGGAGGCTCTTCTGGGCGTGCTCCGCACGCTTCTCCTCGGTGTCCGCCTCCTCCTGGGCCAGTTCGGATCGCAACGTGGCGATGCCGGCCCGCAACGCCTTGAGAGACGCCGAGACCTCGTCGAGGGTGGTGGTGTCCGCATCTTGCCCGATCGCCGTCAGGCTCGACACGTTGAGGGCCAACTCGGTCTGGTAGCGCACTGCTGCGGGCTGAATGATCGTCGTCGCCATCTCGAGCGTCAGGGCAGCCTCCACATGGATGCAGAGGATGTACTGCTCCAGGGCGATCTCGTAGCGACTGTGCATTTCCCGGTGATTGAAGACGCCATAGCGGCTGAACAGCTCCATGGAGTCCTCGGTGATCAATTCGGGGAGGGCGTCGAGCGTGGTCTTGAGGTTCGGGAGGCCTCGCTCGGCGGCTTCGATCTGCCATTCGTCGGCGTAGCCGTCGTCGTTGAAGACGACGGCGCCATGGTCGTTGATGATCTTCTCCAAGACGGTCTGCACGGACGCGTTGAATTCGACACCGTCCGCCACCTTCGTCTCGAGCTCGGTGGCGATGAAATCGAGCGCTTCGGCCAGGATCGTGTTGATGGTCGTCATGGGCCCGGCAATCGATTGCAACGAACCCGGGGCCCGAAATTCGAAGCGATTACCGGTGAATGCAAAGGGGCTGGTCCTGTTGCGATCCCCCGGATCGGTGGGGAGCACGGGGAGCGTGTCGACCCCGATCTCGAGGGAGCCCTTCGTCTTGGACGTCGTGGCGCCCCCCTTGGAGATCTGCTCGAAGACGTCGGCGAGCTGATCGCCCAGGAAGATCGAGATGATGGCCGGTGGCGCCTCGTTGGCTCCGAGGCGGTGATCGTTGGTGGCCGAAGCCACCGAGGCCCGCAGGAGGCTCCCGTACTTGTGCACGGAGCGGATGACGGCGGCACAGAACACCAGGAATTGGGCATTCTCGTGGGGCGTGTCCCCGGGCAGGAGGAGGTTGCCCTGTGTGGAGTTACCCAACGAGAAATTGACGTGCTTGCCCGACCCGTTGATGCCGGCGAAGGGCTTCTCGTGGAAGAGGCACTCCATCCCGTGCTTCTGCGCGACGCGCTTGAGGGTCGTCATCAGGAGCTGCTGATGGTCCGCCGCGACATTGGAGCGCTCGAACATGGGGGCCAGCTCGAATTGGCCCGGGGCCACCTCGTTGTTGCGGGTCTTCGCCGGGATGCCGAGCTTGAACAGGTCGCGCTCAGAATCCATCATGAACGCCAGTACCCGCTCGGGGATCGCCCCGAAGTAGTGGTCGTCGAACTCTTGGCCCTTGGGCGGTTTGGCGCCGAACAGCGTGCGTCCCGAGTTGAGGAGGTCGGGCCGGCTCAAGAAGAAGCTCCGGTCGATGAGGAAGTACTCCTGCTCCGCTCCGGCGAACGACACCACCGCATCGGGATGCTCGTGGCCGAAGAGATGCAGGACGCGCGCCGCCTGTTTGGCCATCGCCTGCTGGGACCGGAGAAGCGGGGTCTTGTTGTCCAGCGCCTCGCCGGTCATCGACACGAAGACAGTCGGTATGCACAAGGTGTTGCCATTGGGGTTCTCGAGGATGTAGGCCGGGCTGGTGACGTCCCAGCCCGTGTAGCCGCGCGCCTCGAACGTGGCCCGGAGTCCACCGTTGGGGAAGCTCGACGCGTCGGGCTCGCCCTGGGTGAGGGTCTTGCCGGCGAATTCGGCGATGGCGTTCCCGTCACTCCCCGGCTCGAAGAAGCTGTCGTGCTTTTCCGCCGTCAGATGGGTGAGCGGGTAGAACACGTGGGCGTAGTGGGTGGCGCCCTTCTCCATCGCCCAGTCCTTCATCACCACGGCCACGACGTCGGCCACCGTGGGGTCGAGCGGCGCGGAGTGCTCAATGGTCGCCATCACCGACTTGAACACCGGCTTGGGCAGACGCTTCTGCATGACGGCCTTGGTGAAGACGTTCTCACCGAATATCTCCCCGGGGGCTTCCGTACTGGTAAACACCGTCGCCGGAGCCTCGTAATGCCGTACGGCCTCGATTGCATCCTGGCGTGCCTTGTTGCCACTCATAAATCGCTCCTCCATGGATCGCCGGGATCTGCGTGGCGCACCGGCGAATTCGGCTTCGTCAATCTCTTGCGCCCGAAGATAGGCAGGAGAGATCACGACCCGATTTCTGCAATGTGAATATCTCGATCACGCGCCCCACTCCCCCGGGCCGGCAGTTCGGCCAACCCGGTAGGAGAGGTGGAAAAGTGATCACGCCTTCGGATGCCCAGGTCCAGGCCAACGGTTGCCTACACTGGCAAAGTGGTAGGTAACGCACAATGACGCCAGACACCGAAAACCTCGAACGCGAGATGAAGTTCGCGGTGGACGTCGGCTTTGAGTTGCCCAACCTTTCCAAGGTTGCCGGTTCCACCCTCCGGTTGCCGCAGCAGTCGCTGAACACGGCCTATTTCGATACCCCTGACCTGCGGCTCTGGCAAAGGGGGATCACGCTGCGGCATCGAAAGGGCGAGGAGCATCACTCCGGCCAGTGGACGATGAAGCTGCCGGAGGAAGGGACCGATCAGTCGCTCGATCGCTTGGAACTGTCGTGGAGTGGGATGCGGGAAGAGGTGCCGGCGGACGCAACCAGGATTCTCCAAGGGGTCATCCGACGGTCGATGTTGGGCCGCATCGTCGTCCTCGAGTCCCTCCGGCGTCGCGTGGTGCTGCGAGATGGCGACGGGACCGAATTGGGGGAGATCGACGATGACCTGGTCACGGTGGCACATGGGACGGAAACAGGGCGGCGTTTCCGTCAGATCGAATTCGAATTCGGAAATGACCTCTCCCCGGCGGATCATGACGATCTGGTCGATGCGCTCCTGAAGAAACTCCGCAAGGCCGGTGCGCGCCCCGAAACTGAACAGAAATTTGAAAAAGCGCTGGGGTCGGGCGCTCCTCCTGCAAGAGCCGGGAAGGGCGGGATCGGTCGTCGTGCCTCCCTGCGGGACGTCGTGCAAGCGAGCATCGCCGACGGCCTGGACGGCGTTCTGGACTACGACTACCGCCTCCGACTCGACCCCACGGATCCGCCGGTGCGGGCGGTGCATCAAGCCAGGGTGGCGTGTCGGCGGCTGCGCTCGGACCTCAAGACGTACGGCCCACTGCTCGATCCGGCATGGCTGGATCACACGACGACTGAACTCAAGTGGATCGGGGGCCGGCTGGGTCAGGTGCGTGACGCCGACGTCCTGACCGATCGCCTGGGCTTGCGACAGGTGGATGCTGATTCCGTAGCTGACGGCAACCCACACCTGCGGGCGAGGCTGTTCGGACAACGGCGCGACTTCTGCGTCGAACTGGCTGAGGACATGAAGAGCGAGCGCTACCTCGAACTGCTCGACCGCCTCCAGGCGGCCGCCCTCGCGCCCCCATTGTCGCGAGCCAAGGGCCGCCTGCCCGGTCTGGGTCGCCGGTTGCGACCTGGCCATCCGGCCCGGGAGACTCTGCCCGCCCTGGTCCGCAGGCCGTGGAAGGAGCTGCGACGGCGGGTCCGGCGGGCGGGGGCGCACCCCACCGACCGGCAACTCCACCGCATACGGATTGCCTCCAAGCAACTTCGCTATGCATCGGAAGCGGCGGCCCCTGTCATGGGCGGCGTCGCGTTGCGCACGGCGGGATGGGCCGAAGCCCTGCAGACGGTCCTGGGGGAGCACCACGACGCGGTGGCCGCGGAAGAGTGGTTGCGCCTCGCCGCACTGGACGGCAACGGGATGACGGGCTTCGCCGCCGGGATCCAGGTGGCCCATGAGCGCCGCCTGCAGCGCAAGTTGCGTCACGAATGGAGAGGCGTGTGGTCCTCGCTCTCCTCCAAGAAGACGACCCGGTGGCTGAGAGCCGGGTGAGAGCCTGGAACGGACCGATGAGTTCGCGCTCCCCGACCCGTCGTAGGGGTGATGCCCCACGTCCTTCTACAGGTCGGCTCTGTAAAGTGTGAAGGCGTGTCCGTCCGCGAATCCACACTGGTCCGATCTGAGCTCGAGCCCTTTCGTCGGGAGCTGACGAGGTATTGCTACCGGATGCTCGGCTCGGGGTTCGAGGCCGAGGATGCGGTCCAGGAGACGATGCTGCGGGCCTGGCGCAACGCCGACAAATTCGAGGGTCGCTCGAGCGTGCGCTCGTGGCTGTATCGGATCGCCACCAACGTCTGCATCGACATGCAGCGGAACGTCCAACGGCGGGCCCGGCCGATGGAGATGGGCCCGTCGTCGCCCCCCGTCGAGTCACACCTCGGACCGACACTGCCCGAAGCCACCTGGATCACCCCGATCGCCGACGCCAGCGTGGCACCCGAGGGGGCGGACCCGGCCGAGGTCACCCAGTACCGAGAGTCGATCCGGCTGGCGTTCGTCACGGCGCTCCAGCACCTCCCGGCCCGACAGCGGGCGGCCCTGATCCTCTGCGAGGTGCTGCGCTGGCAGGCGACAGAGGCGGCTGAGCTCCTCGATACGAGCGTGCCCGCCATCAACAGCGCCTTGCAACGGGCACGGGCCACGCTCAGCGCAGTGACGTCCGAGGCGCAGCCGGAGTCTCTCGACGGCGCGGACAGCGAGCTGCTGGCCCGGTATGTCGATGCCTTCGAGCGCTACGACATCGATCAGTTGGTCACCCTGCTCCGTGAGGATGCCGTGCAGTCGATGCCCCCATTTGCCATGTGGATCCAGGGGGCGGTCAATATCGGCCGCTGGATGGTGCAGCCCGGCCCGAGCGCGTGCCGCGGCTCACGCCTCATCGCCACCACCGCCAACGGCTGTCCCGCCTTCGGCCAGTACCGCCGCGATCCCCGCGGCGGGTATGCGCCGTGGGCCCTGCAGGTCCTCGAGATCTCAGCCGGGAAGATCACGGCCATGTCGTTCTTCCTGGACCTGTTGGACCCCCAGCGGCTGTTCCCGTCGTTCGGGCTACCTCTCCATCTCGACGCCTAGACCCGCCAGTTCGAGGAGAGCCCGAAGATCGGCGGAGACCTCGGTGAGGAGGATGCTCCCCCCGAGGCGCCTGGCCATCAGCGCCAGGCGAGCCACGTCGTCGACCACACTCATGTCAGGGGCGACAGGGCCCTCGAGCAGGCCAGAGGCCAACGCGACACCATCGGGACCGACCATCGTCACTCGGCACCACGTCACCATCATGGGGAGGACGGCAGGCAGCGCCCGATCTCATCGGTCGGCCGGATACGTCCGTTGGTCGGATGAGCGATGATTTCCCTTGATCGGTCCCGTCGAAGTAGGTAGGGATGGAGACGATCAAAGGAGTAACACCATGACGACACGTGACACTGCCCCGCTTGGATCGCCCTGCTGGGTCGATCTTTGGACCTCCGACGTCGAAGGAAGCAGGCGGTTCTACAGCGACCTCTTCGGTTGGGAAGCGCAAGCGCCCAGCCCAGAGTTCGGCGGCTATTTCATGTTCACCCGCGACGGTGTCCCGGTGGCGGGGGGCATGGGCGACATGGGGGACGTGCCCGCCGACAACACCTGGAAGATCTATCTGAACACCGACGACATCGACAAGACGCTCAAGGCGGCGGAGGCGGCGTCCGCCCAGGTCATCGGCCCGGCCATGGCCGTGGCTGACCTGGGCACCCAGGCCGTGCTGATAGACCCCACCGGTGCTGTGGTCGGGGCATGGCAGCCCGGAACCTTTCCGGGCTACACGGTGCTCGACGTGCAGGGAGCGCCGACCTGGTCTGAACTGCTCACGCGTGATTTCTCAACCGCCATCGACTTCTACACCTCGGTGTTCCACTGGGACGCCAAGGTCGAAGGCGACACCGACGAGTTCCGCTATTCGACCATGCGCAACCCCGATGGCGAAGGAGAGTTGGCAGGGGTGATGGACGCCAGTGCGTTCCTCCCCGAGGGCCAACCGGCGCACTGGTCGATCTATTGGCACACCGACGACACCGATGCCGCGATTGCCACCCTGAAGGGACTCGGAGGCTCGGTCATCGCGGAGGCACAGGACACTCCCTACGGCCGGTTGGCCACGGTGGCCGACCCGGCGGGAGCCGTATTCAAGCTGCGGACTCCTCCGACATAGGCGGTCGAGCCTCTCGATGGGCGCCCGAAGGGCGACTCCCCGGCTTCGGCTGATTAGGTCGGTGTGGGAGCCGGCCCCGGCTGCAATGCCCCATCGTGATCGAAGCTGCGGGTGGCCCAGCGGCTGCTGACCACGACAAAGAGGGGCCACAGGGCCTCGGCCAGCGCGGCGCTGCGCTCCGCCAGCCCGCGGTGCGAACCGTTGGCCTCGAGGACGAACCACAGCAGCAGTCCGAACATGGCAACGGTGGCCGTCACGGAGGCCCGGCGTGTCAGGAGGGGTACGGCGGTGCGACGCCTGGCGGCGAAGACGGGCCAGGCTCCGAGGGTGGTGAAGGCCACGGTGGCCGCGATGGTGTGGGAGACGGCGTTCCCGTGGGCCGGTTGCGGGAACGCCGCCACCAAGACCGTGGCCAGTCCCCCGCCGACGAGCATCGTCCGGCCAACGGGGCCAGCCGGCCGTAACCCGAACCCGGTCGCGGCATAACATGCCCCCAGCCCGGCCAGCGCGGTGGTCATGATCCAGCGGTCGGTCGCCCCTGACGCGGCCAGCGAGCTGATGGTGTCACGGACGGAGTCGAAGCCCGACGGCTGCCGACTGGCTGCGATCGTAAAGCCACCGACCAACAGCAATGGAGCTGTGCCCGCGGACGCGAGCGCCCACCATGGGACCTCGGGTGGGGGCCGGCGCACGTTGATCACGCCACACACTCTCCCCCATCCCGAGTTCCCTCTTCGAACCGGGTGACGGAGGTGCGTGGTCAACGTGCCGGGGTGGCATGCTCGGTGATCGGGGTGGGCGGGACCGAAGGTGTGCCGGTGGCGTCACCGACTGAGTTCTTCCCGGCCTCGAGGCCTTTCTCGAACTCGTTCTTGGCCGAACCCAGGTTGCGGGCCAGCTTCGGAATGGCCGCTCCCCCGAAGAGGAGCACAACGACAACGATGAGAACGATGATTCCATCGACTCCGAACACTTCTGCCAGCATCTGACTCTCCTTTGCCTGGTCCACGTGGAGGTGGGCTGCCTCTGTATTCGGTGCGCACGACCCCCCGGATGTGGGGCGGACGCGAAAAATTTCCCATCCGTCCCTGGATCCGGAACGAATACAGGGTGTCATGAGGGTGGACTGATCGAAGATGCTCAACCTGGACCCATCAAAGCTCCTCATCATCGCCGTGGTGGCCGTCATCCTCCTGGGGCCCGACCGGCTCCCCGCATTCGCACGCCAGGTGGGAGGAGCCTGGCGCTCGTTCACCGCCTATCGGCATCGCATGGAGGCGGAGATCCGCAGCTCCATGCCCGATCTCCCGAGCACAGCGGAGATCGCACGCCTGGCTCGTTCGCCGTACGCCCTGCTCGATCACCTTTCAACCATGTCGTCCGACGCGGACGGAACGAAGGCGACACCCGAGGCCACACCGCACCAAACCCAGGGCGAGAACGCCGCTCCGACCGTGGTGGTGGATATCACGACCCGTGACATGGTGTCCGGACTCCCGGCACCAGTCGGGGTGCATCGCGTCGCCCCCGCCTCTGCGGTCGATCCCGGGCTCAACTGACGCAGGCATCATCACAATCGCCGGAGGGGCGAACAATCCCATCTCAGTGCGGCACGCCGTAGGCCAGCATCGATCCACTCGGTTGGCGCGCGCCACTGCCGGCTTCGATCGACACCCCCAGGGCGTGCGGCCGGAGTGACCCGGCAGCCGTGAACACCGCCAGGTGTGGTGTGCGCCCGAGCAACCCGAGGGAGATCGTCTTGCCATGAATGATTCCCCAGAGCTGGTAGGTCTCCCCCGAGGAGAGCGCGGGCAGGCGGGACGTCACCAGGTACCCCCGCCCGTTGGGACGCACGACGAATTGCATCACGTCGCGGTGGTGCGCATCGATGAGAGCGACCGTCTTGTGACCGGCTGTCTCCAACGCGGCCACGACCTCGGTACGGGCAGTCTCATCGATGGCTCCCTGGAGGTGCGCCACCTGATCGTCGGCGTCGGCCAGGCGTATCCCGAGCACTGTGGCCACGGTGGCGAACCCGATGGCGACAGAAGCCCCAGTGGCCATGCGACCTCGCGACGAGCGCACCGCGCGCATCCGACCATGCCGCTGCCCGCCATGGTCGGCGCGCGCCACACGCAACGGGGCCGGAGTGGGCGGGCCCTCGCCGCTGCCGCGAGTGGTCAGACGACCCGAGATGGTCCGCCAGAGTGACCCGGGCAACGGTTCAACGGAGGTACCCAGAGCGGCCGCCACTTCACGGTGCGCGTCGACTTCAGCCCGGCAGCGCAAACAGCTGGCGAGATGCTCTGCGATCAGCCCGTACTCGCTGCCAACCACGGCACCGAGCGCGAACGCGGCCAGCAGGTCGCTGGCCTCCTCGTGGGTCATCATGCGTTGACACCGTGAATCCCGGCTTCGACGAGGACCTGGCGCATGCGGCGCAGGCCGCTGCGGATGCGGCTCTTTACCGTCCCTTCGGGTTGCTGGAGGAGTTGCGCCACTTCCACGTAGGAGTGCCCGTCGAAGAAGGCGAGTTCGATGACTCTGCGCTCTTCGGGGTGTATCTCTTCGAGTGCCCGTGCGACGAAGTCGTCTCGGTTCAGATCCCAGTACTCGTGAAAGAGGTCGTATCCGGCGTTCGGGCCGGTACAGGCGTCTCCCGCTTCCCTGAGGCGGCGCGCATTGAGCGTTCGGATGGCATCCACGGCACGGGCATGGGCTTGCACGAGAAGGAAGGAGCGCAGGGTGCCTCGGGCGGGATCAAACCGATCGGGTTGCCGCCACAGACGAAGGAACACCTCCTGGGTGACGTCCTCTGCCTCCGAAGCGCTCTTGAGCACGCGCCACGCCAGTCCATACACCGCGGCGGCATGCCGGCGATAGAGCTCGTCCAACACGATGTCCCCGCCGCATGTGATGGTGGTGATGAGTTGGGCATCGCTCACTTCTTCTCGCTGCTGCATCGGATGTGTATTCGTAAGCAGCGCCAGGCTGAGATGTCGGGCGTGTTCCGAGCGCCACCTCTCCACACGGTCCTCGTAGACCCGAGCCAGCAGGTCCCTTGATTTTGATCCATAGTCGGCAAAGAATCGATCCATGTCCAGTGCTGAAATTGACGAGTACCTCGCAGGCCTCGAAGAGCCAAAACGGTCCACCCTGCAGCGCCTGCGCCAGACGATCCTTGAACTGGTCCCTGAAGCTGAGGAAGGGATCTCCTATCGACTTCCAGCCTTCAGGTTGGGAGGGAAAGTCATCGCCGGATTCGCAGCGTTCAAGAACCATCTGAGCTACCTGCCCCACAGCGGTTCGGTGTTCCCTGTGTTGCAGGCCGAAGTTTCCCACTACAAGACGTCGAGCGGGGCGCTTCAGTTCCCCATCGACTCACCGCTGCCGAAGCCTCTCGTGGAGCGCCTCATCAGTGTCCGAATCGCCCAAGCCTTTCCGGAACAACATGACCGACCAATTGGTTAGCCCGATCGACAGCCGACGCCGACTCGGTGTCCGCTACGACGGTCCGACGTAGACCCCGGATACCGCAGCCATAGTGACGAATGCCCTGCGTGCTCAGCTGCCGTAAGGCCGGGTGAGCACCTCCATGTTGTGGCCCGAAGGGTCCTCGAAATAGAAGCCGCGTCCGTGGTCGTTGAGGCGGTTCTTTTGTCGGTGGCCCGGGTCAGCCCAGTAGGTGAGGCCGCGTTCTGTCACTCGGGCGAAGATGGCGTCGAACTCCGCCTCTGAGACGAGGAACGCGTAGTGATGACGGGCCGGCCCGGAACGGTCGTCGTAGTCGAGGCTGACACCATTGGCGGTCTCGACGCACACGAACGGCCCGAAGGGCTTCGGGGGGTCGAGACCGAGGATCTCGGCCAGAAAGACGGCCGAGGCCTGCTTATCTTGCACCGGAACAATGGTGTGGTTGAGCTGGACTCCCATGGCGGATCCCTCCTACTTGCCGTGGACTCCATTATCGGCTTCGGCACGGCGGCGTCAATGTCACTTCATCGGCCGCCAGGTGCCCGGTCTGCGAATGACGGAAAGGCGGTCGTTGCCCCTTGTTAGTGGACACGTCCATTGTTCTGTGTCCCTGGCGGCCGTGTCGCACGTGACAGGTCGATGGGGCGCAAGATCCAATGGCCAACGTCACCACCTGGGCCCGGCTGAGTGCGTTCATCGGTGACCTTTGTGGCTGTGAGGTAATCCCAGGGTGCCGTGCGGGGGTGATCGAAGAGGTCGTCGGGTGGTGAGGCTCCGAACACAAAACAGATACCAATCACGCAGCAGATTGCGACTGTCGGGATAACCAACAGACAGCAGATGCTGCTGCGGGCGAGGGATCTGGCGAGACGAATCGGTCGCTCATCCGACGCTCGGACCACGCGCAGCCCGAGGAGCCGGTAGCTCGGCGTGCTGCCGTCGCGCCATTCGAGGACGGACCAGACCAGCCAGCCGACTCCCAGCGTCACGACGAAAAGTAGCGGCATGAGGGCGAGAGCCTCTATGCGCTTGCCCAAGCTCGCGGCGGGCTTACGTCCAGCCATGGAGATCATGCTAACGCTCTCTGTGCCGCGGACGTTCCGATCAGCCTCACCACGGCACCTTCGGATTACCGCGTCCGTTGAGATAGAGCCTCACCGTGAACTGCAAGGGATGGGGGTGCCGCAAGGTCTCGCGCCCTTGGGCCGTCCTTCATGATCCGGGGTGGGGGCTCAGCGGCGAGCGGTCACCGACTAGCCACAGGTGACCAAATGGATCGATGAACCCACCTTGCCGGTGAACGCCCCACGGCACCTCGTGGTCGCGAATCCGGTCGATGGTGCCGTCTGCGCCGGCCGCCACCGCCCGTTCAATGAATCGGTCGGGGTCGTGGACGAAAACTTCGACACGCGCCGTTCTGCTGCCGAGCGAAGTCGGAGTATCCCAGCCGTTGCTCTCCGGCTCGCCAAGAAAGAATGGTGCCCCTTCGACCGCCATTCCGACGACGCCACC
>ODAK010005027.1_pt1 | contig 13470 bp, 12 predicted proteins | sample 1539591 | NCBI WGS metagenome assembly ODAK01 (sample SAMEA3539303, study PRJEB22396) | soil metagenome | biome: tundra; feature: field; material: soil | place: USA | collected 2010-05 | depth 0.15 m | reverse complement strand
GCGGTCAGCCCGTCTTCGGCACCGGCTGCTTACCCCTCCCGAGGATCGAGGTTAGACAGCTCGAGGCTCATGCCGCCGCGATGACGCTGTCTCCCACCTCGTAGAGGCCGAACGGCAGGGGGTCGCCGACCTGCCAGGACCCGGCGAATTGGGAGCGATCACCGGCTTCGCGCGTGCGCGCGAGCACGCGCCGGGCGAGCCCGAGCTGGCGCGCCTCCCAGGTGGTCAGGGCCCGCACGACATCGCCGCCGGCATCGCGCAGCGCCTCGGCGAGGCGATAGCCGTCCTCGGCCGCCTTCGCGGCTCCGGCCGCGGCGTGAGGGCGCAGCGCGACCGCGGCATCCCCGATCAGGCACATCCGGCCGAACGCCATGTGCGGAACGTCGATGTCGTAGACCGCCTGGAGGAACGGGTGCTGGGTTCGGCGCACGAGCTCCGCCAGGGGTGCGGGGAGCAGATCCTCCCCGGCCTCGCACAGCTGCGCGATGTGCCGCGGGGCGACCGCGCCGGGCGGGACCGAGACCTCACGGGCGACGCCGTGCACGTCGGTCATGAGCGCGTCGAGCTCGGCACCGGGTGCGACGTTCCGGTACCAAAGCCAGTTCATGACCGGGCCGCCCGCCGCCGGGATCGGATAGGTCAGCGCGTGGCTGCGCGCCAGCACGCAGTAGGTGATCGCGTCCTCGAGCGCCCTCCGGGTCGCGGCGCTGCACCGCGACCGCGCGATCGTCCCGCGCCAGCCGACGTATCCGGCGTACCGGCTGTCGGGCTCGCCGAGCAGCAGCCGGCGTCCGGTCGATCGGATCCCGTCCGCCCACACGAGCAGCTCGCACGAGCGCGACGCGCCCGAGGAGAGGCGCACGGTGACCCCGCGCCCGTCCTGCTCGGCCCCCACGACCGCCTCCCCCAGGTGGTAGCGCTCGCGGCCGAACGCGGCGAGCAGCCAGCGATAGACCGTGTCGTAAGAGGTGAACCACAACGGCGACACGAGCTCGGCCGCCGCCGTTCCGTCCGCGGCGAGGTAGCGCAGGTGGCGCGCCGGCTCGCCGAGATCGGCGGTGGCGAGAGACTCCCGCTCGACGAGCCAGCGAATCGTGGCGGGATTGAGCACGATCCCGGCGCCCTGGCCCTCCAGTGGCGCCCGTGAGCGCTCGTGGACGTCGACGTCGAAGCCGGCGTCGCGCAGCCAGAGGGCGGCCGACAGACCGCCGAGCGACCCGCCGGCGACGACGATCCGCACGGGCGAGGGCGCGCCGGGGGCCGGCTCCGCCGCCGGCGCGACCGAGGAACGATGGGGAGTGGGTGGCGCGCCGTTCACGATCGATGCGCCAAGATTGACCGCGCGGGTCCCTCCGGGCCCCGATTTGACCGGCCGCGATGACCGAAAATGACGGCGAATTGCGCCGGGCACTAGGTTGTGTCCACTGCAGCCGGCTGGCAGGAGGAGAGAGGCCTTGACCGCACCCTTGACCGTCCGAGGGGCGCGAGCGCTGTGAAGCCCGCGCCCTTTATCTACAGTCGCCCGAGCACCACCGACGAGGCGGTGGCCATGCTCGCCGAGAGCCCCGACGACACGAGCGTGCTGGCGGGCGGGCAGAGCCTCGTCCCGATGATGAACTTCCGCCTCGCGCACCCGGCCCGGCTGGTCGACATCAACTTCGTCGACGAGCTCGACTACATCCGCCTCGACGATGGATGGCTGGCGATCGGCGCGCGGGTCCGCCAGTCGGCCCTGGAGCACGCGGAGCTCGTTGCCCGCACAGCGCCGCTGCTGGCCGAGACGATCCGGTGGGTCGCCCACCCGCCGATCCGCCATCGCGGCACGGTCGTCGGTAGCATCGCCCAGGCCGACCCGTCGGCCGAGCTGCCCGCGGCGCTGCGGGCGCTCGACGGCGAGGTCGTGCTGCGCGGGAGCCGGGGCGAGCGCCGGCTCGCGGCGGCCGACTTCTTCGCCGGGCCGCTGATGACCAAGATCGCGCCCGGCGAGCTGATCACCGAGATCAGGGTCCCGGCCGCGCCGGCGCCGGTCGGACAGGCGCTGGTGGAGATCACCCGCCGCCACGCCGACTTCGCCGTCGCCGGCGCCGCCGTATCGTTGTGGGGCAACGGCGACCGCCGCGCGGCGATCGCGCTGTTCGGCGTCGGGCCCGCTCCGATCCGGGCACATGCCGCCGAGCGACTGCTCGCCGACCATGGCGGCACGCCGGCGTCGGAAGTCGGGGCGGCGGCGATCAGTGAGCTCGCACCGCCGACCGACGTCCACGGATCCGCCGACTATCGACGACGGGTGGCGAGGGTGTGTGTCGAGCGCGCGCTCACGCGCGCCGGGGAGGGAGCGTCATGAACCGCGTACCGATCGAAGTGACCGTCAACGGCGTGCGGCGCCAGGCGGAGGTCGAGCCTCGCCGACTGCTCGTGGACTTCCTGCGCGAGGATCTCAACCTCGTCGGCACGCACATCGGGTGCGAGCACGGCGTTTGCGGCACGTGCACGGTCCTCATGAACGGCGAGAGCGTGCGCGCGTGCATCACCTTCGCCGTGCAGGCCGACGGGGCCGAGATCACCACGGTAGAGTCGCTGGCCTCAGGAGCGTCGTTGCACCCACTACAGGAGGCGTTCTGGGAGAAGCAGGGGCTCCAGTGCGGCTACTGCACCCCCGGCATGCTGATGCGGTCCCTGGAGCTGCTGACCGAGAATCCGCAACCGTCGGCCGATGAGGTGCGCGAGGGCATCGCCAGCAACCTCTGCCGCTGCACGGGCTACCAGTTCATCATCGAGGCGGTGCTCGACGCCGCGGACAGGATGCGTGTCTGATGGCGACCACCGAGCACCCACCGACCCGCGATCTCAGCGGCGAGCGCAAATGGGTCGGCAAGTCGATCCGGCGCGTCGAGGACCCCCGCTTCCTGCGCGGCCGCGGCGGCTACATCGATGACATGCGCGTCCCGGGCATGCTCCACGCGGCGATCGTGCGCAGCCCGCTCGCCCACGCCCGGATCGTCTCCATCGACGTCGAGGCGGCGCGGCGGCTGCCCGGCGTGGTGGCGGTCGTGACCGGCGCGGAGGCCGCCGAGATCACCGATCCGCTGCCCGACTTCGGGCCGGCGGCAGACAAGCACGTGTGGCGCCTGCTGGCGGTTGACAAGGTCCGCTACGTCGGCGAGGGCGTGGTGGCGATCGTCGCCGAGAGCCGGTATCTGGCCGAGGATGCCGCCGAGCTCGTTGAGGTGGATTACGAGCCGCTGGAGGCGATCGTCGATCCCGAGGCCGCGATCGCGCCCGGGGCGCCGGTCCTGCACGACCTGCTCGGCACCAACCTGGCCTACGAGCGGACCTTCGTCTTCGGCGAAGTCGACCGTGACTTCGCGCAGGCCGACCTCGTCGTGCGCGACCGCCTGCGCTGGCACCGGTCAGGCGGGCAGCCGCTGGAGACCGTCGGGGCGATCGCCGACTTCGACGCCGGCACCGGGATGCTGACGATCCACGCCAACTCACTCAGCTTCACCAGCTACCTGTTCATGCTCGCCGGCACGCTGAAGATCGCACCCAACCGGCTCGACATCCACCCGCACTCCGCGGGCGGGAGCTTCGGCTCCAAGCTGTTTGCCACCAAGGTCTCGGCGATCGCCGGGATGCTCTCCAAGCTCACCGGCCAGCCCGTGAAGTTCATCGAGGACCGGGTCGACAACATCTCCAACTGTGATCACCACGGCTCCGACCGCGTGTACGACGTCGAACTCGCGCTCATGCGCGACGGGACGATGACGAGCCTGCGGGTCAAGACGATCGACGACTACGGCGCCTACATCCAGTTCGGGGTCGGCCACCACGGCAATGCGCTGGCCCAGGTGACGGGTCCGTATCGGATCGGCAGCGTGGAGTACACCGTGCAGGCCGTGCTCACCAATAAGTGCCAGCAGGGCGCATATCGCGGGTTCGGCTCGGAGGTCAACAACTGGATGCTCGAGCGGATGGTCGACCTCGCGGCGCGTGAGCTGGACATCGACGCCGCCGACATCCGCCGCGCGAACTTCATCCGCAAGGAGCAGTTCCCGTACTACATCCCGACCGGCAACGTCTACGACAGCGGCGACTACGAGGGGGTGCTCGACAAGGCGCTCGAGCTGGCCGACTATGGCCACTGGCGCGAGGAGCAGCGCCGCGCTCGGGAGCAGGGCCGCTACATCGGGATCGGCCTGGTCACCTGCCAGGAGCGCAGCGTGTTCAGTGCCACCGAGTTCTGGTTCTGGTTCGATGAGCCCGCCGCGCCGGTCACGTCGATGCCGGAGAGCATCACGCTGCGTGTGGGCGCCACCGGCGACATCACCGCCACGCTGTACTCGTGCGCGTTCTGGGGCAACAGCCCGGAGACGATGGTCGCGCAGCTCGTGGCCGAGGAGTTCGACGTCGAGCCCCATGACGTGGCGGTCGTCTACGCCGGATCGCGCGACGGGCTGCCGGCCACCGGACCAGGCGGCAGCCGCACGACGGTGATGCTGGCGGGCGCGATCGAAGGCGCGTCGGAGCGGATCAAGGACAAGGCGTTCAAGGTCGCCGAGCACATGCTCGAGGCCTCCATCGACGACCTCGAGTGGCACGCGGGCGGCATCCAGGTCAAGGGCTCGCCGGACACCCGCAAGTCCCTGGGGGACATCGCGATCCAGACCCACCTGTTCAAGCACAGCCTGCCGGAGGAGATCGAGAGCGGGCTGGAGGCGAGCAAGGTCTACGACCATCCGTACACCACGATGCCGTCCGCCGACCGCACCAACCTCGGCGTCTTCTATCCGTTCGTGGGCCACGCCTGCCACATCCCGATCATCGAGGTCGACATCGAGACCGGCGAGGTCCACTTCATCAAGTACATCGCCGTGCACGACTGCGGGACTCTGGTCAACCCGCGCTCGCTCGCCGGCCATATCACCGGCGGAGTCGTGCAGGGCATCGGCACCGCCCTCTATGAGCAGTACGTCTACGACGAGAACGGCAGCCTCCTCACCCAGAGCTACCGGGACTATCTGATCCCGACGGCGATGGAGGCGCCCGAGTTCGTCATCGGTCACCAGGAGACCCCGTCCCCGTGGACGCCGCACGGCATCAAGGGCGGCGGGGAGGGCGGGCGGATGATGGCCCCGGCGGCGGTCGCCGCCGCGATCGACGACGCGCTCGCGCCGCTCGGCGTCCGCGCCCGCGTGCTCCCGGCGACGCCGACCCGCCTCACCGAGTGGATCGACGCCGCGGCCCGCGAGCGCGAGCGGGAATCCGCGGACTGACGCGCGCTCCCAAGCGCCACGCGCGCAGTGAGCCCCCGGCCCGGACCGACTCAGGCTGCGGGCGCCTGGCGTCTTCAGGTGGTGGTGACCGCCGCGGCGCCCGCCCGCTCCAGGCGCATGTGTGCGGTGATGGCGTGGCCCATGAACATCTCGGCCTCGGCGATCGCGGCGGCGGCCGGTGCGATCCGGCGCGTGCCCTCGTCGGTCAGGCGCTGGTAGGTGATCGTCTTGAGGAACTTGCCGACCCACAGTCCGCCGGTGTAGCGGGCGGCGCGCGCCGTGGGCAGCACGTGGTTGGTGCCTACCGCCTTGTCGCCGTAGGTGACCGTCGCCTCGCGGCCGAGGAACAGCGACCCGTAGTTGCGCAGGCCGTGCAGGTAGTCGTCGAGCTCGTCCTCGGCGACCTGGACCTCCAGATGCTCGGGCGCGTACTCGTCGGCGAGGGCGATCGCCTCTTGCCGGTCGGCCACCACGACGACGTTGCCGTGGTTGTGCCACGCCTGGCCGGCAACCTCGGCGGTCGGCCACGTCTCCAGCAACCGCGCCACCGCCTTGAGCGTGGCGGCGCCGAGATCGCGGGAGGTGGTGATGAGCACGGCGGGGGATGTCGGTCCGTGCTCGGCCTGGCCGAGTAGATCGGCGGCGACGAGCTCGGGGTCGGCGGCGTGGTCGGCGATCACCAGGATCTCGGTGGGGCCGGCGAGCAGATCGATCCCCACCTGCCCGAACAGCTGGCGTTTGGCCTCGGCGACGTAGGCGTTGCCGGCGCCGACGATCATGTCGACCGCGGACAGATCGTGCAGGCCGAAGGCCATCGCCGCCAGCGCCTGCACGCCGCCGAGGCAGATGATCTCGTCGGCGCCGGACGTGGCCATGGCGTGGAGCATCGCCGGATGAATGCCCTTGCCCTGCCAGGGCGGGGCGGAGGCGACGACCCGCCGCACGCCGGCCACCTTGGGCACGAGCACCGTCATGAACGCCGACGCCAGCATCGGGTAGCGCCCGCCGGGCACGTAGGAGCCCACGGCGGCGACCGGCACGTGCTGGTGGCCGAGCACGACGCCGGGGAGCGTCTCAACCTCGAGGTCGGTGAGCGTCTCGCGCTGGCGCGTGGCGAACGTCCGGACCTGCTCCTGGGCGAAGGCGATGTGCCCGCGCAGCTCCGCGGTGAGGGCTTCGCCGGCGCCCGCGATCAGCTCCTCGTCGACGCGGAAGGATGGCGGGTCCCAGCGATCGAGTCGGCGCGAGTAGTCGCGCACGGCGTCCTCGCCCTCGGCCTGGATCCGCGCCAGCATCTCCTCGACCGTGCGCTTGACTTCGTCGCGCGCCTCGGCGGTCGAGACCGGTGCGTGCTTCAGGTACTCGGGCATCATGTTCCTCGCGTTCTCAGCTGGTAGGTCTTGCGGGGGCGACCGGGCCCGTTGACGACGGGCTCCATCGTCGCCTGCCCGATCGTGACGAGGTACTCCAGGTAGCGACGGGCGGTCACGCGCGCCACGCCGGCCCGTGTGCCCACCGCGTCCGCCGTCGCGGAGCCGGGCGATGACGAGAGGATCCGTCGGATCTCCTCCAGCCGCGGACCGGAGACGTCGCGCGGGAGCCAGGGCAGCGCGTTGGGCCCCTCGGAGCAGATGAGGTCGACGTCGCGCTGCGCGAGCTCGGATCGCTCGAGCATCGACATGCGCCGCTCGAACAGCCGCAGGGACTTGCGCAGCCTGTCCTGGTCGAAGGGCTTGACGAGGTAGTCGACCGCGCCGAGCTGGACCGCCGCTCGGACGGTGGCCGCCGAGGTTGCGGCGGTGACGGCGATCACCTCCACCGCCTCGGCGGTGGCCCGCAGCCGGCGCAGCAGTGCGATCCCGTCCTTGCCTGGGAGGCCGATGTCGAGCAGCAGCAGATCCGGGTGCAGACTCCGGACCATCTCCTGCGCCTGCGCGGCGCTCATCGCCACGCCGGCCATCGAGAAGCCGGTGACCTGGGCGACGAAGCGGCAGTGCAGCCGGGCGACGATCCGGTCGTCCTCGACGATCAGGACGCGCCAGTCACGCATCGAGCGTCACCCGGAAAGTCGTGCCCTGCGCGCCGGGAACGACCTCGATCGTGCCCATCGCCGCCGTCACCGCCTCGCGCACCAGAGCCAGACCGAGTCCCTCGTGGCCAGCCTTGGTGCTGACCCCGCGCTCGAACAGGGCGAGCTCCTCGTCGGGCAGCCCCGCCCCCCGGTCGCTGACCTCGATCACCGTGCGCTCGTCGTCGTCGGTGACCCGCAAGCGGACCTGGCGTCGCTTCAGAGGCATCGTGGCAACGGCGTCGAAGGCGTTGTCGAGCAGGTTGCCGACGATTGTCAGGACCTGCGTGTCGGTCAGGTTGGGCGGGAGCCGACGCAGATGGCTCGATTCGTCGATCTCGAGCGTGATATCGCGCTGGGCGGCGACCATCGCCTCGGCCAGCACGAGGCCGGCGACGGTCGGGACCTGGATGTGCGTGGCCAGCGCGTCGCGGACTGCCGCGTGGGTGCTCTTGAGGACGTGCAGGAACTCCTTGGCCTCGTCGATCTCGTTGAGCGCGAGCAGCCCGCTGACGGCATGCAGCCGGTTGGCGTGCTCGTGGGTCTGCTCGCGCAGCGCGCGGACGAGGCGGCGCAGGGCGATCACCTGCTTGGATCGCTCGTCGAGCAGCTGGGCCGTCCGCACGGCGCTGGCGGCGTGGTCGGCGAAGAACCGCAGCAGCGCGACCTGCTCGTCGGGCCAGTCACCGGGCTCGGTGCGATACAGGTTGAGGGTGCCGACGACCTTGTCGGCGGCCACGAGCGGCAGCGAGATGATCGCCCGGTAGTCCCCCTCGTAGGCGATGTCATGCCACTCCCAGGACGCGATCGCGGGGTCGGTGTCGAGATCGGAGATCACGACCGGGGCGCGATTGACGTACGCCAGCCCCGACGGCCCCTGCCCGGGCCGGAGCTTCGCCTCACCGGTGGACAGCAGTCGCTTGTAACGCCGGCTCAACCCGTGGCTGCCGGCGAGCCGGAAGTGATGATCTCGGCCCTCGACCAGGATGATGCTCGCCCGGTCGGCGCCGGGCACGACGCCCGTCGCTTCGGTGGCGATCTCGTCGAGGATCCGCGATAGCGGCCCGCCGCGGACCGCGGCGCCGCTCACTCTCAGCATCGCCCGGACCTCGGGCAGCGACTCAAGGTCTTCGCTGGCGGTGGCCGCCGCGATCGGAAGGGAAACCAACGCGCTCCTGCTCACAATTCGGGTGCCCGCAAGCCTAACCGGCGCAGCCCGGCTGGCTCGATGCGGTCGCCCGCAGTGACCGAAATCCCGGCCGGGCGCGCTGGCGCGCCTAAATCGTGCCCGCACCCCACGCCACGGAGGTAGTTTGAATGCCACGCGTCGTCGACCTATCGCAGGAGATCTACCAGGGGATGCCGGTGTACGCCGGCCATCTCAAGACGGTGGTGTGGCAGCACCACAGCCACGAGGAGACCGGGCCGCTGTTCGAGAGCGAGTTCTCCTACCAGAGCCTGGGCCTGATGCTGTGCGATCACGGTCCCACCCACGTCGACGCGATCAGCCACCTCGATCCGCGGGAGGGCGCCCCGACGATCGATCAGATGTCGCTCGACACCTTCTGGGGGAGCGGCACCTGCCTGGACATCTCCGACGTGCCGGCGCGCGAGTACTGTGACGCCGAGCGCCTGGACCGGGCGCTGGCCGAGTCCGGCGCCGAGCTGCGCGAGGGCGACGTCCTGCTGCTGCGCACCGGCGCAGCTGACCGGCTCGGCGGCACGCGCGAGTACACCTCTCAGTACCCCGGGCTCGACCAGAGCGCCGCGAACTGGCTGGAGGCCCACAAGCCCAAGGTCTTCGGCGTCGACTCTCCCAGCCCGGACAACCCGGCCGACCGGATCTATCCCGTCCATCTGTTCTGCCGGCGGACGGGCATCACCCACTACGAGAACCTCGCCAACCTCGGCGAGGTGGTGGGCCGCCGGTTCACCTTCTTCGGGTTCCCGCTGCGCGTGCGCGGGGGCCACGGCTCGCCGGTCCGCGCGGTCGCGATGCTCGATGACTGAGGGCCTCGAGGGGGCCGCCGTCGTCGTCACCGGCGCGGGGAAGGGGATCGGCCGCGAGATCGCGCTGGCCTTCGGCCGGGCCGGGGCGCTGGTCGGCCTGACAGGGCGAGATCGCGCGGGGCTAGATGAGACGCTCGCGCTCGTGCGGGAGTCCGGCGGCGACGGGGCCATCGCGCTCGCCGACATCCGCGTGCCCGACGAGGTGGAGGCGATGGCCGCCCGGCTGCTCGGTGAGCTCGGTCGGGTCGACGTGCTCGTGTGCAACAGCGGCGTCGCCGGACCGACCGCGCCTCTGTGGGAGATCGCGCTCGAGGAGTGGGAGGACACCCTGCGCATCAACGTCACCGGGACCTTCCTGTGCTGCAAGGCGCTGCTGCCCGCGATGATCGAGCGCCACAGCGGATCGGTGGTGGTGATCGGCTCGCTCACCGGCAAGCGACCGCTGCACGGGCGCACCCCCTACACGACGAGCAAGCTCGGGCTGGTGGGGCTCGTCCGCACGCTCGCCTGGGAGACTGGGCCCTACGGCATCCGCGTCAACCTCATCTCGCCGGGGTTCGTCGCCGGCCCGCGGATCGAGCGCGTGATCGCGGCCCAGGCCGAGACCCTGTCGATCACGCCCGACGAGGTCCGCGAGCGGATGGTGTCGCCCGCCCCGCTGGCGCGGCTCACGCCGCCGCAGGACGTCGCGGCCTGCGCGGTCTTCCTGGCATCGCCGGCCGCGGCGTCGATCACCGGCGAGGACATGAACGTGTCCGGAGGCCTGGTGATGTACTGACGGCGATGCTCGCCCCGTACAGCACCCGCTTCGCGGCCGAGGCGGTCGTCTCCACGGTCGACCAGATCGCCGCCCAGGCGGGGATCGAGGCGCTCCGGGCCGGCGGCTGTGCGGTCGACGCGGCGATTGCCGCCGGGGCGGTGCTGGCGGTCACGCAGGAGCATCAATGCGGCCTGGGTGGCGATCTGTGGGCGCTCGTCCATCGGCCGGGGGAGGAGGTCCCGCATGCGCTCAACGCCGCCGGCCGAGCGGGCTCGGGGGCCGACCCCGAGCGCCTGCGCGCCGCCGGCCACGAGCGCATGCCGGCCGACCGGGATTCCGGCTGCGCCCCGGTGCCGGGATGCGTCGACGGCTGGCTGGCGCTGCACGAGCGGTTCGCCCGGCTGCCGCTGGCCGACCTGCTGGCGCCGGCTCGCGCGCACGCCGCCGGCGGGTTCGCCGCCTCGGAGGCGCTCGCCGCAGCCGCGCTGCTGCTGGCCGGCGTCGCCCACGCCGACGACTTCACGGCCGCTGGCCCGCTCGTGGCAGGCCAGATCGTCCGGCGCCCCGGCGTCGCGCGCGCGCTGGAGGCGATCACCCGGGAGGGGCGCCGCGGCTTTTACGAGGGCGAGTTCGGTGACGCCCTGCTCCGGCACGGCGGCGGCGAGTACACTGCGGCCGACCTCGCCCGCCCGCAGGCCGACTGGGTGGCGCCGTTGGGGATCGACGCCTTCGGTGCGCGGCTGTGGTCGCCGCCACCGAGCTCGCAGGGCTATCTCACGCTGCGCTCGGCGGCGATCGCCTCCAGCCTCGATCTTCCTGATCCGCGCGACGCGGAGTGGGCGCACCTGCTGATCGAGTCCGCCCGCGCCGCCGGCGTCGACCGCGATCTCACCTGGCATGAGGCGGCCGACGGGCCGGCGCTCATCGCCCCGGAGGCGATCAGGGCGATGCGCGAACGGGTGAGCGCGCGCGCGGGACGCGACGCGGCGCCCCCCGTCCGGGGCGGAACCGTCTCGCTGTGCGTCGTCGACCGGAACCGGATGGCGGTGTCGATGCTCCAGTCGGTCTTCACGGCCTGGGGCTCGCTGCGCTTCCTGCCCGGAGTGGGGGTCGGCCTGCACAACCGCGGCTCGTGCTTCTCCCTGGCCGCGGGCCATCCCGCCGAATACGGGCCCGGGCGACGTCCGCCGCATACACTGGCTCCCGCTCTGGTGACCAGCGTTGACGGATCACCGGCGATGGTGGTGGCCACCCGCGGCGGCCACATCCAGCCTCAGGTCGTGCTCCAGCTGCTGGCGCGGGTGTCCGCCGGCGCGCAGACACCGGCGGAGGCGATGGCCGCCGGGCGCTGGGCCCTGTCGGCTGACGGGGTGCTACTCGAAGGCCAGTGCCCCGGCGATTGGGTGCGGGGACTCACCGCGCGCGGTCACGGCGTGGAGCGCCGACCGCAGTTCGACGACGACTTCGGCCACGCGCAGATGATCGTGTGCCATGACGACCATCTGGCGGCGGCGAGTGATCCGCGCAGCCTCACCTGTGGTGTCGGGGCGCTGTAGGGCGATCGGCGGCGGCCGGCGGTCCGGTGCGTGAGGTACTCACGCCGGGACGAACAGGCGTCCGCGCATGTTGTCCTCGCTCTGCGGGCGGAGGTCCCACAGCGACTTCAGCTGCCCGCGCATGTCCTCGGGCAGGCGGTCGACGCCGTGGTGGTCCAGCTCGACGAGGTTGCCCGCCGGATCGCGGAGGTAGAGCTGGACGACGTCCCCGGGCAGTTCGACGAGATGGTTGCCGAACGCTTCGTGGTCTAACGCCCCGCGCCGCTCGGCGACCCGGTAGGGCGGCTCCAGGTCGTCGACCGTGATGCCGAGGTGGTGATGGCCGGTCGGCGTGAGGTCGCGCTCGAAGATGTGCAGCTGGGTGCGGTCGAGCGCGAGCCACTGGACCGGGAGCCCGAAGTCCGGCGTGGGAATCGGCACGGCGCCGAGCAGCTCGACGTAGAAGTCCACCGACTCCTGCAGGTCCCGGGCATTCACGCTGACGTGATTGATCCGGCTGCTCACGATCATTCCTCCTCGATTGCGGACATGAGTCGACGGGACGCTCAGTCCGCGTCCCGGCAGAGAGGATCGCACGTCGGAGGCGGGTGTCACGAGCAGTAGATTGCCGCCCGTGACCAATATCTACAGACCATCCTTCGCACAGGAAGAGCGACCCCCGGGCTTTCAGATCCGGCGGGCGCGGATCGGCTTCGAGCTGGGCACGGAGCTGATCGGATGCAGCCTGTGGGAGCTCCCGCCCGGCGAGACGGCGTACCCGTACCACTTCCACTACTCCGACGAGGAGCTGCTGATCGTGATTCGGGGCCGTCCGACGCTGCGCACCCCGGACGGCGTGCGCGAGCTCGACGAGGGCGAGGCGGTGCGCTTCGCCGTCGGCGAGCAGGGCGCCCACCAGCTCCTGAACCGCAGCCCGGACACGGTGACCTTCCTCGCCGTCAGCAGCAGCGGCCGGCCCGACGTCGTCGTCTATGTCGACTCCAACAAGATCGGCGTGAGCGAGCGGCTTCCGCACGGCGGCGGCCTGCGCGAGTTCTTCCGCCGCGAGGACGGCGTCGACTACTGGGATCGCGTGGAACCACCCAAGCACTCATAACTCAAGGCGAGGGCGCACCGGCGGCCCTGCTGAGCTGCGCGCGAACCAAGAGAGCTCAAGGAACGCAGACAGCCAATCAAGACCGGGAAGTGCTCATAGCTCATCGGAGCGGCGCGACCGTCGATATAAACGATCGTTCCATTGATAAGGTTGCCAACGCGGTATCGTGTTGGCGGCACGAGCGACTCGCACAGTTGATCTCGCTGCCGGCGAGCACCAGCACGCAGACATCGCGGCGGCGGGACCCACCTTGACGGCCCGACCGCACGGGCGATCTCGACATAACCGGCACTACGGCATGAGCGGTCCGTCGGCACCCTGAAACGGGCCAATCGGCACCCTGCAACGGGCCAATCGGCCGCCCGCGGTCGACCGGTCATCCCGTGCCCGAACCGCCACCGCGCGACCGCTTTCAGCCGAGTCGGGAGCACGCCGCTCAGCGCCCTCGCTGCTACGCGGCTGTGTCCAACAACGCTCTGCGGCTTGTGCTTTCTCCGACTGGGAACGGGGCGACTGGCTTGTGCAATCGCGTGGTGCGCCGAGACTGCTCCGGCGCCATGAGGGAAAAGAAGGAGGTCGACATGACGTAAAGGAGCGACAAGTTCAGGGCGGCTTGCCGGTGTGAGTCCGGTCCGGGGAGATGTCTGGGTCCCTGGTAGTGATGTCCCTGTGCGTGGTCGAGAGGTCGGGTGCGAAGCGGGGTGTGA
>ODAK010005026.1_pt1 | contig 13470 bp, 9 predicted proteins | sample 1539591 | NCBI WGS metagenome assembly ODAK01 (sample SAMEA3539303, study PRJEB22396) | soil metagenome | biome: tundra; feature: field; material: soil | place: USA | collected 2010-05 | depth 0.15 m | reverse complement strand
CGGGCAGTCCGATCATCGTCGCGGGTGCCGGAAACGGGCTATCCGCAAAATGCGCGGAACTCGGCGGCATCGACCTGATCGTCATTTACAACAGCGGCAAGTTTCGCATGGACGGCTTGCCGTCCATCTGCGGCCTGATGCCGTACGGAAATGCTAACGAGATCGTGCTAGAACTTGGTGAGAATCATGTGCTTCCAGCCGTAAAGAAGACGCCCGTGTTGGCCGGGGTGTGCGGCACCGATCCGACGCGGAATATGCGCAAGTTTCTTGAACAGCTCCGGGACGCTGGGTTTTCTGGGGTGATCAACTATCCGACCATATGTCGGTTCGACGGCAATATTCGCCGTGACTTCGAGTCGGTTGGATTGGGCTTCGCACGCGAAGTCGAAATGATTGCGACAGCGCAAGACGTTGGCCTGTATACAACCTGCTATATCCGCACCCCCGAGGAAAGCATCCAGATGGCGCAAGCAGGAGTAGACTTGATCGTTCCGCATGTCGGGCTCACCAGCGGAGGGACGATTGGCGCGGGCGCCGCCATGTCCCTGGACGAAGCCGCAAAGGCGACACAGGACATCATCGATGCAGCCCGCGCTGTAAATTCGAATGTGATCGCCTTGGCGCATGGTGGACCCATGAAAGATCCGCAAGATGTAGCCTATGTTTTGGAGCGGACCACCGCACAGGGCTTCGTCGGGGCATCCAGTATCGAGCGCTTGCCGGTCGAGAACGCCATTGTCGGCGTAATCCAAGCGTTCAAAAAGCTTGCTCTAACAACAAGAAGCTAGCGGATCGCGTCTGACATTTGCTTCCCAGAGGGGATTCCCTGGGGCGTGAATGCATGCGAGTCTGGTGCATGCGAACCGGAATTTCCATCACTCTCAAGGCCGCTGATCGCCGCCGTCTGAAGGCGCTCGCGCGGGATCGCACACGATGATTTCCAGCACGATGGCTGCGATTCAGCTATATCCACGAGAAAAATGCCTATCGAGCGACGATCGTCGTCCGGTTCGGTCGCGGTACTGCTTGTAGCAGCTTATCCATCCACGGGTCGTAGTCGGCACCGTTGAAGACCACGATTCGCGCGTCTGCGATATGCTGCACGATGCCCGGCGTGGTCTCGAACAGATGCGGGTCTTGGTCGGGATTGCTTATGATACTGGCGACCGGGACCTAGTTGCCGCCGACCTGGCGGGCGATGTCGCCGTAGAAATTCTTCGCCGCAACTACAGCGATCTTGCCATCGGCGACGCAGACCGCTCTTCGGCACCAAGTCGCCGTCCTGCCGCGGTAGCGCAAAGCTCGGCTTCGGCCTTCCTCCACAGAACGATTGCTCTGAGTGTGGCTTTATCGAGTTGGCGCCGCGGCGGCGAGCGCCGAAGCGACCTGGAATTCATCCGCAAGGCGATCCGCGCGACACGCTTTCCTAACATGCCAACTTTGCTATTGTCGCGCCCGCTGGGGGCGATCGATTCCGTACGGCTCAACACCGGTGACCAATTGTCCGTTCGATCCAGAAACGGACGAGTTTCCAATAAGGAAAGAGAAGTCATGGATTTGGGTATAAAGGGACGAAGCGCGATCGTGACCGGCGGCAGCCGCGGCATCGGAAAGGAGAGTGCCCGACAGTTTCTGCGGGAAGGAGTCAAGGTCGCGATCAGCGCCCGCGAGGGGAAGGGGCTCGAGGAAGCGCGCGCAGAACTCGAAAAGGAAAGCGGAGGCACGGTTGTTGCCATCCAGGCGGACATGACAAAACTTGAGGACATCAACCGCCTAGTCGCAACTGCCAAGCAGAAGCTTGGCGGGATCGATATCCTGGTCAACAACGCGGGGACAATGTATTCGGGGCGCTTCGCCGCCCTTACCGAGGAGGGCTTGCGCCTTCAGCTCGAGACCAAGCTGTTTGGCTTCATGCGCATGATCCGTCTAGTCTATCCGGTGATGAAAGCCGGCCACTGGGGCCGCATCGTCAATCTCATCGGTGGCGCGGGCAAGGAACCGGATCCCTACATGTTCGGCAGCGGCATGACGAACAGTGCGCTTTTGAACCTCACAAAATCGCTTTCGACCGAATTTGGCGAGGACAACGTGCTGGTCAACGCGGTGTGTCCCGGCTGGGTCGACACAGCGCTTTGGCGGCGCAATGCGCAAGGCCTTGCCACAGAGGTCGGCGCCAAGTCCGAGGAGGAGGCGCGCCGCGCCGCCGCGCGGCGCAACTCGCTAAACCGCTTCGGCAAGCCCGAGGAACTCGCGAGCGCGATCGTGTTTCTGTGCTCCGAGCGCGCGAGCTATATCACCGGCGTCTCGCTCAATGTTGATGGCGGCCGCCTTAAGGGCCTCTGGTAGGGCCCCTATTCCGAAAAGAAACGTTCGTTCGAGGCAAAGCAATTGGGCTTCAGGAAGAACGAGATGAACAGAGCGCCTTTAGGCGTGCAATGTGGCGATTGCCGCCCGGGCGCCAGACGAAGTCGCCCAGCCCGCACTCGCTCTCGTCGTCGACGAGCCGTTCTTCAAGCATATAGTTCTGTTCGAGCTCGGTGTGCTCGTGGAGCGGTACTTCAGAACCCGGCGCCATGCGGATCAGGATCGTTGACATGCCGGTTTCGGGATCGCTGTAGAGGAGCTTCATTTCGATGCCCGGAAAGCCTAGTCGTCTCCCAACATCGCAATCCTCTACGGTTTGTTATTCAAAGTCCGAGATAGGCTTTCTGCACCATTGGATCGTCGCGCAGCACCGCGCTCGGCCCCGACAGGATCACGCTGCCAGTCTGCAGTACGTAAGCGCGGTCAGCAATAGCCAGCGCCAGCCGCGCGTTCTGCTCGACGAGCAGCACGGAGATGCCCATGGCGCGTATAGAGCCGATCATCTCCGCGACCAGCTCTACCAGCTTCGGGGCGAGCCCGAGCGATGGCTCGTCGAGCATCAGTAGCTTGGGCCGCGCCATGAGCCCGCGGCCGATCGCGAGCATCTGCTGCTCGCCGCCGCTGAGCTGTCCGGCGAGCTGGCCCGAGCGTTCGGCGAGGTGCGGAAAGATGCCGTAGATGCGGTCAATCTCGCCCGGGACTTCACGGTTGGGCGTGCCGTAGCCGCCGAGCATCAGATTCTCGCGCACCGTCATATCGTGGAAAATGCGCCGTCCCTCCGGCACGTGCACGATCCCGCGCCGGACGATCTCGTGCGCGCGCCGTCCGCCGATCGATTCGCCGAGGAAGCGGATCTCGCCGCGCTGGATTGGCAGAAGTCCCGAGATGGTGCGCAGGGTGGTACTCTTGCCCGCGCCGTTGCTGCCGATGAGGGTCACGATCTCGTCCGCGGCGACGGTGAGCGCCACGCTCCGGATTGCCGGCACCCGACCATAGCTCGCGTCGACCGCATCGAGCTCAAGCATGGCTGCCTGCCGTTCCGAGATAGGCCTCGATCACCGCCGGATCTACGACGACATCCCGCGGCAAGCCCTCGGCGATCTTCTCGCCATGGGACAGCACGACCACGCGGTCGCACACGCCCATGACGAGGTGCGTGTCGTGCTCGATCAGAACTATGCCGTACCCCTCGCCGCGCAGACGCAGAAGCAGGGCACGAAACTCCTCGGTCTCGGTCGGATTGAGGCCGGCGCAAGGCTCGTCGAGCAGCAGCAGCTTGCCGCCGGTCGCGAGCGTGATGCCGACTTCGAGCCGACGCTGGTCGCCGTATGAAAGTGCCCGCGCCGGATTCTTCGCCCGGTCGGCGAGGCCGACGATGCGCAAAATCTCTACCACCGTCGCTTCAATCGCCGCCTCGCGCGCGCGGAAGTCCCGCGTTCGCAACACCGCGCCGATCAGGCTCGGCCGGGACCATAAATGAGTCGCAGTGCGCAGATTTTCGGCCGCGCTTAACGCCGGGAACAAGCTCGTGATTTGGAAACTGCGCGCGATACCGAGGCGCGCTATGGTCGCGGGCGGTAGCCCAGACACGATCTTGTCGCCGTAGCGCAGCACGCCATCGGACGGCGCGAGCGTGCCCGCAATCATATTGAAGAGAGTCGTCTTGCCCGCGCCGTTGGGGCCGATCAGGCCGACAATCTCACCGGGGTCGGCGACAAAGGTCACGCCGCTCACCGCGGTCAGGCCGTCGAAGCGCTTGGTCAGCGACGTGACCTCAAGCCGCGCGCCGGCGCGCGGCGGTCGTGGCTCGGCGATCACCGACGGCGCAGGTGCGCGGCGCGCAGTTTCGGCAACGCCGAGGCGACGCCACCAGGATAAACGATCAAGCCGCGCCCAAAGCCCCACAAGGCCCTCAGGCAAAAAGGCGATGCAGAGCAGCAGCACCGCGCCGAGCAGAAGGTCGCGCGCCTGCTCCGCCGCGCGCAACACCTCAGGCAGCACGCCGAACGCGATGGCTCCAACCACCGGCCCCGCGAGCGTGCCCATACCGCCGCCGATCAGCATGATAAGCACGATTCCGATGGTGTGGAAGCTCAACGTATCGGGACCGAGGAAGCCGATGTAGTGGGCATAGAAACCACCGCCCAGACCCGCGAGACCGGCCCCATAGGCAAAGGCGGTCATCTTGTAGCGCAAGGCGTGGATGCCGACGCTCGCGGCCAGCGCCTCATTCTCGCGCAGCGCGATCCAGGCGCGGCCAATCGGCGAGGACACCACCCGGCCGATGATGCCAACCGTCAGCACCAGCAGCGCGACGAGGAGCAGGTGGAACTGCACCTCATTATCGAGGCCGAACACGAGCCAGGGCGGCAGCAGACTCAGCGGCGGTACCGATGGAATCCCCATCGGTCCGCGCGTCAAGTCGACCCAGTTCTCGACGATCACGTAGATTACATAGCCATAGGCGATGGTCGCCATTCCGAAATAGATGCCGCGCAGCCGGTAGCAAGGGTAGGCGACCACGACCGAAAGCACGCCCGCGATCAGTGCGCCCGCCGCGATCGACAAAGCCACCGGCCAATGCCCGTCGACCGACAGAAGAGTCGAGGCGTAGGCGCCGATGCCGAAGAAGACCGGATGGCCGAAGGCGGGCTGCCCCGCATAGCCGAACACGAGGTTGAGCCCGAGCGTGACGAAGCCGAACACCAGGGCAAGTATCATCACGTCGCGGCCGTACGGATTTGTGATCAGTGCCGGCGCCAAGGCAAGGAGCGCGAACCCGACAATCCAGACCGCGCGCTTACCCATGGCGCCCGCCCCAGCGGCCGAGCCCTTCGGGCCGCACCAGGAGGACCGCGATCATGGTCGCGAAAGCGACCAAATCGACGAGACTGGTCGAGATGAAAGCCGCGGTCAGCCCCTCGGCGACGCCGAGCATGAGACTCGCGCCGAGCACGCCGAACACGCTGCCCATGCCGCCCATCACTACCAGCGCGAATCCTTTCAGCAACGGCAGTTCACCCATCGAGGGATAGACGCCGAACATCGCGCCGATCAGCGCGCCGGCGGCGCCGGCGAGCGCCGCGCCCACCGCAAATGTCAGGGTATGGATACGGTCGGCGTTGATGCCCATGAGCATTGCGGTGTCGCGGTCCTTGGCGAGCGCGCGGATTGCGAGCCCGACCCGAGTCCACTTCAGGAAAGCGGCGAAGGCCAGCACCGCGGCAACCGCGAAGCAGAAGATGAAGATGCGCTGCATCGAGAGGTACACCGGGCCGATCTGGATCGGCATCGGCTGGAACGGCGTCGCGATGCGGCGCGGGTCGGCAGTCCAGAGAATCTGGGCCGCGTCCTCGATCATGAGCGAAACCGCGGTGGTCGAGAGGAAGGTGATGTAAAACGGCCGTTTCAGAAATGGCCGGACCGCCACGCGCTCGACAACCACGCCGCCCACAGCCATCAGCAGCATCGCGACGGCGATAGACGAGAAATAGCCGATGCCGAGAATGCTGGTCGCGAAGTAGCTGCAGTAACCGCCCAGCATGTAAAGCTGGCCTTGGGACATGTTAATCACATGGAGGATGCCAAGGATCACCATGAGCCCAAGGGCCATCAACGCGTAGGTCGACCCCACCAGCAGGCCATTGACGACCTGCTGCAACGCGAGATCGAGCATCGTCGAACTCCGCGTCAGATCAATTTATGACGTGGTACTTGCCATCCTTGAACTCGAGAATATGCGCCGGCACACGCGCGTCGTTGTGCTCGTCGAACTTGATCGGGCCACCGGGCGACATCCAATCCGTCTTCTTGAGCGCGGCGCGGATCGCTTCCGCATTCGCATCGGCGCCGGCCGACTTGAGGGCGGCCGCGATCACGTTCACCGAGGTCCAGCCGAGCTCGGCGTTCGCGTCGGGCAGTTCCTTGAGCTTAGCCTGATAGACCTCCTTGAACGCATTTGACGCTGGGTCGTTGAGCTCGGGCGCCCAGTTTAGAGCGATGAACGTTCCTTCCATGTATTGTCCGGCCTGGTCGACCAGCTTAGGATTGTAGAAGTTGATCGTGCTGAAAAGCGGCTTCTTGATTCCGAACTCGGCGAGCTGTTTCAGCACCGTTACCGAGTCGGGGAAGCGCACGTCGAGGAAGAGGCTGCTCGGGTTAAGCGACTTCATCTTGAGTAACGCCGCGCTGTAGTCGGTCTGGGTGCGCTCATAATAATCGTCGTAAATCACCTTGGGCGACCCGGCCTTGGCCAGTGCCGATTTGATCGCCGCAACCTCCCCACGCCCGTAATCGTCGTTGGGTGCGAGCATGGCAACGGTCTCGTTGCCCTTTGCGTCGTGCATCATCTTGGCAGCGGCGGTTGCGAGCGTGTCGCTGGTGATCGACGTCTGGAAGTACCAGGGGTCGTTCTGCTGCAGTGTCATGGTCGAAAATGCATAGCCGCCGAGCTGCGGGATCTTGGCTTCTTTGGTGACGCCTTCAACTGCGATCGTCGCCGATGCCGGCAAATCGACGTCCAGCACCTTGACATGGTCCTCGTAGATCAGGCGCTTTGCGACGCTGACCGCCTCGGCGGGAATGCCCTTGTGGTCGCGCACCACCAGCTCAAGCTTGCGGCCACCGATCCCGCCGCTCTCGTTGACGACCTCTGTCGCGACTTTGGCCCCCTTCAGAAACTGCTGGCCAAGGAACCCGATCTGGCCGGTGAGCGGCAGGCCGATGCCGATCTTCACCGTCTCATCCGCAGCAGAGGCGCTGCCCGCCAGCGCCATTGTCAGCGCGAACCCCATCGTTACGACAATCGCCGTCTTGCGCATTGTAACCTCCCAATCATGGCCGTTTGTTCGGCCGTTTTCTCTTCAATCGAGCAGTGATCGTATCATGCCCTCACGAAAATTTCGAACGCCTTTTCTGAAATGATTTAGAGCCTGATCCACTTGGTTTGAAGCATATCCAGCGTTTCTGGGGGTAGCTAGCGCATTCCTGTGGCGTGAAGGCTCTGAGCAGCGTACCGATCCGCTTCCATGTTGCCTCGACGGTATGCGGAGTCGTCCCACATAAGGGAGTTCTCAATCGATCCAATCCCAATGAATCAGACTTTAGCGGTCGCCAAGATCGACACGATCACAGGGCAGTTGGAAAAATTGAGAAAACATCCGTTCGTTGGACGCTGGTCCGCAGACGTTGCAGGAAATAGGTGCCAGGTCGATCATCGCCAGCGCGACGCCACCGTTAGCCGCAACGCGTGCTAATAAGGTGGGTCCATTTCCAGTTGCCCGCGAGCATATGGCGTTAGCGCGCGCCAGTGACACCGATGCTGGTTGCTGAGACGTAGGATGCCTTGTCGGAAAGCGCCCACACGATCGCTTCCGCGACTTCATCGGCTTTGCCGGCGCGCTTCATGGGTAGCATCGGACCGATCCGTTCGAGTCGACCCGGCGGCAGAATTTCAGTTTCGATAATCCCAGGGCTGACGCCGACGACGCGAATACCCTCCGCGGCAACCTCCTGGGCAAGACTGAAGGTCAGACTCTCGATCGCGCCCTTGCTGGCAGCATATGGCGTGAATTCGCCCGCGCCTCCGATACGGGCGACGACAGACCCGAGATTAACGATGACGCCGCCGGCCCCGCCGTTCCTGATCGACATGCGGCGAACGGCTTCGCGGCAGCACAGCGTCGTCCCAAGCACATTGGTCCTATAGAGAAGCGTAAGATCGTCGCCGCTTGCCGACTCGGTCCGTCCGACGGGACCCATGATCCCAGCATTGTTGACTAAGGCGTGAAGCGGTCCCAGCTTGCGATCGACGGTCTCAAACAAGCGGATAACGTCCTCCTCGATGCCAATATCCGCGGCGACCGCGATCGCACGCCCGCCTGCGCGCCCAATCGAGCTAATCACCTCCTGGGCGCGCGCATGATTGCTCTGATAGTTCACGCAGACGGAATAGCCTTCGCGGGAGAGAGCGGCCGCTGTTGAGGCGCCTATGCCCCGACCGCCGCCCGTTACGATAGCTACCCTGTCCATGTTCGTGCAAATCCTTGGTATGTCGCGCTAGTTAAGGTAGCGATCGGGGTCGATATTTGCCGCGCGGGCCGTTTCGCAGATACTTTTCCACCCCGCGTCGGGTAGAATGATGCCTTCCGCCATGTGCTTCGCACGCAGCCGCCGCTCGGGCTCTCCCGGCAGCAGGACTTCGCCGCCGGGTGTTGCGGGGCGCGAGGTCTTGAACCATTCGAGGTATTTGTGGGCCTCGGCGGCCATCGTCTCGGCAACGCCAAGCGCCGCAGGGTTAATGTAAATCGACAGCATGCCATTGGCGATCGGCCGCTTGTCGGGTCCGCAACAGCCGGAATTGGTGAGCGCTCCCGCCAGCAATTCGCAGATGAGGGCGAGGCCGGAACCCTTATGCTCACCCATGGCGCGAATAGCGCCCGTCCCCGCGCGCGGACCGCGATCCTTTGCATCCGGCGCCGACCCATACAGCGTGCGCGGATCGCTGCTGAGGCGGCCGTCTTGATCGATCAGCGCGCCCGGGGGAAGTTTCGCGCCGCCGTGCGCTGCAACCATCACCTTGCCTTCCGCAACCATGGACGTGGCAAAATCGAGAATAATCGGATCGGCATTGGCCAGGGGAAAGCCGACCGTGAACGGGGCGGTTGACAGCCGCCGGTCGACGCCGCCGAACGGCGCGACCAGTTGGCTTCCGGCCACATTGACGAAATGCACCGAAATAAAGCCGGCTTCAGCCGCCATTTCCGCCCAATCACCGACGCGGCCGATATGGCCGGAGTTGCGCAAAGCGATCACCGCCACGCCCTCGCCGCTCGCTTTGCGCATTCCGAGTTCGACTGCTTGCGGCGCGATCGTCTGGCCAAAGCCATGACAGCCATCCGCCAAGGCGAAGGCGCCTGAGTCGGTGATGATGTCCAGCTTCTGATCGGGCTTGAGGTGGCCCTCGTGCAGCCACCAGACATAACGGGGCGTGCGTAGGACGCCGTGACTGTCGTGCCCGGTCAGGCTGGCGCTCATCAGACTCTTCGCGATACGCCCGCTCTCCGCGGCAGAACAACCTTCAGCGTGAAAAATATCTCCGATCAATCGTTGCAGCGGGTCGACCGATATCAGCACAAAGCTCTCCAAATCTCAGCGCATTCACGAGGCGAGACCTCGTGCACCTGCTGCCGATTTGACAACACATTTTTCATAGCGTGACCAGTCTCCGACTGGCCCCCAACGAGTAGTCCAAATGTAATGTTAGTTCAGTGTTGACCATTGCGCCAGAGTGGCCAGCATAGTCGGTCGGCGTAGTGCAGCCGGCCGTCCGCAGCATGTAAAATATTGCATTTTTGATCCGGCGATCGTCGGCGCGTGCGCTCTTTCGCGCTTGCGGCATCAACGGCGCGGTAAATTTCCCAGCCCTGTGTGTTCCGAAAACCTAGACCCGCATGTAATGCTGATGAAGTCCGCCGAGGATGGGGCGCGATTTGATGCGTCCGGTCCACTGAACCGAGCGAGAGACCGGCGCATCTTTATCCAATGACCGGTGCGTTCTGATGTCATTGTAATAGCGCTCATTGGATCACAGAAGCCAGCGCAAATGCGCCTCACCCAGGACGATCATATGATCTACGCATTTGCATTGGGTCGATCCAATCAGCCGTTCGGTAACGCCATTCTGCCTAGTCGAGGCCGGTGCAGTAGCCTTGTCTCGTATGCGACTTGTAACGACGGTACCATGTGATCCCGATCGCGGAAGTAAGCGGCGTGGGCACGCATGAAACGTGGGATGTAAATCGGCACTGTATTTGCTCCCCAATTACGGGTTAATCCATTGCGTCGAATAACACTTTTACGAAAGCAAATGGAGTGCTCAAGTCCTCAACGGCGGTGGGCGGAGTCGTTGTTGCTCGCCGGAAGTTGGTTTGCGTGGAGCCCACACCGCGCATTCCCTGCGCGGTGCGCGTTCAGCCGTGCGTGGAACCAGGCCCCGGCACCCAGGTTTCGTAGAAATTCTTCGGATAGGGGTACCATACCGAGCGGTAACCCTTGACGTCGATCGAGACGTCCACGTCGATCACGATGGGCGCATGTGCGTCGATCGCACGACGAAGCGCGGGCGCGTAGTCTTCGGCGCGGCCGACATGGAATGTCTCTGCTCCCATGGCCTCGGCCCATTTGGCGATGTCAGGATTCCACAGCTCCCCTGTGGTCGTCTTGCGATAATCGCAGAACGATTCACGGCCATACAGTCGGATCATCAGTTCGCGCTCGATTTGCAGCGTCCGGTTGTTCATGACCACCCAAATCACTGGCAGATTCTGCTCCACCGCGGTGGCGACCGCGGTGCCGCCCATGATGAACGAGCCGTCACCGATCAGCGCCAATACTGGGCGGTTACCTTGCGCAATGCTCGCGCCGATAACGGCCGAGGCGCTCCAGCCCATGCGATGGAAAAATCCGTTGTGCGCGATGTAGCGAGAGGACGTTTTCAGGAATGGCGGGGCAAAGCTGAGGAGGTGTCCGGTGTCGAAAAAAATCGGCATCTCGGGATCCTTCTCGGCCACGATCTCGGCAGTGTCGTGACAGACGCGTGCGTAGTGGAGCGGCGCGAGGTCGGAGTGCCGCTGGTCGGCGACGGACTCTTCCCACGAGCGGCGCTCCTGGTCGATCTCCTTCAGCCAGTCGGCGCGCTCGCTGACACCGGCGCTGCGAACCGCCTCCGTCAGCGCCGCAAGTCCGAGGCGCGCATCGCAGGTCAAGGCGATCGTTGCGGGATAGGCCCGGTTCAGTTCGGTCGTGTCGATATCGAGATGGATGAGGCGCGTGCGTCCCGGAATATCGAACAGGGTCCAGCCGCCAGTGTCGATGTCGCTGAAGTGTGTGCCCACGCCGATAACCACGTCGCAACGGCGTGCCGCCGCGTTCCCATGGCCGGTGCCGGCGCGTCCGATGCAGCCAACGGAGAGCCGATGCCGTTCGGGGAAGGTGCCCTTTCCAGTGGACGTTGTGGCGACGGGAATGCCAGCTGTCTCGGCGATCGCAAGCAACTCGTCCCAGGCTCGTGCGTTGTGCACGCCGCTGCCCACGACCAGCAGGGGACGCTTTGCCTCGCTCAGGATCCGCGCGGCCGCCTTGATTCCCTCCGGAGCCGGCGCCGGCGGGAGCCAGTTCATCCATGCGGCGGGATTGGGCAGGTCGTCCGAAATCGGGGTATTCTGGATGTCAAACGGGATTTGCACGACTACTGGGCCGGGCCGCCCGGAAATCGCGGTATGGTATGCGCGAAGAATCATGTCGAGCGCATTGTCCGGGCGGGTGACCAGGAAAGATTTCTTGGTGATCGGCTTAAGTGCGGCCACCCAGTCTTCCGGACCGTGACGATAGGCCTCTTCCATTCCGCCACGGTCGAACCAGTGCGTGGGTCCGGCGCCAGCCAAAACCAAAAGTGCGATCGATTCATAGAAGGCGGTGGCGACGGCGGGCACAATATTCATGTTGCCGGGACCTACACTCGTGGTCACGACAGGTAACGGCGCGGAACGCCGCATGCGCCAATACCCGTCAGCCATTTGCACGGCGTGGTCCTCGGCCCGCGCCGGCACCCCTCGGATCCCGGTTTCGTGAACCAGGGCGTCGAGCAGGGCCCAGTTGCCATGACCGTTCACGCCGAAGAACACTTCGGTTCCCATCTTCTCCAGCAGCCTTGCCACGGCTTGCGCTACCGCTATCTGTCCCATCGTCGTCTCCTGTTTTTAATTCGTTTTTTGTTTCCCAACGTCACGCGGCAATGCAACATTTCGAAAAGTCGCCTCGAATCGGGCCCCGTATGCGTACGCGCGGTGCACCCGGAAAATTTCGTCCATAGTTCTTCGCTGCTCAACAGGTCGTAGGCATGGCCGCGTATGTTCGCGATCGGCCCGCTGTTGTCAACGGCGGTGGAATTTCACGCCAGCGGGGCGGCGTAATTTCAGGAATGCTCGCATCGCGCTGGAGATCACCGAGGTACCTACTAGTTGCAGATCGGGACGATCGTGACTGAGGCAGCGCGGCGTTGCACGACGACCGCTTCATCCGCCGCGCCTATCTTGGTCTCTAATGATCCCGACCGGTTCGGTCGCCTATGTCGTCGGTACGTGCAACACGAAGTGCGAGGAGTTGGGCTAAGTCTGCGACCTCCTTCAGCGCGCGGCCGCGTGCACCTCGACGTCGAACGCTTGCATTGTCCGGCACGGGACGGCCCGAGAAATAGAGGGATGGCTCGTCTGGCGCCTGTGCCGCGCGCCTTCGCCGGACGTGCGGCAACGTACGCGTGCTCTCGGGAAGAGAGTTATCAATTTTGCAGGTCTGCATACGCGTCGCTGCCCTCAGCCTGCGGGAACGGCACGCGCCCGTACCCCGGTCGCTACGGCAGATTCGATCAGGCCCGCGACCGCAGCCCCGGCCATCGCATCCGCGCCGATGCTAAGTTGTCCACGGACCGCGCCGACGAAATCTCTTACCTCATCACAATAAATGTCCATGACCTCGACCGGCGCAAACGGGAGCGACTGTCCATCATGGGTCAGAATGGTAGCGGCGCCGGTCAACGTGTTCTCAGCCCTGATCCAACCTGCGTTGCCATAGATCTCGATCCGGCTGCCGGGACTATCGTTGGCGCAGCTCGTCTCCATGATCCCAATTCCGGCCTTATCGAGTTTGACCAAAACCGCCGTGCTGTCCTCGGTCGACGCCGCGAATTTCTGCGACGCAAGGATCGCGCCTGCCGTTTGTCCTTCCGCGCCGCTGATCCACAGCATCAGATCCAGGAGATGGGAACCGAGGTCGTTAATGACCCAGCCGCCACTTTCGGTCGGAGACTGCCGCCAATTGGGTGGGCCCATGTCCTCGTAATAGGGATAGCGCCAAAACCGGTGAATGCGGAAATAGCCGATTTGGCCGACCACACCGGAGCGGACGAGTTCGCGGAGATGGCCATGTGAGGGACGGAAGCGATGCTGGCAGCCCACGCGCAGCGTGACTTTGGCCTTGGCCACCGCCTGCGCGGCGGCATCGGCGTCGCGTCGCGTGGTCGCGAGCGGCTTCTCGACCAGGATATGTTTG
>ODAK010005025.1_pt1 | contig 13470 bp, 7 predicted proteins | sample 1539591 | NCBI WGS metagenome assembly ODAK01 (sample SAMEA3539303, study PRJEB22396) | soil metagenome | biome: tundra; feature: field; material: soil | place: USA | collected 2010-05 | depth 0.15 m | reverse complement strand
GCTCCGGTCGAGCCGGGCGGCCTCCGCGCGCAGCACGCTCGATAGCGATAGCGATTGCGATAGCCGGGCCGCGCCGCCGCCGGTACGCACGATCAGAGTCGCGCGCCCGCTGTACTCTTGCGCAAGCGGCAGGTAGAGCTGCAGCGTGGCGTCGCCCGCGAGCGATCGCACTACCGCGTCTTTCACGACTCCAATGATGGCGATCGGGGCACGCGCCGGTCCGCTGAAATCCGGCGCGACAATCCGCTCGCCGATGGGGTTGCCGCCCGGCCAAAGACGCCGCGCGAGCCTTTCGTTCACGATGCCGGCGCGCGCCGAATCGGCACGGTCATCGGTGCTGAATTCGCGTCCTTGCAGGATAGGGATGCCCAGCGTGCGAAAAAATCCGGGCGCAATCACATCGTTGTCCACGCGCAGGCCGAACTCGAAGTCGTTGCCCTGGAACGCCTGTAGCGGCGGCTCCTCGCCCGGATGGAAGATGGCGCGGCGGCCGAAGAACTCCTCCGGCGGGATGGTCAGTCCCAGACTCGCCGCAGTGACTCCGGGCAGCGCGCGCGCCCGATCCAGCAGAGCCGCGTAGAAGTTCAGCCCTTTTGCGGAGGAGTAGCCTTGAACGTCCAAGTCCACCGAGGCGAGCAGCACGTCTTCGGGCTGCGCCACGGGATTCGCGCCGAGCGCCCGCCGCATGGTGGCGATGCCGGTGCCAGCGCCGGCCAGCAACACCAGCGAGAGCGCGGTTTGAGCCGCGATGAGTCCGCCCCGCACGCGCGAACTGGTCCGGCCCGCGCCCGGCGATCCGTCTTTCAGCGATGCGGTGAGGTCCACGCGCGCGGCCCGCCGTGCGGGCGCCAACGCGAAGAGCAGTCCGGAAATCAGCGTGAGCAGCAGCACGAAGCCGAGCACGCGGAGGTCAAGTTGCACGTCCACGCCGCGCATGGTGTAGGCGTTTTGGTTCGCCGACACGGCCAGTTGCGCAACCATGGGAGCCAGCAGGACTCCGAGCAAGCCCGCACACGCCGCCAGGAGCGCGCCTTCGGTCAGAAACAGTCGCACCAGGCGCGCGCGGCCCGCGCCCAGCGCGATGCGCACCGCCACCTCTCGCCGCCGCGCCGCCGCCCGCGCCAGCATCAAATTGGCGACGTTCGCGCAGGCAATTAGCTGCAGCAGTGCGACGCACGCGAGCAGCAATCCCAGCAGGCGGCGCACCTCCGACCGGTCGTCGGAGTCCAGTCCCAGGCCGGGAACCAGGGCTACTGTACGTGTGTGGTTCGAGACCGGATACGCCTGCGCCAGACGCGCCGCCACCGCGCTCGTTTCCGCCTGCGCCGCGGCGAGGGTTGTGCCCGGCGTGAGCCGTCCGAAAATGCGCAGCCATCCGCTGGCGCGGTTCCGCAGGGTGTTCGGCGTCATGCGTGGCATGGCGACTGGCTGGAGTGTGATTGGCACCCAGACGTCGGGTTGAAACTGAGTGCGGGTGCCGCGGAACTCGCGCGGCGCCACTCCGACCAGCGTGAAGGTGTGCCCGTTCAGGCGAATCGTGCTTCCCACCACGCGCGGATCTCCGCCGAACGTGCGCTTCCAGAATGCGTAGCCGATCACGGCGACGGCCGGCCCACCTTCGCTTTCGTCTGCGTCGGCGAGCATGCGCCCGGCGGCCGGGCTTGCGCCCAGGATAGTGAAGTAGTTTCCGGAGACCAGCGCCGCCGCCACTCGCTCGCTCGCGGCGCCGCTGGAGAAACTGGCGCGCGTGCCGGCTTCCGCGGCCACTCCCGAGAAGCTCTTCAACTGCTCGCGGTAGTCCCGGTAGTCGGGATAGCCCATGCCGCCCAGCAACTGGCCGGCTTGCCAACGCTCGAAGACCACCAGTTCGCCGGGAGCTTTCACGCCGGGCATGGGACGCAGTAGCACGGCGTCGATCAGGCTGAAGATCGCGGTATTGGCGGCGATCCCCACTCCTAGCGCCAGCACCGCTACACCGGTGAACAAAGGACTCCGCCGCAGCATCCGTAGAGCGAAGCGCGCATCCTGAAAGAAAGCGTTCATGTCGTTAGGACGCGCGCACGCCGGCGGATGTTAGCGGCGCTTTTCAGCTCTTCGCGCGGAATTGTGTTCAGCATCATGATCTCGAACACAGACGACCATCTGCGCAATCACGGCTTTCTATATGCCGGTCCCGCCGGGTGGCGGCTGTCCCCGGCCTACGACCTCAATCCGGTGCCCACCGATATCAAACCGCGCATTCTGACCAGGACGAGGCGCGCAAGATCGCCGCCGAAGTGGGGCATGCCGTTGCCACCTGGCGGCGGGAAGCGAAGAAGCTCGGCCTTACGGCTGCGGAGATAGATCGCATGGCGTCGAGCTTCGAGCACCAGGATCTGAAGGAAGCGCTGGCCTCTGCCGCGCATCATTTACCATAGGTCCGCCGGCCGGCCCGCCAGCCGCCACGACAACATCAGAAACGAAGTTGAAGTCAGATCGATGGCCGGCTCGGTAGTGCTGTAGGACTGCACATTGTCCCGGTAGACGGCTCTCTGCGATGGATTATACGGTCCGTCATTGCCGTTGAATATCCGGAAGGTATCGACGCCGTCAGCCGGGCAAAGATTCATGCCGGGAAGAGTGCCCGCGGTGGCCGCGTAGGAAGGGCCTTCGGACGCCGCGCCCCACAACACCGGTACGCCGCCCGACGTGCCGTTCAACGTTCCGGTCAGGTTGGCGACCTGGTGCTGGATACAGTTCGGGAACGTGCTGGAGCCGTCGCCCACAATAAATGACGACCCCCAGGGGTTCGCGCCCAGAATGTTGGCCAGCCACCTGCGTGAGTAAGTGTCATACCCGTTCGATCCGGTCAAGTAATAAGCTTCGCTCGCCATCACCGAAAATGCCCGCGCCGTGCGACGTCGTGTCGCTATTCCATGCGTCGCCAAAGCCCCATGCGTCGTTGGCAGCGCGCGTAATGGCATCGGCGACCTGTTTCAGCAGTTGGTTGCGAATACCCTGCTGAGTCACCGCCAGGCCGCTCGGATTGCCCGCCGCGCGGAGCGCGCGATATAACTCGAAATGCGCCAGCCCGCTGACATCGTAAAGATTCAACGTATCGGTGTAGCCTGCATCGTAGATCTTAGTAATGTAGTTGCCGGCAAACTGCGCCGCTTGTGTCAAGTAAGTCATGGAATTGGTGACGGGCAACCCGGGCGGCAGATTCCCGCCGGCAGACCGCAGAGCAAAGTACAGCTCCGTTGCGCCAAGTTCCATGTCGTCGTCCCACACCGTCTCGGGATATCCGTCAAACGGCATGATCGTGAGCAGGCACCCTGAGTTGCACGTGCCGCTGCCTACAGAAGCCGCCGGGTCCGCATAAGACGTGTCCGCCAGCGCGAAGATATGCTCCGCGTTTTTGAGACACTGATTGGCGAAGTCCGGATGCGACGTGCGTTCCAGTTGGTAGCACACGGCAAACGCCGCGGCCAGGCGTCCCGCCAGATTCGGGCTGATGGGCGATCCCGCCGGTCCGGCAACGAAGACCGGGCGGTGGCAGATATAATGCGCGGCGCTGGGGCAACCTTGCCAGTCATCGTCGGCCTGTGGCAGACGCCAGATATCGTAGTCGCTCAGAAGGCCGGGAAAGTTGGCCCAGTCCTGGCTGTTGCCGACTTGGTAGTAAAGCGTTTTAGTGGTATCGTCCCACATCTTCATCAGGAATTCGATGCCAAAGCGCGCCTCCGGCTCGAAGTTCGCCGATGCGGGCGCTCCGGATGCGTTTCCGGCATATGAAATGGAATTCGGCGGCGCCGGCGGGTGCATCGGAGCGTGCGCACCCATCTGATTTGGAAAATCGCGAATCCCGATCTCTTGCAGGGCCACCGTGTAGCTGCTAGAGGGCTGTTATGCGATTGTGTAAGCTTCGGATCGGGTAGTTTTCCAATGGATCATAATTGAGTACCGTACGGCTTGAAAGGATGAAAACATAATGGACTTTCTCGAGCGCATTTTCAGTATTTCACCGGACAACGGCAGCGGGCTGATCGAAGTGTCGGCCACTTTCTACATTAGGTCCAGGTCGTGCGTCACCACGATCGACGTCAGCCCAAGCTGCTTCTTCAAGCGCAGCATCAGGTCGCTGAGGTGGTCGACATAATGGGGTCCACGATGGTGGTGGGCTCGTCGTAGAGCACGCACTGGGGCTGCGCCGCCAGCGCGGGCAATGGTGACCGCCTGCTTGCAGCTCATGGAAAGATCGGCCGGATAGGCGTCCTTGCCTTCCAGTATATCCACACTCACATCTGTCATCGCCGGGTCAGGAAATGTTGAAACTCTACCGGCGCGGAAGGCGCGCCTGCGCGCGGCCAGAAATTAACCGCACCACATCCTGTCGTTGAGGCTAAAGACGGAGTCTCGATAGGCCGATAGACTAGCGAGTGCTTTGCGGATGGGACGAGTGCGACATCTCAATTGGGCTCTCGGGTTAAGAAGCGCGCCATGCACGTTGCGCTGGGGCGTCCCCAGCAGGGTACCGGCTCGGATGGGGTGGCTAAACCAAACCGTAGCCAGGTTCGCATCCACGCTCCTCCTTCTCCTCGCGATGATGGGCGCGGCCGATCGTGCTCTGGCACTCGACCGGGAGAAGCACCTCGATCAATACGGGCACGATGTTTGGACTTCGCAGAATGGCCTCCCGGGCGAAGCGGTATATCAAATCCTGCAGAGCCCCGACGGATACCTGTGGCTAAGGACATCGGCGGGGCTGGTGAGGTTTGACGGGGTTCGCTTTGTGCTGGTGAAACCGGCGGTCGCGGGCCATCCGGTTAACGAGCCGGTGAAAGCGGTTTGCATCGGCGCCGACGGCGATTTGCTGGTGCGCACGACCACCAGAACGTTGATCTACAAAGACAGGGTTTTCTCCGACTACCGTCCTCCCGGTCCCCTTCCGGATGGGGATATCCGGCTCATTTTTGAGTCGAAAGAACACGATGTCTTCATCGGATCCGACGACTACCTTTATGTCTTTCGGGACGGTACGTTGAAGATGCTCCGCAGGGGGACCAGTTGGATCTTTGCTTTCCTTCAAGACAACCTGAAATTGTGGATTGCTGGCTTGCGCGCGCTCTACAGCTTTCATGGGGGCGCCCTCTCAACCGCCTGGGACTTAAGCAAGAGTAGTGCGGCCACGGCTTTGGCCGAGGGTCGCGAGCACAGTTTATGGATTGGCACGACGGATGGCCTCTATCGGCTCCCTCAAGACCGGCGCGTTCCGGAGCGGGTCGCCGCCGGCGCGATCCGTGGGGAGGTATCCGCAACTCTCGAGGACCATGACGGAAACCTCTGGGTAGGGACAGCCGCCACTGGCTTGTGGCGCGTCGCGGGCAGGGAAGTGTCCTCGTTCAGCTCGCCGGAAGGCCTGACCGACCGCAAGGTACTTGCCCTGTATGAGGATCGGGAACGCAGCCTCTGGGTGGGGACTGCAGGCGGGCTGGACCGCTTCCGCAACACCAAACTTACCACGCTCACCATGAAAGAGAAGCTTCCTGGGAACGAGATCGGAACGGTCATCGCGGCACGGGATGGCAGCCTATATGTCTTCTGCCGAGGCGCCGGTCTGGCGCACATCAAGGATGGCGCCGTCACACCCATCACTACTAAAGATGGCTTGCCCAACCTCTACGCCAACGGATTATTTGAAAGCAAAGACGGCAGCCTTTGGCTGGGAACCGGCAGTGGGTTGTCGCGATACCGCGACGGAAAGTTCACCCAGTATCCGGCGGGCGGGCGCTTATCCAAGCATTGGATTTCCGCCATCGGTGAGGACGAGGAGGGTCTTATTGTCACCACCGACGAAAGACTGGCCCTGCGATTCAAAAAGGGCGAGGTTCAGCCGCTCACCTTTGGCGGGAAAGCCACGCCGCTGTCCAGCCCCGGCAACTACACGTTCACAATTTACCGCGATCCATCGGGCGTCATGTGGTTTGGCACTGTCCGGGGCCTTTTCAGATTCGCCCCGGGCGAATCGCCCGGCAACGCGTGGCAGAAGCAAGTGTCCTTCCCCGTCACGTCCATATCCGATGACCTCCGGGGAAGCCTTTGGCTCGGTGGCAGGATACCGGGAATCACCCGATTCGACATCCGCAGTGGCCGCGTGACCCATTACACGGAACGGGATGGGCTTTTTGACGACTATCTCACGTCCGCTCTTGCCGACCACGAGGGCAATCTCTGGATCAGCACCTCGAATGGCATCTATAAGGCCCTCAGTAAAGATCTGGACGACTTTGCCGACGGGCGCGTTGCTTCCGTTCGCACCACCCATTACTTAACCGACGACGGCATGAAGACCAGCGAGGCCGCCGGCCCAGGCGCGCAATCGGGCGGCGCACGGACGATCGACGGCAAGCTATGGTTCGCAACCAAGAAAGGTGTCGTGGTCGTCGACCCCCGCCATCTGCTGCATAACGATTTGGTTCCTCCCGTGGTGGTTGAAGAAGTGGTGGTGGATGGCGTCCCCTTCCCTCCCCGGAACGACCTTCAGCTCTCCCCAGGCAAAGACAAGATCGAGTTTCACTACACGGGTTTGAGCCTGTTGATTCCCTCCCGCGTGCAGTTCAAGTATAAGCTGGAGGGCTACGACCGCGATTGGATGGATGGGGGTTCGCGCCGCGTTGCCTATTATAATAACCTTCCTCCGGGCAAATACCGTTTCCGGGTTACTGCGGCTAATGACGATGGTGTGTGGAACGAGGCAGGCGCCTCGACGGGGTTCGTTCTGAGGCCTCGCTTCTACCAGACTTACTGGTTCTATTGCCTGTGCGGACTGCAAGCTTGCCTGATGGCGGTTGGGGTGCACCGGCTTCGCATCCGGCGGATGCGAGTGCGGGAGTCCGATCTCGTTTTGACCGTCGCCCAACGCACGGCGGAGTTGCAGGAGGATAAGGTAGCGCTGGGCCGCCTGAACCGGGCGCTGCACACGCTCAACCGATGCAACCAAGCGCTGGTTCGCGCCGTCGACGAGCGGGAACTGCTCCATGAGGTGTGCGAGGTTATTGTCGAGGTCGGTGGCTACTGTTTCGCATGGGTTGGTCAGGCCGAGCACGACGGCCAAAAAAGCGTCGGCGTGGTGGGCCAGTTCGGCCGCGAAGGGGGATATTTGGACTTGGCCGGCATCTCCTGGGCCGATACCCCGCGGGGCCGCGGTCCAAGCGGCAGTGCACTCAGGACCGGAAACGTCTTCCTGGTCCGGAACGTCGGCACCGATCCGGCCTTTGGCCCCTGGCGCGAGGAAGCCATCCGGCGCGGTTTTGCGTCCGTTATCGCCCTGCCCCTGAAGTCCGGTGGACTGACCATGAGTGCGCTCACCATCTACGCGGGCGAACCCGATGCCTTTGACGCAGAGGAAGCCGACCTGTTGAAGAAATTAGCGGACAACCTGGCGTACGGCATCGTCGCCCTCCGCACCCGCGCGCAACGAGAGCGCGCCGAGGCCGCTTTGGAGAAAGCGAAAGAAGCGGCCGAAGCCGCGAACCAAGCCAAGAGCGAATTCCTCGCCAACATGAGTCATGAGATTCGCACTCCCATGAACGGCGTCATCGGGATGACCGACCTGCTTCTGGACACCGGACTCAACACCGAACAACTCGACTACGCCAATATGGTCAAGTCGTCCGCCGACTCACTGCTCACCATCATCAACGATATCCTCGATTTCTCCAAAATCGAAGCTGGCAAGCTGGAGCTGGATGCCATCGAGTTCAGACTGCGGGACAGCTTGGTGCCCGCCATCAAGACCCTGGCCTTCCGCGCCCACCAGAAGGGTCTGGAACTGACCTGCGACATCCGCCCGGAGGTGCCGGAAGACGTGGTCGCCGACCCCACCCGGCTGCGGGAGATTATCGTCAATCTGGTCGGCAACGCTATCAAGTTCACTGGACAAGGCGAAGTTGGCATCAAGGTTGCCCTGGAGTCCGGCACGCCAGATCGGGTTGTGCTGCATTTCGTGGTTCAAGACACGGGCATCGGCATCGCGCCGCAACAGCAGCAACGCATCTTCGAGGCCTTCTCTCAGGCCGACGGCTCCACCGCGCGCAGGTTTGGGGGCACTGGCCTGGGACTTTCGATTTCGAAACGCCTGGTGGAGATGATGGGCGGCAGAATCTGGGTGGAGAGCGTCGAAGGAGAGGGTAGCGCCTTCCATTTCACCGCCAGCCTCGGTGTGGGCAAGCCGGCGGAACCGCCCCAGGCATTGTCCGCCGACGCCCTCGCGGGACTACGCGTGCTGGTGGTGGACGATAACGCCACCAACCGGCGCATTCTCCAGGAAATGCTGAGCAACTGGGGAATGCTACCCACCCTGGCGGAGAGCGGGACCTCCGCGTTAGAGTGCGTGAAGCGGGCCGAGGATCATCCCTTCGCCTTGATCCTGACCGACTTCAATATGCCGGACATGGACGGCTTGACTCTGGTGGAGCAACTCCGGCACGGTCCCCATCCGGCCGTAGAGCCAAAAATCGTCGTGCTCACCTCGGCCGGGCAGCGAGGCGACGCCGCGCGCTGCCGGGAGTTGGGCGTGGCCGCCTACCTCACCAAACCCCTCGGCCAATCCGAGTTGTTCGATTGTATCGTCCGCGTTTTGGGTACCCCTGGGGCGGCGACCGCGCCGGCGGCGCTGGTCACCCACCACACCTTACGGGAAGAGCACAGAAAACTCAGCGTTCTGCTGGCGGAGGACAATCCCGTTAACCAGAAGCTCGCCGCGCGTCTGCTGGAAAAGCACGGACACCGGGTCACGGTGACGAACAACGGGCGCGAAGCCCTCGCCGCTCTCGACCAAGAGAACTTCGATGTGGTGTTGATGGACGTGCAGATGCCGGAAATGGACGGGTTCGAGGCCACTTCCGCCATTCGGGTTCGGGAACACAGCACCGGCAAGCACATGCCGATCGTCGCCATGACGGCCCATGCGATACGGGGCGACCGGGAGCGATGCCTGGCGGCGGGCATGGACGGCTATATTGCAAAGCCCATCCGAGCCCGGGAATTGATCGATCTGCTGGAACGCTTTTCTGCGGCGCCCGCTAACGTCGAAGTAGTGCCGGCTTGAGATCCGCATTGCCGAGCTGTGAACACAACCCCGGCCCCTAGCCTAGCCCCCGACCCCTAGCCCCGGCGCGCAAAGCGCACCCTACGCCACCCGGTCCATCTCCAAAAACTCCCGCACGTTTGTTCGCCGCCAGCACCACGCCTATGATATCCGTTCTCAGTCGGGTCTATTTCACTGTAGACTATAGAGGAGCCATGGCATACGGACAATACCGCTTGCAGTTTCTCCACATTTCAGACCTCCATGCCAAAGGTCCGCGAGAGAAGGAGCCTTGGCGCCGTCGCCGTGTTCTCGGGGATGCCTGGCTGCGAAATCTGGAAACCCTCATTCAGGAAGAAGGGTCCGTCGACTTCGTCTTTTTCACCGGCGACGCCGCGCACTCCGGCAAGCCGGAGGAGTACGCCGAAGTCACGGACTTCTTCCGCTCACTATGCATGGAACTCGGCATCGGGATGGAGCGTCTGTTCGTCGTTCCCGGCAACCACGACATCGCGCGTGACGTGCAAACGGAGGCGTGGGCGTCGGCGCGTATGCGGCTCGCCGCAACCAGCGATCTGCTGGGCGTCTCCCGCTGGATGAATGGCATCAGTTCCGGCCCGCCCCTTGGCTTTGAGGACTCCTGGAAGGCCGCCATCCTCGAGCGCCGGCGTGCATACCGCGCCTGGGCTGGAGACGATCTGCAACGCGCGGAACCTGCGGGCCTGGGCTACCGGTCTTCCGTCGAGCTGCCGGGCTGGGCGCATCCGATCCACATCGTGGGCCTGGACACCGCGTGGCTCTGCGGCGATGACGCGGATGCCGGCCGCCTGCTGTTGACGGAAAACCAGGTGGGCCGGCACTTGACCGGAGCGAACGGCGATCCGCTTCCAGGCTTGCGAATCGTATTGATGCACCATCCGTCACGAGCTCGCCGACGGCATACACGCCCGGCGGCTGCTGGCCGATTATGCGGACCTGGTCCTGCGCGGGCATCTGCACCAGACGCAGGTGGTCGAATGGATCGATCCGGACAGCCGCCTCCGCGAACTGGCGTCCGGTTCGCTCTATGAAGGCGGACTCGCGGATACTTATGGCAACTCCTGCCAGTTGGTGCGGCTGGAGCTCGATTCCGAGTTGCGCCCCATTGAGGCGATGGTGCGTTTCCGCTCTTTTTCGCCGAGGGGCGGTCACTGGTTCGACGACAACAGCCTCTATCGCGAGAGCAGGGAAGGACGCATCACCTGGACCTTTGGCGTTTCCGTACCCAGGAAGCCGAACCCCTTCAGCCCGTGGACCCCGCGCCCCGAGCACTGCTTCGGCCGCGCGGGCGTCTTCCGCCGACTCGAAACCGCCTTCGACGAGCGGCGCAGTATGTGGCTGGTGGGCGATTGGCGCATCGGAAAGACCATGATCCTGATGGCCTGGGAGAAGCGCTTGCGTGAGCGTGGCATCGTCGTGAAGCTCGTCTCCGGCCAGGGACCCGCGGGAGTTTCCGTCCGTCAATTCGTCGAGACAGTGACCGGCCTGGATTCCCCACCGGAGGCCGACGACGCAGCCGATCGGCTGACCGCGTGGATCGAGGCGGTGTCGTCGTCAGGCCTGCCTCCCGTGGTGTTGGTCGACGAGGTGGAATCGGTCGTGCAATCCTGCGATGTCCGCTTCTTCGACCGGCTGCGCGATCTGCTCGGGCGCATCTGCCTGGTCTTTTCGTCACGCGAGGCGCCGGACGAGGTCTTCACCCGCAACAACAAGGCGTCGCCGATCACCAATCGCATGGAGACCGCTTGGATTGGGCTGTTGGAGCCGGGCGGCGCCGATGCGACGATTCGACTCGGTGCAGGGCAGTTCGGTCCCGGCGACACCGATCTGATGCATCGCTGGTGCGGAGACCATTCGTTCTTCCTGCAACTGTTCGGCTCGGCCCTGGTGGATGCGCGCCGGGCGGGGACGAGCCCCGATGACGCGCTGGCGGACCTGAAGCGCCAAGCGCCGATGCATTTCCGCCAGCTTTGGAAGATGCTGCCGGCCGCGCAGCAGCAGGCGTTGCGCGATGCGGCGCGCGGAGTGCCGTCGCATGTCGGGGTGCTGAAGCAACGGGGGCTTTTGAGGGACGATGGCACGCCCTTCGGTGAAGTGTTCGCCGTGTGGTTGCGCGGGGAGATCGGATCGTGAGTCGGTCGACGGAAGGAGTCCCGGGTTTCTGGCGCTTCGCTTGGCTGTGCTGGATGCAGCCAGTCACGCTGTACCGACTGCTGCGCGCCGTGGGGGTCAATTTGGAACTCGGATGGAGAGTCTATGGCCAGATCGTCCGCGGGGGGATGCCAGCGAAGAGACGCGCGCTCGTCGCCACGGCCCTGTGGGTAAACTTAGGGTTCTTGCCAGCCCTCCCTTTGGTGGTTCTCGAAATGGGTGTTGTTGGCATGCATGAGTTCGTAGCTATCGGTTTTGGGATGTATCTGTTTTGCGCTTACCTGCCTGGGTATATGGCCTCCTGCGGAATTTTCGTGATCGATGCGCTCGCCCCCAGCGCCGACGTAGCGTGGTATCGGATTCTCAGTCTGACGCACGTTCCACTCTTTCCCTTCGAAGTGATTCTGGAAACGTTGGCGTGGCTGCGGAACGCCACAACCCACCGCAGCAGCCTCGCATGGACGCCGGTACTTTATCATGAGCTGAGCTTGCTGCCCCTCCCCCTCCTTGAAAGCCACATCCTCGCCGAGGCCGACGCTAACCCCGAACTCGCCCGCCGCGTCCTCGACGCCTGCTCCATTGCTCCTGGACAGCGGCGCATCGGCCGCCGGGCCGAAGCGCAACTTCGCGCGAGAGAACTGGCGCGCTTGGCGCGAGCCAAGGATTTCCAGGCCATCGCGGAGCTACGTGGATTCTGGCTGCCCGGTGTCCAAGGCGCCGATCCTTTGCTGCTCAGCTTCAGCGAATCGGGCCGTTATCTGGCTGCCGCCAGCGCCGCATTCAGTCCGCATCACCGGCTGAGGCATCTCGAAGGATTTGCCGCGCAGTGGAACGCCGCCGAAAACCAGCTTCGTGCCAAGCGCGACGCCTTCACCCAGCCCTTCGAAGAACCGCTGCTCACGCTGCGGGATGCCGGACAAGCACTGCGCATCGAAGCCGAGAAGAGTGCGGCCGGCCGGATTCTGAACCCATTCCGCGTGTGGGAGCCGCTCTCCGCCGAAGCAGGTCCGGAGCTATTCCGTGGCCGCGAACACGCGGTCCGTGAAATCGAGGACGCACTCGTGGACGCCAGCAGCGCCGTTTCCCTGCAACTGCTGGCCCCCAGACGCGCCGGTAAGACCTCGCTTCTCAAGATGCTGCCAGGAATGCTGCCCGATACAGTCTGCGTCTTTTTCGACCTCCAGGCCCACCCAGTCGCGTCCGTGGGCGCATTCTGGAACAAACTCGCTGAACAAGCGTTCATCCAGGCCAAGCTTTCTCGGCGGACCGATCTGCCGCCGTTACCCGCCGGCCCACCAATGGAGGCCGCAGCCGCGTGGCTCGAAAAGGTCGACCAGCTCCCGGATGGCCGCCGCGTGCTCATCGCCATCGACGAATTCGAGCGCCTGGAAGATCTCTTCCCGGGCAGCCGTCAGGAGTTCCTCCAGTTGATGGGATTATTTCGGGCCACCATTCAGCATCGCAGACGCGTGCGCCTGCTGGTCTCCGGGTCCGCGCCCTTCGACGAACTCGACCGCGTATGGGACGACCATTTCATCAGCGCGCGCCAGATCAAGCTTCCTTTCCTCGATGAGCCAACTGCTATCGGGCTGCTTGCGCAACCGGATCCCGGCTTCCCGGTGGATGCCATTCCGGCGGAGGTCGCGCAAGAGGTGTACCAGCGAACCGGCGGCCAGCCCTTCTTGCTACAGGCCTTCGGTTCGCTGCTGGTCAATCGGCTGAACGACACCCATCAGCGCACGGCAGTGATCGCCGCTGTCGACGCCGTGCAAGGTCAGGCAATCGAATGGGCGGAGCCTTATTTCCGCGACATGTACAAGAGCGCGCCCGCCGCGGCCCGCGAGGCCCTCGACCATCTGAGCCAAGGCCCGGCAGACCTATCGCCGGCCGCACACCGCTGGCTCACGCAACGCTACCTGCTCACTCCCGGCGATCATCTCGCGATTCCTTTGTTCGGCGCCTGGATCTCGCATCACGCCATCAGCTACGCGGTTCAACCATGATCTTAGGCGCCTACTTCAGCTTGCATAGCGGATCGCCCACCACGATGTTCTGCCAGCTCAGTCCGGGAATCGCAACATAGTAACTCTCAGCCAGATTGCGGCCGTGGAAATAGGCCGGGAAAAGCTGATCGGGGTGCGGTGTGAACTCCAAGAACGGCTCGTAGACGTGGCCGGAACAGCCCGTGGCGCCTTCGTGGATGTAGTCGGCAG
>ODAK010005024.1_pt1 | contig 13471 bp, 14 predicted proteins | sample 1539591 | NCBI WGS metagenome assembly ODAK01 (sample SAMEA3539303, study PRJEB22396) | soil metagenome | biome: tundra; feature: field; material: soil | place: USA | collected 2010-05 | depth 0.15 m | reverse complement strand
GCAGCGCGCTTGCCATCTACAACATCGCCCAGCGCGTGGCGTTAAACCCCAACAACACGCAGGTGAAGGTGCATGTGGAGAACCTCAAGGCCGAGCTGCGGCGTCCCAAGCGTACCGGAAAGCCGGCGAAGCCGCCGGCGCAGCCGGAACCGGGCACGCCTGACCCAACGGCGAAAGGAGGTGGCACGAACTGACGATTCCCTGAAAAACCGCACGGCCGCGTTTGCGCGCGGCCGTGCCTTCGACATCAACCCCAAACCTTTCGAGAAAGGAGAAGTGTCTTTGCGAAACATAACGCAATCGATGTCATCAAAGCGATCCACAGCGTGGGGGAGAAGGCGGCATCGCATGGTGGAGCTCGTGAACTTCGGTTTGCAGTCGCCGAACGTGTTTGAAAGCGGTGGCTGGCGCCACCGCAGTCCAAAGCGGCTTCGCCGCGAAATGAGGTTGACTCTACCCTGCCTGGAAGTTCGTGCGTGGCTGTTCTGGCTGGCGTAGAGATCTTTCGGGCAGCAGTAGCCCCGATTTCGCGCGAAGCGCTTTGGAGTGCGGTGGCGCCAGCCACCGCTTTGGACTAATCGCAGCACGTGGGAGCTGCTGGCCGCGTATCGTTGCCTCGCGCGAGCCCGTGAGGCAACTACTTCGTGGCGAGAATCAGATAGTCGCCATCGGCAGCTCCATCGCGAAGCAACTCGATGCGAAACTTGGCCTGTTCCAAGGCCGACCAGCATCGCTCTTGCTGCACGTAACCGTGCGTCGATAGGACGATCGTCAGGCCAGTCGATCCGAGCAGAGACGACGCACCTCGAAGAGCGTCCGACTCGGCGCCCTCGATATCCATCTTGATGAATGCGGGCCGAGGAGCGATTCCGTTTGCGATCAAATCATCGAGTGAGACGGTCGACACTTCGAGGTCGCCCGCATCCGTAAGGTATCCCATCGAAGCGTGTTGTCCGCTCCGGAACCGCGCCGAGCCGGTTGCTGCGGCAATCGCCAGCGGCTGCATCGTGACGTTTGTGATGCCGTTGAGCCGCAGATGCCGTTCGAGATAGTGGAGATTCCGAGGGAGTGGCTCGAAGGCATAAACGTGACCGGTGGGTCCAGCGAGTTTCGAAGCGAGCAACGTAAAGAATCCGACGTTGGCTCCGATGTCGAAGACGATGTCGCCCGGTTTCACTCTCTCGCAAAACAGCCGCTGCACGTGCGACTCATAAGTGCCGAGCCAGGAACCGTGCGGAGCCGAGCCGGCGATCCATCGAAAGCCGCGAAGAGGGCCGGAGCGGATGCGCATGACTGCATCACGCGGGACGAGCCGGAGCGGCAGTCGAATGATCGTCTTCAGGACTTCGCGGAGTTTCATCTCAGCGATGCCTCCTGCCGCGACTGCTGAATAATTCGATCGAGAGGATCCATTCGGCGAGGAATCGCTCGTACGCATAACGAAGCCCGGCGGAGCCATCCAGAATAGCGCGCTTCGCAAGCAGCACATACGGGAGGATGAAAAACGGGGATGCGACGCGCAGCTTGCGGATGCGGCCGGAGAGCGGCAGGCTCCGCCACGGCGTTGCGCGCAGTTTCTCCGCTTCCCTGCGCATATAGACCCGCTGCCGCTCGATGAAGCGGCGAAGGTTCTTGCGGTCATCGTGGATCAGTCGCGCTTGCAGTCGCACGACGCGGCCATGCACGCGCACCCGTTGCGTGTGCCCGTCCTGCCAGATTTCAAATGCTCCTCGGCGGAGCAGCACGGCCCGTGGCGTGTACAGCGTTGCCCGGAGCGGACGGCCGTTGATCGCGTACGTGAAGGCCGCCTCGTAGCCGGCAACATCCGGCGGCGGATCGAGAGAACTGATCTCGTTCACAAAACCCTCGGGCACGATGTAGTCGGCGTCGAGCGTCAGCATCCATTCGGTCGTCACCTGCGAGACCGCGAACGTCCATTGGGCGGCGTGCGTGTCGAAGGCGCGCTGCCACAGGCGCACGTTGACAAACCGCCGGGCGATGGTAGCCGTTTCGTCGGTGCTCTCGCTGTCGACCACGACCACCTCGCGGGCCCACGTCAGCCGCGCCAGCGTGCGTTCGATGTTTTCTTCCTCATTGCGCGTGAGGATCACGGGTGTGATGCGATCGAGCATCGCGACGCATGGTACAGCGGCCGATCACTGCTTGCCGCCGGCGCCCTTCGCCGCGCGCTTGAGGGCGCTATGAAGCATTCTCCGCGCGCAGATATCGAATCCTCGGATCCATCGCGCGAAAGGGAGTCCCAGGTCGACCAGAATGATGATACTGACGGTGGTCATTGGATCTTCTTGAGTCCTGCCGCATGCGCAGCCGCGATTCGCAGATAGTGCTCTTCCATTTGCATGGCCACACGATCCCACGTGAAGCGTGCCGCGACCAGTTCGCGCCCGCGCCGTCCCATCGCTGCGCGGCCTTCGCGGTCGCGCAAGAGGCCGCCGATCGCCGCGGCCATCGGCTCGGGCAGGCCGCTGGTGACGATGCCTGCACCGGCATGCGCAACGTCGGATGCCAGCCCCACCTCCGGCGTAACGATCACCGGCATCTCCACCGCCATCGCTTCGAGCACCACGTTGCCGAAGTTCTCGGAAAGTGACGGCAGCACCAACGCAGTCGAGGTTCGAAGCAACTCTTCCTTGGCAGCGCCTCGCACAGGGCCGCGGAAGTCGACGCGATCAGCGATGCCGAGGCGCTCGGCCTGGGCTCGGAGCGCTGGTGTGAGGTCCTCTTCGTCGTTTCCTGCGATGATCACCTTCACTGCCGGAAGCACTGCCGCTGCCGCGAGCAAACGATCCAGTCCTTTTTTCCAGTTGATGCGGCCGAGAAAAAGGAGCGTATCACCGAGGCGCGGGATCGACGCCGCGGGCGGGAGATCGATCCCGTTGGGAACGATGAATGGTGCCGGAAGCGGAATCGGAACCTGACGGGCGTCCTCCCATTCCCGCTCGGCCGTGAAATGGATGCCGGCCGACTTGCGGAAGGTGTGGCTTTCCACGAATCGGATCCAGGCGTTCTTGACGAGCGCGCTCTTTCGCCGGATCAGCTCAGGGACGAGCATTCCTCTTGGCGAGACGACGTAAGGCACACGTGCGCGCTCTGCGGCCCGAGCTGCTGCGTACGTTGGCCAGAGGAAAACGGAGTGAAGATGGAGTAGGTCATACGCCGACATCTGTTCGGCAAGAGCAGCGCGCATCGTGCGGGAAACGTACATCCTTCGCCTCAGGCCGGCGGGGGAGGCAAAGTAATGGACCTGCACTCCGTCGAGACTCACCGGCACACCAAGCGGCACGTTCGAATCGTGCTCCCCATCGACGTTCGTCGTGATGACATCGACGCTGTGTCCGCGAGCAGCCAGGGCGCGGCAAAGACCGTGGACCGCGTAAATCGGGCCTCCGTACCGCGTCGCGGGAAGGTAGGTGGGAACGACGTGGAGCAGGCGCACGCGCTACGGTGCTACGGGGTGACCGGTGACGTCAATGGCCGCGGTAAGGCGCTGCTCTCCGCCGCCGTCGCCTCTGCCAGTCGCTCATCGAGCGATGCGGTGGCAAACAGACATCCCACGAAGAACGCCGCCAGAAGTGTGAGCACAGCGTCTGAGTAGGCCTGTGCGGAGGCCATGAACTCGACGACATTCGCGACGACGATGCCGAAGAGCGCCGCCCGTGTGAGCTGGGTTGATCCGGGAACGTCAGGGTGTGCGGAGATCTTGAGCATCGTCCTCAGCATCGCGGCTCCCAGCAATGCGACAGCAATCAGACCCGGTACGCCGAGTTCCGCGGCCAGTTTTCCGAGTCCGCCTTCCTGCCACCCGAGCCGTGCCACGCCACTCTCGTTGAGGACGTGATAGGCGCCCTGTGTCGCCGTTCCCAGACCAGATCCCATGATCCCCGATTGCTCCACAGTACCGCTTAGACCTCCCTCGAGACGGCTGTAGATTTCGTCCTGGGTCGTGGCGGCTCCCTGCGTGTAGGCGCTCGACTGTTCGTCGCCCGAGACCCTGCCGATCACGAACATCGTGAGGAGGCCGAGAGCCACGAACGAGATGACGTGAACCGCGGAGAGACGGCGAAAGTATCGCCAGAGAAACGCCGCAAGGAACACGACGATCATGTAGATCGCCTTGCGCCGTCCGCTGAGCAGGCAGTTGAGGAATCCCCAGCCTGTTACGAGCATCCAGATCCACGCTGTACGGAAACTGCTGGAACGCAGCATCATGATGAGACTGATCATCGTCAGGATTGCTGCGTGCAATCCCATGATGTCGGGCGCGCGATAGAACCCCGACAGCAGCCGGATCGTCAGACCCGTGAGCATTCGATAATTTCCCTCGGACAGCGCCACGGTCCCGAGGGCACGCCAAGGCAGATTGAAGTACTCCAGCGGCGTGCCGATCATCGCGATCGACGTCACGATAGCGTAGAAGCGGAACAGGCCGTAGATCTGCTCCTCGCGTTGCAAATAGGCGTATCCGAGGATTACTGCGGGAACCGGGGCGCAATAGAGGAAGAGGCCGAGTGCGGGTGCTTTCCAACCCTCCAGGCCGAACGTAAAGAGGCCGTTGACTGCTGCTAGAAAGAGGAAGAAGAGGACCACCGTGAGCCCGCCGAACAGGTTGGAGAAACGGCGCGAGAATTCGCGGGCGTGAGTCTGCAGGGTCTTCTGGGCCGAAAAAATGATGACCAGATAAACCGCGATGATGCTCAGAGACATCGCTACGGGCGTACCCGGCGTCAGCTTGCGAGCCGGGTCGGCCAGGACTCCGACGAGAAGGGCCAGCGGCCACCCCCTCCTCCAATCGACGAGCGCTAAGGCTGCCGAGAGGAGCATGAACGCGACGAATAGAACCGTGACTGTCATCGTGCGGAGGTCGTTCAGCGGAACGCGATCGGCGCGCGTGCCATTTCTTGGAGGCGCCGGTCAATCATCGCCCGACTCGCGCTTTCCGATCAATCGCCGGCCCTTGCGCGCCAGGCGCCGCGCCAACAGCAGGCCGCGCGTTTCGCCGATCAGTTTGCCTGGAATCGTCCACGGATGACGGAAGTGGAATGTCGTGGCCACGTTTTTTCGCAACCGCCGCGCGGCATACGACCAGAACGATGGCGCGTGGTGGAGCGCGAAATAGTAGTCGCCCACTGAGTGCATCGGCGAGCTACTGGTCTTGTGCTCCCCCCACGTGCGCGTGCCGCCGGTCGGAATGCGCAGATGATCGACGTGCGCACGGGGCTGGAAGAGAATCGTGCCGCCGGCACGCGCGAGGCGTGCGGCGAATTCGGTCTCGAAGCGATAGGCGACGCCGATGAAGTTCTCGTCAAATCCGCCAACGGCCAGCGCACGATCTCGTCTCACGGAGAGATTCCCGGCCATGACGTTGGCGACCGGGCGCTCTTCGTCGTGGTTGAAGCGGAATTCGAGATCGGTGATGCCGGTGGCGTCGAACGATCCGGTGTAGTGATCAGGCACTTGTCCAGGCTCGAGACACTGGCCGACGGTTGCCCAGACACGCTCGTCGCGGTATCCGGCTGCATGCTCGAACACGATGCCGGGAACCGGCACCACGTCGTCATCGAGAAACAGGACAAGCGGTGTCGTTGCCTCGATCAGCGCCTCGTTCATGGCGTGGGGAATCGACGGATGCCGGAGGCGGATCCAGCGGATCGCTCCCTCCTGGGCCCAACGCGCTAGCTCGGGCGTTGCGGCCTCGGTCTGGTCGACGACCAGGATTGCGGCCGGCTTCGGAGCAAGGTTGAGAATACGCCGCACGGCCTGCACGGCGACGGCGGCCCGGTTGTAGGTCGGAATGGCGATCGTTACTGCGAGGTCATCCATCCGATGGCCTCCCGCACTCCCGCCACGCCGCGTGCGAAGTTCCAGGTGCTGATGATCTCGCGCGACCGCGCCGCCATTCGCTCGCGCAACGTGCCATCGCCGGCCAGCTTCGTCATCGCGTTGGACAGCGCGTCGGCGTCGCCTGCCGGATAGATGAAGGCATTTTCACCTTCGAGCACGATGTCGCCGATCGAACCACAGCGATCCGTGACGATGACCGGGAGACCGCACGCCATCGCCTCGTTGATCACCGCGCCGCGCGGCTCATACGTTGACGGCAGCACGAAGACCTCCGACAAACTGTAGTACTTCGGCAGCTCGCTTTGGTTCACGAAACCTTTGAAGACTGCACCCGCCAGTCCGTGGTCGCGGGCATACGCTTCGAGCGTTTCGCGCAGAACGCCGTCTCCCAGAAAGAGGACCACGACGCGATCGCGATCCGGCATCAATTCGTATGCGCGCAGAAGCGACATCGGATCCTTGCGAGGTACGAGTTTCGCCGAAAAGACAATGACGATCTGATCGGGCCGGATCCCGAGCGCGGCGCGCATGCGCTCCCGCTCACCGGCCGCGAAACGGCTGGCATTCTCGAAGCGCTCGTTATCGACCGCCCACGGCAGCAGAAAGAAGTGACGGTCGTCTGCGCCGTAGTGCCGGTAGTACGCGGCGTTGAGCACGCCCGAGACCATGAAGCCCGTCGTGTTCCGGAAAAGGAATCCCAAGAGTCGCGCTCGCACGCGCTTCCTCACAGAATCTTCGGCGGGAGGGAAACTGCTGTCGCCGTAAAGAAAAAATGGGATGCCGGCCATGCGGCAGGTGAGGATGCCGAGCATGGCGCTGATCGAGCCCCAGCCCAGCATGAAGATGACCATATCGAAATGTCCGCGCAGAAGTGCGGGAACGATTCCCGGATTGATGTGCCGCGTCCAACCTCGGTTGCTGTCACTGACCAGATTGCGGAGGAAAAGGTGGCGGTAGCCGGTCAACAGCTCGACGTCCCACTGGAGCGAGGTCCCCATGTCTTCGTCGCGATAGGTTCGCGCGCCGGCAGCGGAGAGATAGAGCACGGTGAGGTCGATGTCGGGATCCGCGGCCAGCAATCGGAAGAACGGATCCTGGTACTGGATGACATGCGATGCGACGATGGCGAGACGGTAGCGCGTCATGACACCGGTCCGAGATCGTGGAGCCTCATGTAGAAGCTGGCCGTCAGGCGCGCGGCTGTTTCCCACGTGAATTCGCGCGCGCGCACTGCGGCAGCCGCCGAGATGGACGTCGCAGCCTCCACATCGCGGAGGACAAGGTTGGCGGCGGCGACGATCGGGGCGCTGTCACCGGGCGGCACCAGGATGCCGTTTCGCCCGTGCTCGATGACATCGTGGGCGCCGGCGATGTCGCTGGCGATTACGATTGCGCCGCGGGCCATTGCCTCGATAAACACTTTTCCGAAGCCTTCGAAAAACGAGGGGAAAAGAAACAAGCCCGTATGGTCGTAGACAGCGCGAAGCTCATCCTGCGGCATCCAGTCGAGCACCTCCAACCGGTCACGCACGGCAGGTGAGAGAAGCGCGCGGACCGAGTCATGATGCTGTCGGTCGCATACCCACACGAACCGCAATTCGGAATGTTGGGCTGCGAGGGCAGTCATCGCTGCCGCCACAACCATTGGCGCCTTGAAAAACGCAAATTGCGAGACATAGGTAATCGTCGTGAGGCGGGCTGCGCTCATCGGCGAAGCGGCGGTCTCGATCATGGCCCGAGGCGCTGCCGCCGGAATGACGGCCACACGTTCCGGAGCGACGCCAAGCTCGGTGACCAGATAGTCGCGATCCTCGCTCACGTAGACGATGTGTCCCCATGCGGAGCGGACGATACGGAACGTGTGGCGGGCGAGAAGACCGGCAAGGAGCCGGGCGGCCGCCCGTTTTGGCCACGGCCGTGTATCAGGCTCGTAGCGCTCCCGCCATCGCGACAGATCCCGTTCGGCACGCAGCTCAAGGCCGTGCGATCGATGCACGAACGGTATGTTGCGATGCGTCGCGGCGAGCCACTCAGCCGCCAGATAGCCGTGAGGCTGATTGACGTGAACAATGTCGTAGGTGGCCCGCGCCATCGCCCCTATGACGCCTTGCCGATAGGCTCGCGGCAGCTCGAGGAGGTAGTGAAGATTGCCGTGCCGGATCCTGCGGGGAGCGAGATCGGCGCTCCAGAGCGCGTCCACTTCATGGCCGAGCTGGCGAAGTGCCGCGAACGTCTGGTATTCGGTGCCTGCCGCTCCCGAATTGGGATCGGGCGGGACGTCGGCAACTGCGAGGATGCGCATCAGGTGCGCTCCGGTCTGCGCGCGGCTGCGCTCTGCAGCCATCGGATCCATGCTCGCAGCATCCAGGGTCGCGCCGCGATGGCCTCGCGGAAATAGATACGCGCGGCAGCGTTGCCGCGACGTCGGAGGGCCTCGCCGATGAAGTAAAGGCCGTCGGCGCGGCTGTTCTTCGATGTGCGTGGGTCGGGCCGGATCTGTCGCGCTCGATCGAGGATCAGTTGCTCGTCGTCGCCACTACAGCGAGCGCGAAATGCTGCGAGCGAGAGTTGGGCCAGTTGCATCTGGGTCTCGCGCCATCGCGTACTGATGCTGTCCGGCGCAATTCGAGCTGTGTAGAGCGCCTCGGCGAGGAGTTGGAACCGGCCACGCTCGGCAAGGCGATACCAAAGGTCCCAGTCCTGTCCAAAGTAAAACTCCGGCCGATAGCGCCCCGCCGCTTCATATGCGACGCGTCGCATCATGACCGAACCGTGATGCGCTGGCCCGCCAATCACGCCCCATTCCTTCGAGAGGTCGATCAACGACACCGGCTCGTCAGGAAGTCCGGCTCCGCGGTCGATCCAGAGCTCCTCGCCGCCAGGCCCAACGTAACGCGTCCAGCAGGAGACGAACACGACGTCAGGCGTCGCATCGAGCGCGGCCTTCTGGCGGACCAATCGCCTCGGATCTGACCAATCACCGGCATCCTGCCGCGCCAGGTAAATTCCTCTCGCGGCGGAGCAGGCCATGAGTAGGGCCACCGTGAGTCCTGCGTTCGATTGATGAATGACGCGCAGCCGTGCATCGCGCTCGGAGATGCGATCGAGGAGCTCCGCCGTACCGTCCGTCGAGCCGTCATCAACTACGACGATCTCGAATGCCACGCCTTCCTGTGCGAACAACGAGTCGAGTGTTGCTGCGATCTCCTCGCGGCCGTTATTCACACCCAAAACGACGGAGACGTCGACAGCGGCTGTCATGGCTGTCATCCTAGACTGAATCATGCGTACGCTGTTGCACTGCTTCCGCTGCCTCGTTGGACTCGATTCGCCGGCAACGCAGGTTACAGACAGCGAAGCAGCGATCCTCACTCGACACGCGCGCACCGCGCTGGTAATCGTTGAGATTGGTACGTTCGAGGGGAAGACGGCGATTGCGCTCGCGCGGGCTACCACCGGGAAGGTATTCTCCATCGATCCCTTCTTCTCCGGCCGCCTCGGTATCGGGTACGGAGAAGTGATCGCCCGCGTGGCGCGCCGCCGAGCCGGCGCATCGAACCTCGAATACATCAAGGCGTTCAGCTATGACGCCGCGGTGCAATTCGGCCTCGCTGTAGACATGATCTTCATCGACGCCGACCACTCGTACGAAGGCGTTCGGCGCGACTGGGCTGACTGGACGCCGAAGTTGAAAGTGGGCGGGATCGTGGCTATGCACGACTCGCGTATCGCAACGAACTCGCCGATCCGGCTCGGGAGCATGGAGTTCTTTGAGCGCGAGGTGATGACGAATCCCGATTACGAGCTGATCGACGGCGTCGACGCGCTGGTCGTGCTCCGCCGCGTACGCTGATGATGTGGCGAGGTCGTAGCGGCCTTGAAGCCCTGTCATCACCGGGACCGCAGTGATCGGTGCTGCTCCAGCCAGGCGGCGGCTCGTCCGGCGCGCCGCCAGCCAAAGGCGCGTGCCAGGAGCTCGTAGGCGCGTACGTCGGTGGTGCCGGAGAGCGAACGTGCCAGCGATACGAGCCGTTGCGACTCCCCGCCGAGCCCCGCTGCACCGCACTGGCGTCCGAGGTGGAATAACTCGCGTGCGAAGTGCCGGAATTCGGGCGACCGAGGATCGACACCGGCGCGTCGCGCATGCTCTGTAATGCGCTCGTGCGCGGCGGCCCGATCGCGAAGGCGTACGGGATCGCCAGCGGCACCGCGTGACAACCGGCCGTCCGGGTGATCGCGATGCTCGCCGGCAATTTCGTCGACGAATGCGAGCGTGACGCCGAGAGCACCGGCGCGGCAGTCGTACTCCCAATCCTCCTCCAGGCGCCGCGTGGTCCAGGGACCGATGGCATCCGTCACCGAACGCCGGTAGAGTGGCGAGAGCGTCTCCCACCACCGGGCGATGAGAAACGACGGAAAGATCGTCCGTTGCACTTGGTTGGCGGGCTTCCAGTCGCAGGCGATTTGGCTCCCGCTCCCGTCCCGGTAGCGCACCAGACCGTAGGCGATGCCCGCTTCCGGCTGCGCCTGGAGCGCGGCAACCTGCAACTCGAACTTCCGCGGCAGCAGTAGATCGTCGCTGTCGAGGTACTGGATGAAGTCGCCACGCGCGGCCATCCGTCCTGCTTCGCGCGCCGCGCCCGGCCCGCCGTTCGGAACGTGGAGCGCGCGAATAGTCCCGGGATGCTCCAACGCCAGCGCATCCGCAACGGCGGGTGTGTGGTCCGTCGAACCGTCGTCGACGGTGACGATCTCGATTGGACGATAGGTTTGGGCCATCACGCTGGCCACCGCCTGGCGCAGCATGGCCGCACGGTTGAAGACGGGGATGATGGTGGAGACGAGCGAGGTGGAAGTCATATGACGAGAGCGATGATAGACGACCCGATAGCGTATGGACGCGGCTGCACGATCATCGTTGAGCGGGCACGGTCGGGATGATTCTCGGTCCTTAGCCGTAGCCTGAAGCGCAGCAGGAATACGGACATAGTGTGACCTGCTCCGCCGCGCGGTAGGATAGCTGGAGAATTGTGGAGATCCTAAGGAGTAATGCGTGAATGACCTGCAAGCCGCAGTTGTCGGCCTCGGCTACTGGGGGCCGAATCTCGCTCGGAACTTCTCCGCTAGCGGCGATTTCCGCCTCTCCGGCTTGTGCGACGCAAATCCATCGCGCCTGAAGGCGTCGGCAGCCCTCTATCCGTCGGCGATTGCTTCGGTGAATCTGGATGAGTTGCTGCATGCCAAGCCCGATCTCGTGGCGATCGCGACTCCGGTCTCGACCCACTACGAATTGGCGCGCCGCTGTCTGGAAGGGGGAGCCAACGTTCTGGTCGAAAAACCGCTCACTGCCACGGTGGAGGAAGGTGAGAGACTCCTGAGACTTGCGGAAAAAGCAGGCCGGAGGGTTTTTGTCGATCACACATTTCTATTTACTGGTGCGGTCGAGGAGATCAAGCGGCAGGTTGATTCCGGGAACCTCGGGGATCTTCTTTATGTCGACTCGGTCCGGATCAACCTGGGACTGTTTCAGCCGGATGTCGACGTCATCTGGGATCTTGCGCCGCACGACCTCTCGATCCTGCAGCACATCGTCGGCCGGACACCGCAGACGGTTTCGGCCATGGGGAGCAGCCACAATCCAAGCGGAACGGCCGACGTGGCCTATCTACACCTCGATTACGGCCAGGAGATGACGGCTCACCTGCATGTTTCCTGGCTATCGCCGGTCAAGGTTCGAAGGATGATCTTCGCGGGGACGAAACAGTTCCTGATCTTCGATGATCTCGATCAGGACGCGAAGGTCAAGATCTACGATCAGGGCGTTGCATTCGACGTGACGGACCTCGAAAGCAGACGGCAGATGCTTGTCAGTTATCGGAAGGGAGACATGCGAGCACCTGCGATCAAGACGAATGAGGCTTTGGAGGGCCTGATGAAGGATGTGGCTGGAGCCATCAGAGGGTTGAACGTTCCACGCGCGCACGGTGAGGCTGGTCTTGATGTTGTGCGTATACTCGAGGCGGCTGCGCGTTCGCTGGCGAACGGCGGACAGGCAAGGAAAGTGTGAGTCGCTTGAAGGAGATCGTGATCCTTGGAGCCGGCCGAGGGTCGGCGGAATTGATCGATTTATTACGCGCGACTGGGTTTCGAGCGGTGTCCGCGCTTGACGACTCGTGGCCGCGCTCGCCAACCGAAGTTGGCGGCGTGGCCGTCACTGGGACGCTTGCGGATGCTGCACATCATGTTGCGAAAGGTCGGAAATTACTTCTGGGAATCGCCAACGCCAGGAATCGCTCAATCCGGATCGAGATTCATCGTGGTGTCGACTGCGCGGACTCTGCGTGGGCAGTCTTCGCCGACCCGCTGAGTACGGTTTCGCGGAGCGCTGATCTTGGTGCCGGTTGCATCATCTATCCGGGGGCAAGAGTTGCGACAGGCGTTCGACTTCGCCGGCAGGTACTCGTCTACTACAACGCCGTCATTCATCACGACGTGATCCTTGGAGACGGCGTCATTGTGTGCGCTGGCGTGCTCATAGCAGGTAACGTCGAGGTTGGGGAAGGCACGTATCTGGGGATCGGATCGGTTCTTCGGGACGGAGTTCGTGTCGGTCGAGGCGTACTTGTCGGTATGGGAGCGGTCGTGACACAGGACATTCCGGATGGCGCAACCGTTACGGGCATCCCCGCCCGTTCCGTTTGGGAAGGTGGGACGGTATGAACGTCAGAAATTCTGTTCGGAGCGCCAGGGATGACCGAAGCCAGTCACAGAATCCGGATGGCTCGACGGGTGACCTGCACTCTCGCGCTTCATTCACAAGGTGAGGATGACTCGCTCATGAAACTCAGCTTCGTCCTTCCCGCTTACAAAGAGGAGCAGAGTCTCCAGACTCTCATCCCTCGCATTCTTGAGCAGCGATCCACAGTAGGTAACCTTGAAGTCGTCATCGTGGATGACCACAGTCCCGATGGCACATTCGAGGTCGTTCGGTCCTGGGCGCAAAAGGACATCTCTGTGCGAGGCGTCCGCCTGGCAAAGAACGCGGGTAGCCATATGGCGGTCTTGTGCGGGCTGTCGGAGTGCACCGGTGATGCAGCCATCGTTCTAGCGGCTGACGGGCAGGACCCTCCCGAGATCGCCGGGGAGTTGGTCCGCAGGTGGGCTGCCGGTGCACAGGTTGTCTGGGCCGTCCGGGCTCGCCGTGAGGGCGAGTCAGCGATGACCGTCGCTTTTTCGCGAGTCTACTACGAGATCATGAACCGTTTCACGACTGTTCGACTACCGCGGACTGGATCGGATTTCTTTCTTCTGGACAGAAGAGTCATCGACACTGTGAAGGGGCTTTCGGAGCGCAACACCTCCCTCATAGCGCTGATCGCGTGGTTGGGGTTCCGCACCGCTGAAGTGGACTATGACAAGAAGGCCCGATTAGGAGGGCGTTCCAGCTGGACATTCAGAAAAAAGTTCCGATTGGCGCTTGACTCGCTGTTTGGTTTTTCTGTCTTACCGATGCGGTTCGCATCCTGGATCGGCTTCGCCTATGCGCTTGTCGGGTTCGCGTACGCCGTAGTACTCATTGTGAACAAGTTGACGGCGGGGCGTCTCTTTG
>ODAK010005023.1_pt1 | contig 13471 bp, 13 predicted proteins | sample 1539591 | NCBI WGS metagenome assembly ODAK01 (sample SAMEA3539303, study PRJEB22396) | soil metagenome | biome: tundra; feature: field; material: soil | place: USA | collected 2010-05 | depth 0.15 m | reverse complement strand
GGAGCCATGTTCACCGCGTCCCACAACCCGGCGAAGTACAACGGGATAAAGCTCTGCCTCTCTGGTGCCCGGCCGATCGGGCGCGATACCGGGCTGGCGGAGATTGAAGCCATGGCCGAGGGTCTGTTGGGCCAGCCCTTGGGGGGGGTAACGGCTCCACGCCGTGAGCTCAACCTGCTCGACGAGTGGGCGGCACACGTGATCTCGTTTGTGGACAGGGACTCGCTGCGCCCACTGAAGGTCGTGGCCGATACGGCAAACGGTATGGGCGGGTTTGTCGTGCCGATCGTCTTCGACAGCCTTCCGTTCTCGGTTGAGATCCTCTTCCCCGAGCTCGACGGGAACTTCCCCAACCACCCGGCCGACCCGATCCAGCCCGAGAACCTGGTCGACCTCATTGCCAAGGTGCGCGACGTGCGTGCCGACGTCGGCCTCGCCTTCGACGGCGACGCGGACCGCGTGTTCCTCATCGACGAGACGGGCGCGGGGGTGTCGGGGTCGCTCACGACCGCGCTCGTTGCCTCCTCGATGCTGCGGCGATACCCAGGCTCGACGGTGCTCTACAACCTCATCTGCTCCAAGGTCGTGCCCGAGACCGTCACCGCGCTCGGCGGGACCCCGATCCGCACGCGCGTGGGCCACAGCTACATCAAGCAGGTCATGGCCGAGACGGGCGCGGTGTTCGGCGGCGAGCACTCGGGGCACTACTACTACCGCGAGAACTATCGCGCGGACTCGGGCATCATCACCGCGCTCGTCGTGCTCGAGCTCATGAGCAAGTCCGCAGCCCCCCTCTCCGAGCTGGTCGCACCGTTCCGCCGCTACGCGGACTCCGGCGAGATCAATACATCGGTCAAGGACCCCACCGACGCGGTCGAGCGGATCGCCGCGACGCTCCAAGGGACCGGGCCCACCCTCGACCGACTGGACGGGCTGACGGCGGACTACGGCGATTGGTGGTTCAACCTCCGCCCGTCCAACACCGAGCCGCTGCTTCGCCTGAACGTCGAGGCGCCCGACGAGGCGTCGCTCGCCGAACACACCACGTCCGTGCTCGCGCTCATCGCCGCGAGCAGCGAAAGGAGCTGACCATGCCATTGCAGCCGCTGCTCATCGAGGTACTCGCCGACCCGGTGGACAAGGGTCCCCTGCTCTACTTCGAGAGCCGAGAGCTCCTCTACAACCCGAGGCGCAAGGTCGCCTACGCGATCTCTGGGTCGATCCCGGTCATGCTGCCCGACGAGGCGCGCTCGGTCGACGATGCCGAGCACCAAGACCTCATGGCGAATGCGTCTGGCGCACAAGAGACGGGCTTGGGGCACAAGCCGCTCTGACCGCTCTGTGGTCGTCTAGCCCAGGCGCTCGACGACCATGGCCATGCCCTGGCCGCCGCCCACGCACATCGACTCGAGCCCGAAGGTCGAGTCGGCGTCCTCCAAGGCGTTGAGGAGCGTGGTCATGATCCTCGCGCCGGTCTGCCCGAACGGGTGACCGAGGGCGATCGCGCCGCCGCGCACGTTGAGCTTGTCCCAGGAGATCCCAAGGTGCCGTGCGGACGGGATGACCTGGGCCGCGAACGCCTCGTTGATCTCGACGAGGTCGATGTCGTCGATCGAGAGGTTCGCTCGGCGCAGCGCCTGGCGGCAGGCCTCGACCGGGCCGAGCCCCATGATCTCGGGATCGAGCGCCGACACCCCTGAGCTCACGATGCGCGCGAGGGGCGTGATGCCGAGGTCGCGAGCGCGGGTGTCGCTCATCACGACGACCGCGGCGGCACCGTCGTTGAGCGGGCACGCGTTGCCCGCGGTCACACGGCCGCCTTCGCGGAAGACGGGCTTGAGCGCGGCGAGCCCCTCGAGGGTCGTGTTGGCCCTCGGGCCGTCGTCGCGACTGACGACGGTGCCGTCGGGGAGCGTGACGGGGATGATCTCGCGCTCGAAGAAGCCGTTGGACTGGCTCTGCACGGCACGGGTCTGGGAGAGCAGGGCGAACTCGTCCATCTCCTCGCGGCTGACCTGCTCGTACTCGGCGACGTTCTCGGCGGTCTGGCCCATGGCGATGTACACGTCGGGGAGGCCGCTGCCAGGCGACCAGGGCTCCGTGACCGCGGGTCCGCGCGCAGCGGTGCGTGCCTCTGCCTCGGCGAAGGCGGCGTTGTGCGAGCCCGTGTCCGAGGCGCCGTAGCGGTAGCGCGAGACGGTCTCGACCCCCGCAGCGACGAACACGTCGCCCTCGCCCGCGCGGATCGCGTGCGCCGCCATGCGGATCGTCTGCAGCGAGCTCGAGCAGTACCGGTTGACCGTGACCCCCGGGACGTCGAGGCCCGCAAGCAGCGCGGCGACCCGTCCCACGTTGAAGCCGGACTCGCCGCCAGGCTGGCCACAGCCCATGATCACGTCCTCGACCTCGGCGGGGTCGAGCGCGGGGATCGACTCGAGCACCGTGCGGATCGTGAGGGCCGCGAGGTCGTCGGGCCTACAGTCCACCAGCGATCCCTTGTTTGCCCTGCCGATCGGGGTGCGCCCGGTCGCGACGATCACTGCTTCAGCCATGTGGGCCCCCTTCGACGTCGCGGCGCGACGCGGCGATCATACTGACGGAGCAGTGGGGCGCCGGGGGGCTCAGACGCTCTGGGCGAGCCACTCGGCCATCTCGCGGCGGTGCCTCGAGTAGTCCATCTTCCCTGCGGGCGTGCGCCCGATGGTGTCGACCACGCGCACGCGGCGCGGGGCCTTGTAGCCCGCGAGCCGCTCCTTCACGTGGGCGATCAGCTGGGCCTCGTTCGGCGAGGTCGCGGGCCTCGGCTCAACAACGGCCATCACGACCTCGCCCCAGCGCTCGTCGGCCACGCCGAGGACACAGGCGTCGAGCACCGAGGGGTGCGTCTTGAGCGCCTCTTCGACCTCTTCGGGGAAGACCTTCTCCCCGGCGGTGTTGATGCACTGGTTGCCCCGACCCAGCAGCTGGATCGACCCGTCGGCGCGCACCTTGGCCCAGTCGCCCGGCACCGAGTACCGCACGCCGTCGAGGGTGAGGAAGGTCGCGGCGGTCTTTTCGTCGTCCTTGTAGTACCCGAGCGGCAGGCGTCCCCCGAGCGCGAGCCGCCCGGCGACGTCGCTGCCCGGGACCACGTCGGCGCCGTCTCCTGCGATGACCCGGACGTCGTCGCCGAGCGTGAACTCCGCTGTCGCACGGCTGCCTGCGGCCCCGACCACCGAGTTGCCCATGCCGAGCGCCTCAGACGAGCTGAACGCGTCGATGAGGAGCATGCCGGCGTTGAACTCCAAAAGGCCCTGCTTGACCGCCTCGGAGAACATCGCCCCCGATGAGATCATGCCGTTGAGCGACGCGATGGACTCGCCGCTGCCTCGCGCACGCAGCGACTCGAGCATCGGCCGCGCGAAGGGATCGCCCACGATGACCGCGATGTTCGCCTGGGTCGCCTCGATCGTGTCGAGCATCTCGTCGCCGGTGAAGTGGCGCGAGGCGAGCAGCACGAGCGTGCCGCCCTCAGCCAGGCACTCGATCGAGCTGAACAGTCCCGTGCCGTGCATGAGCGGGCACGCGGGCACGATGGTCGCCCCCGGGCCCTCTCGTGCCACGAGCTCGCCGACCGCGGTGAGTGGCGCCTCGAGGTCGTAGCGGCGCACGCCGCCGGTGTTGAGCCTGCGGAACAGGTCGTCCTGGGGCCACATCACGCCCTTCGGCATCCCGGTCGTGCCGCCGGTGTACAGGAGGATCAGGTCGTCGCCAGATCGCTCGATCGTCGTGCGTGCCGCGCGGGGGGACGCGAGCGACTCGTAGGGCACCGCCCAGGCCGGGCACGATGCCGTGCCGTCGTCCACGTGGACCCAGGTCGTGACTCGCGGGCACCGGGTCCGGAGCGTCTCGAGCCGCTCGGCGAAGGTCCCGTGGAAGACGATCGTCGTGCAGTCGGCGTTGTCCCAGAGGTACGCGAGCTCGTCGTCGCCGTAGCGGTAGTTGGTGTTGACGGGGACGAGGCGGGCGTAGAGCGAGGCCATCGTCGCCTCGGCGTACTCGGGCGAGTTGTAGAGGTAGATGCCGACCTTGTCCTGGTCGGCCGCCCCGCGTTCGCGCAGCGACACGCCGAGCGCGTCGACGCGTGCGAGCAGCTCGCCGTAGGTGACCACACGGTCGCCCTGCCGGATCGCGGCGACATCTGGTTGTGCGATCGCCACCTGCTCGAAGATGTCTGCGAAGTTCCAGTGCTGCACGATGCCTCCTTGGGTGCGCCACGATACCCAGCAGTAGGCTCCGGTCCGCATGGTGACGGGCGTCGAGGATCGCGAGTCGCTCCGCGCCGAGGTGCGCTCGTGGCTTGAGGCCAACCCGGCCCCGAGCGGCACGCAGCTCGCCGAGCGGGGCCTCGTTGCCCCGCACTGGCCGAGTCCTTGGGGACTCGAGGCGGATGCCGCCACGCAGCTGGTCGTTGACGAAGAGCTCCGTCGTGCCGGCGTTGCTCGGCCCCTCAACCCGATCGGCATCGGCTGGGCGGGGCCAACGCTCCTCGAGGGCGGCACCCCCGAGCAGCAGGCCCGCTGGCTGCCGGGGATCCTGTCGGGCTCGGCGTTCTGGTGCCAGCTCTTCAGCGAGCCGGACGCCGGCAGCGATCTCGCGTCGGTGCGAACACGCGCGGTGCGCGACGGCGACGAGTGGGTCGTGACGGGACAGAAGATCTGGACCAGCTACGCGCACGTCGCGAGCTACGGGATCCTGCTCGCGCGGACCGATCCGGACGCCGAGGCCCACCAGGGGATCTCGTACTTCGTCTGCCCGATGCACCTCGACGGCATCACGGTCCGTCCGCTCATCGACATGACCGGCGACCACGCCTTCAACGAGGTCTTCTTCGACGACGTCCGCATCCCCGGCGACCACCTCGTCGGCGATGTCAACGGCGGGTGGCGGCTCGCCAAGGTCACCCTCGGCAACGAGCGGGTGTCGCTGTCCGGCGAAGGGGCACTGTGGGGGAGGGGACCGACCGCGTCGGACCTCGTCCAGCTCGCTCGGGGGACCGAGCTCTCCGCGCTGCAGCGCGACGAGCTCGTCCGAGTCTGGTCAGAGGGCAGGGTCCTGTCGCTCCTGCGCCAGCGGCTCGTCGCAGCAGCGCTCGAGGGTCGCGCCCCTGGCCCGGAGGCATCCGTGCGAAAGGCGATGGCCGACGACCACGGCCAGCACGTGATGGGGCTCGCGAAGGACCTCGCGGGGCTCTCCGGCGTCCTCACGCAGTCCGGACCCCCCACGCTCAGCGGCCCGAAGCGCGCTGAGTGGCACCACGGCTTCCTCTACGCCCAGGCGCTCACGATCGGTGGCGGGACCTCAGCGGTGCAGCGCAACATCATCGCGGAGCGCGCACTCGGTCTGCCCAAGGACGCACCTGCCTGACGGCCTCGGCACCTGGATCGCGCGCGTGAGCTGACGAGGGTCCCACTCGCAAGGGCGCCGAAGCGGACACCCGATCCGGCTCAGGCGGTGAGCGGCCCTGCGTCCCCGAAGCCCTGTCGGACGCCCCTGCCCGCCCGCTTGGCGAGCTGCTCGGGCTCGAACAAGAGCCAGTAGGCGTTCCGCGCGTGCTTGCGGCAGCGGTCCTCGAACACCGCGGCGAGCACCTGGGGGTCGTCGGACTCGTCTTCGTGGACGAAGACCTCGAGGATCGGCGTGGAGGTCAGCAGCTGGGCGAGCATGATCCCCTGGCTCGCCTCGTGGGCGCACTGCTTGTCGATCGCCGCGCTGCCCGGCATGCCGAGGGCGAGCACGATCTCGCACTGCTCGCGCTCGATGAGCACCTTCGCCGCGACGGCGAGGTCCTTGAATCCCGGCACCGTGCGGCTCACGGACTCGAACTCGGTCCCGTGACCCGGGCAGGTGGCGAGCTCGTCGCGCGCAGCGGCGCCCATGTCGTAGCGGGCGAACGTCGTGTCAACGACGCCGATCCGCCTCATCGAGGCTCCGAATAGCGATCGCGAAGATCGACAGCGGTGGTCCAGGTCGTCACCAACACATTCTTCCCGGTTCCGGCGTCCGCCGTGCACCCGTCAGATGGCTCGTGGCCCTCGCGGGTGGTACGAATGGCACGACGACAAGGAGCGCCATGGCATGGGACTTCGAGACCGAGCCTGAGTTCGAGGAGCAGCTCGCGTGGATGCGCGAGTTCACGCGCGAGGAGATCTTCCCGATCGAGACCTTGGACCTCTCCTACGAGGACGTGCTCAAGGTCATCGCGCCGCTCCAAGACGAGGTCCGACGCCGCGGCCTGTGGGCAGCGCACCTCCCGCCTGAGCTCGGCGGCACCGGCTTCGGACAGGTCCGCCTCGGCCTCATGCACGAGGTGCTCGGCCAGAGCCCCTACGGGCCACTCGTCTTTGGAAACAACGCCCCGGACTCGGGCAACGCCGAGCTGCTCGCGGTCGGCATGGAGATGACCGACCGCCACGACATACGCGAGCGCTGGCTCGAGCCGCTGCTCGCCGGGACGATGCGGTCGGGTTTCTCCATGACCGAGCCGCACACCGCGGGCAGCGACCCCAAGCTCTTGTCGACGACCGCGGTGCGCGACGGCGACGAGTGGGTCATCAACGGGCGCAAGTGGTACACGTCGAACGGCTCGGTTGCCGACATCCTGATCGTGATGGCAGTGTCGAATCCTGACGCGCATCCCTACCAGGGGTCGTCGATGTTCGTCGTGCCCGTGACAACGCCCGGGGTCACGATCGTGCGCGATGTGGGCTCGATGGACGATCCCCGGGTCGTCTACGGGCGGTTCGGGAACCACGCCGAGATCACCTACGAGGACGTTCGGGTGCCCGCGGACCACCTCATCGGCCCGGAGGGCTCCGGCTTCATGCTCGCCCAGGCCCGACTCGGCCCCGGGCGCATCCACCACTGCATGCGGTGGCTCGGCCAGTCCCAGCGCGCCTTCGACATGATGTGCGAGCGCGCGCTGTCGCGGTTCACGCACGGCTCGATGCTGGCCGAGAAGCAGACGGTCCAGAACTGGATCGCGGACTCGCGCGCCGAGATGCACGCCGCACGGCTGATGACGCTCCAGGCCGCGTGGAAGATGGACCGCGAGGGCGCCGCGGCGGCGCGTGTCGAGATCGCGATGATCAAGTACTACGGCGCGACGGTGCTGTACAACGTGATCGACCGCTCCCTGCAGGTCCACGGCTCGCTCGGCTACTCGGCCGACCTGCCGTTGGAAGCGATGTACCGGTGGGCGCGCGCAGCGCGCATCTACGACGGCCCCGACGAGGTGCACCGCCAGACCGTCGCGCGCCAGACGCTAAAGGACTACCGCCCGAGCGAGGTGCCGACCGAGTTCATCCCCGCGCGCGCGGAGCGGGCGCGCGAGAAGTTCGCCGAGGCACTCGAGCTGCTCACCGCGGCGAACGCCTAAGGGGCCGGGGCCCGAGGCGGGCGGCGGCGCCAGCGCAGGTCGTCGAGCCCGAATCGACGTGGCGCGGGCAGCTGCGCGCGCACCGACTCGGCGTCGAATGGCGTCAGAGGGACGAGGTGCGCCGGCAGGCGGTCCGGGGCACGGCGCGGCTCGAGGACCTCTTCACGCAGCATCACCACCTGGGCGGTCGAGATGAGCGGGACGTCCATGACGTGCTCGGCGACGATCGCCAGCGCACGATGGAACGCGAGCGGCGCGCGGACGAATAGCCGGCGCGTGCCGAGCACACCTGCGACGAGGCGCGCCGCGTCGTCGAAGCGCAGCTCGGTGGGCCCCACGACGCCAACGGTCGCGCCCGAGAGCTCGCCGTCGACGACCGAGGCACGCAGGATCGCGACGGCGTCGCTGATCGCGAGGGGCCGCACGCGTCGCGGCCCCATCCCGAAGAAGACGGGGAAGGTGAGCAATGCCGAGCTCAGGTGCTCGAGCATGTGGTCGCCGCGCCCGAACATCATCCCGGGCTTGAGCACCGTCCAGTCGAGCCCCGAGGCGCGCACGAGCTCCTCGGCGGCGAACTTCGACTCGTGGTACGCCGAGCCGCACTCGGGCCGCGCGCGCAAGAAGCTCACGAAGCTGAGCTGGGCCACCCCTGCCTCACCTGCGGCGGCCACGACGTTCGCCGTGCCTTGGACGTGGATCGCCTCGAAGGTCTGCGTGCCGATCTCACGATTGATCCCCGCGCAGTGCGCGACGGCGTCGCAACCGGCGAACGCCTCGAGGAGCGAGCGACGGTCGCTGATGCTGGCCGTGACGACGCGCACACCGCGGATCCCGCGGACGAAGGTGGCGAAGGGACGCTGGTCGTGGCCGCGAGCGAGCACCGACACGTCGTGGCCCTCGCCGGCGAGCGCGGCTGCCAGGTGCCCCCCGACGAAGCCGGTGCCGCCCGTGATCGCGATCCGCATCTGGCACCAGTCCTTGTCTCGGGAGACCCGCGTGCGCGAGTCGAGGGGCCGCCTAGCTCGCCGGCGCGTCCACGAGCGCGGGTCGCCCGTCGAATCCGAGCGCGGCCTCGAACGCCGCAGCACTTCGAAGGACGTGCAGGTCGGCGTGCTGGGGCCCGACGAGCTGGAGCCCGACGGGGAGGCCCTGGGGCGTGAGGCCCGCGCACACCGTCGCCGCAGGATTGCGCGTCATGTTGAACGGATACGTGAACCGGACCCACGCGACGTCCTGGGCGCCGTTGATCACGCCGAGGATCCCGTCGCGCTCGTGCGGCGCCGGCGCAGCGGTTGTCGGCGTGCACAGGAGGCGGACGTCCCTGAAGAGCTCGACCAGGCGGAGGTTGAGCCGGTGGAACTCGTCGTAGGCGCGAACGAGGTCCACGCCGCTCAGCGTGGCGCCGTACTCAGCGATCGCCCGCAGCTGTGGGTGCAGCTCATGGAACCGGGGATGGCCGGTTTGCTCGGCGAGGTCCCTCGCGTGGCAGGCCGCGACCACGTCCAGCCAGGCGCGCACCGGGTCGGACCCGAAGACGTCCGGCACCTCGACGACGTCGACGCCGAGCCCCTCGAGCACGCCGAGCGCGCGCTCGCAGGCGCCCAGGACCTCGTTGTCGACCGGGGCATAGCCCAAGGTGGGGGACCACGCGATCCGGATCGGCAGCCCAGGCTCGGCGACGGCGTCCAGCCACGATGCCTCGGGCCGGGGGATCGACGAGAGGTCGTCCTGCTCAGGACCGACGACCGCGTCGAGTGCGAGGGCCACGTCGCGGATCGACCGTGCCATCGCGCCTTTGGAGGAGAAGTGGAGCCAGCCCGGTGGGCGCGGGCCACCGGCTGGGACACGCCCGAACGACGGCTTGAAGCCCGAGAGCCCGCAGAGCGCCGAGGGGATCCTGATCGACCCGCCCCCGTCCGAGCCGGTCGCGAGCGGGACCATGCCCGCGGCGATCGCCGCGGCAGAGCCTCCCGAGGAGCCGCCTGCGGAGTGCTCGAGGTTCCAGGGGTTGCGCGTGAAGCCGAAGACCGCGTTGGTGGTGCACGCGGTCCACCCGTACTCAGGCGTGTTCGTCTTGCCGACCACGACGCAGCCCGCACGGCGGAGGCGCTCGACGAGGTGCGAGTCTCGCATCGCGGGCGCCGCGTCGGCGTCCAACGGAGAGCCGTTGGTCGTGGGGAAGCCGATCGCGTCCTCGAGGTCCTTCACGCCGATCGGCACGCCGGCCAGCGGACCGGGGTCCGTGCCCGCCGAGATGAGGGCGTCGACGGCCGCAGCCTGCTCCAAGGAGCGCTCCTCGTCGATCGCGACGAACGCGTTGACGTCGTCGTTGCGCTCGCCGATGACCGTGAGGGCAAGCTCGGTCGCCTCGCGGGCGGACCAGTCGCCGTCGCGGACGCGCCGCGCGACCTCGCTCACGGTGAGGTCGAAGTACGAGTCGGCGCGCGCCATCGCTCAGCTGCCCGGGGCGAGGCCGCGGACGGCATCGCCGAGCTCGACGCCGAAGGGCACGATCGCGATCGCGGGGATCGTGATGCCCGCCTCGCAGTACGCGAGCACCTGCTCGCGGCAAGAGGCCATCGACCCGTGAAGCACGAGCGCGTCGGTGACCTCGTCGGGGATGACCTCGAGCGCTCCCTTGCGATCGCCCGCTGCCCACGCGTCCCACATCGGCTGGAGCAGCTCTGCGCGGCCGAGCCAGCGGTGGAACGCGGCATAGGCCTCGACGTTGAGGTAGGCGGCGATCATCCGGCGGCCCACATAGCGTGCGGCGTCGGCGTCCTCGCTCGGGATCACGAAGATCCTGGCTGCGAGCTGCTTGTCGGGTCCCACCTCCTTCGCGCAGGTGGCGACGTCGTCTGCGGCGAGCCAGTTGAGGATCGCGCCGTCGGCCTCCGACCCCGCCAGGCGGAGCATGCCGGGGCGCAGCGCGCCGAGGAGGATCTCGGGCGCGGTGGCCGGCGGTCGCGCCATCCGGTACCCGCGCACCGTGAACGAGTCGCACTCAAAGGTCATCTTCTCGCCGGTGAAGGCCTGCTTGAGGAAGCGAAGCACGTCGCGAGTCCGCGAGAACGGGTGCTCATAGGGGATGCCGTTCCATCGCTCGACCACGGGCTCGCTCGAGGCGCCCAAGCCGAAGGTGAAACGTCCGGGCGCTGCCTCCGCCATCGCTGCGACGGACTGGGCGAGCAGCGCCGGCCCGCGCGTGAACGCGGGGGTGACCGCGACGCCGAGGTGGAGCCGTGGCTCCCACGCAGCTGCGAGGGCGAGGGGGGTGAAGCCGTCCGTCCCGTCGACCTCGGCTGACCAGACGTCGGTGTAGCCGAGATCGGCGAGCTCGGTGTACCAGGACCGGTGCTCGGCGAGCGTGACGCCGTCGAAGGGGATCGTGATGCCGTAGCGCGGTGCGGTCATGGCCGCAGTGTTCCACCGCGCGCCCGCTCGCGCCAACGTGCGCGCGCGAGCGGGCGACCCGCGGCTCGACTTCCGCTAGTTCGCCGGTGCGAGCTCCCCGCTGTCGGTTGGCGCCGCCGGTGACGTGGACTCGCTTGCCTCAAGTCGCTGGGGGTCCATCGCGTGATGCAGCACGGCGGCGAGCGCACCGCCGATGAGGGGCGCCACGAGGAACAGCCAGACCTGGCGCAGCGCGAGTCCGCCGACGATCACTGCCGGCCCGAGCGAGCGTGCGGGGTTGACCGAGGTGCCGTCGACGAGGATCCCGAGGAGATGGACCAAGGTGAGCGTGAGCCCGATGACCAGTCCCGAGGCCACCGTGCTGCCTCGCTTGGACGTCACCGCAAGGATGACGTAGACGAAGACCGTCGTGAGCACGATCTCGATGATGAACGCGCCTGCCCAGTCGATCCGGATCGTCGAGGCGATGCCCCATCGGTTCGCGCCGAGCCCGACGCCTGCCTCGAGTAGGTGGACGAGCCTCGGAGCGTTCCCCACAGCGCGAGCGCGCCGAGCAGGCCGCCGACGAAGTGCGCGCACCAGTAGAGGGCCGCGCTCTGCGGGTCGATGCGCTTGGCGACCAGCATGCCGAGCGTGACGGCGGGATTGACGTGGGCGCCCGAGAGGGGTCCGATGGCATAGGCGAGGCCCATGAGCACGAGCCCGAACGCGAGCGCGGTGACGATGACCCCGGAGGCGAACGAGAGTCCCGCGAGATGGAAGCCGAACATCTGGGTGGCGGTGCCACACCCCACGTAGACGAGGACGGCAGTGCCCGGCAGCTCCGCCAGCAGCTTGCGAGTCATGATGCCCCTTGCTCCAGCACCTCCGCGCCGGGGCAGGGCTACGAAGCCGCCTCGCCTAGGTCGGGGTCCCTCGCGCAGCCGCGAAGCGGTCGCCAAGGAACGACGCGGCGCGCTCGATCGCGAGGCGGGCGTCCTCGAGCACCTCGGGCATCGAGAAGAAGCCGTGCATCTGGCGGTCGAAGTGCAGCTCGTCGACCGCGACGCCCGCGTCTCGGAGACGTCCGGCGTACTCCGCGCACTCTGCTCGCAGCGGGTCGTACTCGGCGGTGATGACGAGCGCGGGTGGGGCCGCAGCAAGCGTCGCGGAGTCGGCGAACATCGGGCTCACGAGCGGGTCGTGGAGGTCGGCGGTGCCGACCTGCTGGAAGAAGAACTCGATCCCCTCGGCGTCGAGGAGGTACCCCTTCGCGTGCTCGAAGGTCGCGCGCCGCTCCGCGCTGAGGTCGCAGCCGGGGTCCACGAGGATCTGGGCGCACAGGCCCGCGACGTGCTGTGCGGCCACGGCGGCGAGGTTGCCGCCGGCCGAGTCGCCGCCGACCGCGACACAGCGTCGATCCGCATCGAGGTCGGCCGCGTGCTCTTGGCACCATGCCGCCGCGGTGATGCCGTCGAGCTGGGACGCGGGGAAGGGGTGCTCGGGTGCGAGGCGGTAGTCGACGCTGACGATGCGGCACCGCGCGGCGACGGCCAGCCGGTCGACCTCGTTGACCGCGGTGGCAGGGCTCCCGATCACCCAGCCGCCGCCGTGGAACCACACCACGAGACCGTCGTCGCACGACGGCGGCGTGAAGGACACCGCGGGCAGGTCGCCGACCTCGATCGGCTCGACCTTGCAGTGCGTCTCGGTCGTCCCGACCTGGGCGATGAGCTGCGCCCAGGCCTCGCGGAACGCCGGGACCGTCGGCGGGGGGCCGTCCGCTCGGACGGCCTGGACGAGGTCGTTGATCTGTGCGGTTACCGGGTCGAGCGCCATGTCACCTCCGTCGCCGCGGCGCGACGGTGCGCCACCAGAGCGCAGGCTACGCCCAAGTGTCAAGATCCCGCGGACAAAATGGTTTGTCATCAAAGGAGGTCCTTACGTCCAGAGTCCCCGTCGTCTCCGTGCCCGTCACGGACCAGGATCGCGCGGCTGCCTTCTACTCGTCGTACCTCGGCTTCAGCGTGATCGAGGACGAAGCGATAGGCCCGACGATGCGGTGGGTCCAACTCGGCAGTGGCGACGAGTTCACGAGGCTGACGCTCACCACGTGGTTCGAGTCCATGCCCGCGGGGTCCCTCAGCGGCCTCGTGATCGACGTGGTCGACGCCGATGAGACGCGAGCGAAGATGGTCGTCGCCGACATCGCGTGCTCCGAGCTGGACGACCAGCCGTGGGGCAGGTACTTCATGGCGAAGGACCCTGACGGCAACGAGCTTGTCATCGCAAAGACGATCCCGAGGGACGCCCGGACGTCCTAGGCGCGATGCGCCCCGAAGACCATGATCTCGCCGGTGTAGACGGCGACCCACACGCGGCCGGACACGGGGTCATAGGTGATGCCGACGGGGTGCTGGCCGGTCGGGACCGTCTGCAGGACCCTCAGGTCTGAGGCGCGCAGCATGGTCATCGTGTTCGACAGGTAGTTGACGACGTACAGCGTCGTGCCGTTCGACGAGATCGCGAGGGAGCGGCACCCCTCGCCGGTGTGGACCGTCCCGAGGATCCGTCCGGTCGAGCGCAGGATCTTCACGACCTCGCCCGGCTGGTTGAGCGTGACGTAGAGGAACTGACCGTTCGGGCTGATGACGACGTGGC
>ODAK010005022.1_pt1 | contig 13471 bp, 9 predicted proteins | sample 1539591 | NCBI WGS metagenome assembly ODAK01 (sample SAMEA3539303, study PRJEB22396) | soil metagenome | biome: tundra; feature: field; material: soil | place: USA | collected 2010-05 | depth 0.15 m | reverse complement strand
CGCGCTGCCGAGCGAGACGGCCGCCAAGACCGGTCAGACAACGGCGATCTGCAAGCGCGCGCCGAAGGCGAAAGCCGCCGGTGACCAAAGAGTCCGAGGCCGTCTTCCGGTCGGGCTTCGTCGCTCTCGTCGGCAGGCCAAACGTAGGCAAGTCGACCCTTTTGAACCAGGTCCTCGGGCAAAAGGTCGCCATCACCTCGGCCACGCCCAACACCACTAGGACCCGTATCCGCGGCGTGCTCAACCGCCCTGGCGGCCAGATCATCTTCACCGACACCCCGGGGCTGCACAGGCCGAGAACGGCCCTCGGCAACCGCCTGAACGAGACAGCAGCTTCGACCTTCGAGGACGTTGACTGCTGCGTCCTGCTGCTCGAAGCCGACGCCCCGATCGGCCCGGGTGACCGCTACATCGCTGAGCGGTTGCGGCCTGACACCGTGATCGCCCTCAACAAGATCGACCGTGCAGACGGCGGCGCGATTCTCAAGCACCTGGCCTTGGCAGCCGCCGAGCTAGGCCTTTTCGACGCCGAGTATTTCCCGCTCTCGGCAAAGACCGGAGAAGGCGTGCCCGCCCTCGTTGAGCACCTGGCTGCACGGATGCCCGAAGGCCCGCGTTACTTCCCCACCGGTATGGTGAGCGACGTCCCGGAAGCCTTCTTTGTGGCGGAGCTCGTTCGCGAACAGCTCTTGAAACACGCCGAGGAGGAGCTCCCGCACTCGATCGCCTGCCGGGTGACCGAATGGGAGTGGCCGCGGATCCGCTGCGAGATCCTCGTCGAGCGCGAGTCGCAAAAGGGCATCGTGATCGGAAAGCGCGGCCGGGTGCTGAAAGCTGCTGGTACCGCTGTTCGCCAGCAGCTCGAGCCCGGTGCCTACCTCGAGCTTTTCGTGAAGGTCGAAAAAGGTTGGCAGCGCCACCCGGAGATGATCGAGCGCCTGGGCTACTGAGCTCTTGTCGCTAGCGGCGAGCTCCCGTGAACAGAACGGCCGACTGCTCGCCCGGAGCGATGATGCCCTTGCGGCTGAGCTGGATCAGTCCGGCCAAGCCCGCCGAACCGGTCGGGTCGACCTCGATGCCGGTGGCTTCGACAGCGATGGCATTGGCTTCTGCTATCTCGTCCTCGCCCACGACGAGGGCATGGCCGCCTGTGACGAGCATCGCTTCGACGAGCGCCACCCAGTCGTAGGTCTCGTCGTCGAGGATCCCGTGCGCCAGGCTGTTTGGAACGGTCTCCCAGGGCCACATGAACTCGGACCGGTGCGAAGCCGCATAAGACAAGGCCGCTCGGATCTCTTTCGGACCTGGCGCGTCGGGCAAATGTCCAACGACCTTCTGGAACGCTCGGGCGAGTGGCCAGGCGCCGGCCGTCTGAACGGTGTGGACACTCGGCATGGCAGACAGCACACCGAAGGCCGCCGCCTCGGCCAAACCTTGGGCGACCGCGCTTCCGAGCGCGCCGCCCCCGACTTGGATGACAACGTGGTCCAGACGCGCTTTGCCCGCGAGCGCGGCGGCGATCTCGTATCCCAGAGTCTCGCCACCTTCGATTGCGAGCCCGTTCTCGTTGCCCTGGCAGGTAAACGGGAGTGCGCCGTCGGCGATCGTCTCTTGCAGGCGGTGATAGGTCGGGTCCCCGGCCACGCCCTCGATGCGGGGACAGACGGTGATCTCGGCACCGAGTGATTGCAACCGCTCGACGACGGCCGGCTCGGCGTCGGTCGGGACAAACACCAAAAGCCTGCGGTGCCCGGCCGCCGCCACGACAGCAGCCGCTAGGGCGGCGTTGCCGCAACTGGCGATCGCCAGCGGTGGGGGCGTGCCCTCTGTCATCCCCAACCGGTCGACGACCTCGAGATGGACGAGGAGCCCGAAGAGATGGCGGGCCTTGTGCGAGCCGGAGACGTTGCCGGTCTCGTCCTTGACCCAAATGGGGGCACCGGTCGCCAAGCGGCCGGAAAGCGTCGTGGCCGCCTCGAAGGCTGTGACGACAAAGCCGTGGCCATCGACCTTGGCCACCTGGTCGTCGAGTTCGCGCACGAGCTCGACATAGGCATCATCAGCCATGCCATGAGCGGTAGCGAGATGATAGGAGTGAAAGAGCCGGCGCCAGCGGAGGAACGGGTTCGGCTCGGGGTCCTCGAGCGGGAACTCCAACCTGCCGACGTCGAGTTCACGGCGGAGATGATAGGAGTGAAAGAGCCGGCGCCAGCGGAGGAACGGATTCGGTTCGGGGTCCTCGAGCGGGAACTCCAACCTGGCGACGTCGAGCTCACGGCGCAGGACGTGGTCGCCGCCGTCGCCGGTGCGCGGGCAGCGGAAAGGGTAGGGCTCTGCTGGGTCGATCACCGTGCCACAACCGCCGCAGAGGATCTGGCTGGCCAGCTCGTGTGTCGCGGGTGGGCCTTGCTCGCCGTGTCCGGCGTGTTCTTGGCCTTGTATTTGGTGTTGTTCGGTGGGGGGCTCCATAGTCATTTGGAAGTCTACGACGATCCCCCGAATTTCCCCCAAAGTAGCTTGTGTCCACCATCGCCCGACCCGGTCAGCGGCTGGGCCTTTGAGCCTACGACGGCGGCCGGACTCAACCCAGCACGAGCCAGGTACCCCCGTCGATGAGCTCACGGGCGGCGTCGAGATGGCCGGCGTGACACGCCGTCTCTGTGATGACGTGAAGCATCACCGCTCGAAGGTCGGGGAGGCGCCAGTCACCGAAAGAGTCAGGCCAGTTCTTCGGCGGCGCCTCGAGCGGGGTCGCCTCTATGACGGCATTCGCGCGCGCCATCTCGGCCCGGTAAAGGTCGAACACTTCTTCGGCGGTGGTGCCGGGAACCACTGACCAGGCGGAGGCCAGGTCATCGCTCTCGTCGTCGGCCTGTTCGCCGGCCATGGTCGTGGGAAACCAGAAACGCTCTACGTCCAAGGCCAGGTGCTGCAAGAGTCCCAGACAGTTCCATCCCGTTGGCAGCACAGGTCTACTCAGGTCCTCAACGCTCAGCCCCTCCAGGCAGCCGAGCACGTGGGCTCTTTGAACCTCAAGTGACCGCAGCAGCGCCGCAGTCGTCGCCTCCATCTTGCGGCCCGTTGGCAGCACAGGTCTACTCAGGTCCTCAACGCTCAACCCTTCCAGGCAGCCGAGCACGTGGGCTCTTTGAGCCTCAAGTGATCGCAGCAGCGCCGCAGTCGTCGCCTCCATCTGGCGGCCCTCAGTTTCCTGAGCCGTGCAGAGCTCGTCGAGTCGCTCCAGAGTCGTTGTCATGGCCTCGACCCATCGCTTGCCGTTGGCGACAGCCTTCCGCAGCCAAGCAGGCGAAGCTGAGCAGTCGAAGATCTCGGTAACGAGGGTGATACCCGGTCCCGATGGAGTGAGTTCGTAGATCCACCTGTGTCGGTTGCGGATCCCGATGTCTTCGGAATCTTCGGCGCGCGAGGCGCCGCTCAGCACCGGCTCCCAGCCGATACGACGGTCCGGCTCGTAGTCGACGACGTGATTGGTGATCTCGTAGTCGCCCATCTCGGTGTTGTTCATGTTCATCACGAACACCTCTCCGATACCGGTGATCACCGAATCAGATGCGTACTCCCGCAACATCGCGGAGCCATCGATGAGACAGTGACTCCCCGGATCCGAGAGGATCCGGAAGATGTCTCGAGCACTGGAGGCGATCGTTCGTGACACCGCAACGGGCTCACACTCGGTTTGTGTCATCTGCGCCCCCTCTTTGCCGGCTCTTACTAAAGACGCTCCGACGTCTTTTAACTCATCGGTCGCGCAGTGCACCGGCAAGACGTCGCCTTCACGACACTGGGACGACGCTTGTGGCCTCGGCGTGTATCGAGCGGAGAAAGGCCTCTGCTTGGGCCCTGTCCCGGGTCCTTCGCATGGGCGGGAGCGCCTTGACGAGAGCCGGACCGTAAGAGGCGGTCGCAAGTCGGGGATCGAGCACCGCCACCACCCCCCGGTCGGCGGCCGTCCTGATCAGTCTGCCGGCGCCCTGGGCCAACAAAGTGGCGGCACGAGGGAGATCCACGACTTGAAACCCCGCCCGACCCGCTGCCTCCCGTCGAGCGGCCATCAGGGGATCGTCGGGCCTGGGAAACGGGATGCGGTCGATGATGACCAGGCTGAGCGCCGGTCCTGGGACATCGACGCCCTGCCAGAAACTCATCGTTGCGAACAGGCAGGCGGCCGACCGAGAACTGAGGGCTTCCAACAAAGCCGCTTTGGGGAGCTCTCCTTGTGCGAGCACCGGCCAGGGGAGGCGGCCTGCGAGCACCTCTGCCGCTTGGCTCATGGCCCGCCGGCTCGTGAACAGCGCAAGCGTCCGCCCACCAGCTGCGCGCACCAGCGCCTCGATCTCGTCGTGGATGGCAGCCTCGGCCTCGGGGCGGCGGCGGTCGGGCAATGATGTAGCGCAGTACAAAAGACCGTTCTCCTTGTACGCGAAGGGACTGCCGACGTCGAGCTCTTTTGTCGACTCGCTCGGCGCGCCGACGCGGGCAGCAAGCCCGCGGGGCAACGTGGCACTCGTCATGACGACGGGGATCTGGGAGAAGACCTGGGAAGACATAGTCTCGCTCACGTCGAGGGGCGCCGAATGCATCGCCGGTCGAGACCCTCCGCTCACCCAGACCACCTCGTCGGTTCCCGCCGACAGGCAGGTGCCGAGCTCCTCACGGCAGCGATCGACCCCGAGAAGGGCCCGCAAACAGCGCTGGGCGCCCTCGCCGCCGCTCGGTGCTTGCCTCGGAGCGCCCTGAGCTCCGGCTTCGCCCCCGCCGCCGAAGGCGTCGGTCGCGCGGCGCAGCTCCACGCTCAGGCGATCGAGGCGTTCGACCATGAGAGCGACCTGCTCGCCTATCTCACCGCCGAGACCCGGGGGCAGCCTGTGGTCCTCGAGGCCTTCGAGCACTTCCTCGAAACCGGCGGCCGCGGCTAGCACCGCTTCCACTACGCGGGCGGGCGCGGTGTCCTCGCCCCTTTGCGCCCGCCGTCCAGCCGACACCAAGGCGGCGCGCGCCGCCGATGCGAGGGCGCGCAGGCGACCGGGGCTCACCTCCACGCCGAGGGAGGCGGCCAAGATGTCCTCGAGCTCGTGGGCCTCGTCGATGATGAGCGAGTCGTGCTCGGGGAGCACCTCTCCGCCGCATCGAAGGTGCGCGCCGAGCAGATGGAGATTGACCACGACGATGTCGGCAAGAGCGGCTTTGGCCCGAGCCGCCTCTGCGAAGCACTCGCCGCCCGAGGGGCAGCGACGCGACCCCGGGCATTCCTCGGCGGTGACGCTCAGGCTCGACCAGGCCGCGATCGACGGCTCGAAGCTGAGCTCGGCCCTGTCCCCGCTCGTGGTCGACTTCGCCCATTCGGCCAAAAGACGACCCTCTTCGCCGACACGCCGGGCCGCGACGGCTCGTGTCGAGCCGCTCTCGCTTCGGATTCTCCGGGGCTCGGCGCCTCCCGAGCCTGATCTGTCGGGCGCGAGGCCGTCACCGGGCTGGTCTTGGTCGACAACCTCAAGGCCGAAGGGCGAGTCCATACGCTGTTGCTCACCCAGGCGCTCCAGCTCTCTGAGTCGTTGGCGGCAGACGTAGTTAGAGCGGCCTTTGAGCACCGCCCATTTGAGCGGGCGACCGAGACCGCTTGCGACAATCGGCAGGTCCTTGTTGGCAAGCTGGTCCTGCAAGGCCTTCGTGGCGGTAGCGACGACGACCCGCTTGGAAGAGGCGACGGCCGGTACCAGATAGGCAAGGGACTTGCCGGTGCCCGTCCCGGCCGCCACAGCGAGATTGCCTCCCGTGTCGAGCGCTCTAGCAACCGCCTCGGCCATCTGGAGCTGCCCGGTACGAACCTCACCGGAGGGAAGCGTCGCGACCACCCGTCTCAAAAGGTCGGCGACGCTCTGTTCGGGCACTTGAGCGACGCTACCGGAAGCCAGCGCGCTCGAGAGCCTGGACGAGTGCTCAGAACTGTGCCCGACCGAAGGACGCTGCCCCAAAGGCTATGACGGTGAGCGGGAGCACGACGACCGCCAGGTCGGCGCCGTGGCTAAACGCCAGCGTGGCACCGATAACCCGAGCGTCCCGACGGACAGCTCAGGCGCGTCGATAGCGGCCATTGGCGTCGACCGCGAGCTGTCCCCCGGAGAGACCGTCACCGTTCTCGCGGTAGATCACGTCCTCGTCCGCCAACGCCCTGTGTGCCCGCTCGCTCGAAGCACCGGTTTTCGCAGCCATCGAGCACGAGAATGAGCAGCAAAGCGCCGATGACGACGGGAAGGCGTCGGGCCGGGCGAGCGGGACGCCGATGGCGATCACGTGGGCGGCCAGCAGGACCGCCGCCTAATGCCCGCTCGGTCGAAGCACCGGCTTTCGGAGCCAGTCGAGCCCGAGAGCGAGCAGCAAAGCGACGATGACACGCGCAAGGTGTCGATCAGGACGAGCCGGGCGAGCGGGACGCCGATGGCGATCACGTGGGCGGCCAGCAGGACCACGGCAGCGATTGTCCCCTCGGTCGCAGAGCGCCACCTGCGCGTCACACGCGAGACGGCGACGATCGTCAGCGCCTCGACGATCTCCGCCGCGTTGGCGCCGAAGACTGCCGGGGCGAGAACCACGGCCGAAGTAGTCGTCGGCTACTCACCTCAGCACGACCTCTCCGCCAGTGTCGGAGCCGAGCCCGGTGTGCTGTCGCAGGGCCTCGAGGGAGCAGCTCACCTCGGCACGCGGACCGCAGACGGCAAGACGCTCGAGGTTGCGCAGATGCGAGACCCGGCCGACCTTCCGGCCTGTGAGGTCGTGGATCCCGATCTGAGCGCCCACGTAGCGTTTCGAGTCGAACTCGAGCAGCTCGACGTGTCCGCGGCACGCACACATTTCGACAAGCTCGTCCCGGCTGAGCCACGACTCGTCGTTGCAGGACACGACGACGACCGTCGCATCGATTTTGCGGACAATCTCGCCGAGGGCGACCGGCATAGTAAGGCGCGAGTTGAACTCGCTTTTGGTGGCGGGGCTCCTCGAATCAGCGCGCTTGCACGCGATCCCGTAGTGGTCGGGCGCGTCCCATCTGATCAAGGTCTCCCAGACGTGGTAGTTGGTGAAGTAGCGGTGCTGGTTGTAGGGCGGGTCGAGATAGGCGAAGTCGACCGGGCCGATCGAGGCGAGCACGTGCCTGGCGTCGGCGCGGATCGCTCGACCTGATCCAGAAAGGAGGTCCGGGACCTTGAGCAAAAGGGGATGCCAAGCCCGCGATGCCCATTGCTTCAGGTAGGCCATCTGCAATCCGGTGGTCGAGTCCACTCGGTCGGCTGCCTCTAGCAGGCTCGTCAAAAGGACCGGATAGAGCGGGCTCGAGCGGTAGTTCTCCTCGATCGCGTCGCGGACAGAATCGACCCGGGCGCCGTTCTCCGGCCGCAAGTAGCGGGACTGCTCGCAGAAGACCTCGGTGAAATAGCCCCTCCGACCCGGCAGCGCGTTTAGCTCGGCGATCGCCTCTGCCAGCTCCGCCTGGTCCAGCGAGGTCGCGTCTGTGGCTATGTAGCACTCGGCGAGCACTTCTGAATAGGTGGCCGTGTCGACCGCGGTGACGAAGGCGCCGCGGCGCTTCAGCTCCTGGGCCACCCGCGTCGTGCCGGTGAACAAGTCGATGGCTGTGGCGGCACCACAGCCTTTGGCGAGGGCGGATATCGATTGAACCAAGCGCCGTTTCGAGCCGAGGTACTTGATCACATGCAGAAACCCGTCTGGGTCCTCGTCATAGCTCCAAGGTACCTTCGATGTCCGAAGTGACCGCGACAACCGCTGGATAGTGTTCGGTCGTGCTTCACCTCTCCACGGCCGGTCGCGCCGGACCTCTGGCCGCGACGCTGGCCGAGGTGCTCATCGAGCCGCCAGAGGATCCGATGACGCCGGAGTGGGTGGCAGTGCCGACCACGGCCATGCGCCACTGGCTGGCCCTCGAGCTGGCGGGGTCCCTAGGAGCGGCCGGTGCCGGAGCAGCCGACGGCGTCGCGGCAAACATCAAATTCAGCTTTCCCGGACAGCTGCGCCAGGTGGTGCTGGAGGCAGGTCGAGCTGGCAATAGCGATCCGTGGCAGGTTGATTCTCTCGTCTGGGCGGTCCTCGAGGTGCTGCGCTCGCGCACCTTCGACGAAGGACTCGGGCCTCTCAGGCAGCTTGCTCCTGGGGCAACCTGGTTCAGTCGTGCCCGTCGTCTCGCCGACATCTTCGATCATTACTCGGTGCGTCGGCCCGATCTCGTGCTCCACTGGTCAGCCGGTCGGGACCTCGACGGCACCGGCAGACCGCTCGCCGAGCACGACAAGTGGCAACCCCATCTGTGGCGCCTGGTGCGGGACCGGATCGCTGTGCCCAGCCCGCCCGAGCGGCTTCCCGAGCTGCTCGAGGCCGTTCGCACAGGCCAGGTCTCTTTGGAGCTGCCGCCGCGGCTCGCGGTGTTCGGAATCACGACCCTCCCAGGCGGGGCGCCCTTCATAGATCTACTCGAGGCCGTGGCCGGCCGCCACCCTCCCAGGCGGGGCGCCCTTCATCGATCTACTCGAGGCCGTGGCCGGCCAGCACGAGTTGCACCTGATGTTGCTCGACCCGTCACCGGCTACGACGTCGCGGGTACGACGGGCCGTCGTGGCCAATCCCCGGCCGTTGACCCAGCTTCGGGCAGAAGACGACTCCGATGCCGAGGTGCTCCAGGTGAGCCACCCACTCTTGCGCTCCTGGGGGCGTCCTTATCGAGAGCGCACCGTACTGCTCGCGACCGCCGAGTCGCGCGGGATCCCGGTGCCAGTACTTGTCGACGAAGCTCCGGCGGCGCACGCAAAGATGGCGGAGACCCTGCTCGGCCGACTGCAACACGACCTACGGCAAGGCCGTGCGCCCGCTGGCGACCTCGAGCTCGACCCCGCCGACCGCTCGATCCAGGTCCACTCGTGCCACGGACAGGCGCGCCAGGTCCAGGTCCTGCGCGACGCCATCTTGCACCTGCTCGAGGACGACCCGAGCTTGCGAGAAGACGACATCGTCGTGCTTTGTCCGGCGATCGACCAATTCGCTCCTTTGGTGCAAGCAGGCTTCGGAACCTCCGCCGAGGACGGCGGGGCCCCCTCGAGTGACGGCACGCCACGCCTCTCGTACCGCATAACCGACCGTTCGCTTCGCGAATCGTCGCCCGTCTTGGCCGCTCTCGATTCGTTGCTTGCCCTTTTCTCGGGCAGGTTCAGTGCCTCTGAGGTGCTGGAGTTCATTTCTCTTCCGCCAGTCAAAAAGCGCTTCGATCTCGACGACGAGGCGCTGGGCACCATCTCGTCGTGGATTGCCGAAGCCAACGTGCGCTGGGGGCTGGACGGTCCCCAGCGCGAGCCGTGGGGCCTTCCCGCTGAATTCACCGCCAACACGTGGCGATTCGCGCTCGACCGCGTCCTAATGGGAGTGGCTGTGAGTGACGACGGAGTCGGCCTGGCACCGGGCAACATCGCTCCCCTCGGCGTCGAAAGCGGCGATATCGGCGTTGCCGGATCCCTTGCAGATCTCCTCGGGGCCCTTCAGGCTGTCGCCGGCGATTTCAGAACTGATCGGTCCGCTGCGGCCTGGTGCGAGGCGCTCGCGGAGGTGATCGCTCAGTTCTTCGACGTCGAGGACGCTCAGCAATGGCAACTCGAGCAACTGAGGCGCCTCGTCACAGAAATGGGCGACCAGGCGATCGTGGGCGACGGGCCGGCATCGGTCGAGCTCTCCCTCGCCGATGTCCGACGCCTCCTGGCCGACCGCCTGCAAGGTTCGCCGCGCCGCTCGGAGTTCTTCCGGGGCGGCATCACGGTCAGTTCACTCACGCCTCTGCGCTGGCTGCCTTTCCGAGTCATCTGCCTGCTCGGCCTCGACGAGATCGGCACGACCGGCGCAGGGGCCGTCGATGGTGACGACCTCGCTGCCATCTGGCCGCTCGTGGGCGACCAGGACCCGCGCGCTGAGGTCCGCCAAGCGCTCCTCGAAGCCGTTCTCGCTGCGGGTGCCCACCTCGTGATCACCCGGACCGGCCATAACATCCGTACCAACAGGGAGGTACCGGCCGCGACCGTCCTAGCGGAACTGCGCGACGCGATCATTGCCACGCTCGCGCCGGCAAACCAGGGCGACTACAAGCGCCTGATCGAGACGGTCCATCCCTGTCAGCCGTTCGACGACCGCTGCTTTTGCCGCGGGGAGCTGAACGTGCCCGGGCCCTGGAGTTTCGATGCCAGTGCCTTCGCTGGCGCGATGTCGCGTGAGAAGCGAACCGCCGCGAACCGCCCGTTCCTCGACGGCGTACTGCCCGCTGCTCAGAGTTCAGACTCGGTTATAAGCCTCGCCGAGCTGAAACGGTTCTTTAATCACCCCATAAAGGCGTTCTTACGCCAGAGGCTCCAGCTCCACCTCCTGGGCGAGGACACCGACGCTTCCGACGATCTTTTCACCTCGCTCGGCGGACTCGAGCACTGGGTCGTGGCGGACCGATTGCTGGTGGCGCGCTTTTCAGGCCACAGCACAGCCGAGTGGGAACGTCACGAACGAGCGCTCGGAACTCTTCCTCCAGGAGCGCTCGGCGAAGCCGTGCTCACCGAGGTCGAGCACGCGATCGACGGAGTCATCGCCACCGCTCAGCTACTCAACGTCGATCCGGCGCTCGACGACCGCCTTGCGGTCGAGGTCGCGCTAGCCGACGGCACGCGCGTCATGGACACGATCGTCGGTCGGTGCGCCGATCTTTCGCCGGGCCCCGCTCTCCTCACCTGCAGCAGGGTCGACCCGAAGCGCAGGCTCGCCGCCTGGCTCGACCTCGTGGCACTGGTAGCAACAGAGCCCACGACGAACTGGCGCAGCATTGTCGTGGGAAAACCGGAAAAAGAGGGCGCAGCCAACACCCTCCAGCTCGCTGCCCGCGGCGAGACCCCAGCCGATCGTCGTCGCCTGGCTATTGACGCGCTGGAGGTGGCGGTGGACTGTTACCGGCGGGGGATGCGCGAGCCCATCCCACTGTTCGCGACGCTCTCGTTCAAGCTTCACAACCAGACAGCGGGTCCTAACGATTGGCTTCCGTTTCGCGGGCACGGCGACGGGCACGATGAGGCGAACCGGCTTGCGCTCGGGGACCTCCAGTACACCGAGCTCTGCGCCCTTGGCTCAAGAGACGACGACCCTGCAGGATCCGCACCCGGACGAGCGGCGCGCTTTGCTGATTACCTGTGGGACGCGGTGGCCGCCAGCGCCGAGGAGATCTCATGAGCCCACCCGAAGCCTTCGCGCCGCTCGGACCGCTGCCCACAGGTCGAGTCGCCATCGAAGCAAGCGCAGGAACCGGAAAGACCTACACCCTTTCGGGACTCGTGGTCCGTTACGTCGCCGAAGCCGGTGTGGGCATCGACAAGCTCCTAATCGTCACCTTCACTAGAGCAGCCGCCGCGGAGCTGCGCGACCGCGTGCGCAGTCGGCTCACCGATGCAGTGCAGGTTCTCAGCGGTGCCACCGGTGCTCCCGAAGGCGACGAGCTGCTTGACTTCGTTGCGAATACCGATCGCGAGCACCGCCTCCGACTCCTCGAGCGCGCCGTGATCGACTTCGACGCAGCCACGATCACAACTATCCACGGGTTTGCTCAGCAGTTTCTGTCCACCTTGGGCTCAGCGGCCTCGGGCGATCTCGACGCCACGCTGCTCGACGACACGAGCGAGCTCCTCCAGACGGTCTGCGCCGACGTGCTCGCAGCCGAATCCTTTGCCGCGACCGATATCCCCGAGCCTCTGCCGAGCCTGGCAGATCTCTCCGCCTTGGCCGCCACAGTGCTCGGCAACCCGGGAATCGATCTTGTCCCGGACGCCTCGGACGCGAGCTCGATGCCGACGGTGGCCCGTTTGCGCCGCCTTGTCGACCGCGCCGCGGACGAGGTCCACAGGCGGCGCCGGGTTGCAGGCACACTGTCGTTCGACGACCTTTTGACTGAGCTCCGAGACGCCCTGGAGCAAAGCCAGGCCGCGGCAGCCTCTTTGCGACGGCGTTTCCAGGTAGCCCTCATCGACGAGTTTCAGGACACCGACCCGGTGCAATGGAGCATCTTCTCTCGGCTGTTCGGGGTCGCGGACGAAAAGACGACCCTTGTCATGGTCGCCGACCCCAAACAGGCGATCTACGCCTTCCGGGGCGCGAACGTTCACACCTACCTGGAGGCAGCGCACCAGGAGGGCACGCGCCGATCCACGCTCGGGGTGAACTGGCGCTCCGACGGTGCCTTGGTACGCGCGCTCGAGCGCGTCTTCAAAGGGGCGACATTCGGAGACCCGAAGATCGAGTTCGTTTCAGTCGAGGCGTCGCCCGAGCACCGCGACCTTCGACTCGAGACCGAGGACGGTACCGCATTGCCCGCCCTCTCGGTGCGGCTCGCCCTAGGCGAAGACGTGCCCCGCTACGGCCGAGGCAAGATCACCGTCGGCGCCGTCGAACAAGCCGCCTCCGGTGACCTCGCAAACAAGGTCAAGGAGCTCCTGAACATCGCCTGGGTCCCGGCCGGGAGCAACGGCCAGCCCAGGCGGCGCCTCCAGCCGAGCGACATCGCGGTGCTGGTGTTGACGCACCGGGACGCCGAGACCATGCAGACGGCGCTGCGGAAACAGAGCATCCCCGCAGTTGCGATTCGCTCCGACAGCGTTCTGAAATCACCCGCGGTGACCCATTGGCGCTGGCTGCTCACGGCCCTCGCCCGGCCGAACGACCCGACTAGGTCACGGACCGCTGCGTTGTCGTGGTTTTTCGGATGGTCCGTCGCCGAGCTCGCCGCAGCCGACGACGAGAAGCTGAGCCAAGTCCAGACCCAGCTTGCCGCCTGGTCCGAGACCCTGGCTGCTAACGGCCCAGTGGAGTTCTGTACAAAGGTCTGGTCCGAGAGCGGTGTGACCGCCCGCGTGCTTGGCTCGAGCGATGGCGATCGGCACATCACCGACCTCGACCACATCGCGGGTCTTGTACAGGCCGCCACCGCAGAAAGGCGGCCGACCCCTGACGGCCTCCTGGCGGTTCTCGACCAACTCGCGGCCGCGCCCACCGACGATCCCGAGAACGACGTTACCGCCCGACAGGTGGAATCTGAGGCCGAAGCAGTACAGATCATGACGGTCTTCGTCGCCAAAGGCCTGGAATTCCCGGTCGTTTGTATTCCAACGCTCTGGCGTCGCAGTTCGGCAATCGCCCGGGACGTCGTTTACCAGGACCCGGTTACCGGCCGTCGGACCTTCGACATCACCAAAGGCGCCGACTGGCCGAGCGCCTCCGAAGCAGCCTGGCGCAAGGCCGTCGCCAACAACGAGGCGCTCGGCGAGAACCTCCGGCTGCTCTATGTGGCACTCACTCGTGCCCAACACTGCGCCCTGCTTTGGTGGAGCCACGCCGATGGGAACGAGGTCACCGGATTGGCACGCGTCCTTTTCGCCAGAAG